>Ga0209692_10002268_pt1 | contig 21902 bp, 19 predicted proteins | sample tdDd472_FD_187129 | JGI IMG/M metagenome (GOLD analysis project Ga0209692, IMG submission 187129) | Marine sediment microbial communities from the Atlantic coast under amendment with organic carbon and nitrate - tdDd47.2 (SPAdes)... | ecosystem: Environmental > Aquatic > Marine > Coastal >... | reverse complement strand
TAGATATAGGTCGCTATTTAATGGATTATTATAATTGCCGTAGACCACACACAGCGAACGGCGGTCTGGCTCCGGTAACTATGGAAGAAAAACTTAACTTACTGTCCGGTATTAGTTGACCACTACATTATCCATTTTTTAGGGGAGCCATCCCCTTGTTATATAATGCATTATCGCTTCATCCATACAGCTGGCCGACATCATCGCTATGCAACCCCGCCCTATAGCTCATAAACTCCACAATTACGCGCCGAATTGAATATACCGCTAATTCAAATTTCAGTAAACTTTTTCTAATTTCTCTACACAAGCGCGTATAATGGACATTACGCGGACATAGGTAACTCTTTCCATCATGCTAAAACTACGCAATTTTTTCTTTAATATTTTTATTGGCGGTGTGCTGGTACTGCTGCCGATTATTATTATTCTGCAGATACTGCAATGGCTGTTTGCCCTGTTTGAGGAAAGCACCCGCCCGCTCACCTTTTATCTGGTATCGGAATTTTCTCTCAACCAGACACTGGCACTGATAACCAGCCTGATTCTGGTGGTGATTCTGTTTTCGATTATCGGCATGATCGTACGCACCCAGGTCGGCAATAATCTGTTCCAGATCACCGAGCGAATTTTGCTATTTAAAATTCCCGGCTATAGAACCGTTAAGGAAATCACCGAGCAGATCAGCGGCAAGCAGAAAGGCCTGTTTCGCAAGGTAGCGCTGATCACGGTGGGCAATACCGGCGTCTCCGCCACCGGCTTTGTTACCGATGAAATTGACGAGAATCATTCAACCGTTTTCATTCCCTGTGGCCCCAACCCCACCACCGGTTTTATTCTGCATGTCAACAATAAGGACATTACCGTGCTGGACGTATCGGTGGAAAGCGCAATGAAAACCGTTATTTCCTGTGGATCCGGCTCTGCAAAATTTATCTTCGGCAAGGAAATGCAGGCACTTGAAACAGCCTCAGCAAGCCTGAATAAATCCGCCAATAAACGCGAATAAACGCAAATTTATGATTGCTGCACCGATACAGCCCCAAACAGACAACCGATGACTGGTTCCCATGCTCCTGCGTGGGAACGAGCAGTGATTGAACGACTGGTTACCATGCGCCTGCGCAGTGACCCTTCTCTATGCTACAGGGCATTTTTTCATTAAAGCTTCACTTCGTATGCGCTCCCACGCCGTAGAATCGGAACGAGTAAAACCCGTAGGTTGGGGTGACGCAGGAACCCCAACGGCTATATGGCGATGATGCCTGTGTTGGGGTGCGTTCCTTACCCCAGCCTACGCACTTCTCTTATGCCCTCGCATTGGCTTAACGGCACTGTAATTTATTGCATTCATCATCTATTCTTGCCCTGCTGTACCGAATTCACTAACAACGCAATAAGAGGGATTTTAAAATGATAAAAAACACACGATACACTCTATGCTTCTGTCTTCTCACCTGTTTGTTACCCATATCAACCAGCCAGGCCGCAGCGGTTTATGATGTACAGGCGGGGCAGCTGGTCGGCATCTATAACCTGGATATCAACGGCACGGCTTATGATGTCCAGTTTCGTGACGGTATCCTTGAGGACGAATTCAACCTGGCCCAGCCGTTTATATTTGATGCCGGCCAGGCCAATGACGCATCACTCGCCCTGTCGCTGGCGATGCTGGATGTTACCGAGGGCAACTTCGATACTCAGCCGACACTAACCTCCGGCTGTGCCGGTGATAACTGCGTGATCCACACACCCTATCTCTATGACTTTGGTTATGTGTCGACAGCCTGGTTCAGGAATGCAGCACAGGAACTGGATGACGAACGCGGCAGTGCGGACTTAAGCCCACTTTACGATTCCACAGGCCAGGCGGTTATCTACGCCGACTGGAGTGTGGCCGCTGTGCCGCTTCCACCGGCGCTGGGTTTATTTATAATGGGCCTGGCTCTACTGGGTTTTAAATTAAAACCGCGCCGGCCTTAACAGGCAGCATCCGTTGACTGGTTCTCATACACCTGAGCTGACTGGTTCCCATGCGCCTGCATGGGAACCCTTTGCTATGCGATAAGACGTATTTTCATTAATGCCTCACTTATGCGTTCCCACGCGGGAGCATGGGAACGAGTAACTGCACAGGTATTATAATCAGCCAACCATAAGTGGGCTCGATGGATATTCACATTGCCCCCTTCACCAGCCAGCAAGGAACAGACCATGAAAACCTCATACAAACTGTTCACAATTTTCAGCATTAGTTTTTTCTGCCAGTCCTGCGCTGAATCTGTAAGCAACAAACCGGCAACAGAACAAAATCACAATCACGTTTACACACAGTGCACTGAACCCCGGCCTGAAATCTGTACCCGTGAGTACAACCCAGTGTGTGCAAGGCCCAATACGGGAAATGAAGAAAAAACCTACGGCAATGGCTGCAGTGCGTGCGCAGATCCAGCGGTTATAGACTATCGACAGGGGGCGTGCGAGCAGTGATAACCGCCAGCTACAGAATTCATTAAAGTTTCACAACGCCATTACTGTGCAATTTTGGTGCAAGCTGATTTGGACTTTGCGGTTAAAACAGAGGCTGTACTACAGATCATACCCTATACTTAACAAGGTCATACGCTGCTTATACATATAAAGCGCTTGTGAATAGCACTAACCTCGTCTAGTGTAAGTAAATCCCTCCCAGAATTTACACAAGGGGCATGCACTTGCCACCGATACTACGTTATCTGCTCTGTTTTACATTTATCTCTACGCCCCCTGGTCTGTCAGCAGTGGCCGTTGCGACAGAAGCGCCTGAGCATCTGGTCGCCACAATGCCAAAACACTTTCCGCCAATTTATAGTGTCAGTCGCAATGATGTACCCACAGGATACGGTGTTGCCTTCATGGAGCTTGTTGCCGAGCGCACAAACCTCAATATCACCTACAAGACCGCAGCAAGCTGGCCCCATGCTTTCCAGATGATTAACGAAGGCGAGGCGGATATTATTCCTAACTTCGGAGTTACCCCGGAGCGCATCAGCGACTTTGCGTTTACCCAGCCCTATGACGAATTCCAGCTGTCGATATTTGTGAAGCACACTATGCTGGGCATCAACAGTCTTAATGATTTAAAAGACAGCAGAATTGGTGTCGTTGATACTAATCGAGGGCAGTCACTGCTGGCTGACATGCCCGACATTGCTCAGGTGACCTATGCCAACCTTGGGCAGCTGGTTGCAGCACTCAAGGCTGGCGAAATCGATGCAGTTGTCTATCCCGCTATAATCTTCGAGCATTTCACAGCCACACTCGGCATCCAGGACAGTTTTAAACAAGCCGGCCCACCACTGGAAACCATCCAGCGTGCTATTGCGGTACGTAAGGAACTGAGCCACCTGATACCACTGCTTAATCGGGGCATAGACGAAGTACTTGCGTCCCAGGCTCACAGCCTAACCTATGCGCGATGGCATCCGCAACAGCCCTCATACTGGAATACTCGTCGGGTACTGTTGCTTACTGCTGCCCTTGGCACATTTTTTGTCATTATATGGCTGGCCTACGGTTACATCATGACGCGTAAATTCAATAAGGCGTTGATTGAGTACAGTAATCTGAATCACGCAATTCTCAATGCCACATCCGATGGCATTATTACCGTCGACAGCAACTACCGTATCGTCACCATCAACACCTTTGCCGAGACCCTGTTTGCTGCTACGCAATCACAACTTTGTGGCAAGCCGATATCGCAACTCCTGCCGGGCAGTGAAGTCAGCTATTTATTCGACCGTCTCATCAACAGTAACCCTGGTACGGGTATAAACGAATCTTTTTCCAGCAACTATTCGCTGGAGACACTGGCTCTCAGAAGTGATAAAAAAACGTTTCCTGTACGGATTGGGCTGGCACGCATGGACACCGCCGACAGCACGAATGTGGTCTGCACCGTCCACGACGAAAGCCGGGCACACGAAGCCGAGAACCGCGCCGATCAGTTACTCAAAAATGATCCCCTAACCGGGCTCACTAATCAACGGGGACTGCAGGAAATATTGACAGCTGCAACGGACAACAATGCTGAGCGCATCTATTGTTTCTGTATCGGCCTCACACATATGACACAGATAAACAGCCTTTACGGACGCCACGCTGGAGATAATACTCTGGTGCGGGTTGCTAACGAGTTATCACTCGCCTTCGTACACAGCAAGCAAACGCAAATCTGTCGCAGCTCTGGCAACCATTTCATAGTAACCGTTATCAACCCTGAAACTACGCTAGAAGATATTACTAAAACAATCATAAGCACAATAAAAGGCCTTCAAATCACCACCACAAAAAGCACCAGTCCGTTGACGATTGATATCGCTCTGGGCGCTGCCGTTTTACCGGACCACGCAGATAAACCATTCGAGCTGATCAATAATGCTGAAATTGCATACGCCGCCGCCAAACGTCATGCATTTGACAATTTCAGCCTGTATGCGCCCGAGTTGAAAATCGAACAATCAGAAGTCGAAACTTCATACCAACGGGTGAAGTCTGCGCTGGCTGCAGATCGTGTTGTTCTTTATTACCAGCCAATTCAGACTGTACACTCGCAGCAGACCCATCACTACGAAGCCCTGGTCAGAATGCACGATGAAGACGGCACGCTTATTATGCCAGCGGAGATCATACCTGTTGCTGAAAAATTCAATATAGTCACACAAATTGACTACAAGGTTATGAAGCTTGCACTGCAGCAACTTGCATTATTAAAAGTCAACCATCCTGACATCGCGATTTCGGTGAATTTAAGCGCAAAGCATATTGGTGACGAGAAGCTGTATGAGCTGATTCAGTCAGACATGTGCCGACACAATATTGATTATGCCAATCTTATTTTCGAAATAACCGAGACCGCCGCCCTGCAGAACTTTGCAGCCGCCAGAGAATTTATGAACAAGCTTATCCGCTTCGGCTGTCGCTTTGCACTCGACGATTTCGGCGTCGGCTTCACCTCATTTGCACAGCTACGAACACTACCCGTTGATATAATCAAGATTGACGGCATGTTTATCAAGGAGCTACACACTAACACACAGGATCAGGTCTTTGTAAAAGCCATGACCGAGGTTGCACACAGTCTGGGCAAAATGGTGGTTGCGGAATTTGTTGAAAACGAAGATATACTGAAATTACTGAATCAATTTGGTGTCGACTATGCACAGGGTTACCACATAGGACGACCCGATCCCGTTATTCCGCTGCATTCGAGCGCAAGCCGCGCTGCATCAGGCAAAGGTTAAGCTTAGCGGATTTACCTTCCACCAGTTACAAACTCCCCTGACTGGGTCCCATGCTCCTGCGTGGGAACCTTTTCCGGAGCAGATGACTTTTTACCATTAACATCTCATTGGGTATGCATTCCCACGCGGGAGCATGGGAACGAGCAAAAGACAAAACTGTAGCTACCCGGTAGGTTGGGGTGACGCAGGAACCCCAACAGCCATAGGGCGATAATGCCTGTGTTGGGGTGCGTTCCTTACCCCAACCTACACACTAATGACAAAATGACTTTTCGCGCAGGGTGGCATCAAGCGAAGCGGATCCACCTTCCACCAGTTACAAACTCCTTTAACTGGTTCCCATGCTCCTGCGTGGGAACCGTTTCCGGAGTATAGGACTTTTGCCAATAACATCTTAGGGTATGCATTCCCACGCGGGAGCATGGGAACGAGTAAAAGACAAAGCTGTAGCTACCTGGTAGGTTGGGGTGACGCAGGAACCCCAACGGCTATAGGGCGATAATGCCTGTGTTGGGGTGCGTTCCTTACCCCAACCTACACACTAATGACAAAATGACTTTTCGCGCAGGGTGGCATCAAGCGAAGCGGATCCACCTTCCATCAGTTACAAACTCCCCTGACTGGTTCCCATGCTCCTGCGTGGGAACCTTTTTCGGAGTATAGGACTTTTGCCATTAATATCTCTTTGGATATGCATTCCCACGCGGGAGCGAGGGAACGAGCATCTAATCTACTGATTCTTCCACATAGCATAGGGCCGCTCTATGCCCTTGATCAGCTCACCAATGCTGAATACCCGTGCCATCTCAAGCACTTTCATGCCGTCGATATAGGCCATGACCACGGGCAGGCTGAACACGCTGTGCTGCGCGCAGATGTCCGGGGATTTTTCGCAGTCTACGTACACCCCCTGCATCTCGGCAAACTGCTGCTCAATCATCGATGCCAGTTGTGGTTTCAGGCTCTGGCAAACCGAACAGTGCTCACCGCCAAACAGTATAAAAACCGCACCCTGTGATTTTAAGCTGTTCAGCTGATCGATATCGCTTATGTGTTGCATCGATTACCCTGTTTTTCTAGCGCAGCTTTTTATTATTGCTGAAGCGCGATGCTGGCCATCTTCATCGTGCTTTCAAAGGATTCCGCACCGGCAATAAATAAACCATTGTGGCAGAACATGGCATCATCAATGCCGGTCACATTTTTAAGATCATCATCGGATAAACCGGCCCATTGTTCCGGCAGTGACTTCCTGTTCTCGAATGAACCCGGCTCAACCGGCACGGTCTGGATTCGCCACTCGCCAGTCTGCGATGGATACACCATATACAACGCCTCTTCCGACAGGGCGTGGACCGTGCGTTTCCACGGGATATATTTTTCCAGCACAATCACCCGTGGATCTTCCGCGTCATCAATCGCTTTCGCCACAATTTCCTTCGCACTGATACCACCCTTAGCTGCGGCGATGAATCGCTTTAAAACCCGCAAGGCAAATTCAACCGCCTCATCAAAGCATTCATCAAAGTGACTGTCTTCCTGCCAGGTCGGGTTAAACATGCCAATCGTCTGGCTCAGGCTAATGCCTTTGGACACACCTTCGACATGCCCACAATCGATGGCATCAATCTCCGACACCAGACCCGCATCCAGCGCATTGGCCACGTCCTGGTTACCCTTGCATATGTCCACGCCATATTTCTGCCAGATCAGACCAAACGAGGAATAGGGAATACCATTTTCCCGCGCACCTGCACCGCCGCGCTGGTGATGATCAAAACGACCGCTATCCGGGTCATATTCACCGCCCACATCCACCACAATGTCTGCCTTGTTGATTAATTCCAGGTCACGTGTGCGAATCAGTTTAAAAGAAGGCAGGATGCTTTTCAGTGCAGCGATACTGAACACATCATCTGCATGAAAATTACCATTGTGGGTTACTACGGTTAAATCGTTCATAATTTTTTTGTCACACTAGAGAGGGGTAAAGCTGTCGATAGTTAAACCCTGAGGTTCTGTCACTATTGATAGGTGAAAAGGCTGTGGCGCATTCTATACGAACACGGCCGGCAAACATAGCCACGACTCAATGCACATGCGGGTGCACGCGTGTCTTCAATAAAATCAACACGCTGGCACACAGCAACAGGCCCTGGGCCAGCGCCATGTAAACCAGGCTGCTCGCGGTTATCGGCATCAGGAAGCCGGCCACCACCGCATTGAACGACATTTGCGCAAAGCTCTGCACCGCCGAGGCCATGCCGCGGTTATGGGGGAAGCAGTCCAGCGCCTGCACGGTCAGCACCGGGATGACCAGGGTCACACCAAAGGCATACACCACCAGTGGCGCGACCACGCTGAACAACCCCGGCGTCGACCAGAGCGCATCGAACAGATTGGCGGTAAAGGCCACGCCCAGCACCGCGAAGCCCAGTTTGAGGATGTTAAGCGGCGACCAGCTGTGGGCGATGCGCCCGGACAGCCAGGAGCCCGCCATCATCCCGGCCACGGCGGGAATAAAAAACCAGCCGAAGTCACCTTCGCCCAGCCCCAGGTGATCGTAGATCAGCGCCGGTGAACCGCTGATATACAGGAACAGCCCGCCAAAGCCGAGTGACAGCGCCACCACCAGCGCGAGAAAACGCCCATGGCGCAGCACGCGCAGGTAGTTGGCACCCACGCTACGGGGATGAATCGAATGCCGTGCCGCCTGTGGATGGGTCTCCGGTAAGCCGCGAAACACCAGCACCACCGCAAACAGCCCGAACAGTGCCAGGAACAGGAATACCGAGCGCCAGCCGAACAGCGACTCCAGCCAGCCACCAATCACCGGTGCCAGCGCCGGTGCCGCGGCAAACACCAGCATCACATGGGACATCGCCCGCTGCGCCATGGCCCCGGCATACACATCACGCACCACCGCGCGGCCGATCACCATACCACCGCAGACAAACGCCCCCTGGCAGGCACGCCACAGCATCAAGCTGGCATAACTCTCGGCCAGCGCACAGCCAATCGAGGCGACAATAAACAGGGAGAGGGAAACCAGCAGCGTAGGCCGCCGCCCGAAGCGATCCGACAGGGGCCCCCAGACCAGTGTGGCAGCGGCGAAAGCAACCAGGTAAATACTCAGGGTCTGCGCCAGTGCCGGCAGGCCCACACCCAGCCCCTGCGCAATCGCGGGAAACGATGGCAGGTAGGTGTCGATACTGAAGGGGCCAATCATCGAAACCAGGCCAATCACCAGTATCAGGCCTTTGGGCGGTGTTACGTGGCTAGGGCTAGGGCTAGTACTCAAGACAGTCCCCGATCAATCGGCTGGCTTGTAAGCCAGCTGCAAAAAGGAGATCGCAGGCGTAAAAACATAGCAATACGCGAGGCTGGTTATTCGTCATGATTACCCTGATGAAAGTGTTTGATCTGGACTGTGACGCGCAATGAGCTCTGCGCTGGAGTAAAAGTTATTTTACCTGATTTTGCGGGTTTTTACGCTGGCCCTAAATACATGCTAAATGCGCCTGCCCAGGCATGCCCTGCGGTGGCGACTGCAACAGACGGGCCGACAATGTCTCAAGCTTACTGGTAAATTGCTCACCAATTAATGGCTAGCCTTATCACCCCAGATGTCTTCCAGGCGACTATCCCGGCCACAATTAAAGCGATAGAATTTATAACGAATGGGATTGTTCTTGTAATAATCCTGGTGATAACTCTCATCACCTTTAACTGGATAAAACGTCGACGCATTTAAAACAGGCGTCACGACTTTCTTATCCGGGAATTGAGCCACCACTTTCTGCCGTGACTTCTCTGCCAGCGCCCTTTCGTTTTCGTTAGCCACAAAAATGGCACTTAAATACGAATGCCCCTTATCGCAAAACTGCCCCCTGGCATCAAAGGGATCGATATTGATCCAGAAATAATCCAGCAATTGCTGGTATGAAACGACGTCAGGATTATAGGTCACCTGTATTGCTTCATAATGCCCGTCATGATTTCCCCTGTAGGTCGGGTTAGCAACGGTTCCGCCAGTGAAACCCGAGATGACATCGGTGACACCTTCAAGTTTTTCAAAATCGGCTTCCATACACCAGAAACAGCCCCCTGCGAATACCGCCTTATCGGCGACCGCATAAGAAGATGTTAATAGCAGGCTAATGACTATAAGGAGCGAGTTAAAACTTTTCATAAGGCAGTTCAACTGAGAGAATTGTGATCTTAACTTACTGTGACGGGTGTAGAGGTGAATAGTTCATGGCAACCGGCTGCTCGGTGAAAAGGGGACCCTACCCTTTTTGTTGTAATTGTTTTACTCGTTAGCGTTTTCTGGGTTTATATTCATACGAAACAATGGCTTCTTTACCATAAACAATTACACTGTGATCTGTTGGTGTTTCCGGCCAATACTGATGCGGTAGTTCAGTAAGCTGTACATATTCATATATTTTAAAGTCAATTTCTTTATCGCGCCACTTTGATAACTCGCTTACATTTAGCACTAGTTCTTCTGGCTGATTAAATGTTACCAGGAATGCGATAGGAAAGAATTTTATAAACCATATAACACAAGGCTTTCCAACTCGCAGATCTAAATAAGCGCAATCTCTAGCCATAAAATGGCCTTTATAAGGATACAGCCAATAATATATCTTTATATGCTCAGGCAGTGGCAATGTAGGGTCTAAAAAATAATCACGTAATAACTCTGTATCTGGGCCCTTTTTATATCTATCAACCCCTTGAGCAGCCAAGTGGCCAAGCAAAGACCTCATAACCCTTTGTGGTTCAATTTCAGTTTTAATTACTTTAGGTAATGCAACTTGAGATTTTAAATAACTACCAACACTATTTACAAAAGAAATAAATGCAGGATCGTAATTTGCACCTAAATGAGTGTTGTTACACTCATGACATAATGTTCTGTATTTTACGCCATTTTGTAATAAACGACCTTTACCGGCAGATTTATCAACATTTAAATGATTTACAATATGCTGGAGCTCCACCTGACCTATTCTGATACAACCTTTCGGTGGAGTATGGTCTTCTGTTAAGTTTCCTTCTTCACCACATATGTTACATATGCCATGTTTAGGCCCTTTTGTGGCGATAAGTAATTTACTCATTTCTTTGTAACGCTACAGCGGTATCTACGTTATGTCACAATTTACAGCAATTACGACATACCGCATATCACCTCACAATTTTATTGTTTTTGAAGAACCATACCAGCAAGGCCGTTTTATTTCGATCTTTTTTCTTACAGCACAGCCGAAAACACCAGTCTTCGCTTATCTATACCATGATTTGCATAGCACCTGCTAGATCACATCCTGCAGATCAATATCAATTATCAATCAACCGTCCCAGCAGGTAATGCAGTTGAGTAGCTCCACCCGTCTCCTGCCGCTCCACCCATGCCATGTGCAGATTGCCTTCTTCATCCAGCACAATACTGGGATGCACCTGTTCACCGTCACCATGTGCACCTGGCACGGCCATGTCATCACTCCAGCCGTCATCTTCCTTCCAGCTCAGGAAAATATCTGCATTGCCGTCGCGGTTATCATCCCATGCTACAACCAGCCTGCCTGAGGCATCACCGGCAACAGTGGCATGCCATTGCTGTGCTACGCCACCGAAACTGTCCTGTACTCTGCTATTGGCGCCGAACAATGTTTGCTTTCCAGGCTGACTTTCGTGCCGATAGTCTGCAGCGTATATATCATAACCTTCGCGGAAATCACGTTTGTCCGCCCAGGCAGCCAGCACCCTGTCTGTGCCATATTTAGCCAGCGCGACACGTGACACACCGTGGCCTTTTCCAAAGCCTGCATTCTGACCAGAGCCCCCTTCACTGATGCGCTGCGGCGTTGTAAACCGACAGGGTTTATCCAGTTCATTCTGCGCAGCCATGATAATCGTATGACCTGGACGACGGTCTTCCCACGCGACAATGGCTCGTTCACCCACCACTGCCACGGCGGGATAAAGCTGATCATCCTGCGCTGGTTCTGCATCTACCGGACACGCCGGGTCGGCACGCAATGTCTGTCCATCAACTTTCATGCCCTGCATGAATATGCGGCCATATCGCTCATCACGTTGCGAATACACCAGCAGCACCTGCTGCTCGTGACGAGCAAGGCTGACCTGTATCGATTCATGTTTAACAGGCACAACAACCGGCCCCAGACCATCTGGCGTAACCAGCCTCAGGTGTATGCGGGAACCCTCCTCCCAGGCAACTGCAAACCGATTATTATCGAGTGCGATCAGTGATGGCTCGTAAGCTTCACCCTCGTTGCTGATTTTGACTTCGTCTGTAAACGCTTTGTCGTTGATTTTTTTTCGTGCCAGATAAATCCCTGGCACACCGTTACGGTCATCCTCCCAGGCGACTGCAACTGTATTCGCCGAAACCGCAATATTTCTTCGACCGGAGGATTCAAGATGATGAAAGGTCTTTCCATTACGATTTTCAGCAACGGTTATCGGCTTTTCAAACTGCCATGGCTGTGCCTGCACAGGCAATGAAACCATTATCAACAAGCCCAGCCCGCTTATAGCAAATTTCATTGTATCCCCGCCCTGGCCAGTAGTTGCTGTATTTTTTCATCTGCCTCACGTAGATCCTCGATACGTTGCACACCTACCAGCCTCAGCAGTGCTTTTCCATCGGGTGTCATAAACGTAAACACCGGCGTTACAAATGCATCGTAGCGCGTGCCCACCTCACGTTCGGTAATACGCTCACCACTGGGCAGGCGCACACGCTTGCCACTTTCCGCATCTACATAAGCCAGAACATAGTTCTGCGTATATGCCTTGTGGATGGCTTTATCGGAAAAAGCTTCCTTATTGGTTTTATCACAATAGCCACAGCCATAACGACCAAAATACACAAACAGTACTTTGCTTTCCGCCTGCGCCTGCTGCATGGCTTTATCGAATGACTGAAAAGGATAATCTGCTGGCGGTTCAGCCCTAACAAAGGAAGTGACAGAGGCCGTGACAATAAAAAGAAACAGGACAATAAGCTTGCGCATTCTGGTTACTCCGCAGTAAGTCATTACCGTTAAATTTATACCGAACGCTGATTCCTGAAATAAGACCTCAAGGCATATAACGAATAATTTAACGAATCATATTTCTGTTCGTGCTCTAGTGGACGATACAGGCAACACAATACATTCGTCAGCACACCAAAGGATGCTTAGGCAGATCATTACCGGGGCATTAACTGATACGCTATAACATTCTGCTGCATACGCTTGCGCGTGTCGCCTCATGGTAAATTGATTTCTGCTTAATCACAACTAGCCGCAGGGTGTTTAGAACATATCCTGCGGATCAACATCAATAGACCACCTGACTTTACTGGCCGATTTCAATTTAGTCACCTGCGGCAACCACACCCTGAGTGCGGCGTGCAGAAACTTTCGCTCACTGGCCAGCAGAATCAGCTGCCAGCGATAACGACCGGCGCGTCTTTCCATGGGTGCGGGCAACGGGCCGAACACCTGTACGTTCTGGTAGTTAAAGGCTTCACGGCATTCATTGAGGAATTGCTGGCCGCTTTCTTTCTGTGTTGCTTCGCAACGCAGTATCGCCATGTGGCTGAAAGGTGGAAAACCGGCATCTTTTCTTTCCTGCAGGGCCTGTTCTGCCAGGCCGTTGTAACCGGTTTCGAGTAAGGTGTGCAGCAATGGGTGTTCCGGGTGATGGGTCTGCAGGATGACTTCGCCGGGCTTGTCGCCGCGCCCGGCACGGCCCGCCACCTGGATAATCAGTTGTGCCATGTGCTCGGTGCCGCGGAAGTCGGCGCTGAACAGGCCCTGGTCCACATCGAGTATGCCCACCAGGGTCAGGTTGGGGAAGTCGTGTCCCTTGGCCAGCATTTGTGTGCCAATCAGGATTTTCGCGTGGCCTTCTCTGGCCTGTTCCAGCTTGTCATGTAACTCGCCCTTGCGCCGCGTGGTGTCGCGATCGATACGGCTCACCACCACCTCGGGGAATTTTTCTTTCAGCGCCATTTCGATGCGCTCGGTACCGGCACCGGGCACATACAAGGTGTCCTGCTGGCACTCGGGGCACAGCGAGGGCGCGGCTTTTTCATGGCCGCAGTGGTGGCAGCGCAAGCGTCGGTTGTGCTGGTGCAGGGTCATATTGGCATCGCAGCGTGGGCAGGCGGTGGTCCAGCCACACTCATGGCACATTAACAGCGGTGCATAGCCGCGGCGGTTGAGAAACAGCATGGCCTGGCCGCCGTTCTGCAGGTGCTCGGCGATTTTGCTAAACATCTGTTCGGAGATACCATCCTGCATCGGCCGTCGGCACACATCGAGCAGGCTCACTTTGGGAGGCCGTGCATTGGCCACACCGCGCCGGGTCAGCTGCAGGCGCTGGTACTGCCCGCGATTTACATTTTCCAGGGTTTCAAATGAAGGGGTTGCGGAACCGAGCAGCACGCTGATGCTTTTCTGCCGTGCGCGTACCAGTGCCAGGTCCCGTGCGTGGTAGCGGAAGCCTTCCTGCTGTTTAAACGAGGCATCGTGTTCTTCATCGAGAATGATCAGCCCCAGCTGCGGCATGGGGGTGAACAGCGCCGAGCGGGTGCCGATCACCAGCCGCGCACTGCCCTGGCTGGCCTTGACCCAGGCGGCGTGACGCTGTGTATCATTCAGGCCGGAGTGCAGGCTGACAATCTCGGTGTCCAGGCGCTGGGTAAAGCGACGGGTGAGCTGTGGCGTCAGGCTGATTTCCGGCACCAGCACCAGCACCTGCTGCCCCTGCGCCAGCACCGCTTCGATCACCGCCAGGTAGACCTCGGTTTTACCGCTGCCGGTAATGCCCTGTAACAGGAAGGCCTGGTAACGGTTAAGGCTGTCGATCACCGCCTGCGCGGCCTCTGCCTGTTGCTGGTTGAGCTCGATGGGCGCGGCCTGTGCCACACCGCGATCGCCTACCAGTTCCAGTGGCGAGCGCTGCTCCTGCACTAGCAGGCCTTTTTCCACCAGTGCTTTAACTGAAGCACGCCAGTTCTCCCAGTCGGCATTGAGCTGTGCCGCGCTCACCCGCTCGCTTCTGGTCTGCTCGTTCTGGGCCTGCTGCATATAGGCCAGCAGCGCCGCCTGCTTGGGCGAGCGTTTAAGCGCATCGGCTGTGGCCTCCGCCCCCACTTCGCTCAGCCGCCACACAGTTTCCTGTTTAAGCTCGGCGGCGTCACCCTGGCGAATACCCTTTGGCAGGGCACTGAAAATCACCTCACCCAGCGGGTGCTGGTAATAACTGGCGGCCCATTTAAGCAGCTCCAGCATTTCCGCTGGCATGACCGGCTGGGGGTCGAGGCATTCATCGATGAATTTGACTTTGTCGAGAGGGAAATCCGCCTGGTCACTGAGCTCGATCACCATGCCGACGTGATGCTTGCGGCCAAAGGGTACACGCACACGGCAGCCGGGTTTAATCATGGCTGCCAGCTCTTCCGGCAATCGGTAATCGAACAGGCCATATAGCGGCACGGGCACGGCAATTTTTGCAATAAGCAACTGACTCATTAATTTCTCGTTTTACCTGCCAAACCCATGAAAATGTAGCGCTATTGTGCCAGTGAAATTAGGCGCATTGGAGTCTTGCATAAATTTGCAAAAAGTGCTCTGCCAGACCCTGCTGTATTTTTTTCCACAGAAGCTGTGGATAACTCTGTGGAGAAGTCGTATCAGGGGGCTCAGAATCGGCATTCCAGCTCATATACTGTTAGAATGATCAAAACGTAACCAGTTAAAATAAACATATAAATCAATAGTTTACACGCGAACAACGCGAAATATACTATAAATACAGGTGTTTTGTGTTTATGCTTCGCGGTAAAAAAATCATGTGTATAAGTCTTTACTTTTATGCCGATTTAGGTATCTCAAAATCAGCAAATCAATAAAAATTCTTTATCGCTTAGCCGACAAACCTAATGTAACTTATTACACAACACTCTATAAGTAATTGATATTAATAATCTTTTCAACTTATCCACTTTGCCTGTGGATAAGTCTGTTGAAAAACTTTGTAAAATGCGCTGTGAGCGGCGAATTCTGGCCATTTTTTACAAAATGATTAAAATTTACCCACAGATAAATCAAATAAAAATCAATAACTTATATAAATATTCCGGAGAATGGTTATTTTTTGATCAATTTTTGCGACAAATTTTGCTGCTTTGTGCATAACCCTGCCCGGCGTGGCGCTGTTTGTCCGCAAACTGTCCGCCGCGGCCCTGGCTCCACTGGGCCGCGGCACTAGCCAGCTGTAACTAATCAGGCTCTTTAATCTGCACACCCATCCCCTGGTTATCGATAACAATCTGCTGCATCCTGGCCGCTATGGTCATTGCCTTGTCCATCCACAGCAGCGCCTGCTTGTGGGGCAGCTCTTCCCCCAGGGTTTCACTGAATAACGCCAGCCAGTGCTGCAGGTCTTCGGTTTTGATACCCAGCGGGAAGTGCTTGCCGATCATATCGATCTTCGGCGGCTGTTCCAGGCGGCCACCCATGCTCATATACCAGAAATCACTGATGCGCTGCTCGTGCTCGGAGAAGTCTTCGATGTGGCTGAAGAAAGGCGACAGTTGTGGATCCTGCATCAGCTTCTGGTAAAAGCGCTTTACCACGCGCTGAATGTCCTCGCGGGAGGGCATGTTATGGCCAGCAGTACGACTGGCTTTCTGATTGGCTTTTTCGGGGGGCGTGGGTTTCGACATGTTTACATCTTTCCGGCAGATCAGTATAAGGGGCCTATGCTATCACAACACCCAGCCCATGATCGCTGCAGGTACCCACAATGACCCTATGGCCCGCGATTAGCACACAGATCGAACAGGCCACCGGCCAGCCCTTTGTAATGCGCACGGAGCAGGCGGTTGGCGGTGGCTGCATTAACCGCGCCAGCCACATCAGCGACGGCCAGCGCGAGTTTTTCGTTAAACTCAACAGTGCCCGCTACGGCGACATGTTCGAGGTGGAGTACCTGTCGCTGCTGGAAATGGCGGCCAGCAACACCATTCGTGTGCCCGAACCTGTCTGCCATGGCGAGGCCGACGGCCAGGCATTCCTGGTGCTGGAATACCTGCCGCTCAAGGGCCGCCCCGATGCCGAACTGCAGGGCCAGCAACTGGCGGCGATGCACCGTCATTTCGGCGAGCGCTTCGGCTGGCAGCGGGACAACACCATTGGCTCGACGCCGCAGTACAACCAGCCCAGAGGTAACAGTGGGCACGACTGGGTGACCTTCTGGCGCGAGCAGCGGCTGCTGCCGCAACTGCAGCTGGCACAGCAGAACGGTTATGGCCGCTCACTGGGTATTATGGATCGGCTGCTGGCGGATTTTCCCCGCCTGTTTAGCGACTACCAGCCGCAGCCATCGATGTTGCACGGTGATTTATGGGGCGGTAATGCCGCGGCACTGGCGGATGGCACGCCGGTGATTTTCGATCCCGCGTTTTATTACGGCGACCGCGAAACCGATATCGCCATGACCACCCTGTTCGGCGGTTTCAGCCCGACCTTCTATGACGCCTATAATGAAAGCTGGCCACTGGATGCCGGTTACCCCAGTCGCAAGCACCTATATAACCTCTATCACCTACTCAATCACCTCAACCTGTTTGGCAGCGGCTACCTTGGCCAGGCCATTGCGTCCGCCGAACGGGTGCTGGCAGAAATATAAATTCCAGCCACAGCCCGCTGCATGGGGGATTGATACATCTGGCGCCAAACCTGTCGACCACTCGACTGGTAACCCCCCCGATCTGCATGTAAAATTCGCCCTCTGATTTATTACTCTGAATTGATACTGGCCGCCACATTGAAACACGAAATCCAAACCCTGCTGACCCAGGCACTGAGTCATCTTAAAACCACCGGCCTGATTCCGGCAGAGCTGTCGCCGGAGATTCAGATTTCCCGCACCAAAGATCGCAGTCACGGCGACTTCGCCTGCAACCTGGCGATGATGCTGGCCAAACCCACGGGAAAAAACCCGCGGGAACTGGCACAGCTGCTGATCGACGCACTGCCCACACACGGCCACCTGGAGAAGGTGGAAATTGCCGGCCCCGGTTTTATTAACTTCTTTATTACCCAGGACAACGCGCTGGCGGTGATCGAGCATATCAATACCCAGGCTGAAACCTATGGCCTGAGTAATATCGGTGCCGGTCGCCGGGTGCAGATCGAATTCGTTTCCGCCAACCCCACCGGCCCGCTGCATGTGGGTCATGGTCGCGGTGCGGCTTACGGTGCCACGGTGGCCTCACTGCTCAGCGCGGTGGGTTTCAATGTGCACCGGGAATACTATGTGAATGACGCCGGTCGGCAGATGGACATTCTTGCCACCAGTGTGTGGTTGCGTTACCTGCAACACTGCGGCGTAGAACTGACTTTCCCCAGCAACGGCTACCAGGGCGACTATGTCAGGGACATCGCCGAACAGCTGTATGCGCAGCACGATAAAAACCTGATGCACCCGGCGGCCGCGGTGTTCGAAGGCATAGTTGCCGATGAGCCAGACGGTGGTGACAAGGAAGCCCATATCGATGCGCTGATTGAACGCGCACAGATCCTGCTGGGGGATGATTCCTACCTGCAGGTGTTCGATGCCGGTTTAAACACCATTATTGATGACATTCGCGAAGACCTGCTGGAATTCGGCGTGGAATATGATGAATGGTTTTCCGAGCGCAGCCTGGCCCACAAGGGTTTAATCAAGCAGGCGATCGAACGACTGCAGAAAGCCGACTACGTGTACGAGAAAAACGGCGCACTGTGGTTCAAGTCAACCGAGTTTGGTGACGAGAAAGATCGCGTCGTGGTGCGCGACAATGGCCAGAGCACCTACTTTGCTTCCGACATTGCCTACCACATGGACAAGATGGAGCGCGGCTTTGATCGGGTGATTGATATCTGGGGTGCGGACCATCACGGTTATATTCCCCGGGTGAAAGCGGCACTGCAGGCACTGGGTGATGACGTCGATAAACTGGATGTATTGCTGGTGCAATTTGCCAGCCTGTATCGCGGCGGCGAGAAAGTGCCCATGTCGACCCGTTCCGGTTCCTTTGTCACCCTGCGCGAACTGCGTGATGAAGTGGGTCGCGATGCGGCACGCTTCTTTTATGTATTGCGCAAATGCGAACAGCACATGGACTTTGACCTGGACCTGGCCAAGTCACAGAGCAGCGATAATCCGGTGTACTACATCCAGTATGCCCATGCGCGCATCTGCAGTATTTTCCGCCAGCTGGAAGAAAAACAGCTCAGCCATGATGCGGCCAGTGGCAGTGGGCATTTAAGCCTGCTCACAGAAACCCATGAAACCGACCTGATTACCTCACTGGCGAAATACCCGGAAGTGGTGGAAAAATCGGCGCTCAACGAAGAGCCCCATCAGCTGGCGCATTACCTGCGTGAACTGGCGAATCAACTGCACACCTATTACAACGCACACCAGTTTATTGTGGATGATGCGGCCCTGCGCAACGCGCGACTTAACCTGATTCAGGCGACACGTCATGTGCTGCGTAACGGGTTACAACTGCTGGGTGTTAGTGCGCCCGAGTCGATGTAGGACGTTTGATGGCATCCACTTCACGCGATTTGAAAGGACGTAAAATGTCTGAAAAAAAACCTGTCCCCGGTTATGTCTGGATGCTGGCGGGTCTGGCCATCGGCCTGTTTGCTGCGTTCCTGGTTTATCTCAGCAAGCAACCGGCGGAAAATATCAGCTTCACCGAATCGGTAAAACAGGAACTGCAAAAAGCACGCGAACAGGAAACGGTTGAAATCAGTGAAGCCAAAAGCACTGATAACAGCGACGCGGAAAAACCGGCAAACAGCAAACCCCGTTTCGAGTTTTACACCATTCTGTCAGAGCTGGAAGTATTTGTACCCGAGCCTGAAATAGACAGCAAACAGGCAACAAAAACCACGGCAAAAACCGATACAAAAATACTCACCGACAGCAGTGGCGAAGCAAAAAAATATATTCTGCAGGCGGGTTCATTTAAAAACCTGGCCGATGCAGAACGTCATAAAGCCACACTGGCGTTACTGGGTGTGCAGTCGTCCATACAAAGTGTCGCCATCAATAACGATCACTGGCACCGTGTACGCATTGGCCCGTTCAGCAGGGCGGATCAACTGTATGACACGCTTAGCACTTTAAAACAAAACAATATACAAGCCATGACGATGGAGTTAAAATAACCCCGCCTTAAAACCTGCGCAGACGGGTAAGGATGCAGCTGCAAACGCACTGCAATGGAGTTATTTTTTCAGGATATTACACTTATGTTACGGCTTTTTGACGACGCGTGGATGCGCAAATTTAAGGATGAATGGAACAAAGATCCTTATCTTGCCAGCCATCTGAAACAGATTAATTTTTCTTCTACCATTGCCTACGGTTTTCCCGATGAAGAGTCGCCCAGGGCGTGCATTGTGGTAGAAAACGGTTACATCACCAAAGCAGAGAAGTACAAAGACCAGCAACTTAACTGGGATTTACGTGCCAAGGAAAACCACTGGAAAGAGTGGCTGAGTCGCGAAGTTGGCACCACCGGCATTGGCCTGGCCTACAGCACCGGCAAGCTCAAGTTTATTGAAGGTGATTACAAGGCGATGATACGCAATCCGAAAATGTCATCACCTTTTATTAAAAGTTTTTCCGCCATGAGCCGGGTGCAGCTGGAGCAGACAGAAGCCGCACGAGCAGACATGGCTCGCAGCGTAACGAACCGGGTAGCTGCAGGCACCCGGAAATGATTATTCACAAGGTATAAAGCATATCGGGGTCAGCTTTCTGTGCACAAGAGTCTGGAAAAAAATTTACCCGAGCTGATTAACACCTTCGCCAGTAGCGATACACCACTGGAAGCCCGCTGGGCAATTACCATTCTGGATTTCTTTCCACACACCCTGCTGGAAACCGCGCAACGCCCGGTTGAAACATGCCAGCTGAGCAATTTCGACTGCACCATCGAGATTCCCTGCATCAAAACCGGCAACGGCTATTTTCTGCACACCAAACAGGGCGCCCCCGCCTTTTCCGAAAGTGACCTGCAGCTGGTGAGCTCACTGCTGCGCCTGGCACAGCAGTTTATTACCGTGGAAGATGCGATTGAGCGGGGCGCCAGTGAAGAACGCCAGCGCATTGCCCGAGATTTGCACGATGATGTAGCGGCTCGCCTGCTGACCCTGATTCACGCGGTTAAGGATGAAGAAACCATTGCACTGTCACGCAGCATCCTCAAATCACTGCGAAACGCCATCTACACGCTTGACAATAAATCAACAGTAACGATACTAGATGCTATCACCGATTTACGGGCCGAGATCCAGGACAGACTCAACCCGATTGGTATGCAGCTGTTATGGGAACAGGGTGACGGGCTGGATCAGCTCAGCTTTACCCCACGCCAGCATATCAATCTAAACCGCATGTTGCATGAAGCGACAACCAATATAATTCGCCATGCACAGGCGCAATATATGGAAATTCGTATCGACTGCCAGCAGCAACAGCTGACCGTAGATTGCCGCGATAACGGCACAGGGTTCGATGTCGATAAATGCATTCCAGGTAAGGGCATTAATAATATAAAAACGCGCGTTCAGGAACTGAACGGAACAGCGACCTGGTCTGCTGTTCAACTCGACGACTCTGACACCAATAAAGGAAGCAGCCTGAGAATCAGCTTTCCGCTGACCCTCAAGGCGATATGATAATGCAAACTGTACTCGTTATTGAAGACCATGCTGAAACCCGTGAATGGCTCAGCTCGATTATCCACCAGGCGTTTGTTGAAGCCGAGGTGCATGAAGCCTCCAGCCTGGCACAGGCCAGGGAGCATCTGAAAAACCACCAGTTCGACCTGGCACTGATTGATCTCAACCTGCCGGATGGCAATGGCGTGGAGATTATCAGTGAAATCGTGCAGTCATCCCCTTCCACCTACTGTGTGGTGGCGACAATTTTTGACGACGACAGCCACCTGTTTCCGGCACTCAAGGCCGGTGCCCAGGGCTATCTGCTGAAAGAACAGACCTCGGATGAATTTATCAGTAACCTGCAGGGAATAATCAAGGGCGAACCACCGATTTCACCTTCGATTGCGCGCAAGATGATCACCCACTTCCATGCCACGCAAAGCGAAGCCAAAGCATCAGGTTCAGACAAGCCGGATTTATCCAGCCGTGAAAAGGAAATTCTCGGCGCGATTGCCAAGGGTTTAAGCCGCAACGAAGCCGCCGAAGTGCTGGGTATTACCTCGAATACCGTGGCCAGCCACCTGAAAAGCATTTACGGCAAACTCAATGTATCCAACCGCGCCCAGGCCACACTGGAAGCCCTGCGCCTGGGGCTGGTCTCCCCCTAAAAGGGCTCTGACCCCTTTTATATGACCCCTTTTATAGGTCTCCCCCTAAAAGGGCTCTGACCCACTGCTGTCCCAGCTAATAAATTAAAAAAGCCTGATTTCGGGTCCTTTGTTACAATGTAATTGTCAAGAAAACACTAGTAACAAAGGGAAATCAGGCTATGGCTTATCATAATACAACTCTC
>Ga0209692_10002267_pt1 | contig 21915 bp, 13 predicted proteins | sample tdDd472_FD_187129 | JGI IMG/M metagenome (GOLD analysis project Ga0209692, IMG submission 187129) | Marine sediment microbial communities from the Atlantic coast under amendment with organic carbon and nitrate - tdDd47.2 (SPAdes)... | ecosystem: Environmental > Aquatic > Marine > Coastal >... | reverse complement strand
ATTGGTGATTGCCGACCTGAGGATTGATCATGCCCGTATCAATGACTTAAAACTTGATGATATAGCCCTGGATATTGATGTCAGGGACAGGAAGTTTACCTTCAGCCATAGGTCTCAGGGATATGTTGGCAAGAATCATGAGGGGGTAGCTGTCGCCGACTTCTCTTCAGATGTGCCAAGATACAGTATAGAGCATAAGTTGCTGGATTTCAAAATTGAACGCTTTCTGGAGGAATATAATGATGAGGAAATAGCAAAAGGGACGATGGACTTTTCTCTGCAACTAAGCTTTCAGGGTAAAACATCAATTGATCGCTGGGAAAGTTCTACCGGTAATATCCGTTTTAATGGCAGCAACATCACCCTGTATGGCTTTAGTATTGATAAGATCGCTGATAAATATAAGCGGAGTCAGAAGTTTAACCTTGTTGATGTAGGTGCACTTTTCCTGGCAGGACCGGTTGGTATTGCAGTGACCAAAGGAGGTGATTTTGCCAGTTTGTTGATGACTAATCCCGGTGATTCTTCCCTGGTGCATGATTTTGTTTCCAACTGGGAGATAAGAGCTGGTGTGATGAGGGCTGCAGATGTTGCCTTTAGCACCGACAACAACCGAATTGCAATGAAGGGTGAGATAGATATCTGGCAGCAGGAATTTGTAGATCTGAACTTTGCAATTGTGAACCCCCACGGTTGTCCGGTATTTCAGCAAAACCTCAATGGTCCTTTCGAAACACCGGAGGTAGGCAACGTCAGGGTTGTAAAGACCTTATTGGGTCCTATTAGAAATATCTTCACCGGAAAGAAATGTAAAGAGGCCTTCTATGAAGGTTCTGTAAAAGCGGTAGAAAAAGTCAAATAAGGGTGATGAGTGATCCTACCAATTGATGGCCCACCCTGCGTTCCATTCGATATAGTCAGCTGTGCCAAAGTCATGGGCCTTAATATTGATCCCCAGGAAGAGATCCTTCCACACCATATACTTGAGACCTGCCCGCTGGTAGAAAGCAGGCTTTTGACCTTCAATCTCCACGCGCCAGAAGGTATAGCCCGGCTGAACTAATAATACCAGCCTTCCGGCAACCAGTTCAAAGTTACCAAATATACTCAGGCTGATCTTGTCGCTGAATGGTACATCTGCAAGGGCCAATTCTCCATTATTGCTAATATCTATTTGTGCATTAATAGAACCGTCGTAGGCAAAGTCAAGTCCGGCACCAAACTTAACCATATGGGAAATTTGCCTGTTAATGGTAGGCATGAAGGCAAAAACACCATAATTAACACCCAGGTACTTGGTTGACAAGCCAGTATTTGTGGTGTCAAATTCAACCTGCTTAACACCTCCCATCATAACAACAAGGAACTCCCAGTTGTCCTTATAGTCCGGGATTTTATGCCCGATCTTTTCTGGTGGATCCTTTTTAAAGTTATATTTCAATCCGATGGATGGTGCGGAAAGATTAAGCCCCATATTCGGTATAGAGGTAGCCCCATTGGAGAAATGTGTGAAGCTTACCCCAATGGTAGCTGTAAAACGCCTGGTAAATTGCCAATCCAGGCTCAGCCCAACATCAATATATACAGTTCGGTATGATCCTATAGCGATGTTGTATGGGTTGGCTTCGCTATCATAAGGTTGCCAGTTCCAGGTAAGTCCGAAGCCGGTATTGTAATTGAATGATAGTTTTTTCCACCGAAAGAACGGACCTTTAAAAAAGCCATAGGCGGCGGTGGGTGAGCCCAGTTCTTCGGTATTGAAGAAATTCGCTGAATATAATCCAAAGCCCCATTCCGGATATGCATATAGCTGATGCCACATCTTTCGTCCATCTGTTTTTACCCCGTATTCTAATCTCAATGACTGGTAATAATCAATGACCTGTCCTGAAGCATTTTGGCCTTTGACAAAATCATTTGTCTGTAAAACCTTGCCAGCCTGGTAGGTCACGCCCACATAGTTATTTACGGGTCTTTTTGGTGGATCTTCCTGGGCCACAAGAGAACAGGATGAAAATATCAATATGAATCCAATATAAATATGATGTTTGTACATGCTCAAAGAATTAATGCGCAAAAGTAATCAGATTTTTGAATTGGTCTTAATGATCATCACACTGCCATCAGCATCGGACACAGGGACAAGGTTTTCGGGGATGGTTTTGCAGAAATTGTTCACTGTTTTCATGAGCTCAGGCCAGTCATCATTATAATCGTGAATCAGGATGATGCCTCCATCTGAGAGGCGGGGATAGAAAAACTCCAGGCCTGCTTTCGTAGGCTTATGAAGGTCTACATCAATGTTTACAAGAGAAAATTTCTCTGCCTTGCAATTAGATGCAGATTCTGGGAAGTAGCCTTTGTAGTATGATATATTTGAATGGTCTCCAATAACAGATTTTACTTTTTCCAGGGAGGTGTCGGCAAAATGTTGGGTTGTATAGCTGGCTGCTTTTCCGGTTTCTTCTTTCAGGTCAGACGCGGAGAAACCTTCAAAGGTGTCAAAAAGATGAAGTTGTCTTTTAGGGTCGCAAAGATGGAGGATCCTGGCTGTAGCACCCTTATATACACCCAATTCTGCAAAGTCTCCCATAACTCCCTCTCTCTTTAATCGTTCGATCTGGAGCCACATATTATAAAACCGTATCCTGTCAGGGAATTTCTTCTCAGCTTTTAGCAGGTCACCGGAAATCCTTCCATATTTTGATGCATGAATCCATGCTAAAGGTTTACGGACTTTTAAAGAATAGTTCAGGAATACAAACCTGATAAGGAAAGCAAACACCACAGCCAGTAATGTTACCTCCAGGATGCTAAAGATTTCAGAAAAAGTCATGCCGGGTAAAGATACTTAAAATTGGGAGTTCGGAGTCCGGAGTTCGAAATTTGTACTCAGAATCTAGTATCCAGTATCCAGCATCTTTTCTAGGGATTCACGACCGTCCTGATCACAGGGCTCAGTTTGTACTTATCATTACCGGTTTGTTTTACTGATTCCTCAGGATCGAAATCAAGCATGATCACATATGCAGAATCAGGGAGAAGTTCAGTATGCACCTGCACTTTTAAGCCTGATGTCTGGCCTGATGGTGTGCTGAGGTCATAGAGTACACTATCAACCATGACTGTGTTGTCATCACCAAGGAGCAGCCTGATCTGCGAGATTGTCTGTGCAGAAACAAGAGAGTCGAAAGCCAACAATGTATCGTCAACTACATAGTCCAGGAGGTTGTATATGCCTGGATTGGTTTCCAGGTCGTACCAGCCTGAAGAAACACTGCTATCGCCTGAGGTGTGAAAACTAATTTGTTGAATATCGATATTAACCTGGTCGTAACTTGATACAGCCTTTGAACTATATGAGGCTGCCAGGCTTACATCCAAACTTGCTTTCTCCGTCGGGACTGGCGGAGGCTGGTTAGGATTGCTTTCATCATCATCTTTATTACAGGATGCGATCACAATCAGCATTAAGGAAAGGATCAGGCTTATACTCAGAATCTTCTTCATAGAATAACTTATTTATAGTTTATACCAAAGATAAGCAATCAATAAGCCGTTTTGTTCAGTGAATACCCTTAATTTTTATAAAATACTCTTGAATTTGGATGCCGGATGCTGATTGCTGACAGACATCATCTCAAAGCCTACCCTCAACAAATTTCAAAGTTCAGAGTTCAAAGTTCAAGGTTCAGAGTTCAAGGTTCCTTTCTAATCCTCAACATAATACCCTTCCCTGTCCAACAGGTGATCCAGGTTTGCGACTCCATATACTACAATAGCTGTTACAATGGCGCAATGTTCCTGGTATTCGGGTATGCTTTTATTGTAGAGGTCACGCTCGGTATGCCAAATCTCGCGATAGCTGAAGTTGTATCCTTTGGGGTCTCCTGTACTGAATGTTATCGTTGGCACTCCTTCGACCGCAAAAGGTCCGCTGTCGGTTCCCCATGCCTTCTTAGGCTTTTCACGTGATGAACGCTCCTTGATCTCAAATGGAAAATCAGGGTTGATGCCGTTAATGGAAGCACAAATTTCTTCAAAATCCTCTCTCATGGCTTCAGGTACGCTGATTCCGTCAGGCACTGTAGGTCCACCGTCACGGTTAAACATGTTGGAAACCTTATCCAGTTCATCCTTATGGCGGTCGACCCAGCTTTGTGAACCCAGCAGTCCAAACTCTTCACCCGCCCAGAGGGTGACCAGAATTGTACGTTTGGGTTTCCCTCCGGCTTCCATGATCAATCTTGCTGCTTCAATGGCAGGGGTGGAGCCCGAGCCATCGTCAACACCACCTGTGGCAACGTCATAGGAGTCGAGGTGACCGCCCATGATCACATATTCGTCCGGGAAATCAGTTCCGGGGATGACCCCGATCACATTATGATATTTGATGGGCCCGGGTTTGAAATGGTTACGTATATCAAATTCGAGGAGAAAATAACGACGCTCTTCAGTCATTTGCTTGATTGTGGCATATTGGTGTTCATCCAGTTTGATATCGGGAACTGTAGGTAATGTTTCAAAGGTCATGTCCATCAGGTTTTTCCTGTCGTACATTACCCTGATGGGTGTTTTACTTGACTGTATGATCCCCAGGATGCCTGCTTCCACCATCTCCTTATAAAAGAGAGCTGGTTCTTCAATCAAAGGAAGCTGTTCCTGTTGGGGTTTGTCAGTACCCCTGTTTTGCCAGTTTTCTCTCCTGATCCTTGAATTTTCTTTTGAGATCTTTTGATTTTCTTCTTTGATGGAATCACGCTTGAAATTGGCCTTTTCGGACCAGTCGATGGGCCATCCTTCGTTCACTCCAGAGATTAGCACCCAGGCGCCTTTCAATGCCCCTTTCATATTGTCAAATTCGCGTTGCGATTTTGGCTCTATCAATACATGTCCACGTTGTACTCCCTTTGTCCCTGAAGTATAGGAGGGTGTGGCAAAGTGCAGGTGCATGCCTTCATCAGAGAGCATCCTCCCAAACCATGGGCCACGGTTAAAACCCACCGGTAGTTCGCCTACTTCATCCATGATCACCTCCATGCCCCACTCTTCGAATTTGCTTGCAGCCCAGTTGGCAGCATTTTCATAGGCGTCGGAGCCGATGGGCCTTCCACCAAAACGATTACTGAGGATATCCAGGTGGTCCATGGCTTGGTTGTCGGTAGTGCCGATCTGAATGATTTTATTAACTACCCGATCGGATTGAGCAAAAATACTTAGCGAGAGTAGTAAGCTGATTGTGAGTGAAGTAATGATAGATTTACGCAACATGAATGATGATTTTTATGTTCATTAAAAATTTAAGGTGTGTAAATATCTGGAAAAATAGGGACATTTCTCAATTCTGAGTAAAATGATTGTAAGTAAAAACTGTCATCCCGAAAAACGAAGTGAAGAGGGACCTGTTTGCATTGAGCAAAAAGCAGGTATGATGATCCTATTGACCATTTGCAGTTCGATTCAGGTTCTTCGCTTCCCACTTCTTGCTTATTTCCAAAAGGACTTTTAATCAAGGTCGTGCAAGTTCCGATGGGTTCTTCGTCCCCCGAGTACTCGGGGTCCTCAGAATGACAGTTTTCACTTAGTGGCATTTGCTATTAATTTATCGGGATTTTAGTATGACATTTTTAAAAATCCGGTATTAATAATTAAGAGGTGTAATTAAAAACTGGTTTAAATGTATCACGGAAAAGATCATTATGTCTATATCATGACGAATAAGAACAGATCGGTTCTTTATATTGGATTAACAAGCTCTTTGGTGGATAGGGTGTCCAAACATCATTATGGTATCTATAAAGGATTCTCTAAAAAGTATAACTGTCAATACCTGATATATTATGAGAAATTCGAATACATTGGAGATGCGATCAAGCGAGAAAAACAGCTTAAAGGCTGGAGAAGAGAGAAAAAATTAGCATTAATTAGAACTAAGAATCCCCACTTCAATTTTTTAAATAAAGAAGTAAAATGAATGTAAGTAAAAGCTGTCATCCCGAAGCGCGAAGCGCTGAGGGACCTGTTAGCATGTAGTAAAACGCCTCAGAATGACAAATTATTTTCACAAGCGTTTTCAACATGTCAATACTGTTTTCATATTTGTTCCTATCTTTATCAAATAAAATTAAGGTCTTCCAGATAATGAATTTTAAAGCGATTTTTTTTCTCCTAATGCTGTATCTCCCGGTACAACTTTTATCTCAAGATTGTGCAAATACATCAGCGCCTGATTCTGACTTCAAAGCAACTAATAAGTTCGCAAGCTATGAAGTGAATTTCTATCCTGAATGGCTTGAATATACCAAGGGTGAGAAAATTTTACCCGAAGGTGTTCCATTTATGGAAAAGTGGGAACATCCCTATATGAAGTATGGATATACCAGTGCCATGCATGAGGATCCATATGCTTCTGATGTAAGCAATTTGCCTGGCCCTCTCATGGAAAATGTGGAGGTGCAATATTTTCACGTATTGCAAAAGGGTGGAGGCTTTTCAGGGATGTGCCCGTCCTATGCCTTTATCGACGACAGTACGATGGTCACCTTTTCATTTGGCAGGGCCTTGACTACACTTCTTCTACTGGATATTAAGGACACAATAAGTGTTATAGATTATGTTGAGATTCCCGGGAGGGGGAACAAGGCCCTGGAGTTGGCAGGCAAGAAGGGACGCGCAAAGATCTTTAGTAATACCGCCGGTGGGGCCTACTTTTATTTGTCGGGGAAGGACAATGTTTATATCCCGGGAGCAAATAATAACATCATCAGGGTGAGCATCAACGATCGCTCATTTGATAAAGACAATGTTAAGTCAATAAATTTAAAGGAACAGATAGAAGCAGGGAACCTTGTGGATGAATCTATCTCGGAAAAGGATAAACTTAATTTACTTACGGCCCTCATCCCTGATGTAGATGGGAATATCTGGTTTACTTCCCGACAGGGTGTGATAGGATTAATACATAGGACTGATAGAACAGCCGACGGATGTCCTAAAGTCTATGCTACATTCGTTGGTTTTTATGCCGTAGAAGAAAAGATAAAACGATACTTTGACGAAGATTTTGATAGCAAGGATATTGAGATACTGGATGGTGTGGAGAATATCACACCTGAATTAAGGGCAGAATTCCGTGAAACCTTTATGGTCGATAAAGATACCCGGGAAGAAATCCAGAATTCATTTTCTGTGGGTAAGGATGGAGTGTATATCGTTACAAACTTTGCGCTCTATAAATTCCATTTTAATAATGAGACAAAAAAAATTGAATTGGACCAGGAATGGGCAGAAGCATTTGAAGATGGAGACCTGGTATATGATAACGACTGGTCGAACAAGCCCGGTCACCTAAATACTGGCAGCGGGACAACGCCAACCCTAATGGGGGATGATTATGTAGCTATATGTGACAATGATACCATGCAGGTAAACCTCTGCATTTATTCTCAAAAAAGCGGAAAGTTGATCAGTAAAATAAAATTGTTTGATGAGCAGGGTGCTGCCGTCGAAAACTCGGCCGTCGCATATGAGGGCAGTTATATAGTAGCCAACACCTATGGCTTTGAAGATACCTTTAAAAATAATGATACACCGGGTGGTATTATGCGTTTTGATCTGAATGAAAAAAGCGGCAAGTTCGAGAAAGTGGAAAACTGGCCGGCGAGCGGACAATATGATTGCAAGACAGCTACACCAAAATTATCAACTCCAAACGGATTAATGTACGTTTATAACCGTTCCGATACCGCAGTGAATGGCCATAATGACTGGCAGCTTACAGCCATCGATTTTAGAACGGGTTACAGGGTGTTCTATATCAGGTCCTGGTTTGAGAAAGGTGAATTTAATGACAATGTAGGACTTATCATGAAAAGTGGTTCACTGGGAAAAAAGAACTACGACCGTAAGGTGTTGAACAACCTTTGGGGAACCTTTACCTTTGGGCCCGACAACAGCTTTTATATTGGGGCATACCGGGGGTTTATCCGGGTTTCATCTGATTGAATCAATCAAGCAATAAAAAAAGGGGACCATCCCTGGCCCCCCTAACCCTAAAAATGAAAACAAAAATGAATAGAATCGGGTTAATTCTATCGATGACTAATTGATCAAAGTTATTTTTCTTGTGGTAATATTATTTGCTGAAATGACCTTAACAATATACAATCCGTTCACCATATTGCTCATAGAGATAGTCTCAATTTCCTGAGCATCCTCAATATATTTCATCAGCTGCCCTGTTGAAGTGTATATTGATATTTGTCCTCCCGTGGCATTTTGAATATTAAGATTATTTTTTGTTGGGTTCGGAAAAATTACAATACTGCTTTCTATAGGATCTTCAATCCCTACATAGCCGGACACTATAAATTCCTGAACATCTTCAAATAATCCATTAGATGCCCTGAGTTTTACTTCATACGATCCTGACTGAGTTGTGAGACCCTGCAATACAGCAGTTCCATCTCCATTGTCAGTAAGCGTCATCCAGTCAGGGATAAGATCTGCAGTAATCCAGGGCCCGTTATTTCTTGAATCTGTCGCGACAACATTGTATGTGTATTCGTATCCCGGATCCATTTGAATTACCGGATCTGAAACAAAGCTTACTCCACCCAGAGCCAGTGCATTTGAAAACCCGAAGGGGGAAGTACCAGTTGCGTACAATGCTTCAACGGCATACATGTATGCGCTTGTGTCTTTTGGTGGCCAATCAGTATCTGTGTATTCTGTTGTAGGGATTGGGCTGGTGTTCAAGATATCCCAGCTGGCTGAATTTTCAAGATCTTCGACCAGACCTTTATAGATATTATATCCGGTAATTGTTTTACCATCCGGGCCTAAGAATGCATCACCATCTTGAGTGGCAACTACAGGTCTGATGTGCAAGCATCCTGTTCCATTGCCAGGATCATAATCATATACCCGTATAAACCCATTGTTTGTAGGCCAATCCGGACTATAATAGTAGATTACATTTGTATAGTTTGAGCTTACATCGCCGTCCCAATCCCAGCGTGTGAGGTGTGTACTCGTATTCTGGTTCAGCTGGGAGTGCATCATAACGTAAAAACTGCCTTCTATCGTAACTGGTGTTTCCAGGTCATAATAAGCCCATCTGCTGGATACAGGATATGCTGGCAATCCTTCGTGGATGAGTTCCCCAAAACGATTGAATATATCAATAGTAAGGAAATCATCACAAGTATCACTTGCAGGACCCGTTGATTCCCATAGTACACCCACAATCGTGTAGGTGGAATCTGTTTCGAACTTGTTTCCCGTCCATCCTTCGGTATTTGGATAATATCCTTGCCCACCCATGCCGTTATCATCATCCAGAATCAGGGTGTCCAGAACTTCCGTATCAGGGATATCCCATGAAACAAAGGCCATGTCATTCTGATTTTTTGCAACTACATTAGTAGGTGGTCCAATTTTTTCATCCAATGAAATAATGCCAAGATCCAAATTACTTGTCGATACGCTAATAGTATCAATATGCTCTTGATAACCTGTGATCAGGACGTTAAGAAGGTAATCCACATCACTGAATGCAGTCAATGAAAATCCCCCATTCTCATCTGTCAAAGTATCAATGACATTGTTATAATAGTCGTAATAAGTAAGAGATACCGATGCTCCTTCAAGTGCTTGACCGTCATGGCTTTTTACCACCTGGCCAGAAACGCTGACCTCAGGTTTTCCATCCATAACAAAATCTAAAGTCACGGCATTGTCTTTTACAATAACTGTAGATTTAGTATTATCATAATAACCAAAGCGTGAAGCTGTCACCGACTGTTCTCCGTGCAAAACTTTTGGTAATATATAATTGCCATTTGCATTGGTATAGCTATATAAATTTGTTTCTTCAATGGCAACTGTAACACCTTCAAGGGGATTGCCATCTGTGTCGGTCACAGTACCATTGAGTTCACCAAGGTTTGAATTCATTAAAATAGAAACATTGGGAATATCATTATAATCTGTAAAATGCCAACGATAATTGGATACATCTGTCGGGTCAATATTCTTGTATCCTTTCCAGCTCCAGAGTCGGTTACCATATTCCATATAACCACATCCTTCGACATGAGTTGCTTTCCAGCCGGTCCAGTTATTTTCAGGACCATCACTTATACCTCTCATAAGTACCACAAGATTCCCTTCGCCAGTATAGGTAAATGCATTATCCAGACGAATATGAAGATTGCCCTCCGTACTGTTAACATTAACAAGGCCATCAAATACCTGATACATCTCGTCGGAAGTGATCAGATCGGGCCCGCCCCAATGTTTGTGATTCATGCAATCGATATCCGTCTCGCCGATCCAAATTGTAATGGGAACATTATCGTAATCATCTGACCAATGGAAAGGATATTCCAGGGCAATGATCTCTCCCTTTTCAAAATTCAGTTCTTCTTTTAGATATACAACTTCAGAATAACAATTCCAGTCATAATGAGATTGGAAGGGGTTATAATAATTCCCCCAATCAGTATCTGGGTCTCCTACATAATTTGCTATATATTCAGGGTCAGTAGCATAAACTGTCAAATAATTTGATTCATTATTGCTAATGTCATCATCCGTAGCACATTCGATTATTGCATATATTTCAAATACATCTCCTGCACTGGCAAAGTTGGCTGTAAGAGAAAATGTATACTCATCCCAATTATTAATATCAACACCCTGCACAACATCCAGTTCTATGTTAGGAGATTGCATGAGTTTTACTGTATAGTCAGATCCACTGATTAAATCGGAACTTATATTTTTTACCGTGAAACTGTAGGTTTCGTCCTGACCGGCATATGGGGAGGCGGTTCCCGTTAAACCCTTAGCCATAAGGTCGTCTGTATAATAATACCTTGCAGGGCCATTGATATAGTCCATAATAAAATAACCCTCAAATCTGAAGGCCAGATAATTAATACCTGCCGCAGCAGATACGTCTACTGAGTGCTGTTGTAGATCCCACATTGCCTGATCTGCAACATCGATGGCTGCTATTTCTGTCCAGGGCCCTTCTGTGGCAGGGGCATACATTATCCTTACGGAGTCACGGTACCCGGTCGTAACCATCGATTCCCACTGGCCCAGATAGAAGTCAAGGAAATCACCAGACTGGATATTTAGAATAGGCATTATCAGTGTATCCATACAATAGTCACCATCGAAAAGGAGACCAAAATAGTCTCCATCAATTATAGGTACTGAATCATAGCCCTCATAGGTCTCATGCATCCACGTCACGTCTTCAGTACTGACCCAAAATTCGGGGAGGAATTCATCTTCGAAACTTGTAAAAAGATCAATTTGATATCCCAGAGTGCCTCTGGATGGTTCTACCAATTCAAATTCTTTGTACGTGGAACCGGAATTATCTTGATTGTTATTTATTGTTTGCACATCATCTTTTACGGTGATATATCCTTCAGGTAAACTCTGAGAGAAAACCGTGATGCCTATGCACATAAAAAGCATCGCTGTTAATATTTTTGTTCTATTCATTTTTTTAGGGTTTATTTTGAAATGGCGGCCTCAAATATTTCTTTTGAGGCCGCACAATTCATCAATTAATTTTGATTCTATTCTTAGAAAATTATAAGCTTCTTTGTTGTGGATGTATTATTACGGATGATGTGAACGAAATAGGCTCCGTTTTCAAGATCCTGAACATTGATCATCTCGTGATCTGTATTCACATGAATTGATCTCATCAATTGACCGGTCATGCTATGTATCCTTACTTCAGAATCTTTCATATTCTCAAAGTTCACATAGCTGCTAGCAGGGTTTGGATAGATCCTTGCTTCATCAATTTCGGATTCGCCGATACCTACCATCACATCCAAAACAAATGATTGTGTTGCATTGAAGAACGCACCTTCCGCTATAATGTCCACGTCATAAGCATTGGCCACAGTAGGTGTGCCATGAAGAGTAGCTGTGTTATCACCATTATCAGTAAGTGTAAGCCATGCAGGCATATTTACACCTTCAACAATGGCGGCCGGACCGACACCATTATATGATACTGTTACATCATAATTGTATGGTGAGTTTAGATTAATGGTTGTGAGAGGTGTTGATGTAAATACTGGAACTGCTTCCACATTTATGGTGTATTCTTGAATGGCATATATAAGATCACCCATGGCCTTGATCTCTACATCATGGTCACCCAGGATATCTGTCGTTCCTGTAAGCGTGGCGGTATTATCTCCATTGTCGGTCAGGGTAAGCCAATCCGGGAAGGTATTTCCTTCTTCGAATGTTACAAAACCCGCGCCACTATATGTTACTTCTGCTTCATAAGAGTAATCGAGATTTTCTCCAACTAAGGTTACTGGTATGCTGATAAATTCAGGCATTGAGGCTACGATAACTGAATATTCCTGAGTTGCGCTCATATAATCTCCTGAAGCAACTATTTGCACATCATATTCGCCCATTTGATCGGTGGTCCCTGTAACCCAGGCAGTGTTATTCCCATTATCAGTAAGTGTAAGCCATGCGGGGAAGTCTACTCCTTCAGTTAACACGGCAAAACCGGGTCCATTGTAAGAAACTGCCACCAAATAATTGTATTCCATTCCTTGCCCTACCATTGTAGTGGGGTAACTTGTGAATACCGGAACAGCAGCTACATTGATATCAAATGTTTGTGTAGTTGAGAAGACACCATCTGTTGCCAGAAGTTGAACTTCATTTAAGCCTAGATCTGAAGTTGATCCTGCCAGTGTAGCTGTTTGGTCTCCATTGTCGGTTAGGGTGAGCCATTCAGGGAGGTCAAATCCTTCCTCGATAGTGAGTGTATTTGATCCTGTATAGCTTACAATGGCTTCATAATTATAATCTTCATTTTCGCCAACCAGCATTACAGGACTACTTGTGAACTCTGGAGCTTCATCAGTATTAACAAGGAATCTCATGGCAGGGACATCATCATACTTTTGAAGATAGAGATTTGGATTGGGCGCAAATGGATCAATATCGCCGGTATTATCATAAATGTTATAGCCCCTGTTATAAATACCGGTATTTATAGTTGAAAACCAAACATTTCCATTAAATACACTATTGTTCTTGTCTATCATGATGACTAAGTTCTCAGAGCCATCATAATCATATCCGATATCAAGCGGGATATACATTTCAGTCAGATCAAATGAGTTAAAATCGAGATATCCATCAAATACAAGGCTCAGTTGATCAGCTGTGATCCAATCATTCATAATTGAATCCTGTGTAGTACCCATATATATTTTTATTGGAACCAGCGGCACAAGAGTTTCAGCATAATATGTTAATGTTATACCTGTAATATCGCCTGTTCCTGCAATTTCTTCAGGATAATATATCATTTCTGAAAGACCATAATCATAGGAATTTGCAATTGGATACAGATTGTATGGGTATGCACTAATTTCTCCGGGGCAAATAAAATCGTAGGTGCCCTCTGTCTGTACGTATATTGTGGCAGTCTCAGAAACATTGTTTTCAGGGGCATCATCACCCGCATAAATGATCTCTGCATAAAGTTCCCTATCACCAGTGGCAGCAAATATGTAATAGAAATCAAATGATTGAGTGTAAAATGAACCTATGTCAACTCCTTGCCTGGAGGCCAGTACTTCGCTGCTGACAGCGTCCATTAAATTCACCGTATAATCACTACCCGAGATATCATTAAGACCTATATTTTTGACCTCAACATGATATTCCGCTTCCCTTGCAACAGCAGGGAATATGCTTGGTTCGTATACGTTTAACTTCAGGTCATTATTCTGGAATTTAATATCCGGCCCCATTACATAGTCCAAACTAAAATTGCCGGAGTTTGATGTGGCAATGGCCAGGTAATAATCTCCCCCTGAAATGGATGAAAGATCAGAAGCTACTCTTGTCCAGGAATAAGCGAGTTGTGAAGTAACATCTGACAACTGAATCCATGGGCCATTGGCACTTGAGCTATATAGTACTTCCACAGTTTTGCCATAGCCTTTCATGAAGAAACTCAAACTGTCTGAAGTTCCGATCATTAGAAGAGGTGTAACCAGTGTGTCATTCTGAATAGAATAGCTTGTTTTTAACAAGTAGTCCATGTGATAGGCACCATAGTTGCCCAATTCATAACCACCTACTTTAATGTTCCAGTATTCCGGTGGGAATAGGTTGCTTTCAAAGCTTTCTACCAAAGCAAATTGTGAAAAGACCTGAAGGTCAACTTGAACGTAATTATCGGTATTAGTTGCACCTGGATCATCTTCTACTTCAACTTTAAGTTCAATACTTGATCCGATATTCTGAGGTAACCAGGTAAATACGATCTCTTCCACATCTCCCGGATTTAATTCCATTGATGTAACGGTAGCCATAATCACATTGTCTTCATAAAGGCTTACTTCCCTTGATTGTGGCAGGGCACCTGAATTGGTAATATGTGTGACTACTTCAACAGGCATATTCTGATGATAAAAGATCGCATCTGCTTTGATATCAAGAGCAGTGAAATCAATATCTTCTGGTGTTACGCAGCTGATATCTGCCATCCAACCCGGATCTTCGCTCATATATTGGTAAGGAATGAGTTCTACTGTCAATGCACCGCTTTCATTTCTGGCTCTGATGAACCCAGGAGGGTCATTGTGTTCACCATAGGCATGCCATGTCTCACGGTAAGTGTAAAGAATATTTCCAGAATTCGTTTCACCATCATAGATCACGAAATGATGATCATTCATCCCAAAATCAAAAGATGTAAAATCAAGGGCAGACCTGTCACCTGTTACCATTGGATATATCGTTAATGTTCCTCCATCATTGGCAGTAAAACCATTAACAACACCACCGGCATCTGTAAATAAGCCTGAACAGTCAGTAACTGATGTGCTTGTAGAAGTAAGCTCATGGATTACGCCATAATTGGTAACGATCTCCGAATACGAATCATTTGCTGTATTCTGATCCCCGCTAAGCAATACACTTGCGTTAATGGTATGATCTCCTACCACTGAAAGGTCAGCTGTTTGTGAGAATGTATATTCAAAGGTTTCACTATTCCCAATACTTGTTGTAGCTGTTTCAACAACAGGAGCTCCACTATTTATATCGTACTGGACGTCAAAAGTCGTTTGTGTAAGCAGTCCAACATTCTCAATCACAACAGTAACGGTCTCATTAGTAGTCAATTCTCCTCCCTCAGGCGAAGTAACATCAGTAAGTGTAAGGTCATTATCAAGAGGTGGCTCATGTAAAGAAAATGATAAATTGAAATACAATCCACCGGTATAATCAACAGGAACAACATCCCAATCAATATGAGTAGGAATATTTGACCCACCCGGGTTTCTCAAATGTGCTTTTGAATTAATTTCGGGGGTTGACGATTGCATCTGCCATTGCCAGAAATCACCATCACAAGAAATGGAAATCCAGTAGGTCCCCTCTGTGAGCGTTACGACTGCCGGTAACATCGTTTCAATCTCTTTCATGTCCCAACCAGTGACATCTGTTACGATGTAATTGGTAATATCAGTGTATGAATGAATCTCGGTACCCGGGCTGCCGTTATCATCAAGATATATTGATACATTTACGTCTAAAGGGTTGCCATAGCCCTTCATAATCGTTTTGATCGAGAAAATATCCCAGGTTTCACCTGCAGGGACAACAAAGTCATCTGCCCCATAGGTGTTGTAGTCAGGCATATAAGAATATTCAAAACTATATGAATAGTAATAAATCTCATATGCATCCATCTGGGAATACAGTGTGCTTCCCGATTCAGGCTGCGCATAGTTTGGTACCATGGCTGCCATAAGTAAAATAATGGTAATCAGTCTCTTCATTTCATTTCTGTTTTAGGGTTTATAATTGTCGGCAAACCTAAAATTTCAAAATGTTATGAAGGTTATAGGCGATCAATTGAGACAACTAATTAGATGACAAGATGTCTCAATTGATCAATTAAGAAATTACAATGAATGGCAAATTTACAAGGGATTTATTTGTATTGCCTTGACTTAAAAGAGAATAGCTACGAATGAGGAGATTGCATCTTGAGAATTAAACATGATTATTTGCAAGATACTGCGAGGGTGTCATATCCGTAAATAGTTTAAATATTCGATAGAAGCTTGCCTTGGAGTTAAATCCGGCATCATAGGCCAGACTGACTATTTTGTAATTTCTATTTGCTGGTTCTGCCATCATTTTTTTTACTTCTTCCACACGGTAGTAGTTGATAAATTCGTAAAAATTTTTCTTGTGTTTTCCATTAATGAGTGCAGAAAGCTGGTGCCGGGAATAATTCATCATATTTGCAAGATCCTGAAGGCTTAGATCGGGTTGAAGGAAAGGTTTTTCAGATTCTAAATATGAAATTAGTTCTTTATTCAGGCGTTCGTATTCAGTATCGTCCTCAGGCTCTTTCTTAAAAGAAATATCTTTATAAAACTCGCTCCTGTCAAGTTTAAAAATTTCAGGAGATTTTAAAGCTGTGTAACTGATCCAATAAATACATAATACAAGCAACAGGTAGACAGCAATAAATAAGTCAACACTAACCTCAACCTTAAAAATTTCCAGTGCAATTGCTATTGACCCTATGATCCATGAGGTCAACAATATGTATATGCCACGGATAGCGGAAATAACCAATATTTTGTCTATGTTTGAAATGTAATTTTTTACCTGCCTGGTATATCTCTTAAGCATTAAAAGAGAAACTACTGAATAGATCATTCCCTGAATCGCAAGAAAAGCGTCTCCGGCTTTGCTAACAATATAAAAATAGCCTGAAGTACTATTATTAATTGCTATTTTTTCTTCTCCTGTCTTAAAATAGAAAGCCGAATAAAGCACAATTTTTATTATAAATGGAAGAAAGTGTATCAGGTCAATTCTGTTAAACTTTTCTTGTCTTGATATAAGATACTTAATATTGAGAAACAATAAAGGAAAAAACAATATTGGAAGTTGTGAGAATGTCTTTAGAAAGTGAGGATACGTATTGAAAAAGCCTGTAAACTGAATTCCGAATATGAAAAGAAGTATTCCCCAACCAAATGTTAGTAATCCAAGTAAGCGGGTTGCAATGATATTTTTCTTTTGTGTGAAAAGAAATATTGCAAGAATAAATCCCTGTAAGCTGCCTGCATAAAAAATGATCTGGTATAATCCTTGCATCGATCAAATTTATAAAAAATACATTAATGCCAGCAAATATATTATCCGGATATGTACTCTGACGGGGTCATGTTTGTGAATTGTTTAAACACCCTGTGAAAACTGGCTTTAGAGTTGAATCCAGCATCATATGCCAGACTCATGATCTTGTAGTTTTTATTCTCTGGTAAGCCCAACAATCTCTTAACTTCTTCAACACGGTAATTATTGATAAACTCATAAAAATTTTTCCTGTGTTTTTTATTTATAAGTATGGATAAATGATGACGTGAAATACCAATCATATCTGATAGGTCCTGCAAACTCAGGTCTTGCTCAAGATAGGGTTTCTCTGTCTGGATATATGTGATCAATTGCTCGTTCAATTTCTCCAAAGCTGCATCCTCTTCCTCTTCTTCTTTTTCTTGATCTCCGTCATACAACTCACGCCTGTCGAGCTTAAATATCTCCGGCGATTTAATGGCCTGGTAACTGATCCAGTATATAACTATGACAATTAAAAGATACACAATGAAAAATAAATCGACGCTTACCTCAACCTTGAACAACTCAAGTGCTACGGCCACAGACCCGGTGATCCATGAAATGAGCAGGAGTGTTGTACCCCGTTCAATCCCCCTGATAAGTACTTTGTCTGTGTTGGAGATATGGTTTTTAACCTCTTTTGAATATCTTTTTACTATATATAGAACAACAATTGAGTATATGATCCCCTGTAACGCCAGGAAAATATCCCCTGAATAATTGATAACATGAAAATATCCCACTCTACTACCCAAAAGCTCAATCTTCTCATCACCTGACAGTTTATAAAAATTGATCCAGAGTAAAATACTAATTATGAACGGAAGAAAATGCAAATAGTCTATCCATTGAATTTTATCCTTCCTTGTAATTAGATATTTGGCCGATAAATACAGGAGGGGAAAGAATAATAGTGGGATATGTGAAATGGTCTTGAGAAAATGAGGATAATTTAAAAAGAATCCCTCAAATTGAATTCCGAATGTAAAAAGTAATATCCCCCAACAGCTAGTCAATAGTCCTAGTATGCGGTTTGAGATTTTGTTATGCTTTAATGACCATAGAAATATTGTTAGGATAACTCCCTGTACAGCACCTACATAGAATATGATCATGTAATAAACCTGCATATGGCTAATTTACAAAAATTATATGTCTCAATAGACCGGATGGGACTTTTACGTAAAATCATGGCTATATCTTTGCGGACTGAAACTCGAAAAATATTTGACGATGAAAAAATTTAACTTTCAATTTCTTTTAGCATTATTAATTTTTGGAATATGGAATATTTCTTCCATTGCCCAGACACTTGTTCCGCCTGAAAACCTGACTTACACCATAGCTGATGAAAATGATGTGACCCTATTCTGGGATGCACCTGCGCTTGGTGGTGATTCAACCTGGTTACATTGGGATGACGGAGTAAACGCTGACGGCTTTGGGTTTTTCCTGAGCGCGGAGACCTGGGATGCCGCTGCCAAATGGGATCCTGCCCACCTGTCAGCCTATGACGGATGGTATATCACCGGTATGCGTTTTTACGTGACATCAGCTTCAATTAACCTGACAATGAAGGTCTGGACTGGAAGTAACCCGGATTTACAGTATAGTGAAGCCGTTCCTTCTTTTTCTCCGAATCAATGGACGGAAGTAAGCTTTGCAACCCCATACGAAGTTGATGCCTCCACAGAACTATGGGCCGGTCTTGAATTGGCTCAACAGGTAGGTACTGCAGTTATGGGAATGGATAACGGTCCCGCCATTGCAGGTTATGGAGATAAGATCAAATATCAGGGCAGCTGGTATGATAACAGCGTCTGGGGAGGATTCGATAATAATTGGAATATTCAGATCCTTGTATCATCAACTACCAAGGCCGGCATTACTGAAGAGTTGCTTGGATACAATGTATACCGTGACGGTCTACAATTGAACACATCAACAGTAGTGGTGCCAACTTTTGTTGATATGAACCTTAATAACGGTTTGTACGATTATCATGTGACAGCACTTTATGATGAAGGTGAATCTGACACATCAAATCATGTGGATGTACTCATCAATCAACCGGTAATTTTATATTCAGATTCTATGGCCCTGGTTGATCTGTACAATGCCTGTGACGGACCTAACTGGCTGAATAACTTCAACTGGCTGGAAACTCCTGTGAATGAATGGTGGGGCGTAACAACGCATGATAGAAGGGTGACAAACTTATTCCTGTCCAATAATGATGTAACAGGAGATATTCCTGCATCATTCGGGAACCTGGATTCTTTGTTTACTTTTAAAGTCTCAAGCAATGAAATCACGTCCCTGCCTGATGGTTTTCATAAGCTCACATCCTTAACAGAGTTCTGGGCGGGAAGTTCCAGTTTAACCGAATTGCCAGATTCTTTTGGCTATCTGCCAGAACTACAAGAGTTGAACCTTGGATTTAATGAGATTGACTTTTTGCCGGAAAGCTTCGGTAACCTGGCTAACTTGAACTGGTTTGGCATGTTTGATGGTGGACTTGACAGCCTGCCTTCAACTTTTGGTGACCTGAGTGGGCTGGAAACCTGTTTTATGGGATCCAATGACCTGGTGGAGCTCCCTGCAGATATTGGTGATCTCGCGAGTATCATAATCCTGGATTTCGATAACAATCAGTTAGCCAGCCTTCCTGAATCATTTGGTAACATGAGTACGCTCGAGAACTTTACAGCTGAATCAAATAACCTGACTTCTCTTCCTGCAACCTTTGGTAACCTGGAATCACTTATTGTTCTTGATCTAAAAGTGAACCAGTTGGACTCCTTGCCGCTAAATTTTGGTGACCTTGACGATCTGGAAAGCCTCGCACTCTCTATTAACAACCTCACCACCTTCCCTGAGTCATTTGCAGACTTGCAAAAGTTGAAAGTACTTTCTTCTGATCAGAACCAGATCACGCACCTGCCTGATAACATTGGAGATCTGCCATCCATTATAATCATGGGTTTAAGCTATAACCAGATCACAACACTGCCAGAATCAATAGGGAACCTCAGCACCTTGACCGAATTATTTCTGGTCGAGAATGAGCTTGAATATTTACCGGAGACCATTGGTGAAATGGATGTTATTCGCAGGCTTGCTTTAGGTAAGAACAATCTTGAAACACTTCCTACAACTGTAGGTGACCTCAATACTCTGCTTTACCTTGATCTTTCTGAAAACCTGGTTTCAGAATTGCCTGAATCACTTGGTGATATAGGTCTTGACACAGTATTCCTTTTTCAGAACCAGATCCGCGAGATCCCGTCCTCAATGCTTGATAATGCATATCTGATATTGTGGATGGAGGACAACTATCTTCAATTTGGGAGTGTAGAGCCTTTTGTGGGAGTCGTAGGTAATTATTATTATGCCCCGCAGGATTGGTATGGAGAGGATACCTTATTGCTGGCAAACCAGGGCAGCCCTATTGAATATACGATTGAAGTAAGTGGAGATTACAATCAGTATCAGTGGTATAAAGATGGAAGTATTTTATCTGGGCAAACCAGTAATACCCTCATAATCAATAGTCTTTCAGCAGCGGATGAAGGGATATATCACCTGGAAATCACAAACACCCTGGCTGCAGAACTAACCTTGATCAGTCATAATGTAGAAGTCAATATTTCATCGGTAGGGGTGAATGAGAACGAATTAACTGAATTCGTGATCTATCCAAATCCAGCCAGTGAGAAAATAGTAATAGAGCTAAACCAGGATGTTTCTTCTGCCCAGCTTAGCATTATGAATGCAAGCGGCCAGGTGGTCAAACACACAGAAATTAAGAATAAATATGTTCAACTCCAGATCACTGATCTTCCATCAGGGATCTACCTTGCAAGCTTAGTATTTGAAGATAGGGTTATTGTGAAGAAGTTTGTCAAGGAATAATCATCGCTTAGGATTAGATTTAGTCATCTTAATCAAAAAGCAAGGGGCCTGGAAACAGGTCCCTTTTTTTTTTATACCTTGCATTGGATAAACATTAGAATGCATGATGTATAAGAAAATATATAGGATCTCCCTCCCTCTATTTATCTTATTAATCTCTATCCTACCATTATGTGCCCAGGATAAAGAAGGCCCGGCTGAACAAGGCAAAAGGCCATCTGTTGGACTCGTTCTAAGCGGCGGAGGTGCCAAAGGTTTTGCATACATAGGCTTATTAAATGTCATCCAGAAAGCCGGACTCAAGATCGATTACATCGGCGGAAGCAGCATCGGGGCCATCATTGGGGGATTATACGCTGTTGGCTATCATCCCGACACTATAGCCGAGCTCATAAGATCACAGGACTGGGATGTTGCACTAAAGGATAAGATAGAAAGGAAATATATTGCTTATGAAGAAAAGGAGTTTGGAGAAAAGTTCATTGTCAGCTTACCCATCAAGGATAAAAAAGTATCCATAAGCCCATCTCTCTATACTGGTCAGGAGGCAAACCTCTTGCTGAACTATTATTTTTCTCCTGCATATAAAGTGAACGATTTTTCAGACCTCCCGACCCCATTCTTATGCATAGGTACTGATCTGCTTACCGGTGAGGCTGTGGTCCTTGATAAAGGCAACCTTGCCCAGGCAGTCATGGCCAGCATGTCGATCCCGGGATATTTTGCCCCTGCTGAATATAACGATTATTACCTGGTAGATGGATGTGTTGT
>Ga0209692_10002265_pt1 | contig 21919 bp, 22 predicted proteins | sample tdDd472_FD_187129 | JGI IMG/M metagenome (GOLD analysis project Ga0209692, IMG submission 187129) | Marine sediment microbial communities from the Atlantic coast under amendment with organic carbon and nitrate - tdDd47.2 (SPAdes)... | ecosystem: Environmental > Aquatic > Marine > Coastal >... | reverse complement strand
CACCAGCAGCATCGCTATCCAGACACCGGGCCGGCCGCTTTTATCGGCAATGACTTTTCGCCAGACAATGCCGGCCAACATGAACTCAAAACCGAGCACCGACAAAAACGTGACCGCTGCCAGCACCCAGGTAGACGTTTCAAAGATGGCGACTGTCAGGGCGCTCATGTGATAGCGGTACTGCTCGAAAATCTGCGTATCCAGCACCATCAGTGTCAGGCCGAGCGCGCCATAAAGAATACCGAGCGCGGAAATCAGGCGACGTTTCGGGAATACCAGCACCAAAGGCAACGCCAGCAGGAACAAAGGCAGCGTGCCCAGCAATGCGAACTGACTGAGTGTTGTCAGCGCGATATAAAGATTAGCAAGCAGGTCGTCCGACCAGGTGTAGGCGAACAGGTAACGCGTACCGACCAATGCAAACAGGCCGCCGTTCAACAGACCGAACCAGCCAACCCAGCGCAGCAATGTGCCCCGGCTCAGGCCATCGGGCAACGGTGCCGGTCCCTGCTGTCCGGTCCCCTCTCTCCCGGTGGAAGCTTCGCTCATAGTTAACCCGCACCTTCAGCCGCATTAGCGGCTTTGTTCTTCTGCTCTTGTGCTTTTACAACCATCTGCTGAATCGCTTTGGCTGCCGCCTCACTACTGTGACCAACATTGAAAATCCATTCGTCACGGATCTTCGCAATGTTGTCGCGGAATGCGCCCGGGTCCTGCAGCAGTTCCCGTATCGCATCGCCAATGTTATCCAGCTGCGACGGATCAAGAATGCTGCCGATTTTATCGCGGATATACATCTCGAACGGGTCCATGCCGTACTCCGGCCAGACCTCGTTGCGGCTTTTTACCGGCACGTCGATATAGAGCACCGGTTTCTCCAACCCCAGCGCATAGTCCATACCGGCGCCGGACCAGTCGGTGATCATTACGTGAGAGTCAAACAGCGAGTCGTTCTCGCCCATCTGCTCCATCAGAGTGAATTGCGGATGGTCGCCGTAGCGGTCGGTAATGGCATCGATCACTTCCGGCGTAATCCAGCGGGTCTGAAAATGCGGGCGCAGCGTGACTTTGAAGCCCGCATCGAGCAAGGCGCCGGTAATCTCTACGCCGCATACCTCAAGAATGCACTCGTCGCCCCAGGACGGCGCCAGCAATACATGCACGCCGTCTGCCGCAGGCGGCGGTTCACGGCGCTGCGCCATCAGTTCTTCAACGCGATGGTAGCCATGCTTATAAAGATCTTTCGGCGGCAGTCCGGCCATCTCTTCACGCTTGCGCGCTTCTTTGATGTGGTGCGGACCGGCACAGAGAATGCCATCGTAATGGTCGTAGGTATGTTCGTGATCAGCCATGTGCATGCTGATCAGCGAGTGAAACATGAAGGTGTAGTAGACCGGATGAATCGAGCGCTTCAGTTGCAGATTGTGCAGATCGACCATGGTCATGACCATGACATCTGCATCCAGCCACTGAAAGAATGCTGTACGGATCGCTCCGTTACCGATATTGAAGGCGCGGATATTCGGGTTTTTTAACGACAGCACCGGATCATCTGCAGTCGAAGTAACGTACAGCACCTGCTCGTTCAGCTGGTCTGTCAGATACTCGACAACCGGACGGAAGTGATGCCAGTCCTGACCGCTTTCGGCATAGATGACAATACGCCGCTCTTCGCGCGGTATCTTTTTAAAGGCTCTGGATGCCTGCCAGTGTTTAAGGCCCTGCAACATTGCGCAGCTTCTTCCCGGTGGTCTGTAGTTTGTCCGTTGTTATTTGTGCCGGATATGACAGGCACAAAAAAATCCGCCTGCGGTTACCCGTCAGGCAGATTTTATACAAACGTGGGCTAAATAGCCGCTGCCGGCTTACTTCTCGGCTTCGTCAGCTGCTTCTTGCTGTGCTTCCTGCGGCTTGACTTCCGGTTCAGCCTTGCTGCCACCAAAGAAATTCTTAATGCGGTACCAGTAGGTTTTCAGAGCCAGGCCCAATGAAGCAAAAATACCGAGGATCGCCGACAGGATCATGCTGCCGGTACTCGGATCAAGATACGCAAACGCCGGCTGCGTAAAGCCCAGTGCGGCAATTGTCAGCACCACGGCTACATCCGGCTTGGAAATTTTTGAAGTCGTCTTACGGGTGTTCATCGCTACCACCTCCTGTTGTGCCCCGGGAATACCTTCCCGATGTCGTCCTTTGCCGCGGCATTTTACCGGACAGCCCCTGCATGTGGAGGGTTTATCGGGGATTTCCTGAGTCTTTTCCGGTCAATCCAGCTCTTTAGCCGTTATTGGCTGTGATTAGCGGTGATTATTGGTTCGCGGCAGCACAAATGGCCGGATACACCATTTCCCGTACCCGCTCCAGATGAGAAGCATCGTCTATCTCGCCCCACAGCAAGTCTGCAACGACCGGACAGGGCACATGCATCTGACGCCCGGCATGCACCAACGCATCTTCTTCATAAGACACATGCAGATTGTCTGCATGAAACTCCATCTCGGCGTACTCACGCATATAGCGGAACAACTCGGGCGAGATGCGGCTGATACCAACCAACTCACCTGAAGGATCGGCACCCAGAGCATCTGCGTCTTTCGACATGTTGTAGAGATGGCCGACAGGACCGTCGCCTTCGGTCTCGACATACACCTCGTCGCCTGCATTGGTAGGACCGGACAACAGCACCGCATCAACGCTACCTTCCTGCAACACAGTCAGTGCGCGCTGCTCGTAAACCAGGTCGGATTCCAGCAGCAAAAACCCTTCATCTATCCGGTCGCGGGCACACCACAGCGAATACATGCTGCCCGAGTCGGCAAACTTGTCGTTGTGCACCGTGCTGATATCAGAGTTAGCGGCCGCCAGCTCCTCATAAAAATCCGAGTAGTAGCCAGTCACAATAATGATGCGCCCGATACCCGCCTGACGCAGTCGCGCAATGGATTCTTCAATAATCGGCTGCTCACCCAGCGCGAGAAACCCTTTTGGCATCCCCGAGTGAGATGAGCGCAGACGCGTGCCCATGCCCGCGGCAAGGATGACGGCAAGATTTACTCCGGCCATTAGCTCAGCGCCTCCTGCAGAAGTTCGCACAGGCGGTCGATATCTCCGTCGATGTCGCCCATGTGGGCAATACGGAACACGCGCGGCGCCAGATCACCCTGCCCGGCATAAATCACAAAACCCTCTGCCTTGAGCTTGTCATGTAAAGCGTCGTAACTCACACCTTCAGGCAACAACCAGGTCCAAAGTACCGATGAGTATTCTTCTTTCGGCAGCAATGTCTTAATACCCAAAGCTTCAAGCGTTGCCGCAATCTTTGCGGCACGGGCACGGTAGCTGTCGCCACGCTGTTGCCAGCCACCCTGGTCGGCCAGTTCATGCAGCGCTTCATCCAAAGCGAACGCCGGCTGCACCGACTGCGTGAACGGTGAAAAACCGGAGCTGTATTGCGCCTTGTGGTAGCTGTGCAAATCGAGATAGACACTGCACGCCTGTGACGGTTGCTGCCACAGTTCTTTGCGCGCCAGCACAAAGGACAACGCCGGCACGGCATGCAAACACTTGTTAGCGGTTGCCGCCACAGCGCCTACATTCCAGCCGTCGTAGTCAATCGCTTCGGCACCGAAACTACTCACACAATCCAGCAGCAAATTCAGACCGCGCTCTTTGCACAGAGCGCCAAGCGGGTTCAGATCGTTGAGACGGCCTGTGGTCGTTTCATGATGAACCGAGATTACGGTCGTGATGTCCGCATGCTTATCGAGCAAGGCCTTTACCTGCTCAATATCAATGGCATCCAGCCACTCGCCCCCGGTGCAAATATGCGGTTTACCCTGCATTTCGAGCATCGATGCAACGCGTTCACCGTACACGCCATTGGACACCACCAGCGTGGTCGAATCTTTGGGCGCAAAACTCTGCACCATGCCTTCCACAGCTGAAGTACCCGACCCGGTGAGTGTGGCGGTCTCAAAGTCTGCTTTGGTTTCGTCATAGACTTCGGTCAGGCGTTTATTAATCGACTGCATCAAGGCAGCGAACTCAGGCTCACGGTGACACCAGTCGCCGCGGGTCAGTGCTTTACGCACCCGGTCTGTCAGGGTTACCGGTCCGGGGTTAAGAAGTACTTCTCTGGTCACAGAAATTTCTACCTTTAGTGTTCCGGCAATTTATAAAAGAGCATCAGGCTTCGGTTCGTAACCCGAAATAAAGCCCTGCAAACGGCGCGCGACCTGCTGGGGTGTCACATCAGGACGTGGCAAACCTTCCGGCACACCCGGCAAAGTCGGCACATGAACAAAAGAAAGGCCGTCAGATTGTGCGCTGATAGCATCTTTCAATTCTTCCGGACTGCCTACACTGGTGACCGACGGATAACCGCAGCTGCGGGCGATACCGCAAAAGTCCACTGAACGGGACACCGTCGACTGGCCGCCGGTCGATTCATGCAAACCGTTGTCCAGCAAAATGTGGGTTAAGTTGGCCGGGCGTTCGTAGCCGACCGTTGCCATACCGCCTAAGCGCATCAAAGCCGCACCATCGCCGTCGATAACAAACACCCGGCGTTCCGGCTGTGCTATCGCGAGCCCCAGTCCGAGGGTAGACGCACAGCCCATAGAGCCGACCATATAGAGCTGATTATCACGGTCATCAACTGCAAACAGTTCACGACCGGTATATCCGGTAGTCGCGATAACAAGGTCGCCCTCCCCCGCCGCATCCTGAATAGCGGCCAGTATGTCGCGTCGACTTGCCTGTGCGTTAGCCGGCTCGACCACCGGACCTTGAATCGGACGCTCTTCCGCCGTGCTTTTGAGCTTCACAGAGTTCACGCTGCCTTTGCGCATGACCAGCGCGTATGGTCGATTGGTCTCGCTCATGTAAGTCAGCGCACGGTCGAGCGCGGGTTGAATCTGGTCTTCCTCGGCAGGAAAAAACTCCCAGGCAATGCGCATCAGCTCCAATAATTCCGTGGTGATCTGCCCCATCAATTCATGTTGAGGTTCATCGGGCGCGCCACCCGGCTCGCCGCGGAGTGTCGGTATCAGAAGCACCGGCAACTGGAAGGTGTATGTCAGTGAAGTCAGCGGGCTGACCGCATTACCGAGGCCTGAATTCTGAAACATGACAACAGCCTGCTGACCACCCAGCTGCGCGCCGGCACCGATGGCAACCGCCTCACCTTCGTTGGCAGCACCAACGTAACGGAGGTCTTCGGAGTCGATAACGTAATTGATAAACGGCTTCAGGTAGGAGCAAGGCACGCCGGTGTACAGATTGAAACCCATATCGCGGGCGGCTTCGATAAAGCTTTTCGCTTCAATCATCGAACGCTCCTTTATAAAGCTTTCTTATTGGTTTTAAAGCGTCAGGCAGAGACAAAACTCTGGAGAGATTTAAGAGAAACTGCCCGCCGCCACTAAATCATCCAGCGTGTCGATATCGAGCCAGTGACCGGTCGTATAAACAACACGAATCGATTCGCCGTCGGCTGCCAGTGCAGCCAGCAACTGGTGCAACTTGGCCTTCCGATTGGCAGGATCGGCAGCCATCGCCGCCACTTTCTCTGCAAATCGTGGCGCAGCCTCTGCGGACACACGCAACAGACCGGTCCACTCACCATTAATCTCGCTATCGGCAAGTTCCTCGCCCGCAGCAGTCAAAAGAATGCGCTGATTGAACACCTGACGTGAATACGGCTCGGAACAACTGACGTAGTCAGCTGCCCGGTCGCGGTTCACAGACTCTTCCCAGTTGGTATCAACAGCTATCACAAAGTCTTCTTCGGCTTCGGCGAGCTGCTCGAGAATGTAACGCTTGAACAACACATCACCGAACGAAACAAACAGATCGCCTTCCGCCGGCGAGCTGTCTGCCTGCAAAGCTTTGTCGAGGGAAACCAATTCACCGGTTTCGGCATAATCATCGTTGTTCACATAGTCAATCGACGGCAGATTCACTTTGTCGGCCAGATACCCGCGCACGACGGTGATGTTCTTCATGCCTGCCGAGTTATAGGTGGACACGATATGCCCCAACAGCGGCTGACCCTGAATATCCACCATTGCTTTCGGCTTGTTCTCGGTGAGCTTACCCAACGCCGAGCCGCGACTGGCAGCCAGCACAATAGCTTTGGCACTGTCACCCGTCTTCGGCAGGTAACGTTCTTCCGCCTCCTGCAACTCGCTGGCTCCCTGCAACCGGAAGATCTCCTTAACCGGCACAATCTTGTCTTCAATAGGGAGCAGCGACTGCTCACGCATCAGCGTTTCCGCAGTTTCCTGGTAAGACACAATTGCTGCACGGAGCATGTGATTGGCCCAGATTGCCAGCGAGAAGCCGGCTTCACGGAACACATCTGTCGGGGTTGAATAGTATTTCGTCGGGACGATGACAACGGGCGAGCGGTCTGCCCACTCTTTCTTGAACGCCAGCACTTCGCTCGGGTCGCGCAGCGCGCTGTGAATCAGAATGCCGTCGGAGCCTGCCTCGTGATAAGCCTCAGCACGCTTCAATGCTTCGCTCAAACCCCAGCCCGCAATAAAAGCTTCCACGCGGGTAATGATGCAAAAGTCATCATCCGACTGCGCGTCTTTGCCCGCTTTAATACGGCTGCAGAACTCGTCGATGTCGGCCAGCTCCTGCTTGTTGCCGTCGATAAAACTGTTGGTCTTGGGGAACAGCTTGTCTTCAATACAAACAGCAGCGATGTTCCGCTGCTCCAGCTTATTCACCAGACGACGCACATTGTTGAAGTTGCCATAGCCGGTATCGCCGTCAAGCAGTATGGGCAAGGTGGTGGCATCTGCCATGAACTCGAGCATCTCGAGCACCTGGGTCCAGCTGGCTTCGTTGCTGTCGCGAACCCCGTATTGTGCAGACATGCACAGACCACCGGCCCACAGCGCTTTGAAACCGGCCTCTTCACCGATTTTCGCCGTAATGCCGTTATGGGCCTCGAGCAAAAACTCGAGGTCGGGAGAATTGAGCAGTTCTTTAAATTGCGTCGTGCGCTTCTGATGTTTCATGGGCGCAGTTTACCGGAGTAGCTGCTCACATACACGCAGAACAGAGCGCAACGCTACACGCGATAGCGATATTCCTTGCCGTCTTCACGTTCAATATCGGGCGGATAGCTCTTGCGCTTGTCGATGTAGTACTGCGCGAAGTGATCGCCCTGTGAGGCCGCGTTATAGGTGTAGTAAAGCACGCGGCGCGACTGGTCAGTATTGTTCGGACCCGAACGATGCGGAGCATAGGAATCGAAGAACACGGCGTCACCGGGCTCAGCCTCGACCTTGACGTACTCCATTTCCACCGCATTGTCGTCCAGCGGTACCCACTCATCACCCAGCAGCCCTTTGTTGTGGAAGCCGCCGACCATTTCGAGACAGCCGTTTTCAACGGTGGTCTTGTCGACAGTAATCAGACAGGTAATGTGCAGATCCGCATAGGTGGCCCAGCCCGCCTGCACATCCTGGTGCGATTCAAAACCGCCGCCGCCGGCTTTCTTGAAGTTGATTTTGTCTTTGAACAAAACTGCAGGCTCACCGAACAGTTGTCCGCAGGCACCCTGCATTTTCTCACCGACAGCCAGTTGCATGAAGTTCTCGTGATACGGCAGGACGTTCTCGATGCGATTGAGCAACCGTTCATCACCGGTCTCTTCGAAGTACATCATCCACTTGCCCGCAGTTTCGGGCCAGTTTTCAACTTCAGTGACCCACTCGGTAATCGGACCCATTTCCTCAGGTGTGAACAAACCCGGAACAACGAGGTAACCCTCGTCGCGAAATTGTTTTACCTGCTCTTCGGTGAGAGGTCCTTTTACAGCATTGTCATTCATTGCTCATTCCTGCGACCGGCAATACACCGGCTAGTCTTTGTGATAATTGTCGTGATCGGTGGCGCTCTTGATGTCGTCAGAGTACTTCTGACCATCTGCCACCATGTCACTTAAGCCAACCAGTTCCATGATCTGGCTGAAATCGAACATATTGTCGAGCATATTCAGCGTCGTGCCATCCGTATTTAGCACATTGAGATAATCCGTCGCAGCCTTGGCAATGACGCGGACCATAGCGCCCGGATAAATAATCAGGCTGAAGCCCAGATCACCGAGCTGCCCGGCCGGCATCAATGGCGTACGGCCACCTTCCACCATATTAACCAGCAGCGGCACTTTCGCGGCCAGCCTGTCTGATACCTGCCGCAGTTGTTCTTCATCGGCAGGCGCTTCAACGAACAGCATGTCTGCACCCGCCTCTATATAGGCATCCGCCCGGTCCAAAGCCGCATCAATGCCTTCCACAGCCATCGCATCGGTACGTGCGACGATCATGGTATCGGCATCCGTGCGGGCATCGAGCGCCGCATGCAACTTGCCGGTCATTTCATTAACCGACACCAATGTCTTGCCCGACAAATGTCCGCAACGTTTCGGCAGAGTCTGATCTTCCAGCTGAATACCGGATGCGCCCATGCGTTCAAACAAGGTAACCGTGCGCTTCACGTTCAGCGCATTGCCGAAACCGGTATCGGCATCAACAACCAACGGAATGTCGCAACGCTCGCGCATGTTGCCGATGGTTTCTGCCACCTCGTTCATCGAAGTAAGCCCCAGGTCAGGACGACCGAGCTTGGTAAACGACACGCTGGCACCACTGACATAGGCGCACTGAAAACCGGCCTGCTCAACCAGCAGTGCGGTCAGCGCGTCATACACACCCGGCGCAATTACCGGTGCATTGTTTTTCAAAGCCGCACGCAATCTGGCAGCAGGTGACATCAGCCTTTCTCCTGCAGGCGGCGGTGCAACCAGGGCATCAGGCCACCTGCGTTAATCATGTCGAGTAAAAAGCCGGGCAAAGGCTCAACGGTGTAACTTTTGCCCTGAGTAATGTTTTCAATAGTACCCGCAACCGGGTCGACACTGAGCGTATCGCCCTTGTTGATCTCGTCGTACTGCGGAAACACCAGCACCGGCACGCCGAAGTTCAGCGCGTTGCGATAAAAGATGCGTCCGAAAGACCGCGCCAGAATGGCGTCCACCTTGTGATAGGCGAATGCCATTGCCGCCTGTTCGCGCGCCGACCCGACACCAAAGTTGTCGCCGCCAACCACGATGTCGCCGGGCTGCACGTTCGACGCGAACTCCGGATCTATAGCCTCGAGGCAATGAGCCGCCATTACGTCCATCGACTCTTTAAAGTACAAACCCGGCGCCATTACGTCCGTATTCACACCATCGCCGAATACCCAGGCCTTGCCGCTCATGCGTCACCTCCGGCTCCGGGCAAAAAGTCACGGGGGTCGACAATCTCACCGGCCACCGCTGCAGCCGCAACCGAATACGGAGAGCCGAGATATACGCTCGCTTCATTGGAGCCCATCCGGCCTCTGAAGTTACGGTTGGTGGTTGAGATGCACACCTCATCATCGGCCAGCACGCCGGCACCCAGTGCTGCACATGCGCCACATCCGGTGGGCAGCATGATGGCACCCGCTTCGGTGATAGTTGCCAGCGTGCCGTCGGCTGCAGCCTCACGCATCGCTTTAGCGGATGCGGGCGCAACCAGTAAACGGGTGCCGCTTTTAACCTTGTTGCCTTTAAGTACCGTCGCAAGCATATGCAGGTCGCTGTGCTTGGCACCAACGCAGGAACCAACGTAGGCCTGATCAATCTTCACGCCACGATAGTCGTCGACAACACCAGAGTTTGCCGGCGAATGCGGTGCTGCAATCTGCGGAGTCAGCTCCGCCGCATCGAAGTTGTAAGTGTCCGAGTAGCATGCGCCTGCGTCACTGGCCCATTCCAGCGCATCTGCCGCCGGTTCCACGCCACCGGCGCGCAGCGCCTCCAGAGTAATCTGATCCGGTTCGACGATGCCGGTCTCGGCGCCAATTTCTGCAGCCATGTTGCACAGAGTGCCGCGCTCCTGCATATCCATCGCGCGCACGGTGTCGCCGCCAAACTCCAGTACCTTGCCGCCGTTGTTCATACCCAGTTCACGACACAACTTCAGCATGATGTCTTTAGCAGAAACGCCTGGACCGAACTGACCGCGCCAGTTGATACGGATGGTTTCCGGAACCGGCACCCAGATCTCACCGGTGACGGTCACACCGGTCATTTCAATTGCGCCGAAGCCCGACATGTAACAACCGAAAGCGCCGCCCATGCTGGAGTGCGAGTCACCGCCCACAGCAAACATACCCGGCTGCAGCAAACCTTTCTCCGCCAGCAGAATATGGCCGATACCCTGCATATCGAAGAAGTTTCTAATACCGAATTCTTCTGCAAACTCACGAGTCAGTTTCAGTATGGCCGCGGAGGCGGCATCAACGGCCGGCACAAAGTGATCGGTACAGAGAACAATTTTGTCCGGGTCCCACACTCCGGTGTTCAGCTCTTTCAGCCGCGGCCAGATGCGTCGCGGGCCACCCGAGTCGAGCAGCAATGCCAGATCGACATTACAGGTGACAATCTGTCCGTGCTTCAGGTCATCGTGACCCGAAGCGCGCCGCAGAATCTTGTCTGTGATAGTCAGTCCGCTCATGGCGAAAAACATCAATCCTTTAAACAAAAAAGGGCCGGCAAAAGCCGACCCTTTCGAGGATACATCCGTTAAAGAACGTCTTTCAGTTTGTCGGCAACCTGATCCACCAATTCACGTGGCGGGTAGCTGACTTCCTGATACTCGGTGAAACGTTCAGGCACCTTAATGGTTGCATCAATGCCCATCTGAGAACCGGTCACAGGGAACCCGTGGTGACCTTTCGGCGCCGACGGGTCCAGCACGAATGCCTGACCGGATTCGTTAATGATGGTGTCCTCGGCAGGCATCACGCGCGTGGCGATAGCCCACTCGATGGAGTCCATGTCGTACGGATCGACGTCCGGACCGACGACATACACAAACTTGGCAGTACGGCCCCAGCGACCGGCAGCACCCCAGACTGCATGCAGAACGTATTTGCCGAACTCGGCGTGCGGCTTCTGCGCGCCATCGACACTCAATTGCACGATGTAGGTCATGTTGGGTGTCACAACCACGTCCTGCACTTCCGGAATCTTGCGCTGCAGGTCGGCCAGAATCTCGCCTTCCACCGGCAACAGTGCCTGATAGTTGTGATCAAACGGCGGCACCATTTCCATGGTGGCGTACCACAGCGGATCCTTGCGGTGTGTGATGCAGGTGACTTCGAAGCGCGGGAACACCTGAATCGCATCGTAGTAACCCACCGGGTTGGAGTGGTTACCGATGACCGTTTCCGACTCGGGAATAAACACACCTTCAATGATGTACTCAGCTGTCGCCGGCACTTCCAGATCAACGGTTTCGCACTTAACAACTTCTACAGCTTCGCCACGCAAACCACCGGCGAACTCAATCTCGTCCTGACCGAACGGCACGCTGGTAGCGCCGGCGATGTGCAGTGCCGGGTCACACTGAAGTGCAAAGGCGACTTCGAGAGGTTTGCCCATGGCAGTAGCTTTAGCCAGATGCAGACCGATGTGGCTCATCGGCGGATTCCAGAAACAGAACACCGACAGCTGTTTCTTCTGCATTTCCTCGGTGTATTCCTCACCGGTCGGATGCACGGCATTCCACATCTGGGTGGCGCGATAGCAACCCATGTTGACCTGACCGTTCTCCGGGTCTTTGGTGATACCCAGACCGCCGGTGATATAAGAGGCCGCTTCCTTGCCAAAGAACAGGTGCGGCAGATCTTTATCCAGCGAGATGTCTTCTTTCTTGATAATGACGTCTTTACAAGGAGCCTTGTCGCTGTCGACTACCACCGGCTTGTGCCAGCTGGACGGATCCGACAGCACGGCTGCGTGCTTCTTCTTCATTTCCAGCGGGTCTTTGCAGTCGATCATCATGGCCGTGCGTTCGCGGGTGCCGAACGGGTTGAAAATCACCGGAACGTCGGGACGGTTGTAGCCCTCAAGGTTGTTCAGCATCGCTGCAGGGCCGTCGTTTTGGCACAACAGACGCATCAGGGCCTGCAATTCGTTGTCGCCGTGCCCCGCCTTGAGGGGCACGTCGATCTGTTTGAGCTGACCTTCGCTTTCGAGCTGCGCCAGAAATTCGCGCATATCCTTAAACGGCATGATGTGTTTCTCCGAATGAATCGTTCTGTTTTCGTTTTGTCTTAATAGGGCGCCGCAGGCAGCGACACCCCGAATCAGACCGCTGACCATATCAAAAAACGGATCCCCATCCCTACTGTTTTTGGGCATTTAACCGTAATAGTCTGCCGCCGGCTGAGTCAGACGGCGCCATCCGCCGCAAATATCAATTATGGCAATATCGCAGAGTCCTAACCCCTTGTTTAAAAAGGCTGGAAGTCGTTGCAGAAACCTGATTGACTAGGCGCTTGGATTATCGGGACTGGGGAGTCACACATGAAGAATTACAAAAGCATATTAATCCTTGCCGCAACGGCAGCGATGACCGCGGGCTGCGGTGGCAGCGATGACGGTTCCGCCGGTGAAGCGGCTGGTATTTACTTCGGCAGCATCGAAGAAGTCTCTGAAGTGGAAGAACTCAGCGCACAAGGCCTTGAGAACAGCCTGGGCGGCATCGTGTTGCCCAACGGCACCGCGTACTTCAATCGTGGCGATGGCGAAGGCGCCATCTTCTACAAAGGCGGTTTATTCAGCGACCGGCCCGCCACTCCCGAAGAATCAGAAACAGTTACAGCCAACATCAACGGCACGTTAAGCAAGGTCTACCCTATTGAAGACGGTTACTTCGCTCTCCGTTATCCGGGCAGAGCGGATATCGTCACCGATCCGATCGAAGAGGAAAGTGACTGGTGTTATGGCGAGTTTGCCGATATTGGCGATCCTTCATCTTACCTTTGGGCGGATGTCGTCGTCGAAGAAGAAACCTACATTGCGACGAAAGGTTTCTGTGCTGAAATTACTGAAACCTTTGGCGAAGGCGAAGAAACAGAAGTTATCGACAACATCGCTACTGCACAAGCGGATCCTGAGGATTTCGAGGACACAGGCGTCACCCGTGACGACCTGGAAATCTATTGGAGCGGTTACTTCGGTACTAGCGTAGACATGTCCTACGATGGCGAAGCTGACCGCTGGTTCATCGAAGGCATTGACGGCGACTGCGAGCTGGAACTCGATTTCAACCAGATCAACGAGCTGAACGCTTTCAATGCCAGCGGCACTCTGCGCTGCGGTGAAGAAGGCGAGTTCACCACCGGCTTCAGCGGTGCAGCCTGGTATACTTCACCGTTTGCCATTGTAGTGGCGGGCGAGGTCTCAGCTGATGGCGAGGAGGTCGGCTTCTGGATGGACTTTGAAGACGACTAGGCTCATCGAAAGGTCACAAAAAAGCGCGCTCCGGCGCGCTTTTTTGTGACTGTCTCCTGCGTTTTGTCATATCCGGGCAGATACCTGCCTCCGCCGCCATGCCGCAGCACCTTCCGATTGAGCATGAATCGACCGAAAAAGATAAGCAGAATCAACAAAAATTGGCTAAAGTAGCGCCCCCTGACGGACAGACGCCCTCCAAGCGGCGGATTCCGCCAACCGAATTAAATTTAGTTCTAAGGAATACATCCCATGGCTGACAACGAACGCAAAGTAGCGATTGTCACGGGCTCCGCCACCGGCGTGGGCGCTGCCGCTGCAATCATGCTGGCAGAAAAAGGCATCAACGTAGTGATCAACTACACCCGCTCAAAAGACGACGCGGAAGAAACCGCTGAACAGTGTCGTGCACACGGCGTTGAAGCGATCACTTTCCAGGCTGACGTTTCTGAAGACGAGCAGTGTAAAGCGATGGCTCAGGCCGCCGTTGATAAGTGGGGTCGCATCGACTACCTGATCAACAACGCTGCCCGCACCAAGTTCAACCCGTTCCCGCAAATGGACGGCGTGACCAAGCAGGACTTCCTCGACATCTACGCAGTAAACGTTGTCGGTCCTTATCAAATGATTCGTGCCGTTGAACCGCACATGCGCAAGACCGGTGGTGCAGTGGTAAACGATTCGTCTATCGGTGGTGTTACCGGTATCGCATCATCTATTCCTTACGCCGCTTCCAAGGCTGCCCTGAACCTGATGACCAAGTCACTGGCTCACGTACTTGGCCCCGAGATCCGCATCAACACCGTGGTACCGGGCATGATCCAGACCCGCTGGCTGAAAGGCGGTCTGGGTGATGATCAGTACGACGCTATGCTGGCCGCTACTGCTGAAGGTCTGCCGCTGAAGAAGGTAGCAACCGCTGAAGAAGTAGCTGAGGTTCTGGTTTGGTTCCTGCTCGGCGCCACCGTTATCACCGGCGAAACGCTGATCGCAGACAGTGGCCTGCATCTCGGCCCGTTCCCGCCGTATGCTTCAGGTGAGGTTCAGGAGTAACAACCGGAAGCAAAGAAGAATCAAAAAAGCCCCGCCTGGTTATGCCAGCGCGGGGCTTTTTTTATGTTCTTGCTTTTCCGGTTTACAACTCGAATTCGTCGCGGTGACCGAAGCCTTTGGCATTATCGATCATCCTGATCCAACCCGGCTTGATGCAATAGAAGTTAGCAGCTTTAAGACGCTTTGCAATCGTCTCTTCGTGCTCACCCTTCGGCTTCGCATACAGCTGATCAATCTGCGGAAACTTCTTCAGGTAAAGCATCAGCGCTTTGGCCCGCTGCATACCCTCTGTCACTGATACCGAACCGGTCAATTGGACACCGTGTACATCGTGCCAGTTGTCGCAGTCCGGATTAATCGTTGCGGCAACCCGGTCATTGGCGGCCATATCCCGCCCGTGATGGGTGCGGTAGTCGGAAACAAAATAGATATTGAGATCGGCGTCACTGACAAAAAACACTGTGGCAGCCCACGGCTGGTCATCCTGACTGCTCGCCAGCGTCAGCGTGCTGTATTGCTTCAGGTAATCCTGAACCTGTTTCTTTTCGTCTTTGTTCACGGAAGCAAACTTGCCGGCTTAGTCTTTAGGGCGGCCGCCTTCCCAGCGTTTCACGAAATCCGCATCGAGACCGAACAAATCCAGAATACGACCGCAGGTGTGGTTCACCTGGTCATCGATGGTTTTCGGCAGGTTATAAAAGGCCGGCATCGGCGGCGCGATGATTGCGCCCATTAATGCCGCCTCATGCATCAGACGGGTATGCCCGGCATGCAGCGGGGTTTCGCGCGGCATGATAACCAGTTTGCGCTGTTCTTTTAGCACCACGTCGGCGGCACGCACCAACAGCGAGTCGGCATAGGAATTAACAATACCGGACAACGTTTTCATCGTTGCAGGAGCCACCACCATGCCATCGGTCTTGAACGAACCACTCGAGATGGTCGCCGCCAGATTCTGGTCGCTGTGAACCTCATCGGCCAGCGCCTCGACGTCCTCCAGTTTCCAGTCGGTTTCGAGCTTGATATTGAGCTTGCCGCCATTGCTGATCACCAGATGGGATTCCACCTCCGGCAGCTCCTTCAGCATCTCCAGCAAGCGGATACCGTAGATGACGCCACTGGCACCCGAGATTCCGACAATCAAACGCATTCCATTCTCCAAACGGCCCGACCTTCCGGACAGGCAATCAATAGCTATGCAGGCATTAGAAACCAAGCCATGCAGCCCTGCAACATACATCAAACCGGCATGTGCGGCGCCTCAAAGCTCTATTGGGTACGTATTGCGCCTACTTTTGCCGCCAGGCGGCATTAACAGCAGGCCAAATGTGACACGGTTCACAAACCTGACAATCGGTAGATGGCAAGGGGATTGCCCTTCTATATATTGTTAAGTGCTTTGGCGGAAACTTTTGCCGTCAGGGGTATGCGCACGAAAGGCGGAACATAAATGGCATTCATGGATTCAATTAAGAAGCTGATCGGCGGTTCGAAAGAACCGGCTGCACCCCTGCCCGAACCTCCCCGCCCGACATCTCTCACCGAGCGCAAACGGCGCGGTATGGATGTCAGTACGGGACGACATCAGGATGCGATGAAAGATGCCCGCAAAGAAGCACAGACCACCCGACGCAGCGATGACCCCTACGCGACAGCCGCCTGGGAAGTTGACCCCAATTCGGGGCGCCGCCGGCTGGCACGTGTGAATCCGCTCGACGGCAATAAAGCCAAAGATCCCGACAATCCCTACGACACCTCCACCGAGCTGGACCCCTGGCGTCGCGGCTAAACCAAGCCTGTCTGGTCAACCGCATCCGGAAGGCCTCTAAAAACTTCCACAAACCCCGCTCTGTAAAGCCCTTGTCCCAACCCTCTATTCACCGGGTCTAGGTATAAATACCTGTGCAATCGCGGGGGGTATAATCCGACAATAAGCGCGCAACAGGGGAGCTGTTCGTCCGCTCCACCTTTGTGATTTTTTGTCGCTCACGACCCGGTCCGGCAAGTCAGATCAGACTCACTGATCCGGCTAACCGGTCCAGCTGATCCAACAAAAATCGAATCAAAAAATTGAATCCAAGTGGAGTGGTTCATGGACAAGCCTCAAAACGTTACCCAAAACGCTCAGAGCTATACCGATAAGGTGGTTCGCCAGTTTGCCGTCATGACGGTAGTCTGGGGCATCGTCGGCATGACCGTCGGCGTACTTATCGCAGCGCAGCTCATGTGGCCGGCACTAAATTTTGATGTGCCCTGGCTAACCTTCAGCCGACTTCGTCCGCTGCATACCAACGCCGTCATTTTCGCCTTCGGTGGCTGCGCGCTTTTCGCTACGTCTTACTACGTCGTGCAGCGCACCTGTCACGTACCGTTGTTTTTGCCCAAGCTCGCGTCCTTCACGTTCTGGGGCTGGCAAGCCGTTATTCTCGCTGCCGCCATTACCCTGCCGCTTGGTATTACCACCTCCAAGGAATACGCAGAGCTGGAATGGCCGATCGACATCCTGATCGCCGTTGTCTGGGTGGCCTACGCGATAGTGTTCTTCGGCACGATTGTCGTGAGGCGCGTCAAACATATATATGTAGCCAACTGGTTCTACGGTGCCTTCATCCTGACAGTTGCGATTCTCCACATCGTTAACTCTCTGGCGATTCCCGTAGACGGCCTGAAGTCTTACTCGCTGTACTCGGGTGTCGTCGACGGCATGGTGCAGTGGTGGTATGGCCATAACGCCGTAGGCTTCTTCCTGACAGCAGGCTTCCTCGGCATGATGTACTACTTCGTGCCGAAACAGGCCGGTCGTCCGGTCTTCTCATACCGTCTGTCCATCGTGCATTTCTGGGCGCTGATCTCCATTTACATGTGGGCCGGTCCTCACCATCTGCACTACACCACTCTGCCGGACTGGGCTCAGTCACTCGGCATGGTGTTTTCGCTGATTCTGCTGGCACCGTCCTGGGGCGGCATGATCAACGGCATCATGACCCTGTCGGGTGCCTGGCATAAGCTGCGCACCGACCCGGTTCTGAAGTTCATGATCGTGTCACTGTCCTTCTACGGCATGTCGACCTTCGAAGGTCCGATGATGTCTATCAAGACAGTGAACGCTCTGTCTCACTACACCGACTGGACCATCGGTCACGTGCACTCGGGTGCGCTCGGTTGGGTAGCGATGATCTCAGTAGGCTGCCTGTACTGCCTGATTCCGAAACTGGTCGGCAAGAAAGAAATGTACAGCGTGAAGCTGATCGACATTCACTTCTGGACCTCGACTATCGGCACGGTGTTGTACATCGCGTCAATGTGGATCGCCGGCGTAATGCAGGGCCTGATGTGGCGTGCGGTTAATGACGACGGCACCCTCACCTACACCTTCATTGAAAGCCTGAAGGCGACCTATCCGTACTACGCGGTTCGTCTGGTCGGTGGTGCTCTGTTCCTCGCAGGTATGTTCATCATGGCCTACAACGTCTGGAAGACGATGAGTGCCAAAGATGTGGAACTGGATCAACCTGTCATTGAACCGGCATCAGCCTAAGGAGCGCAGACATGAAGTCACATGAAATATTAGAAAAGCGCATTGGCCTGATGGGCGTACTGATCATCCTGGCCGTGTCACTGGGCGGCCTGGCTGAACTGGTACCGCTGATGCTGTCGCCAACCACCGGTGAAGCAGCGCCGGGCGTTAAGCCTTACGCAGCGCTGGAACTGGAAGGACGCGATGTATACATCCGTGAAGGTTGCTACAACTGCCACTCGCAGATGATTCGTCCGTTCCGCGCCGAGACCGAACGCTACGGTCCGTTCTCGGTCGCCGGTGAAAGTGTCTACGACCACCCGTTCCAGTTCGGTTCCAAGCGCACCGGTCCGGATCTGGCCCGTGTTGGCGGTCGTTACTCGGATGAATGGCATCGCCTGCATCTGATTAACCCACGCGATTTGGTACCCGAGTCCAACATGCCCGGTTACCCGTGGCTGGAAGACGCGGTAGTCAACTCCGCTAAAACACCGAAGAAGATGGAAGCTCTGCGCACAATCGGCGTGCCTTACACCGATGAAGAAATCGCGGCCGCTTCCGCAGCGACTGAAGGCAAGACTGAAATGCAGGCGTTGATTGCCTACCTGCAAGGCCTTGGTTTAACACGCAACAAACGGAGTCAGTAGCATGGATGTTGGTGTACTTCGCGGACTTTACACACTGCTGATGCTGCTGATCTTCATAGGCATTTGCCTGTGGGCCTACAGCAGCAGACGCAAGGCTGATTTTGAAGAAGCCGCCAATCTTCCTCTGGAAGAGGATGGCGAGCTGAATGAACCTCAGTCAAACAATAACGCATAGCAGGGAACTCAAATCATGAGCACAGCTATCAGCATTTTTATAATCGCCCTGGTATTAATTAACGTCATCGGCTGCGTCTGGATGTTGCTCTGGACCGGTAAAAAACGTCCGGAAGATCCGGCGGCTGACAGCACGACCCACACCTGGGACGGAGACCTTCAGGAATACAACAACCCGCTGCCGCGCTGGTGGCTGAACCTGTTCTACATCACCGTTGTATTCTCAGTGGTATACCTCGTCCTCTATCCGGGGTTCGGCTCTTTCCCGGGCATCCTTGGCTGGAGCCAGGTGGGCCAGTACGAAACCGAACGTGCCGAGGCCGAAGCCCGCTACGGCGAAGTGTTTGCAGCCTTTGCATCGGTGCCGTACGCCGAACTCGCCCGGAACCCCGAAGCTGTGCAACTCGGTGCCAACCAGTTCGCCAACAACTGTGCCACCTGCCACGGTTCAGACGCCCGTGGCGCGAAGGGTTTCCCGAACCTGACGGACAACGACTGGCTCTATGGTGGCAGCCCTGAAGCCATTGAGCAGAGCATCAAGTTCGGTCGCATTGGTGCAATGCCTGCACTCGGTGCCGCACTTGGTGAGAAAGGCGTGAACGATGTCATCGGTTACATCCGCAGTCTGCAGGGTCGCGAAATCGACTCCTCACGCGCCGCCGCCGGCAAACAGCAGTACGCCATGTTATGTGCGTCCTGCCACGGCCCGGATGGCGCCGGTAATCAGGCACTAGGTGCGCCCAACCTGGCCGATGAAATATGGCTGCACGGCGCGGGTGACCCGGACATGCGCTCTGTGATCAATGAAGGTCGCGTAAACGAAATGCCTCCGCATGGAGACCTGCTCGGTGATGACCGCATCCGGGTGCTGGTTGCTTATCTGCTGAGCATCAACGAGCAGAACTGATGAGCGAACCGACGCAGACGGGTGTTGAAGACGAAGGTTTTCAGGAACTTTATCCGTTCCAGAAACCGTGGAGCCGCACTGCGCGCTCCATCGCGGCAATCATCTGGCCGTCGTTTCTGTCTGCTGCTTTTGCCACCATGTTGTTCTTTGCTGTCGTCGATCCGGGATTGATCGGCGACAGCATGACCCCGTCACAACGTATTTCCCGCATGACCGGTTACGGGCTGGGATTTTTCTTCTTCTGGATGATCACCATCATCTCCAGTTCAATCTCCATCCTGCTGATCCGGTCCTACAATCGCAACGCGAAACCCCGCAAAGGAACCGGGCCGTCCGATGACCAACGCTCCCAATAACGCCGGACAAGAAGTATCACTTTACGAATCAAGAGAAAAAATCCACTACAGAGAAGTTAAAGGTCGCTTCGACCGGCTTCGTGACCTCTCGGTACTGGTTCTTCTCGGCGCGTACTACATTGGTCCCTGGATTCGCTGGGATGACCGGCAGGCCATCCTGTTCGATCTCCCCGCCCGTAAGTTCTATATCTTCGGCCTGACATTCTGGCCGCACGACTTCATCTTCCTGAGCTGGATACTGATTATCTGTGCGGTATCGCTGTTCTTCTTTACTGCACTGGCCGGCAGACTCTGGTGCGGCTACGCCTGTCCGCAAACCGTCTGGACTCAGGCCTTTGTCTGGATGGAACGCTGGGTGGAAGGCTCACACACGAAGCGCCGCAAGCTCGACGCCGGACCGTGGACTGCTGAAAAGATCTTCAAGAAGTCGCTGAAACAATTTTTGTGGGTTGGTTTCGCCTTATGGACCGGTTTTATTTTTGTCGGCTACTTCACACCCGTTGACGTGCTGGCGCGCAAGATCGTCACCTTCACCACCGGCGGCTGGGAAACCTTCTGGGTGCTGTTCTACGGCTTCGCAACCTACGGCAATGCCGCCTTCATGCGTGAGCAGGTCTGCAAGTACATGTGTCCGTATGCTCGCTTCCAAAGCGCGATGTTCGATAAAGACACGCTGATCATTTCTTATGATGAAAAACGCGGCGAACCCCGTGGTCGCGGCAAGAAAGGCATCAATCGTGAAGAAGCGGGCCTGGGTGATTGCATCAACTGCACGCTGTGTGTGCAGGCCTGCCCTACCGGCATCGATATCCGCGACGGCCTCCAATACGAGTGCATCGCCTGTGGCGCCTGTATCGATGCTTGCGACAGCATCATGGATCAGGTCGGCTCACCGCGCGGCCTGATCAAATACACCACCGAGCACGCGATTGCCGGCGAGAAAACGAAAGTATTCCGGCCCCGCATTATGATCTACGGCACACTGCTGACGCTGCTGGTTGTGGGTTTCTTTGTGGCTATCGGCAACCGGGCAGATCTGCATCTGGATGTACTGCGCGACCGCAACGCGCTGTTCCGCGAAACACTGGAAGGACGGGTTGAAAACGTCTACAGCCTGAAAGTGCACAACAAAACAAATAAGGAAGCCACCATTGAACTGGTGGTTACCGGTCTGCCGGGGCTGACTGTGGAAACCGATCCCGAGGTTCTGGTTCTGCAGCCCGGCGAACTAAGAACCGTACCTGCACGCGTGCAGGTCAGTCGCGATGCAGCCTCTGCGGGAGGTCACGACATCGAGTTTGGTATTCGCAGAGACAATGTTGAGAACATTGAAGCCAGCCGCGAGGCCCGCTTCATGCTCCCGTTAAACTAGCAACACTTAAATAAAAGACGCCCGCTGGTAACAGTGCGCTTCATTCATCATGCAACAAGTAAACTCTCAAGATACGGATACCGTTGTCTGGTATCGCCAGTTCTGGCCATGGTTCATCATGGTGCCGCCTTTCTGCGCCATCGTCGGCAGCATGATTACGATCTGGCTTGCCGTCAGCAACCCGCCGCAACTGGCCGTTGAAGACTACTCACGCATTGAGGAAATCAACGCCCGCAATGTTCAGCTCACCAGCAAAGCCGTTGAGCTTGGTTTAACTGCCGAAGCCCGGTTGCTGAAACTGGACGGCAGCGATAACCGTGACGTCAAAGTAGTACTGAGCAGCGACACGACAGAGGCTGCGGAAATACCGTCGGAGCTGCTGCTGCGCCTGACTCATGCAACCAAACCGGAGTTCGACCGCGAATCCCTGCTCGTACTTGATTCAAGCAGCGGGCAACCGGTCTATCGCGGCACGGTAGAAGCACGGGCAGCTAAATACACCATTCAACTGGAAGATATCGCAGGCACCTGGCGTCTCACCAGCG
>Ga0209692_10002264_pt1 | contig 21932 bp, 20 predicted proteins | sample tdDd472_FD_187129 | JGI IMG/M metagenome (GOLD analysis project Ga0209692, IMG submission 187129) | Marine sediment microbial communities from the Atlantic coast under amendment with organic carbon and nitrate - tdDd47.2 (SPAdes)... | ecosystem: Environmental > Aquatic > Marine > Coastal >... | reverse complement strand
GACTTATCGCCCGGTTCGAGCCGCAGCACGTCGTCCCATCGATGCGTGCCGGCCTCTATGCCGTCGGCGAGTACCGCCAGCACGCCCAGTTTGAAGGCCGATCCGACCGCGAGCCTCTCGTCGGAATCCCGGCCGTATACGAGTTCGCCGTCCCGCGTGATGGCATAGGAGACCTCGCCGGGCATCGCTGCGAGGAGTTTCAGCGTTTCATCGATCGATGCCGTCAACCGCTCGGCCGGCTTGAAGAGAAGCCCCACGATCCTGCCTTCGGCATTCAGGCTGATTTGCACCGGTATGCGGTGCGTCGCGGTTTCGATTTCGTATCCATCCCCCGCTTCCCGGACGGCATGCGCCGAACCGTAGGATGCGTGCAGTGCATCGACGGCTCCCACGATCTGGCCGATGGGAACGGCCTGAAGGAACTGCTCCGAAAACAGCGGCTCCGACGCGGCCGGCGTTACGTAAACGCGTTCGATGGTGCGGACCTCAGTGTCGCCCGAGACCACCTGCGTGATGTTCGCCATCAGGATGCTCCCTGCCAGGACGACGCACCCGGCCATGCCTGTGAACTGCTTCTTCGTGATATCTTTAGGTCGCTTGGCCATCCGAATGACATAAGGAACCGGCGCGATGCCTTAAACACTCGACATTTCGCCTTTCATCGCCTATATGCGCGCCAGCATTCCCGAAATGCGAAAAAAGGCCCCTGCTGGACGACATCCCGGCACAGGGCGGCTTACCCGAACAACAAGGGGCATTGCCCCGAAGAAGAAAGGACACACGATGTCGATTACGCCCGAGCGCAAGGCCGAGCTTATTCAGAAATTCGCGACGAAAGCCGGCGATACCGGTTCTCCGGAAGTCCAGGTAGCGATCCTCACCGAACGGATCACCAACCTGACGGAGCACTTCAAGGGTCACAAGAAGGATAATCATTCCCGCCGTGGTCTCCTGAAGATGGTTTCGCAGCGTCGCAGTCTTCTCGATTACGTCAAGCGTAACGACGAAGCACGCTACCAGAAGCTGATTTCCGAACTCGGCATCCGCCGCTAAGACTCGGGCGGACCGGCCATGCCGGTCCGCCTTTTCGCCTTTCCGGGTGGCGTGAACCCGGACGAACCGGCCGGCGGGTACGAAACCGAACCGCCGCCAACCCGAGGGAGCTTCGGGGCAGGATTGCCGGCTGCTTGTGATTGTTGTGCCAAGCATCCAGTCGTCTTGCCCGTCGCTCGTTCATAACGAAGCCGGGAGACATTCGCTGCCATGTGGCCGCGGATGCGCTTCCAGACAACAAGGACAAGATATGTTCAATCATCACAAGGTCGAAATCGACTGGGGCGGCCGTCCGCTCATTCTAGAAACCGGCAAGGTCGCCCGCCAGGCCCATGGCGCCGTCATGGCCACCTACGGCGAAACCGTCGTGCTCGCCACGGTCGTCTCGGCCAAGGAAGCAAAGCCCGGTCAGGATTTCTTCCCGCTGACCGTCAACTACCAGGAAAAGACCTTCGCTGCCGGCAAGATCCCCGGCGGCTTCTTCAAGCGTGAAGGCCGTCCGTCGGAAAAGGAAACGCTGACCTCGCGCCTGATCGACCGGCCGATCCGTCCGCTGTTCCCGCACGGCTACAAGAACGAGACCCAGGTCGTCCTCACCGTTCTGCAGCACGATCTGGAAAACGATCCGGATGTGCTCGCCATGGTCGGCGCATCGGCTGCGCTGACGCTGTCCGGCGTTCCCTTCATGGGCCCGATCGGCGGCGCCCGCGTCGGCTACATCAACGGCGAATATGTGCTCAATCCGCACATTGACGAGATGGAGGAAAGCTCGCTGGACCTCGTGGTCGCCGGCACCTCCGACGCCGTGCTGATGGTCGAATCCGAGGCCAACGAACTCTCCGAGGATGTCATGCTCGGCGCCGTCATGTTCGGTCATCGCGGCATGCAGCCGGTCATCAACGCGATCATCAAGCTCGCCGAAGTCGCCGCCAATGAGCCGCGCGATTTCGAGCCGGAAGATCTCTCCGCTCTCGAAGGCGAGATGGAAGGCGTGGTCGCTGGCGAACTGGCCAAGGCCTACACCATCACCGACAAGACCGAGCGCTACAACGCCATCGACGCCGTCAAGGCGAAGATGAAGGCGCATTTCGCGCCGGCCGAAGGCGAGGAAGCCAAGTGGACCGCCGAGCAGATCGGCTCGGTTTTCAAGTCGCTGCAGGCCAAGGTGGTTCGCGGCAACATCCTGAAGACCAAGACCCGCATCGACGGCCGCGATCTTTCGACGGTCCGTCCGATCGTTTCGGAAGTTGGCGTCCTGCCGCGCACCCACGGTTCGGCCGTGTTCACCCGCGGCGAAACCCAGGCCCTCGTGGTTGCCACGCTTGGCACCGGCGAAGACGAACAGTTCGTCGACGCGCTGACGGGGACCTACAAGGAAACCTTCATGCTGCATTACAACTTCCCGCCCTATTCGGTCGGTGAAGCGGGCCGCATGGGCTCCCCGGGCCGCCGCGAGATCGGCCACGGCAAGCTGGCATGGCGTGCGGTTCATCCGCTGCTGCCGAGCGCCGAGGAATTCCCTTACACGCTGCGCGTGGTCTCCGAGATCACCGAATCCAACGGTTCGTCCTCGATGGCGACCGTCTGCGGCACCTCGCTGTCGCTGATGGATGCCGGCGTTCCGCTCAAGTCGCCGGTTGCCGGTATCGCCATGGGCCTGATCAAGGAAGGCGACGAGTTCGCCGTCCTGTCCGACATTCTCGGTGACGAGGACCATCTTGGCGACATGGACTTCAAGGTGGCCGGCTCCGCCAATGGCGTGACCTCGCTGCAGATGGACATCAAGATCCAGGGCATTACCGAGGAGATCATGAAGGTCGCTCTCGGCCAGGCCAAGGACGGCCGTCTGCACATCCTCGGCGAAATGGCCAAGGCCCTGTCGGAAAGCCGCGCCGAGCTCGGCGAGTTCGCACCGCGCATCGAGCAAATGCAGATCCCGGTCGACAAGATCCGCGACGTGATCGGTTCCGGCGGCAAGGTGATCCGCGAGATCGTCGAGCAGACCGGCGCCAAGATCAACATCGAGGACGACGGCACCGTGAAGATCGCTTCCGCCTCCGGCAAGGAGATCGAGGCGGCCAAGAAGTGGATCCATTCCATCGTGGCCGAGCCGGAAGTCGGCGAGATCTATGAGGGTACGGTCGTCAAGACCGCCGATTTCGGCGCCTTCGTGAACTTCTTTGGTCCCAAGGACGGTCTCGTCCACATCTCCCAGCTCGCGTCCGAGCGCGTCGCCAAGACGACCGACGTCGTCAAGGAAGGCGACAAGGTCTTCGTCAAGCTCATGGGCTTCGACGAGCGTGGCAAGGTTCGCCTGTCGATGAAGGTCGTCGACCAGGAGACCGGCAAGGAAATCGTTCGCGAGAAGCGCGAAGACGCCGAGTAATCGGATCGTCCTTGCACAGTGAATCAGGCGCGGGGCATCTTGCCCCGCGTTTTTGTTTGAAGGACTGAAATGAGCGGCGCTGTCGAAACCCTGTTCCTGCCCTTTGCCTCCGGCGACATCGATCCGCCGCGAGAAGGCGAACGGTTCGCGTTCCTCAATGCCGCCGCGCCACGGGATTTGCCTGCATCGCTTCCGAGAGAGGCCCTCCTTTGCGAACAGGGCTTCCGGCCTTGTTTCCTTGAGTTGCAGCGGGCCGGCTTTGTCGCGATGCCCGAAATGGACGCCGATGCGAATGCCTTCGCAGGCGCATTAGTCCTCGCCGGCAAGCACAAGGGCGAGAACCACGCCATGGTGGCGCGCGCTTGCCGACTGGTTTCACCGGGCGCAACTGTCTGCATTGCCGGCGACAAGACGATCGGCATTCAACCGCTGCGCAAATGGGTGGGCGACCGTGTCGAAATCGACGGCTCGCTCGCCAAGCACCACGCCACGGTCTTCTGGTTCTGTGCACCGGAAGCGGATGTGTTCGCCGATGCGATCGAACCGCACAACCGCGTGGAAGGCCGTTTCGAAACCGCGCCCGGCATGTTCTCCCATGGCAAGCCCGATGCGGGATCGGTTCTGCTTGCCGAATATTTCGATCAGCGCATCAAGGGCGCGGTCGCCGATTTCGGCAGCGGCTGGGGGTTCCTCTCCGCGCATGTGCTGGAAAAGGGCCGGCCGGAAAGCCTGGTCCTGTTCGAAGCCCATTCCCCGTCGCTGAAAGCGGCACAGCGCAATCTTTCCGCGCTCGCCGGAGACGTGAAGGTGGAGGCAAACTGGTACGACCTGGCATCGGAGCCGGTCGCCCGCCGGTTTGAATGGATTGTCATGAACCCGCCCTTCCACGCAGGCCGGGCATCGGAACCGGATATCGGCAAGGCTTTCATCGCCGCCGCTTCGAAGGCGCTCGTGCCGGGCGGCCGCCTGCTGATGGTCGCCAATCGCAAACTGCCCTATGAGCAGGCGCTCGCGCAGGGCTTCCGGCGCGTCGAGGAAAAGACGGTTCGCGACGGCTTCAAGGTGATCGAGGCGATGCGCTGACGGCGCTCAGGCCGCCTTTTCCTGCTCGCGCTCCAGCCAGACCGGCTTGCCGAAATAATAGCCCTGCATCAGCGTGCAGCCCGCCGCCTGTAGCAGCGCGACCTGCTCCTCCGTCTCCACGCCTTCGCCGAGGACGGAGGCGTTGAGCGCATGGGCCATGTTGACGATCGTCGCGACCAGCGCCGTGCCGTTGTCGCGTTCGCCCAGCCGCGAGACCAGCGAGCGATCCAGCTTTAGTTTGGAGAAGGGCAGTTCGGCGAGATAGCCGAGATTGGAATAGCCGGTGCCGAAATCGTCGATCGAGATCGGACAGCCGAGATCCCTGATGTCCTGGAACTTCCGGCGCACCCTGACGCGGTCGAGGATCAGGATATTTTCGGTGATCTCCAGTTCAATCCGCTCGGCGCGAACGCCGGCCTGGCGCATTGTCTCGGCCAGCCGCTTGACGAAGTCGGGGCTCTCCAGCTGTTTCGGCGACACGTTGACCGCGATGGTGACGTCGTCGGGAAACCGGGCCGCGTCCCGGCACGCCCTTTCGAGCACCCACATGCCGATCTGGCCGATCAGCCCGCATTTCTCGGCCACCGAGATGAATTCGGAGGGCGGGATGAAGCCTTTTTCCGGATGCTCCCAGCGCAACAGCGCCTCATAACCGGTAATCTGGCCGGTGTGGCTTTCCACCTGCGGCTGATAGACGACATCGAACGCGCATGTCTGGATCGCGGTCGACAACTCGCCCTCGATCCATTTGCGGTAGGTGTCGATCTGCGTCATTTCCGGATGGTAGATCGCCCAGTTGCCGAGCCCGCCGGCCCGCGCCGTGGTGCGCGCGAGATTGGTCCGCCGAAGCGCCGTGTCGAGCGAGGTCGTTTCCTTGCCCAGTTCGACCAGTCCCGCCGTGCAGAACACCGGGATGACGACATCGCCGGCCCGGATCGGCCGCGACATTTCCTCCAGAAGCGCGGTCATGACCGCGTGGAGTTCACGGTCGTCGTGGCCGACATCGAAGGTGAAGGCAAACTCGCTGCCCGCGATGCGCGCCACCGGGCCGAGGCCGCCGACGAGACGCCTTATGCGCTCGCCCATCAGGCGCAGAACCCGGTCGCCCGTCTCCGGTCCGTGCTGGTTGTTGATGTCGCGGAAGGCGTCGATCTCCACGGAGACCAGCATCCGGCGTTCGAAGGAGCGCGCCTTGCCGCTCGCCCGTTCGATCAGCGGCGTGATCTCCTGCTGAAGACCGGTGCGCGAATACAATCCCGTTGTGGGGTCCGTCGCAATCGCAGCCTCATAGACCTTGGCCGTCTCGTCCGAGCCGACGAAATAGGCATGCGCGCAGCCGGCTCCGGCCAGCGCCGCCAGTCCGGCGATCACCGCGGACAATGTGCTGAAACCGAGCATGCCGGGATCGCCCATCCGGTTCAGCATCAGCGCCCAAAGGCTGAGTGACGCTGCGCCGAATCCGCTCGAAAATATCGTGATCAGGCGAAAAACCTGCGAACGCCCGACTTTTGACCGTGCAGCCATGACAACTCCAAAACCTTTTGGAGAGTGCCTTGGAATCCCTAAAAAGCCGTTGCTTTTCCCCGATCCGGGCCCGTCCGGACTATTTCGGATCGAGTTTGCGAAGCTCGTCCATCATCGGCATGGACATGACGTTGTAGCCGGCATCGACATAGTGGATTTCGCCCGTCACGCCCGACGACATGTCGGACAACAGATAGAGGGCTGACTGGCCCACCTGGGTGATGTCGGTCGGCTGGCCGAGCGGCGCCACGCGCTGCTGGTAGGAGAAGATCTGGCGTGCATCGCCGATGCCGGCACCGGCGAGCGTGCGCACCGGTCCGGCCGAAATCGCGTTGACGCGAACCTTGTTGCGGCCGAAATCCGCTGCGAGATAGCGCACCATTGCTTCCAGCGCCGCCTTGGCGATGCCCATGACGTTGTAGTTCGGCATGACGCGCATGGACCCGCCATAGGTGAGCGTCAGCAGCGATCCGCCCTCGTTGAGCATCGGCGCGGCGTGCTGTGCGACCTCGGTGAAGGAATAGGCCGAGATCACCATGGTGCGCGAGAAGTTCTCGCGCGTCGTCACGTCGAGATAGCGGCCTTTCAGCTCGTTGCGGTCCGAAAAGCCGATGGCGTGGACGAGGAAGTCGAGGCTGCCCCACTCCTGCTTCAGCGTATCGAAGACGGCCTTGACGGTGTCGGTATCCTCGACATCGCAGGGCAGCAGCAGTTTCGAGCCGATTTCCTCGGCCAGCGGCTTGACGCGCCGTCCGAAGGCCTCGCCCTGATAGGTCAGTGCTATTTCGGCCCCTTCCGCGTGCAGTGCCTTGGCGATGCCCCAGGCGATGGAGTGGTCATTGGCCACTCCCATGATCAAGCCGCGTTTTCCCGCCATCAACCCGTTCATTCGCAATGTCCTTTCACGTCAGCCGTTGTAACGCTGGAACACCAGAGTGGCATTGGTGCCGCCGAAGCCGAAAGAATTCGACAGCACGGTATCGATCTTGGCGTTGTCGATGCGTTCGCGAACGATCGGCATGCCTTCGAACTCGGGGTCGAGCTGGCTTATATGCGCGCTCTCGCCGATGAACCCGCCCTGCATCATCAGGATCGAGTAGATCGATTCCTGTGCGCCGGCGGCGCCGAGCGAATGGCCAGTCAGCGACTTGGTCGAGGAGATCTTCGGCATGTCGTCGCCGAACACTTCCCGGATCGCGGCCATTTCCTTGCTGTCGCCGACGGGCGTCGATGTGCCGTGGGTGTTGATGTAATCGGCCTTGCCGTCCACCGTCGCCATTGCCTGGCGCATGCAGCGCACCGCGCCTTCGCCCGACGGGGCCACCATGTCGTAGCCGTCCGAGGTCGCGCCATAGCCGACGATTTCGGCATAGATCTTCGCGCCGCGCGCCTTGGCGCGCTCCAGTTCTTCCAGAACCAGCACGCCCGCGCCGCCGGCGATGACGAAGCCGTCGCGCTCCGCGTCATAGGCGCGCGAGGCGGTCGCCGGCGTGTCGTTGTGTTTCGACGACATCGCGCCCATTGCGTCGAAAAGGTTGGACATGGACCAGTCGAGATCTTCGTGCCCGCCGGCGAAGATCATGTCCTGCTTGCCCCACTGGATCAGCTCATAGGCATTGCCGATGCAATGCGCCGAGGTCGAGCAGGCCGACGAGATGGAATAGTTCACGCCGTGGATCTTGAACCAGGTTGCGAGCGTCGCCGATGCCGTGGAGGACATCGCCTTCGGCACGGCAAACGGCCCGATGCGCTTCGGCGAGCCTTTTTCGCGGGTGATGTCCGCCGCCTCGACGATCGTGTGCGTCGACGGTCCGCCGGAGCCCATGATGATGCCGATCTTTTCGTCGGTGATCCCGTCGGTGGAAAGGCCGGCGTCGGAGATCGCCTGTTGCATGGCGACATGGTTCCACGCGCCGCCCTTGGACAGGAACCGCATGGCGCGGCGGTCAACGAGTTCGCTCGGGTCGAGTGTCGGGGCGCCCCAGACCTGGCAGCGGAATCCGCGATCGGCGAAATCCTGCGAATGACTGATGCCGGACTTGGCATCGCGCAGCGAGGCGGTGACCTCGTCGGCATTGTTGCCGATGGATGATACGATACCCAGCCCTGTTACGACGACGCGTCTCATGAGAGGCTCCCTGGCTTTGGCGGCAGGGTGCCGCGCACCCTGCGGATTGGATTTTTCAGGCGGATTTTTCCTGGAACAGGCCGACACGCAGGTCTTTCGCCTGGAACACGATTTCCCCGTCCGCCTTGACGAGGCCGTCCGCGATGCCGAGCACCAGCCGGCCGCGCATCACGCGTTTGAAGTCGATGCAATATTCGACCAGCTTGGTTTTCGGCGTGATCATGTCGGTGAATTTCACTTCGCCGGTCGACAGTGCGCGCCCCTTTCCGGGCTCGCCCAGCCAACCGAGGTAGAAACCGGTCATCTGCCAGAGGGCGTCGAGCCCGAGGCAGCCTGGCATCACCGGATCGCCGATGAAGTGACACGGGAAGAACCAGAGATCGGGTTTGATGTCGAACTCGGCGCGGATCATGCCCTTGCCGTGCTCGCCGCCGGTTTCGCTGATCTGCGTGATGCGGTCGAACATCAGCATCGGCGGTGCCGGCAGCTGGGCATTGCCCGGTCCGAACATTTCGCCGCGACCGCATGCCAGCAGGTCTTCATAGGTGTAACTGGATTTTTGCTCAGCCATTGGCGGGCGCGTCTCCCTGGTTCTTTTCTGGTCGGGTCCGGGTAACCGGACCGCGGACCCCTGCCTATTGATCGCTCCTGCCATAGCGAATATATGATGAACACTGCAAGGGACAGGAAAATTCGTCTTTTTGCACGGGGTTGCAACGTCGATTGACGAGGATAGACGTGGAAGTGGATCACTCTGTGGCGGATATCAGGCGGAAGCTGCAGTCGGCCGGGCTGCGCCCGACGCGGCAGCGTGTCGCGCTTGCCGAATTGCTGTTCGCCAAGGGCGACCGGCATCTGGCCGCCGAGGATCTGCATGGCGAGGCGGTCGATATTGGCGTGCCGGTGTCGCTGGCGACCGTCTACAACACGCTCCACCAGTTCACCGATGCGGGAATGCTGCGCATCCTGTCGGTGGAAGGCTCACGTACCTATTTCGACACCAACACCTCCGATCACCATCACTTCTATATCGAAGACGATGGCGAGGTCGTGGACGTTCCCGAGACGGCGCAGTTGAAAGTCGAAAACCTTCCCGAGCCTCCGGAAGGCATGGAAGTCGCAAATATCGACGTCGTCATCCGCCTGCGTCGCAAGCGCTGACTCGCCAGCTTCCTATTTGATCACTTCGTCGGGGTAGGCGCCCCACAATTCCGCCTGGTTGACATAGCCGCGCAGCGTGCGGTCGGCATATTTGACGTCGAGTTCGCACCAGGCGCCGTCGCAGGAATCGATATGGCCGAGCACGCCCGGCTCAAGATAGGCGACCACAGCTGCCGCCGCGGCCGGCGTATTATAGAGGATAACCGTGTCGTCCGGGCTCGATGCCTGCCGCCAGGGCGAGGTGATCGCGGTGCGCTCGCCCGACAGGAGCGAGCCGTGAATCCAGCCGGTCGTGCCGTCGGCGTCGCGGACACGCCGCCAATTGTCATATTCCTGGATGATCTCCATCGGAATGCCCGGCTTCAGATAGCGATAGGCCACCTTGTAGTCGGAACCCGGTCCGATCCGCATATTCACCTTGGCCGACTTCAGGCTGACGAATCGCGGCAGCGGCAGGCCGCTCGCGCCCCGGTTGATCGAGCCGGTCGTCTGGGCGGCGGCCGGCGCGATTGCCATCACGGCCGCGATCGCCGCGCAGAGCGCGATTTTCGCGGAACGCTTGGAAAGGCGGTCGGTGGACTTGGTGGTCATCGGGCTTCGGACCTCTTTATGCTTCCCGCAAACCGGCAGGCGATTCAGCCCGCTCCGGTCTCGCGCGCAAAACTCTTTGTCATGGCACGGACGCCTTGCTAGAGAACGGCGAACGGGGCCAATCGCCATTCTGGTCCACACTTGGTTAACAAGCGCTCAACGCCGGCCTGCCGGTGTTCGAAAATGAAGCTTATTCTAGGGAGTGCGAATGCCCCTGAGCCGAAAACCGCTGGTCGTCATCACGCGCAGGCTTCCCGAGACGGTCGAGGCGCGCATGGGCGAACTGTTCGACGTCCGGCTGAACGCGAACGACCGGCCGATGTCGCGCGACGAACTGGTCGAGGCGATGCAGACCGCCGAGGTCCTGGTGCCGACGGTCACCGACAGGATTGATGCGGAAATGATCGGCAAGGCCGGTCCGCAACTGAAGCTGATCGCCAATTTCGGCAATGGCGTCGACAATATCGACGTCAAGGAGGCGCATGCCCACGGCATCACCGTGACCAACACGCCCAACGTGCTGAACGAGGATACGGCCGACATGACCATGGCGCTGATCCTCGCCGTTCCGCGCCGGCTTACGGAAGGCGCGGCGGTGCTGACGGGCGAGGGCGATTGGGCCGGCTGGTCGCCGACATGGATGCTCGGCCGCCGTATCGCCGGCAAGAAACTCGGCATCATCGGTCTTGGCCGTATCGGCATCGCGGTGGCCAAGCGTGCCCGCGCCTTCGGCCTGTCGATCAACTATCACAACCGCCAGCGCATGTCGGAGGCGATCGAGCAGGAACTGGGCGCCACATGGTGGGAAAGCCTCGACCAGATGCTCGCCCATATGGACATCGTCTCGGTCAACTGCCCGTCGACGCCGGCAACCTTCCATCTGCTTTCGGCGCGCCGCCTCGAGCTGCTGCAGCCGACCGCCTATATCGTCAACACCTCGCGCGGCGACGTCGTCGACGAGAAGGCGCTGATCCGCCTGATCGAGGAAGGCCGCATCGCCGGCGCCGGGCTCGACGTATTCGAGCACGAGCCGTCCATCGATCCGCGCCTGCGCGAACTGGCCCGCAAGGGCAAGGTCGTCGTCTCGCCGCACATGAGCTCGGCAACCATCGAAGGCCGCATCGAGATGGGCGAGAAGGTCATCATCAATATTCGCATGATGGCCGATGGCGACCGCCCGCCGGACCGTGTTCTGCCGAGTATGGTCTAGGTTAGAAAGCTTTCGGAGCTTCCGCTTCGGAGGAAAGCAGGACGTGTTTTACCATGATGCGAAAGAGAGCCCTGATTACCGGTTCGGGCAGGAGCGGCACCACGTTCATCTCTACGGTCATGAATGCCCTTGGTTACGACATGCGCCACGAGGGCCACGGTCCTGTTGTCGAGGGACGGCAAGGGGAAGGGATCGCCTGCTGGTATTGCTGCATGTTGCTGGAGCCGAACGTTGCGCATAACGGGAATGTAACGCGTTGTGTCTGCCGGTTCCCTGACTTCAAGATCAGCTATCGGGGTGAGCCCGATACGAAGGGCCCCGTTGCGCCGATAAACGCCTATTTCGATCTCGTCCTTCACCAAATGCGCTCGCCGCTCGACGTGATCGGTTCGCTTCTCACGCTGACGCGGGGCTCCTGGGATTTTGTCGACAACAAGATCGGCATCTATCACCTCGATGATCCCGTTCTGAGGGCGACCCGATACTGGATCGAGTGGAACAACCACGCCGCGGAAATCGCGGATTACAGCTACCGGCTGGAGGATATAGGCGGCGAACTGCCTGCGATCTGTGACATGATCGGATTGGAATATGATGAGGCGATTGCCCGGGACAGCCTCAACAATCCGCGCGTCAACGCGCGAAAGCACCCGAGCGTCACCGCCGTCGATATCAAAAGCCGCGACGCGCACCTCTTCCGCCAACTCGAGGAAACAGCCGCGTCATTCGGCTATCGGTTGTGATTTTCCCCGGGTCGAACGCGGCCGGCGAGCGACTGGCCGGTACCGCAGTGCTCAGACCAGCCCCAGCTCGTCGTCCGTCGCGTTGACCTCGTATTTGTCGCGGGGCGGCCAGGGCCGCTCCGGCCAGTCCGGCTCGAAGGTGAAGCTGGAAACCGAACGCCCCTCCGGCAGCGCGCCGTTTCCGTAGCCCTTCGCGTAGTCGTAGTAATATTTCACGATCTCTTCCTGCGAGACCTGTTGTGCCGCCTCATGTTCGAGACAGGCCTCCCGCCATGCGCGCACCCGGTCGTAAGCCGGTCCCGCCGGCAACTCGAAGTCCTCGTAATAGTCGAGGAACCAGAAGCGCATGAACATCGGCGTGAAAACGGCTTCCGCCAATCCGAAGCTGTCGAACAGGAACGTGCCGTCTGGATTGTGTTCCATCAGGAAGTCGTTGAGGTCGCGATAGATCTTGAGGATCTTTTCGAGGTGCTCGTCGCGACGCGCCCGGTCCCGGTTCATCACGAACATGTAGCCGGCACCCGTGAACGGGCCTTCTTTGGCAATCATCATGTTCTCGACCGCATGCTCATAGGCGTCGCTGCGGCGAACAGGCCCGCCCGGGATCGTTTCGTCGAGATAACGCAGGATGACGAGGCTTTCCTTCAGGATGCGCCCGTCAGGCAGTTCCAGAACCGGCAAAGCGGTGGTGCCGCGCGTCTTGGCGAGAAGCTCGGGATCGCGTGGTCTGGTGATGTCCACGACGCGGAATTCGACCGCGTCTCGCTGTCCCTTCAGCGCCAGCAGGATTTCCAGTCTCTGGCAGAAGGGGCAGACGGGGATGTGGTGGACGATCGGGCGTTTGCTCATGAGGACCTCGGGATGGATTTGGATCGGCGGCGCAGCAAGCCTGTTCAGCCCGTGCTCGTCAAGGGATCAGGCCTTCCGCTTGTAGCGCATGGTCTGGAACCGCACGGACAGCGCGTCATAGAGCAGCAGCTTGCCGACCAGCGGCTCTCCGACGCCGGTGATCAGCTTCAGCGCCTCGACTGCCTGTAGCGTGCCGATGACCCCGGCGACCGCACCCAGAATGCCGGCTTCGGCGCAAGTCGGCACCGTGCCCTCGGGTGGCGCCTCGGGAAACAGGTCGCGATAGCGCGGGCAGGGATTGCCGGCGGCATCGGTGTCGTAGGGCGTCAGCACGGTCAGGCTGCCGTCGAAACGGCCGAGAGCACCGGCAATCAGCGGGATACCGGCCTCCTCGGCCATGTCGGCGACAAGATAGCGGGTCTCGAAATTGTCGGACCCGTCGATGACGAGGTCGTAATCCGTAAGGATCGCCTTCGCATTGTCCCCCGTCAGGCGTTCCCGGTGCTCGACGATGTCGATCATCGGGTTCATCCCGTGGAGCGTATGTGCCGCGCTTTGCGTTTTCGGCAGGCCGATATCGCCGGTGGCATGCAGGATCTGGCGCTGCAGGTTGGAGAGGCTGACGATATCGTCATCGACGACGCCGAGTGTCCCGACCCCGGCTGCGGCCAGATAGAGCAGCGCCGGGCTGCCGAGCCCGCCGGCGCCGACCACGAGAACCCGCGCCGCCTTCAAAAGTTGCTGGCCCGCGCCGCCGATCTCCGAAAGGATGATGTGGCGGGCATAGCGCTCGATCTCGTCCATGTTCAGTGGCGTGTCGTCGCTCATCTCAGTCCCGTTCGCGCGTCAATGCGCCGTTCTCGACCCGGAGATATTGCGCGCGGCCCTCCAGCGCCTCGAACAGAGACAGGTCGGTGCCGGTCATGAAGGCTTGTCCGCCGACCGTGTCGATCCGGTCGAACAGCGCGGCGCGGCGCGCCGGATCGAGATGCGCCGCGATTTCGTCGAGTAGCATGATCGGGGCCATTCCGGAAACGGTGCGCGTCAGCGCCGCATGCGCAAGCACGAGGCCGACCAGCAGCGCCTTCTGTTCTCCTGTCGAGCAGCGTGCCGCGTCCATGTCCTTCTGTTCGTGCCGGATGGCGAATTCCGCCCGGTGCGGCCCGACGAGCGTACGCCCGGCGGCGCGGTCGCGATAGCGCCCGTCGCGCAATTCGGCGATCAGCCTTTCCTCGATCGCACCCGCGGCCGCGCCACGGCGTGCGGCCTCCTCCAGCTCGCCCTCGACGGCGAGAAGTGCGGTTGGGAAGGGATCGGCCGGGTCGCGCCGTTCGGCGATGATCGCGGCAAGCAGCCCGGCGAGTTCCTGGCGCGCCGCGATGACCGCCGAGCCGAGGGCCGCGAGTTGGGTTTCGGCCGCCGTCAGCCAGGCATCGGTCTGGTTGCCGGCCGGCTGCTCCAGCAAACGGTTCCTCTGTCGCATCGCCTTTTCGTAGTCCGCGGCGCGGCGGCCATGCGCCGGGTCGATCGCCAGCACCATCCGGTCGAGGAAGCGTCGCCGGTCGGAGGCCGGGCCGGTAAACAAGCCGTCCATGGCCGGCGTCAGCCAGATGATGCGGCAGAGATCGAGCAACTCGTCGCCATTGGAATTGGTGCCGTTGATGCGCACCCGTCGCTGGCCGGCCTCGCCAAAGGCGGTACCCGTCCCGATCGTATAGCTGTCGTCGTCGCGTTCCAGCGTCGCATGGATGGCGAAGCCGTCGGACGTGCCTTCCTGCGCCACGTCCGCCAGTTGCGCGCGGCGCAGTCCCCGGCCGGGCGACAGGAAGGAAACGGCTTCCATGAGATTGGTCTTGCCCGCCCCGTTGGGGCCGGACAGCACGACATGCTTCGGCTCGAACGCCACCGACAGATGCGCGTAATTGCGAAACGCCGTCAGCTTCAGCTGCGAGAGGTGGCTTTCCGGCGTCATCGTCCTCTGGCGCGGCCGCCTAGACGCGCATCGGCATCAGCACGTAGAGCGAAGCGTCGTCGGCGGTGTCGATGATCAGGGTCGGCGAGCCGGCATCGGCGAGCGTGAACTTCACCTCGGACCCGGTGATCTGGTTGGTGATGTCGAGCAGGTAGCGCGCGTTGAAGCCGATCTCCATCGGATCCGCGGAATAGTCGACAGCCAGTTCATCGGTCGCCGAACCGGAATCCGGATTGTTGACCGTCAGCGTCATCTGGCCGTCGGACAATGCGATCTTCACCGCCCGCCCGCGCTCGGACGACACGGTGGATACGCGGTCGACGGCGGCGGCGAAGCTCTGCCGGTCGACCAGCATGTCCTTGTCGTTGCCGGTCGGGATGACGCGCTGATAGTCCGGGAACGTACCGTCGATCAGCTTCGAGGTGAGTACGACGGCGCCGATCGTGAAGCGGATTTTCGAATCCGACAGTTCCACCGTCACCGAGAGGTCCGGATCGTCGACGAGCTTCTGCAACTCGCCGACCGTTTTGCGGGGAATGATGATGCCCGGCATCTGTTCCGCGCCATTGGGCGCCGGCAATTCGCAGCGCGCCAGTCGGTGACCGTCCGTCGCGACTGCGCGCAGCACGATGTCGTTGTCGCCTTCGGCGGTGTGGAGATAGATACCGTTCAGATAGTAGCGGGTCTCTTCCGTCGAGATCGCGAATTGCGTGCGGTCGATCAGTTGCTTCAGGGCGCTGGAATCGAGCCGGAACGTATGGGTGAACTCGCCGGCGGTCAGTTCCGGGAAGTCGGATTGCGGCAGGCATTGCAGCTTGAAGTTCGAGCGTCCGGAAATCACCGTCATCGAATTGCCGTCGGCATCCGTCGACAGCATCACGTCGGTGCCGTCCGGCAGCTTGCGAACGATGTCGTAGAGGAGGTGCGCGGCGACGGTGGTCGCGCCGGCCTGCTCGACGACCGCGGGCACGGCCTCAGTGATTTCCAGATCGAGGTCCGTCGCCTTCATGTCGAGCGCTGAACCCTCGGCCTTCAGAAGCACGTTGGAGAGGATCGGAATGGTATTGCGGCGCTCCACCACCCTGTGAACGTGATTCAGGGATTTCAGCAGGTTGGCTCGCTCGATTGTGACACGCATGGTTCGCTGTCCGCTTGGATGAAACTTGGACGAACCGGCTGGAAGACGGTTGCCGCGGCTCTGGATTGGGGAGAATCCCCGGTGCCGTTCCCGGCCGGATTGGACCGCGAATGTGGCGGTTCGCGAAGCGAAAAGCAAGCGTTCTGGATGAAGCGTGCAAGGCCGTGCGGCCAAAGGCTGGGGAAAAGAAAAAGCCCCGGCTGGCGTGCCGGGGCTGGAAGGAACGGCCTATTCTTCGATGAGCCGTTTGAGGAGCTCGAGTTCCTTGGCGAGTTGACCGTCATCGGCGATCATCGACTCCACCTTGCGCACCGCGTGAAGCACCGTGGTATGGTCGCGGCCGCCGAAACGGCGCCCGATTTCCGGCAGCGAGCGCGGCGTCATCATCTTGGCGAGATACATGGCGATCTGCCGCGGCTTGACGATCAGGCGCGTGCGCCGGTTCGACAGCATGTCGGTGCGCGACACGTTGTAGTGGCGCGAAACCGCCCGCTGGATGTCCTCGATGCGGATCTTGCGATTGTCCTCGACGCGCACGAGATGGCCGAGAATGTCGTCGACGCGCTCGATCGACAGATCAGGCTCGAAGGAGTGGCGGAACACCAGCTGGTTGAATGCGCCTTCCAGTTCCCGGAAGCTCGAGGTGACGTTCTTGGCGACATGGTTGAGAACCTCGTCGCAGATATCGAGCGTCAGATCGTCCTTCTTCGCGTTCTCCAGCCGCTGCTTCAGCATCGCCAGGCGCATGTCGTAGTCCGGCGCGCCGATCTCCAGCGCGACGCCGCCCTGCAGGCGGGAGCGTACACGCGCATCGAGCGATTCCAGCTCGTGCGGCGGACGGTCTGCGGCGACGACGACCTGCCTTGCGCTGTCGAGCAGCGTGTTGATCAGGTGGCAGAATTCCGACTGGATTTTCTTGCCCTGCAGGAACTGCATGTCGTCGATGATGAGGAGATCGATGTCGTGCAGCGTCTCCTTCAGCATCAGCGCATTGTTGTCGCGGATGGCGCTGGCGAAGCGCCACATGAAATACTCCGCCGTCAGATAGACGACGCGTTTCTTCGGCTCGCCCGCCAGAACGCCATTGGCGATGGCTTGCAGCAGATGCGTCTTGCCGAGGCCGACCGAGGCATAGATGAAGAGCGGGTTGAAGCGTGCCGAATTGGCGCCCTGGTCTGCCGCGGCGCGGGCTGCGGCGAGGCTGACGCGGTTTGACTTGCCCTCGATGAAATTGTCGAACGTGTAATGGGAATCGATCGGCGAACCGATCAGCTTGCCATTGCCGTTCTGTTCCGCATAGCCGCTCGCGCGGACCGGCTTGCCGCGATCCGCAGAGAAGACGGCGCGGGCAACGGGTTGTACGGAGGTTCTCTTGGCGGCCAGCGCCGGTCCCTTTGCCTGGTCCGGCCGGGTCTGCGGCGCCTTGGCGGCGGCGCTGCGCACGACGACTTCGACCTGCATGATTTCCGGCAACTCTTCCGCCCAGAGTTCCAGAAGCACGTCTATATAGTGGCTGTTGATCCAGGATCGCAGAAATGCGGTCGGCACCGACATGCGGGCCACGTTGCGGCTCACCGTCTCGAGTTTGAGGCGGCCGAACCAGCTGTTGAATACATCCGTCCCGATCTTCGCCCGCAGCTTCTGCTTGACGCGATCAAATGCCGCGTTCCGCATCGCTGAGTCCTTGTCGCAGTCCCCTGATTTCGGGTCCGGCCCGCCCGTATTGTCGTCGCTCAAAATATCCCCCTTTGTAGCGCCGCTGACCGATGTTTTGAAGTGTGGACCCGCAATGACCACCGGGAATCCGGTCTTACCCTCGAAATGACCGTTCAACCCTTCGCTATCGTACCTCATCGATCCTCTTTCTGTCGCCCTGTTCACGCATTATTATTGTTTGCTCGGTGCCGAATTCGCGCTGCCCGTCGCGGATTCGCCACTGGTAGGATTTTGTAGTTTCCCTTACGTAATCTCCTTGCGCGTAGTTCCGCCGTGCACCGGTCGCGAAACCGGCGTTCCCCGAATTGTTGCTCTTCATTTGAAGTGACAGGCGGCACGCCTGTCGCTAGACAATAACTCTCACGCTGGCGCGCCCGAACCTCTTGGAAAGGTCCGAATTTGAAGCGCGCTCATGTCTCGTAAAGCGTCCTGTCTGATGAGAAAACGATACCGAAAATGGCCCTCTCAATGCAAGCCATCTAAACTCTTTTTTAACGCATGGGCGGCGCAAAATTGACCCCGATTTGTGCAATTCGCAGCCTGTGCAAACCTAAACAATTGTGATTCCACACTTTATGTTTCGCCGATAAAAATGGCGCTCCGGGAATCTAATTTTTTAAAGATAAGGGAATTGCGATATCTCGCGATCGCGAAAACGCGCTGTGATAATCAGGCGAGAAACGCAACTCTAAGTTCTTGTAATAATTGGCTTTTGGAGAACGTGGTTAAAATTTGTGTCAAATCGGCGACACTCTTCGCCGTCCGGCAGGCCCGAGCGGACGCGTCTAACGCATTGCATTGAAATACAAAAACGGGTTCTCCACAGCGGCTGTGAAGACAATAAAAAAGCCCGGCGGAACCGGGCTTCGATAGTCATTTGCCGACTAATGGAAATCAGCTTGCCATCGCCTTGACGCGAGACGCCAGGCGGGAAATTTTCCGCGATGCGGTGTTCTTGTGTATCACACCCTTGTTGACGGCACGCATGATTTCCGGCTGAGCCGATTTCAGGGCCTCGGATGCGACCGCGTTGTCGCCCGAAGCGATGGCTTCCTCGACCTTACGAATGAAGGAACGGACGCGCGAGCGGCGCGTGGTGTTGACCGCGGTGCGCTTCGCGATCTTGCGCGTCATTTTCTTGGCCGAGATAGTATTGGCCATGGTTGCCTCTTTCTCTTTTCCGGATCCCTGTGGTGCCTTGGGCGCCAAGCCAGGTCAGCTAAAATTATAATGGCGACCACCGGGCCGCCAAGGTGGCCGGTCTATACGCGCAATTCCCGCAGCCGTCAACGGTTCTTGAAACTTGGCGAGCGCTTCTCGGCGAATGCCGCCATGCCTTCCTTCTGATCCTCCAGCGCGAACATGGAATGGAAGACGCGGCGCTCGAATCTCAGCCCCTCGGCAAGCGTGGATTCGAAGGCGCGGTTCACCGTTTCCTTGGTCATCAGAACGGCCGGCATGGAGAACCCCGCGACCTTGTCCGCCGCGCGCATCGCTTCCTCGACCACGTCATGATCGGCCACAACCCGCGCCACCAGGCCGGAGCTCTCGGCTTCCTTCGCGTCCATATGGCGGCCCGTCAGGCACATCTCCATGGTCTTGGCCTTGCCGACGGCGCGGGCCAGGCGCTGCGTCCCGCCCATGCCCGGCATGACGCCGAGAGTGATCTCGGGCTGGCCGAATTTGGCGCTCTCGCCGGCGATGATGAAATCGCACATCATCGCCAGTTCGCAGCCGCCGCCCAGCGCATAGCCGGAAACCGCGGCGATGATGGGCTTGCGGGTCGCCGCGAAGCGGTCCCAGCCGGCGACGAAATCTTTCATGTAGACGTCGACATAGTCGAAGGACTGCATTTCCTTGATATCGACGCCGGCCGCGAACGCCTTGGCCGACCCGGTGATCACCATCGCGCCGATCTTGGCGTCGCCGTCGAATTTCGTGACCGCGTCTAGGAGTTCCTCGAGCAACTGCGAGTTGAGCGCATTCAGCGCCTTCGGCCGGTTCAGGGTAATCAAAGCGACCGAACCGCGCTTTTCTGTCAGGATGGTCTCATACGCCATTTCGGTCTCCCCGCTTTGCCCTGCTGGTGGTTATCTCTGGCATGCCGGGCAGTAGAAAGTCGAGCGCCCCGATTGGACGATGCGGCGGATCGTCCCATCGCAATCCTCGTGCCTGCACGGCTCGCCCTCGCGGTCGTAGGCGGCGAAGGAATGCTGGAAATAGCCGAGCGTCCCGTCCGCATGCATATAGTCCCTGAGGGACGACCCGCCGGCGGCGATCGCATCGGCGATCACGGCCCGGATTGCGTCGGCCAGATGATCGCACCGTTCGGTGGGCGCGCCATTCTTGCGCACCAGCGTGCCCGCCGCGCGCTTCGGCGATAGCCGCGCTCGCCAGAGCGCCTCGCACACATAGATATTGCCAAGCCCTGCGATCGCCCGCTGGTCGAGCAGCGCGGCCTTGAGCGGGACCTTGCGTCCGGCAAGCAGCCCCGCGAGCGCCGTCCCGGAAAGTGTATTGCCGGTCGGCTCCACCCCGAGATCCTTCAGATGGGGATGTTCGTTGAGCGCTGCCCGGCTGGTCAGGAACATGAAGCCGAAACGCCGCGGATCGTTGTAGACGACCTCCCTTTTGCCGCCATCCGCACAGTCGAGGTGAAAGACGACATGGTCATGCGCTGCGGCCTTGGAGCGCGCATGATGGAACGCACCTGGCGTGGCCGCGGAGCGCCTGTCCTCGATGCGGAAAGACCCGGACATGCCGAGATGGCAGCCGAGCACGGCGCCATTGTCGAGTTCGACGAGGAGATACTTCGCCCGCCGCCCGAGCGACCGGATTCTCTGGCCGGTCAGGGCATCGGCCATGCGTTCGGGAAGGGGAAAGCGCAGATCCGGCCGCCGCGTCTCGACGCCGGCGATCCGTGCCCCCTCCATGGCCGGCTGCAATCCGCGCCGGACGGTCTCCACCTCTGGAAGTTCAGGCATTCGCGGCGAGGTCGGCCAGGAAGGATGTCCCGTGCTTGCCGGGCGTCAGCTCCATATGTTCGGCGATCGTCTCGCCCATGTCGGCATAGGTGGTCCGCACGCCGATGGAGCCGGGCTGCAGGCCCGGTCCGGTCCCCAGGATCGGCACGCGCTCGCGCGTGTGGTCTGTGCCGCGCCAGGTCGGGTCGCAGCCATGATCGGCGGTGATCATCATCAGGTCGCCGGGCTTCAGCTTGGCCATCATTTCGGGCAGGCGCCGGTCGAACGCCTCCAGCGCCGCCGCGTAGCCCGCGACATTGCGGCGGTGCCCGTAGAGCATGTCGAAATCGACGAAATTGGTGAAGACGAGGTCGCCGTCGCCCGCTTCGTCCATGGCCTCCAGCGTCGCGTCTGCGAGCGCCATGTTGCCATTCGCCTTGCGGGAGATGGTGATGCCCTGATGGGCGAATATGTCAGAGATTTTGCCGACCGCGATCACGCGTCCGCCGGCCGATGTCAGCCTGTCGAGCAAGGTCGGCTCGGGCGGCAGCACCGAGTAGTCCCGCCGGTTGCCCGTCCGTTCGAAAGTCTCCGCCGATGCGCCGATGAATGGCCGTGCGATCACGCGGCCGATATTCAGCGCGTCGACATGACCGCGCACGAGTTCGCACAGCTCGTAGAGGCGTTGCAGCCCGAAGCTCTCTTCGTGGCAGGCGATCTGGAAGACGGAGTCGGCGGAAGTGTAGAAGATCGGCAGTCCGGTCTTCACATGTTCCTCGCCCAGTTCCTTGATGATCTCCGTGCCCGAGGCATGCTTGTTGCCGAGCGACCCGGACAGCCCGGCATCCTTGTAGATCGCGTCGAGCAATTCCTGCGCAAAGCAGGGGATCTCGTCGGGAAAATAGCCCCAGTCGAAGCGCACCGGCACGCCGGCGATCTCCCAATGGCCGGACGGCGTGTCCTTGCCGTTCGACACCTCATCGGCCGCACCCCAGAAACCGGTGACAGTCGCGGCCTCATAGGTTTCGGCAAGCGGCACGTGCGAGGCCGCGTCGAGCGCGTGGAACAGGCCGAGCGCCGCGAGGTTGGGCAGCTTCAGCGGTCCCTCCCGCAGGCCGGGCTCGTCGGCCTCGCCGCGGGCCGCTGCCTCCAGAATGTGGCCGACCGTGTTCGATCCGGCATCTCCGAAGGCTTCGGCGTCGTTCGCGCCGCCAATGCCTACCGAGTCTAGGACGAAGAGGAATGTTCGTTTCATGGAAACCGCCCGCCTTGTCTGTCTTGCCCGGCACCGTTCTCTGGCGGCGTCCGGATCGTCAAGATGGCACCGCGCCGGAGCGGTTACAAGGCGAGGAAAATGGCCGGCAGGATTTTGGCGCGAAACCCGTCAGCAGTCGCTGCAGGTAATGTCCGCGCCC
>Ga0209692_10002259_pt1 | contig 21943 bp, 14 predicted proteins | sample tdDd472_FD_187129 | JGI IMG/M metagenome (GOLD analysis project Ga0209692, IMG submission 187129) | Marine sediment microbial communities from the Atlantic coast under amendment with organic carbon and nitrate - tdDd47.2 (SPAdes)... | ecosystem: Environmental > Aquatic > Marine > Coastal >... | reverse complement strand
ATCCCCATCGGCCCATATGCCTTATGTCCGGAGAAGCAGTAAAAATCACAGTCAAGGTCCTGAATGTCTACCTTAAGATGTGACATGGCCTGTGCTCCATCGATCAGGACAGGGATATCTCTTTTACGTGCTAGGGATATCATCTCCTTAATAGGGTTTATAGTTCCCAGAGCATTGGAGACATGTTGTAGGGCCACGATCTTAATATCCTCGCTCAGCATATTTTCAAATACAGTGATATCAACATCACCCTTTTCATCGAAAGGCAACACCTTCAGGCTTCCTTCTTTCTCCTGGCAAAGCAATTGCCAGGGTACAAGGTTGCTGTGATGCTCCATGCCGGTCACCAGCACAGCATCACCTTTCTTAAGTATCTTTCTTCCGAAAGCTGAGGCCACAAGGTTGATTGACTCTGTAGTTCCTTTTGTGAATACGATCTCTTCCCTGGAAGGCGCATTGATGAATCCTGCCACTTGCTCACGTGTGTCTTCAAAAGCAGTGGTGGCCTCCTGGCTCATTAAATGTACTCCCCGGTGGATATTACAATTTTCCCTGGTGTAATATTCGGATATCCTGTTGATGACTGCCAGCGGCTTCTGTGTGGTGGCCGCATTATCGAGATAAATCAATGGCTTATCATATATCTTCCTGCTCAGGATAGGAAAATCAGCTCGAACCTTATTTATATCAAATGCCACGATTAAAATATTCTTGGGTTAAATATACAATTATTAAATTCCAAATTCCAAACTTCAAAATACAAAAAATTAGATTTAAACTTTTGACAAGTCTATCTCAAATAAGATATCCTTATTCGGACCCTCACAATGGAGGGCACATGTATCACAGATGTGGAGTTCACCTTTCAGGCGCTTACGGATCATGTCGTCGACGCGTATCTTCAAGGCATCAATGCTGACTTTGTCCACGATCTCTCCTGCAAAAGCATAAAGCAACAGGAGCCTGGAATTGGCTTCGCAGATCCCCCGGGAGCGAAGATAGAACATGGCTTCCGGATCCAACTGACCAACGGTAGCGCCATGTGAGCACTTAACATCATCGGCATAGATCTCCAGGAATGGCTTGGCATTGGCCCTGGCTGTGTCCGACATCAAAATGTTTTTATTATTCTGGAATGCATTGGTTTTCTGTGCATCTTTCCTGACCAGCACATGCCCGTTGAAGACTGCACTGGCCTCTTCATCAAGAATACCTTTGAAGAGCTCGTTGCTGTAGCAGTTTGGCTTGGCATGATCGATGAACACCTGGTTGTCGACATGCTGTGACTTGTCCATCAGGTAAACACCATATACCTCTGCTGAAGCTCCTTCCCCGTCCATTGTGACATGGGTATAATTTCTTATCAGTCCACCGTTCAGGGTGATGGCATTGGACTTGAGGCTGCTGTCTTTCATCTGCTTGAACCAGGTGGCATTGATCAAGGTCGACTGGTTGTTCAGGTTCTGCAGTTTGTAGTGCTCAAGATTGGCGCCCTCATCAACGAAGACTTCGGTGACAGAGTTCTTGAACATGGCCTCCTGGTTGGTGCTGTCGTCGCAATGCACCATGGTCATCTTGCTGTTCTTGCCTAAGATCACCAGGTTTCGTGTCTGGATAAAGAGCCCTTCATTCCAGTTGATGATACTCACCATCTGCATGGGTTTATCTACCACAACATTGTCGGGTACATAAATAAAAAATCCATCCTGAGCAAAGGCAAGGTTCAGGGCCTGGAAGCCATCTTTCTTGCTGTCCGCATATTTGGCATAATGGGCTTCAAATATCTCAGGGTATTCTTCCATGGCTGCTGCCAGGCTGCCTGAGATCACCCCATTAGCACTCTTCACCAGAGGTTTGTTTTTATCAATATACCAACCATTCAGCAATGAGATCTGGTCGGTTTCAAGGTCATGGATGTTACACTTAAACACCTGATCAATGCTGATCTCTTCATGAGATGGTTCGAAGATGGTGCTGTATTTACCACTGAATGTTTTGCTGAGATCGGTATCCCTCCAGTCTTCCATTTCCCTGGTTGGGAATCCACTCTTGGAGAACTCGGCTATGGCTTTCTCCCGCTTACCACTGAGAGTGCCATAGTCATGCCTGGTGATCTTTTCAATGTTCTCATCGAAAAGTTGCTCCAGTTGTTCTTTGAGTAATATGTTATCCCGCTTGTCGCTCATATGATCAGGCATATTCTTTTTTGATCCAGTCGTAACCTTTATTTTCAAGTTCTATTGCCAGCTCTTTGCCTCCTGACATAACGATCCTGCCGTCGTAAAGCACATGCACCAAATCTGGAACAATATATTCGAGCAGTCGCTGGTAATGAGTGATCACTACAAAAGCGTTATCCTTGCGTTTTAACGTATTCACGCCATTGGCCACTACTTTGAGGGCATCAATGTCAAGTCCTGAATCTGTTTCGTCCAGCACTGACAGGCGTGGCTCCAACATGGCCATCTGGAAGATCTCATTGCGTTTCTTTTCACCCCCTGAGAAGCCTTCATTCACTGACCTGTTGGTCAGCTTGGATTGTATCTCTACAAGTTTCTTTTTTTCTTCCATCAGGGCGAGGAATTCTGAGGCAGTAAGAGCTGGCTCTTTCCTGTATTCCCTGATCTCGTTCAAGGCTGTCCGCATAAAATTGGTGATGCTGACCCCGGGGATCTCCACAGGATACTGAAAGCCCAGGAAGATGCCTTCACGGGCTCTTTCTTCTGCCGGCATTTCTGTGATATCAGTGCCGTTATAGATGATCTTTCCCCTGGTAACCTCGTAGCCTTCTTTTCCGGCAATGGCGAGTGCCAGGGTACTCTTCCCTGTACCATTGGGTCCCATGATGGCGTGAGTTTCCCCCTCATTCACTTCAAGGTTCAGTTCTTTCACGATCTCTTTCCCACCAATCTCCACATGCAAATCTTCAATCTTCAATAACATCACGATAATTCTTAGTTTTTAATGCTTAATTTTTAATTCCCCATTCTTATTCTTATTCCTTGTTCTCTATTCTCTATTCTCTATTCTCAATTCCTTAGCCAACGCTTCCTTCCAAACTAATGGCCAACAGCTTCTGTGCCTCAACGGCAAACTCCATGGGCAGCTTATTCAATACTTCTTTGGCATAGCCGTTTACGATCAGGCTGATGGCTCCTTCGGTGTCGATGCCCCGCTGGTTGCAATAGAACATCTGATCTTCGGAGATCTTTGATGTGGTGGCCTCATGCTCCACGATCGATGACTGGTTATCAGTTTGTATGTATGGGAAGGTGTGAGCCCCACATTTATCGCCCAGCAGGAGGGAGTCGCACTGTGAAAAATTTCTGGCATTGCCTGCATTTTTCATGATGCGGACAAGGCCACGGTAGCTGTTGTTGCTGTGTCCGGCAGAGATACCTTTTGAGATAATGGTGCTTTTGGTGTTCTTCCCAATGTGGATCATCTTTGAGCCTGTGTCGGCTTGCTGGTAATTGTTGGTTACGGCTACAGAATAAAACTCTCCCACGGAGTTTTCACCCAGTAAAATACAGGATGGGTATTTCCATGTAACAGCCGAGCCTGTCTCCACCTGTGTCCATGATATCTTTGAGTTGGCACCCTTGCAGAGGCCGCGCTTGGTCACAAAATTGTAGATGCCACCAACGCCATCCTTATTCCCGGGATACCAGTTTTGTACTGTTGAGTATTTTACTTCGGCATTGTCGTGGGCAACGATCTCTACGATGGCAGCATGTAGCTGGTTCTCATCCCTCATAGGGGCAGTGCATCCTTCCATATAGCTCACGTAGCTGCCTTCATCAGCAACGATAAGGGTACGTTCAAACTGCCCTGTGTTGGCAGCATTAATGCGGAAGTAGGTAGATAGCTCTACGGGGCACCTCACACCTTTGGGTATATAACAAAAGGAACCATCGCTGAATACAGCTGAATTCAATGCAGCGAAATAATTGTCGGTATAGGGAACCACCGATCCCATGTATTTTTTTACAAGATCAGGATGGTTTTGAACTGCCTCGCTGAAAGAGCAGAAGATGATTCCATATTTTTCGAGGGTCTCGCTGAAGGTGGTCTTCACCGAAACGCTGTCCATGACAGCATCAACGGCCACGCCGCTTAAACGTTTTTGTTCTTCAAGGGAGATGCCCAGCTTTTTAAATGTTTCCAGCAGGTCAGGGTCTACTTCATCAAGGCTCTCAAGCTCTTTTTTCTGTTTTGGAGCAGCATAATAGATGATGTCCTGGTATTTGATCTCAGGATAGTTCACATGCGCCCAGTCAGGCTCTTCAAGTGTGAGCCAGTGCCGGAAAGCTTTGAGCCTGGCCTCAAGGACAAATTCCGGCTCATTTTTCTTAGTAGAAATATAACGGATAGTATCCTCATTCAGGCCTGGGGGAGCTGTTTCCATCTCAATATCGGTAACGAAGCCGTACTTATACTCTGACTGCGTTACTTCATCAATGATTTTATTTTTATCTTCTTCCATGATAATGAGACGTATAAAAGTCTTTATACCGCTAAAATGCGGCTTGCAAAGTTAGTCATTTTTACACATTTATCCACCAATGATCAATGTGCATTTCTGAGGCAGAAACTTCTGCTATGTACAACAATGGAAAAGGGATCTTGTTCAGGGAGGAAAGGGGATATTTGATTGCCGATGGCCGATTGCTGATTTTCGATTGTCGATTTTCTCCCGCTATTGCTGTTTTTTTGATAATTTTGGAATGTATTAATCAGAAATTATGGATGATAAACAACGATCAGAACTGTCAGACCTGGGCGAATTTGGCCTCATTGACCATATTACCAAGGATATAAAATTAAGGAACAAAGGAAGCCTCAAGGGTGTGGGCGATGATGCTGCCGTGATTGATAATAGTGGTAAGATCAGCCTGGTGTCAACCGACCTCCTGGTGGAAGGAGTACACTTCGACCTCAGCTATACCCCTCTCAAGCATCTCGGATATAAGGCTGCAGTAGTCAACTTCTCTGATATCTATGCCATGAATGGCACGCCGGAGCAGATCACCATAGGACTTGCCCTCTCAAACAGGTTTTCACTGGAGGCAATAAATGAAATTTATGAAGGCCTTAAGCTGGCATGCGAACTTTATAATGTTGACCTGGTAGGAGGGGATACTACCTCCAGCCTGAGCGGGCTGTTCATCTCGGTCACAGCCATAGGCTCTGCAAAAAAGGAAGATGTCATCTATAGGAATACAGCAAGGGTGGATGATCTCATATGTGTGACGGGCGACCTGGGGGCAGCATATATGGGCCTGCTGGTGCTTGAACGTGAGAAACAGGTTTTTAAAGCCAACCCCGATATGCAGCCCGACCTTGAAGGTCTGGACTATATCCTGGAGCGACAGCTGAAGCCGGAAGCAAGGAAAGATATCAGCAAGATGCTGGAAGGGATCAAGGTCAAACCAAGCGCTATGATAGACATATCCGATGGACTGGCATCTGATATCATGCATATTTGTAAAGGCTCAAAATTGGGATGTCAGATATATACCGATAAGCTTCCCATTGATTCAGTAACCATGAACATGGCTGCCGATTTTCAGATAGATCCCAACACGGCAGTGATGAACGGGGGTGAAGATTATGAACTTCTGTTTACGGTCAGCCCCGGTGATTATGAAAAGTTAAAAGACATCAACGGAATCTCGGTGATAGGTCATATGACGGATGCAGAGACTGGGATGAACCTGGTAACTTCCGATGGGATGTCTATTGCCATCAAAGCCCAGGGCTGGGACGGACTCAAAGATAAATTGTCGCCGGAGGCCTGATGCCGGAATCCTCAAATAATGATCTTTCAGGACTGGTAAAAGTATTGCCGGACAATCCCGGTATTTATCAGTTTCTGAATAGTGAAGGCACCATTATATACGTTGGAAAAGCCAAAAACCTTAAGAAGAGGGTCGCCTCCTATTTCAAGAAAGACAGCTCCCTCAGTGGCAAGATATCAGTGATGGTGAAGAAGATCACAGATATCAGACATATGGTGGTGGATTCGGAACTGGATGCTCTCTTGCTAGAGAACAATCTAATCAAGAAATACCAGCCGAGGTATAATGTCTTGCTGAAGGACGATAAGACCTTTCCATGGATATGTATTAAAGATGAGCGTTTCCCGCGTATTTTTTCAACCAGAAACATCATTGATGACGGGTCCGAATATTTTGGTCCTTACGCATCCGGAAGGATGATGCATACTGTGCTGGATTTGATCAGGTCACTCTATCCTTTGAGGAACTGCAAGCATAACCTGAGCAAGAAGAATGTAGAAAGCGGAAAATTCAAGGTCTGCCTTGAATACCATATTGGCAACTGCCTCGGACCCTGTGTTGGAAAGCAGACAGATGAGGAATACGATAAGTCAATTCAGGAGATACGAGAGATCATCAAGGGAAACATCAGTACCATCATCCGTGAGCTGAAAAAGATGATGATGAAACATGCTGCAACTTTTGAGTTTGAGAAAGCCCAGATCATCAAAGAAAAGCTGGAACTGCTGGAAAACTATCAGAGCAAGTCAACAGTAGTCAATCCTAAGATCAATAATGTTGATGTGTTTTCTATCATTACCGATGAGAAGTCTGGCTATGTCAACTTCCTGCGTGTTGTGAATGGAGCCATTGTTCAGGCCCATACGCTTGAGTTGAAGAAGAAGCTTGATGAGTCTTCGTCGGACCTTCTGAACCTTGCTATAACAGATCTTCGACAACGCTTTGGACACAGCAGCAAAGAAATGATATTGCCTTTCAGAACAAATGTTATTTTTCCTGATACCAGGGTGACCGTTCCAAGGAAAGGCGACAAGAAGCAACTTCTGGAATTGTCGGAAAGGAATGCAAAATATTACAAGTTGGAGAAGCAGAAGAGACTTGACCTCACCGACCCGGAACGACATTCAAGGCGCATACTGGAGACCATGAAAAATGATCTTCGTATGAAGGTGATACCTGAGCATATTGAATGTTTTGATAATTCCAATTTACAGGGCGACTACCCCGTGGCGGCCATGGTATGTTTTAAAAATGCAAAGCCTGCAAAAAAAGAATACAGGCACTATAATATTAAAACGGTGGAAGGCCCTGACGATTTTGCCTCCATGGAAGAGATCATCCACCGCAGATACAGCAGGCTCCTGAAAGAAAAGAAGGACCTTCCGCAGCTCATAGTGATCGATGGGGGTAAAGGTCAGCTGAGCTCTTCGCTGAAGAGCCTGGAAAAACTTGGACTGAGAGGAAAGATCACCATCATTGGGATCGCAAAGAAGCTTGAAGAAATATACTACCCGGGCGACTCCTTGCCCATGTTTCTCGACAAGACATCTGAGACCCTCCGTGTGATCAGGCACCTGCGTGATGAAGCCCACCGTTTTGGGATCACCCATCATCGTAAGCGCATGGAAAAAGGAACCATCAAATCAGAACTCACCGATATCGTAGGGATAGGATTCAATACGGCACAAAAGCTCCTTTGGAAATTCAAGTCGGTGAAGAAGATAAAGGAAGCTACAGAAGAGCAACTTGCTGAACATATCGGAAAGTCAAAAGGCCGTATAGTTTACAATCATTTTCACTAAACGCCCACTGTCAACCGTCAACTGTCAACCGTCAACTGCCTTTTCCCTTATTTTTTTATCTTTGAGGTTCTCTACCAAAATTTCTAACCAAAAACCAAAAAAATGAAATCATTACTTTCCTTGCTAAGCAAAGCTTTATTCATGCTTGTGCTGCTGCTGATGGTATGTTCAGCGCCAGAGGCATATGCACAGAAGAAAAAGAAAAAAGAAGAAAAGAACGACACCATCACCTCGGGCCAGGTAAGCGGTCTGAAATGGAGAAGTATTGGGCCGGCTTTCACCTCCGGGCGTATCGCCGACTTTGCAGTAAACCCTTGCAACACCAGTGAATATTATGTGGCGGTTGCATCAGGGCATATCTGGAAGACTACCAATAATGGTACTACTTTCAGCCCGATCTTCGACAACTATGGCACCTATTCAATTGGTTGCCTGGCCATGGATCCGAACAACCATAATGTCATATGGGTCGGTACCGGTGAGAACAACCACCAGCGCGCCCTGGGCTATGGTAATGGAGTATATAAGTCGCTCAACGGAGGAAAGAAATGGAAAAATATGGGTTTGAAAGAATCCCGTCAGATAGGAAAAATTCTAATTGATCCAAGGAATTCAGATGTAGTTTATGTTGCTGCTGAAGGTTCTGTATGGGGCCCTGGCGGTGAAAGAGGATTATACAAAACCACTGATGGTGGTGAGAACTGGGAACTGGTACTTGAGATCAGTGAGCATACAGGCATCAACGACATGGTAATGGATCCTCGTGATCCCGATGTGATCTATGCCTCTTCAGAGCAAAGAAGACGTCATGTGCATACCAAAATAGGCGGAGGCCCTGAATCAGGCATCCATAAGACCACAGATGCTGGAGCCACATGGAAAAAGCTTAAGTCAGGATTGCCGGGAGGCGATGTGGGAGGCATTGGCCTCGCCATTTCACCGGTAAACCCTGATGTGGTATATGCCATCATAGAAGCTGCCGGTGAAAGTGGAGGTTTTTTCCGCACTACCGACAGAGGCGAATCATGGAAGAAGATGGGCAGCCACCATGCCAGTGGACAGTACTATAACGAAATATATTGTGACCCCATAGATATTGATAAAGTGTATTCTGTTGAGACTGTTTCCAGGGTAACACTCGATGCCGGTAAAACATGGAATAGAATTGGGAATAACGGCCGTCATGTTGATGACCACGCGCTATGGATCGATCCCTCCGACACCAAACATTTTATGATCGGTGGCGATGGAGGTGTATATGAAACCTTTGATGCCGGAAAGACCTATATCTTCAAGTCGAACCTCCCCGTCACGCAGTTCTATCGCGTCAACGTCGATAACTCATGGCCCTTCTACTGGGTATATGGCGGAACACAGGACAACAGCAGCTTTGGTGGGCCATCACAAAATATGAGCTACCAGGGTGTGAGCGCAGGCGAATGGGTGGTTACACTGGGTGGTGACGGATTCTTCCAGGCCATCGATCCTGATAATCCTGATATCGTATATTCTGAGTATCAATATGGGAATATATCACGTCACGACAAGAAGAGCGGACAGAATACCGGCATCAAGCCACAGCCCCGCAAAGGAGAAGATACCTACAAATGGAACTGGAACACACCATTTATTATCAGCCCTCACTCCGGCACCCGGCTTTATATTGCTGCCAATAAAGTGTTTAGGAGCGATAACCGTGGAGATAAATGGGAGGTGATCAGTGAAGATATCACTGCCCAGGTTGACAGAAACACCTGGCCGGTGATGGACAGGTATTGGGGCGTGGATGCCGTGCAAAAAGATGTGTCAACATCACTTTTCGGTATGGCCGTATCACTAACCGAGTCAAGTGTGAAGGAAGACCTCCTGTATGTGGGTACCGATGATGGTGTGATCTCTGTCACCGAAGATGCCGGTGGAAACTGGACACAGACAAAGACCTTCCCCGGTGTGCCTGAATATACTTACGTAAGTGACATCCTCGCCGACAAGTTCGATGAGAATGTGGTTTATGCTTCATTCGATAACCACAAACGCGACGACTTTAAACCCTATATACTGAAGAGTACTGACAAAGGTAAAACATGGACCTCTATCAGTGCCAACCTGCCTGAGAACGGCACTGTGCATACCATAGAGCAGGATAATGAGCTTAAAGATCTGATTTTTGTCGGGACAGAATTTGGGGCCTTCTTCAGCATTGACGGTGGGAATATATGGACACAGCTGAGCTCAGGACTGCCTTCTGTAGCAGTGAAAGACATGGTGATCCAGGAGCGTGAAAACGACCTGGTGCTGGCCACCTTCGGACGAGGATTTTATATCCTGGATGACTACACACCACTACGTATTCTCAACAATGAGCTTCTTGATTCTGCAGCATTTATCTTCCCCATTAAAGAGACCTTGATGTATACCAGCAAAAGAGGAAAATATGGCCAGGGATCAACACAATACTTTGGCAAGAACCCCGATTTTGGCGCGGTGTTTACATACTATGTGAAGGAATCTCCCAAAACACTCAAGCAAAAGCGTAAAGAGGCAGAAAAGAAGCTGGTCAAGGAGAAATCTCCCATCCCAATCCCGACCCTGGAAGAGCTGAGGGCAGAGAAGAACGAGATCAAGCCTTATCTCATCTTTACAATCACCGATGAGGATGGAAATATCGTTAAGAAGATCCACAAAAGCTACTCCAAAGGTCTTCAAAGGATGACCTGGAACCTGAGATATTCAGGCATGAACAGTGTCCGACTTAGCAATGACAAGTACAATCCACTTTCTACCGGCCGTGATGGAATGGCTGTGATGCCTGGAAAGTATTATGTGAGCATGTCTGAATGGGTCGACGGTGAAGTGAATGAGCTTATTCCTGCCCTTGAATTCAATACTGTGGTATTGAATAATGTGACTCTGTCGGCACCTGATCGTGCTGAGTTGTTAGCTTTTCAGAAGAAAACAGCCAAGCTGACACGTGCGATCTATGCCTCTCAGCAGCTTACAAATAACCTGCTAAAGAGGACGCAGTATGTAAAGCAGGCCATCACCAACACACCTGATGCGCCTCCTCAATTGCTGGCAAAGGCCATGGCCATTGAGAAGCAACTAGATGATATACACTGGACATTCTACGGTCAAAGCCCTGAAGCAAGCCGTGAAGAAAACTGGCCGGGACCAACTCCGCTCAACGACAGGATAGGTGCACTGGTTTATTCACACTGGGGATCTACTTCAAGAGTGGCGGAGACACAGATTCAGATGTACGATATCCTTGCAGAGGAATTTCCTCCTATCCTGGCGCAGCTGAAGAAAATATCTGAGGTGGAACTCAAAGGCCTGGAGGCTGAACTGGATGCCATCGGTGCCCCATGGACACCTGGACGTATTCCTGAGTGGGACAAAGATTAATTATCAATCCATATTATTGAATTAATTTAAAGTGGTGTTTTTTATGGTCTTATAAACCATTGATTCACCACTTTTTTTATTTAGAATCCTGATAAAATATATGCCGTTGGTCACTGACGATAAATTGATTTCAAATCTGCATCCGGAGTACTCACTTGAACTAATTAATTGGCCCCTGACATCATACACCTGGATACTATAGTCTGATTGTGAGATGTTTCGAATATTGATTCTTTCATTAAAGGGATTAGGGAAAATGTAAACTCCCTGTAATCTTTTATTATCAATATTTATTATCAATCCAGTTGTGAAATAACTCTCCTCATCAAGATTGATCACATTCCCTTCAAAATCGGATATTTGACCTCTCTTCAGAAGAATATAATATTGCTGGTTTTCATCTAAGGCCTGATCGGGAGTTATTATAATTCTGGTTTTTTCTTCGTTAATAATCCCACTAAAGCTAATTTCCTGGCCATCTTTATTATTCTCTCTCAAGTCAATTAAACTCGGAATCTCTTCATTTAGGATCTCTCCACCGAAGGTCTTAATGACTGGCTCATCAAAGTCGATAATAATTTCTGTTTGTGGGCTTATATTCACAGAACCATGTGAGGGTATGAAAAATACAGAAGGAACATCTTCATCGTAAATTCCGTAAACTTCCAATTGCCTGGCAATCCTTTGTGTGGTATCTTCATTGTCTGAATTCAGCGTGAACCTGTCAACGTATTCTCCCTCAACATTGGCATGAAAAAGAACAGTAATAACAGTATAGGAGTTAGGAAAGATTGAGATTGGGAATTCTGACAAGACTTCATATTCAGGGAGGTGGTTATGCACGCTGGAAATTCTTATGATCTCAGATGAAGTATTGTAGATGTATAAGAGGTTTTCTTTCGAACCGCTGTATCCTGCAAAATTTCCCATAGACAATTGTTCTTGTGTCTCAAAAACATTCGTCTCCCATGGACTTTTGATGGCTCTGTATGTATTCACAAAATCAGGAAGAAAAAACTCCCTGAGAATTGTGTTGTCGGTTTTTAATTCCGTGACTGCGAGTGGGAACGTACCACCCCAACCAATAATCCTTTGACCATTGCTTTGAGTACGGAAACTGCCTGCAGAGCCTGCATATATATAAGGAGAATGATGAAAATCCCAGGCTAGTTGTGCTGTATAGTTTGATTGATCTAATATATATTCCAGAACCTGTGAAAATTGAGGTGCTCGCAAATTTCCATTGTCATAAATAGTGTAATGTCCATTTGGTAGTAACCTGATGTCATGTTGATGTGTAAAACCGTAAGGATCATCAGTAATCTGAAACTCATTGTTCTCAGAGTTTTTACCAAACCTCCAAATTACATCGCCAGTTGTGAAATTTATTTTCGTGATCTCATCAAGATGCCTGCTTGATAAGAGGATATTCCCATCGATATCAATTTCAAAAGCGTTACCATGTACATAATCAATTCCTGCAGCTGTCAAATCAATGTCGGCAGTAGCATCTGTAATCTCAAAATGATCCCAGCTTCTCCACTGAAAGAAAACGTTTTCATTGTTATCTACTTCCTGAATAACCAGCCCGGTGACGATAGCGTTTGGATTTCCTCCGGCAATGATCTGACTCATGTTAACCGGTTGAGGATCATATGACATTACCAGGTAATGTCCGTTATCGAGTAGTAACATATCATGCGCATCAAGAATATATCCATTGCCGGTATTCACTGAATCAATGATCATATAGGCACTGTCCATGATATAATATTTTTCCTCAGGTCCGTTGGTAATCCTGTTCACAGAATAGCATAGAGTGCCGTTGGGCAAGATTGAGAAATTGATTCTGTTATTTTCGCTTTTGTGAAAGTAAATTGGTGTACCATATGAATCGAGTATCGTAATATACTTCCCCCATGGCAGAGATGAATTTCGGCAGTTCATATTTATAAAAACATAATCATGATCATGCTCACCATATGAATAAACCGTAGGGGCGGGGTAATCGGGAGGGAGGTTATTATCTGTCGGGGGTCTTATTGGCAGATTAGCTCCCAAAGAGATAAGTTCATCATCATTATCTGCGGACAACTCTTCCCACCGCTTGTAAATATCACCTTTGTCATAGTCAATTACTGTAAAATGGAATACTATACTCAGGAGATTTTCTCCATCAACAGAACATATCCCGTCTTTTATCTTTACCTCAATAATTTCACCAGGTTTGAATTGTTCCAGTGGCTTGTATATGATTCTTTTGTGGTCATCATCCACCAACACCTCAACTTGTATCAGGCCACTTACTGATCCCCTGACATCAATATTTTCAGGACTGATTGTCATTGGATCAAGACTCTTTGAATATCCGATGATGATATTTTGCTCTGTGTTAATATTCTTTGATCCTGGTTCAGGACAGATATAAGAATATTGAGTGTTTTGAGAACTCGCTGTATTTATTGATAGAAAAGAGATCAACATACATAAGTATGCTGTTTTGAATAAGTTCGAGATTTTCATCAGGCAGGAAGATTTGGTTTCGTCTGTTAAAGTATATAAAGATACTAAATATTAATTACGCTTATCGAATATCCACTTAGACAGCATAGAATGGAAATAAATATTTTTTAACAGAAAGTGCTTGGAAACTAATTTCGTTTTTAGTTTCTTTGTAGTCCTTATTCATTTTACAGAGGTCATCATATTATAATTCTCAGTGAATTAGTACGATATGATAATTTTAATGATAATTTAAAATATAAGGATCATTTGTTCGTCTGTAATACAAAACCTGTGATGGAACTGGTATTGACAAAAAATGAGCACATAGAGCAAACCCTCCGGAAGGAAAGGCCCAGGCTCCTGAATTTTATCAGGAAGCGGGTTCCCGACCGTGATGAGGCTGAAGACATTCTGCAGGATGTCTTTACGCAGCTTGTGTTTTCTTTTGAGTCTATCCACTCCATTGAAAGGGTAGGTTCCTGGCTGTACACTACAGCCCGCAACAGGATTACTGATTATTTCAGGAAAAAGAGGCCTGAGCGTTTTTCCGATTACAATGCCGTCACATATGATGGCGAAGAAAGCCTTGGCCTTGAAGACATCATCCCCGGCGACTCTGTCGACCCTGATGATGAATTAATGCGCAGCATTGCACTGGCAGAAATAGAAGAAGCCATTGCCGACCTTCCTGAAGATCAACGTGAGGTGTTCATAATGCACGAATTAGAGGGGCTCAGTTTTAAGGAGATAGGAGCAATCACAAACGTGCCGATGAATACCTTGCTTTCAAGGAAGCGCTACGCAGTATTATACCTCAGGAACCGATTGGAAACAATGTATGAACAGATTAACACATAGTAAGATGAAAAGAAAAAAAGGATTTAGGGTGATCGCAATGATCTGTATCGCAGCAGGGATAATTTCCCTGGTGGCCCTGGTAGTAATGTTGTTGTGGAACTGGTTGATACCGGCCATCTTTATAGGTGGTCCCATGATCACCTACTGGCAGGCACTTGGTCTGATGGTTCTCGCCAAGATATTGTTTGGAGGCTTTAAACCACACGGCCATCCCTATTGCTCCTCAGTGAAGAAAGATCAATGGAAAGAGAAACTGAGGGAACGCATGAACCAAATGGATCCTGAGAAAAGGAAGAACTTTATGCACAGGATGCATGCCAGGTTCCACGGTATTGATAACGAAGAAGAACCCCCGGAAACTGAAAAATCTGAGTAAAATTGAAAGATACCACAGAAAAATTAAAGGTGCGGATTGCAGGAAATTTTGAAGAACATTTCCTGCATTTCGGCTTTAAAAAAACCACGGTTGATGAGGTTGCGGCCGAGATGGGCATCAGCAAGAAAACCATTTATAAGCACTTCAGCTCAAAGGAAGACATCTTTTATTTCATCATCAGCCGGCTGGCTCAAAGCAGGAAACTGCTGATTGAAAAAAAACTTGTCAACATCGACTCAGCCTGGGAAAGGCTGGAAACGATGATAAAGATCAACCTTGCAGAATTCAGAAAATTAATGAAGAGCAGGCAGACCGATATACAGGACAGATTTCAGAGTGAGATCGCCAACAAGGCCTTTCGGGAAGCCTTTTATGAGATGCTTAGCGATATCATTGAAGAGGGCGTTTCACAAGGTGAGTTTACCGTATGTGAGCATGCTTTGACCATCAGGTATATACAGGCCCTGATGTCAGAAACCGTTACCACCGTCAGGGAAGATTTAGACTCTAATGCTGGCGACATCCTCATCTGTACGCTCAAGAAAATTTTAATTATCAAGAAATAAACGAAAGAACTATTCATTCATCAGAGTATTAAAAGAACAAATCATGCGCAGGAAATTTATTGTTGTTGTTTCTATCATCGCCATATTGGTGATCGCATTTATGGCCATGTCATATTTCGCAGAACAGAAAGAAAGCCCTGAGACGAACATCCCTGAAAGTGTTGCCAGGAAGGTAAAGGCCATTCCGGTAAACTATGAGCAGGTGAGCTATACCATCACTTCAACAGGACGTTTGGGCTCCCAGAGTTATGTTGATGTGATCTCAGAAGTCCAGGGAGAGATATTGCCAGGTAATGTGCCCCTCAAAAAAGGGCAGCGATTCAGAAAAGGCGACCTGCTCATCAGGATCTATGACGAGATCACTGATTACAACCTGAAAGCGGCCAAGAGCCGTTTCCAGAACAGTATAGCTAATATACTGCCGGATTTTAAAATTGATTTCCCTGAGGATTATGATAAGATCAAAGACTTTTTTGATCAGGTGAAGATCAATGAGCCCATGCCTGAATTGCCGGTGATCAACTCCGACCAGCAAAGGATATTCCTGGCCAGCAGAAACATTCTGAATGATTATTTTGGTATTAAATCCAGTGAGATACAGCTCTCAAAACATAGCATATATGCACCTTTCAACGGCACCTTCACTGAGGTGATGCTGGAGGTAGGCTCCATCGCCAACCCTGGCAGCCGCCTTGCCAGGATCATCAATACCGGTATGTTGGAGTTGGAAGTACCTATCCCCGTTGAGGATGTGAAATGGATCAATAAGGGCGATGAGATCATAGCCACTTCAGAGGACGGCTCTGGCCAATGGAAAGGTAAGGTGGTGAGGAAAGCTGATTATGTTGATAGGGGTACACAGTCGGTGAGCGTATTTATAAGTATGCAGAATAAAGCTGACCACCCTCTGTACGAAGGCCAGTACCTGAAGGCCTCTTTTGCCGGGGAGGTAACAGGCAATGCCATGGAGATCCCCCGCAGGGCAGTATTCAACAGCAATGAGGTGTTTGTAGTTGTTGACAACACGCTGAGAAAAGCAGAAATAAATATACTTAAGATCAACCAGCAGACCATGATCTTTAATGGACTCGAAGATGGAGTATCGATAATCATCGAACCTCTCGTCAATGTTGTTGAAGGAACAGTTGTTGATATTTATTGATCCCAGGTAAACTAGATTAGACTATGATTAAAAGAATCGTTGAAACATTTATTAAGTATCCTTTTTACGCCAATCTGGTAATTGCTATACTGATACTGGCCGGGGGATTGGTTTCATTGCCAAGTCTGAAAAAATCCTTTTTCCCGGAAATGTCTACCACGGATATTGTGGTCAGCGTAGTGTACCCCGGTGCATCTCCAAAAGAGATGGAAGAAGGGGTTACCATGCGGGTAGAGGAATCTGTCAGAGGCATTGTCGGGATTAAATGGGTTAATTCAACCTCCTCCGAAAACTTTGCCATAGTAAGGATAACCACGACCGGTGATTACGATATTGACGAAACCCTGATGGAAGTTAAGAATGCCGTTGATGGGATCACTTCTTTTCCGGTGGATGCAGAAAAGCCTGTCGTATACAAGCAAAGAAACAGGACCAATGCCCTCTTCATGAGCCTGGTGGGAGATGTGGATCTGCTCACCTTAAAAAAGTATGCTGATGAGATTGAGGTGGACCTCTATAATTCAGGGGTGATGTCACAAATTCAGGTGTCAGGATATCCTGCCCTGGAGATCTCTGTAGAGGCATCAGAAGAAGACCTCTTGCGGCATAACCTGACCTTCAATACTATCTCACGGGCCATAGCCCTCAACAATAGAGATATCTCGGCAGGGACCATTCGTTCCAGCGAAGAAGAGATCCTGATCCGTTCAAGGGCCAAGACCTATGATCCCGATGAGATAGGGGAGATCATCCTCAGGGCCGATACCGACGGGCGCTACCTTCGCATCCGTGATGTGGCACAGGTGAAGATGAAATTTGCCGACGTACCCAGCGGAGCCTATATGAATGGTCAGCAAAGCATTTCTTTCCAGATATTTAAGCTGGCTAGTGAAGACCTTGCAGAGATCACATCCTATCTGGGTGATTATGTCACTGAATTTAACAATACCCATGATAGCGTCAGGCTGGAGGTAACCTACAATTTCCTCGATATGCTGGGCGACAGGCTCGACCTCTTATACAGAAATGGTGGAATAGGGCTCATGCTGGTGCTGATATCCCTGGGCCTTTTCCTCAACCTGCGCCTTTCGCTATGGGTGGCATGGGGAATCCCGGCCTCTTTCCTGGGCATGTTCATTGTTGCAGGACTCTACGGCATCACCATCAATATGATCTCACTATTTGGGATGATACTCGTGGTTGGTATCCTTGTGGATGATGGCATCGTGATTGCCGAAAACATCTACACGCATTACGAGAGAGGTAAGAGTGCACGACGGGCATCCATCGACGGAACCATGGAGGTGTTGCCTGCGGTTACCACTTCCGTAACAACTACCATCATTGCTTTTTCTCCCCTTATGTTTCTTCAGGGGCGGATGGAAATGATGTTTGAAATGGCCTTTGTAGTGATCTTTAGCCTGCTGTTCTCGCTGGTAGAAGCCTTCTTCGTATTACCAGCACACGTGGGGTCAAAGTGGGTATTGCGCAAGAGTAGCAAAAAAAGCCGGTGGATGCGGGTGAGAAGAAGCCTCGACAAAGTGATGAACTTTCTGAAATACAAAATGTATGCACACACACTGCGCTTTGTTATCAAATGGAAATATGTATCATTGATCACACCCCTTGCCCTGATCATGATCACAGCAGGTTTATTCCAGGGTGGTCAGATACAATCAACCTTCTTCCCTGCCATACCTTTTGATTTCTTTAATGTAAATATTGCTTTCACTCCCGGATCAGGTGAGAAGAAGACCTTCGACTACCTGGCCACCTTCGAGGATGCCATGTGGGAACTCAATGAAGAGATCAAGGAAGAGTATGACTATGAAGAAGGCGTACTCAACTATACCTTTATCTCCATGGGGAACGCTTTTAACGGGCAGGAAACCGGGGCCCATTCAGGTAACATATTTGTTCTCCTGAGGAACCTGGAAGATGCCCCGCTCAGCAGCTTTGAGATAGTTGAGAAGCTACGTGAAAAGATAGGTCCGGTGCCCGAGGCGGAGAAGTTTACAGTTGAGGGCAGGGCCACATTCGGCATTCCGGTCTCCATAAGCCTGCTGGGTAAAGACCTGGATGAACTCCAGCTCGCAAAAGATTTTGTGATACGGGAGATGAAGAACATCAAGATCCTGAAAGATATCAATGATAACAATGCCATCGGCAAACGTGAAGTACAGCTTGAGCTAAAACCCAAGGCTTATTTCCTGGGCCTCAATCATAACGATATCACCAGTCAGGTCAGGCAGGGCTTCTTTGGTGGACAGGCCCAGCGACTGCAGATCGGGAAGGATGAGGTTAGGGTATGGGTACGCTACCCGAAGAAGGACAGGCTCAACCTGGGTCAGATGGAATCCATGAAGATCAAAACGGCTATAGGAGAGTATCCATTGTCGGAACTGGCAAGCTATTATATCAGACGTGGCCCGGTGAACATTCAGAGATACAACATGTCACGAGAGGTGAGGATAGATGCCAACCTGGTGGATCCATATGCTCCTGTTCCGCCTATTATAGAGGAGATCCGGACAAACATAGTTCCTCGCATGCAGGAGATGTATCCGGGTATTGAGGTGGAGTATCAGGGGCAGCAACGCGACAGCGATGAGGCCATGGACGACCTGAGCAAATATTTCGGGATCGCTTTTATGATCATCATCCTTATTATCATGATTCACTTTAAATCATTCTCACAGGGCTCTATGATATTGCTGATGATACCACTTGGATGGCTTGGTGCTGTCTGGGGACATGGCGTTGAAGGCTATCCTGTATCCATGCTGAGTGCCTGGGGAATGGTGGCCCTGTCAGGGGTGATTATCAACGATGCGGTGGTGTTCCTCTCCAAGTATAATGCACTGCTGCTTGAAGGCAGGGGTGTGAAGGATGCAGCATTTGAAGCAGGGATCGCGAGATTCAGGCCTATCGTACTCACAACCATCACCACAACAGTGGGACTGTATCCTATCATCATGGAGGCAAGCTTCCAGGCCCAATTCCTTATCCCCATGGCGATTGCACTTGCTTATGGCGTGATGATAGGGACCGCCTTTATCCTGGTATTGTTGCCGGTAATCATACTGGTGATTAGTGACCTCAGGAGATTTTTATATAAATTATGGACCGGCAAAGAGAAAACAGCAGAAGAACTGGAACCGGCCAATATCTTAAGCAGGAGAAAGATTGATTAATGAATAATTGTAATTGGAAAAGATGAACAAGATAAAGATAAGATCAGTAAGTATGATGTGTGCTTTACTGTTGATGGGACCTGCAATACAGGCACAACAGGCTGTACAGGAACTCAGCCTGGCTGACGCCCTTGCCCTTGGCCTGGAGAACAACTATCAGATCAGGATCTCTGATGAGACCGTTCGTATTGCGATGAACAACAACAGCTGGGGAGCAGCAGGGATGTTTCCCTCCATCTCAGTGGGGGCCTTTCAACCTAACCGCTATGATGCTATGGACAGCCGAACTGTTCCTGGTGAGCGGGATGAGTTCTATACAAACTCGATTGCACCATACATTAATCTTAACTGGAACCTATTCCGGGGCTTTGCTGTCCATATCACAAAAGATAAGTATAGTGCCCTTCAGGAATATTCTGAAGGCTATGCCACCGTGGTGGTGGAGAATACCATACAGGGGATCGTCCTATCATACTATAATGCCCTGCTTCAGGAAGAACTGCTCAGTGTAACAGAAGAGGTGAAGAGCCTTTCACGCGACAGGTTTAATTATATGTTATTCAAGAAAGACCTGGGGGGGGCAGTAACCTATGAAGTCTTACAGGCAAAGAATGCTTACCTCGATGATTCCACAACTAATTTGCGACAACAACTCAGTGTCAAGAATGCATATCTTAACCTGAAGCTCTTGCTGGGCGAAGAACGTGATATTGATTACGTCCTATTAGATGCTTTCGAAGCACAGGTCCTGGATTATACCCTGGATACTTTGCTTAACCAGATGCTGAGTAGCAACCAGACCATCCGAAATCAATACATCAACCAGGAGATACTCAAAAAGGATGTACAAATGGCGAAAAGCAACCTTTATCCTGTGCTTTCACTGAATGGGGGTGCTGATCATTTTAACAGTCGAGTGAAGTATGTCGACAATGATCCTGTTTATACCAACAGCCTTGATTATTATGCCAACTTCACACTTAGCTTTAACCTTTTCAATGGGGGGAATGTCAGACGCGGGATCAAAAATGCTAAGATAGCGGAACAGATTGGTCAACTGGAGACATCAGAGATGGAGATCAGTCTTACCAACCTTTTAAAAAATGATTTCGACCTCTATAATATTCGCAAACAACTATATATGGTGTCTAAGGCAAACCTCGAAAGCGCCACTCTGAACATGGACATCTCTACTGAGAAATTCCGTGCCGGGGCCATCAACTCCTTTAATTTTCGTGATGTACAGATAATTTACCTGCGTGCAGCAGCAGAAAAGTACCAGGCCATCTATAACCTGATCGATATGCAAACAGAGTTATTAAGGCTCTCAGGAGGAATCATAAATGAATTTTAAAGTATAAATTTTTAATTTTGAATTTTGAGTTTTGGATTTGTTTAGAGTTTAGGAATTAGGATTTAGGGTTTAGGGTTTAGGGTTTAAAGTTTAGGGTTTAGAGTTTAGGAATTAGGATTTTGAGTAAAACGATATCATGAGCATCAGGCCAAAAAAATCACTCGGACAGCATTTTCTCACTGATCATAACATCGCTCAGAAGATCATTGCTGCTTTGCCTGGCAATCCAGCAAAGCTCATGGAGATAGGGCCGGGGACAGGCATCCTCACCAGGTATATCCTGGATCTGCCAGGCATCGATCCCGTTTTTGTGGAGACCGACCAGGAGGCTGTTGACTATCTTCTGGATAATTTATCCCTCGATGCTGATAGGATCATACATGAAGATTTTCTGAAGACAAACCTGCATAACATAGTGCAGGGTCCCTACCAGATCGTTGGCAACCTGCCATACAACATCTCGAGTCAGATATTTTTCAGGATGCTGGAAGACCGCAGCAGGATGCGGTCGGCGGTGGTCATGATACAGAAGGAAGTAGCCGAAAGGATACGTTCAGGCCCTGGAAACAAGGTATACGGAATCCTCAGCGTGCTCCTGCAAACCTGGTACGATATTGAGTATCTCTTTACTGTTTCTGAGGGCGTCTTCAACCCTCCACCAAAGGTGAAATCAGCAGTTATCAGGCTGGTGAGAAACAATACTGAGGAGATCGATTGCAATCCTGATTTTTATTTTAAAGTGGTGAAGGCAGGCTTCAACCAGAGGAGGAAGACCTTGAGAAATGCACTAAAACCTTTGCTGTCAGGAATAGATGTTACCGGGATAGAAGATCTGCTGTCAAAAAGGGCGGAGCAACTTTCAGTAGAGGAGTTCATCCGAATAACTAGTGTTCTGAAAGGAAATGGAATCTAAAATCCCA
>Ga0209692_10002256_pt1 | contig 21960 bp, 22 predicted proteins | sample tdDd472_FD_187129 | JGI IMG/M metagenome (GOLD analysis project Ga0209692, IMG submission 187129) | Marine sediment microbial communities from the Atlantic coast under amendment with organic carbon and nitrate - tdDd47.2 (SPAdes)... | ecosystem: Environmental > Aquatic > Marine > Coastal >... | reverse complement strand
CAACAGCTACAAAAGGTACCGTTGTTGACAGTACTTCTGATCCACCGTCAATCTCACGATTGACTTTAATATCACTCCCATCAATGTCGAGGGTCGAGACCGAGGATACTGATGGTAATTCCAGAAACTCAGAAAGCATGCCACCTACCAGTGAACCATTGTAATCGCTGGAGTCGATACCACATAAAATGATATCGAAAGGATTGTCCTTGAGGTAAGCTGCCAGGTTGGAAGCTACGGCATAGGCATCTGAAGCTTCAGCATCAATTCTGACAGCATCATCAGCACCTATGGCAAGGGCTTTTCTAATGGTTGGCTCTGACGTCTGCGGACCTACATTGATCACTGTTATTGATGCGATAGATCCACCTGAGGCTTCTTTAAGCTCAAGTGCACGGGTCAGTGCCAGTTCGTCCCAAGGATTGATGATCCATTGAACCCCTGTTGTGTCGAAAGCCGAGTTGTTATCCGTAAACCGGATCTTTGTTGTGGTATCCGGTACATTACTAATACATACTAGGATTTTCATGTGTTTGAATTATTTATAGTTATGTTTTTTGTATTGGTATGAGGCATGGGGCACTTCAGAGTTCGAAATTCGAAGTTCGGAGTTCGAAATTAATTCAACATCCAACACCCAAAACCCAAAACTATTTAAGTAGTGCTCGCGAAATTACAATTTTTTGAACTTCTGACGTGCCTTCATAGATCTGGGTGAGTTTGGCTTCGCGCATGAGCCTTTCAACGTGATATTCTTTAACATATCCGTAACCTCCCAGTATCTGGACTGCGTCGGTGGTAATTTCCATGGCAGAATCAGCTGCAAATTGCTTGGCCATGGCGCTGGCGCAGCCATAAGGCTCTCCCTTATCTTTTAGCCATGCTGCTTTATATATGAGATTTCTTGATGCCTCTATCTTAACAGCCATATCAGACAGCTTGAATGCGATGGCCTGATGCTCATAAATGAATCGGCCGAAGGCTTTTCTTTCCTTAGAATATTGTATGGCCCTTTCCATGGCTCCGGCAGCGATGCCTACAGCCTGTGAGGCGATGCCAATCCTCCCACCTTCGAGAGCACGCATGGCAAACTTAAAGCCAAAGCCGTCCTCACCTATCCTGTTCTCCTTAGGTACCTTCACATCACTGAACATCACTGAGTGTGTGTCGGAACTGCGCATTCCCATTTTATCCTCATGGGGTGCCAGGGTAATGCCAGGACTGTCTTTATCAACGATGAGGGCGTTGATGCCATGATGTTTCAACTCAGGATGGGTTTGAACAATCACAATATATATCGATGCCAGGTTTGCACTGGTGATCCAGTTTTTTGTTCCATTAAGAAGGTAATGGTCTCCTTTGTCTTCGCCCATTGTTCTCTGCGAAGTGGCATCGGATCCAGCTTCAGGCTCTGATAACAGGAAAGCACCTATCTTTTCTCCGGTGGCCAGAGGACGTAAGTATTTATCCCTTTGGAAATCATTGCAATACTTTTCCAAGCCATAGCATACCAGGGAATTGTGTACCGACAATATTACGCTTGTGGCAGCATCTGCCTTTGATAATTCTTCCATGGCCAGAACATAGGAGAGCGTATCCATTCCTCCACCGCCCCATTTCGGGTCAACCATCATTCCAAAAAAACCTAAATCGACAAGATTTTTTACATGCTCCAGCGGCATTTCTCCTTTTTCGTCCCGCTCGAGAACATCCTTCAACAATTCTCTTTCGGCATAATCGCGGGCAGCCTGCCGAATCATTTCATGTTCTTCAGTAAAATTAAAATCCATGATAGAAAGCTTTGGTAAATCAATCTATAAAATCATTAAACAAAGATATGAATTACAATGAAATATAAAAGACAAATAATGTTGGCAGGATGATCAGAAACCTTTCTTATTCAGTTGAGTTCGGATATCATTATATTCAGAAATAATTTCCTGTAATATTTCAGCTGCCGGTTTAATTTCTTTAATGATCCCGGCAATCTGGCCTATCTCCATTTCACCTTCAGTGGCGTCACCTTCAAACATACCCAGCTTGGCCCTTCCCCTGCCCAGTAGTTCCATAAGTTCAGCCCTGGAGGCACCTTTATCTTCAAGCTCTCTGACTCGTGAGTAGAAGTCATTTTTGATGAGCCTTACTGGGATCAGTTTCTTTAATGTCAGGGCTGTATCTCCGTCTTTGGCCTCCACCACGCTGTCCTTGAATGTCTGATGGGCCGATGATTCTTCTGATGCAACAAAACGGCTTCCTATCTGAACAGCATCAGCACCCAGGGCCATGGCTGCCATCATACCTCTTCCGCTGGCAATGCCACCGGCAGCTATCAGGGGCAGGGTAATGGCTTCACTCACCATGGGGATCAGCGTCATGGTGGTTGTTTCTTCAATTCCATTATGGCCTCCCGCTTCAAAGCCTTCTGCCACCACAGCATCAACGCCGGCCTCTTCACATTTCATGGCAAACTTAACATTGGCGATCACATGGGCCACCTTGATACCATGATCATGAAAGTGCTGTGTCCACTTTTTAGGGTTCCCAGCTGAGGTGAACACAATACCCACGTTCTCATCAATCACTATCTGAACAATTTCGTCCATCTGAGGATAGATCAATGGCAGGTTCACACCAAAAGGTTTATTGGTAGCAGCTTTGCATTTCCTGATATGATCACGCAAAACATCGGGGTACATAGATCCTGAACCAATGAGGCCCAGTCCGCCGGCATTGCTCACTGCTGAAGCCAGCTCCCATCCACTGCACCATATCATCCCAGCCTGAATAACGGGGTATTTAATGCCGAACAATTCGCATATTCTATTCATAGTCAGAAATATTAAAAATGGTAAAACCCGGTACCCAGCACCCAGCACCCAATTTACATCACCTTAAGCATCGCTGAGACGATGTTCTCAGCACCCTCGGCAATCTGCAGGATGTTAGCATCAAGCATATAACATGGGGTTGAAAACAGGTTTAAGCCATCGTCATAAACTACATCGCCATGTGTTGTTGTGATATGTGTTCCACCCATCTTTTCTATAGCTTCAATTGTTCCCTGATCCTGGCCGATGGTGACGGTGGCCTTTTTAAATATCTTTGCCATCATGGCGGGGGCGATGCATAATGCGCCAATGGGCTTGCCATGCTCATAGGTATTCTTAACAGCCTGGGCAACATCTGTGTTGACCTCTGCATCTGCTCCATGGAAAGCCACTGTTGAAAGGTTCTTTGCCACACCAAAGCCACCTGGAAAGATAAGGGCATCAAAATCTTCAGGATTATAATCTTTGATGTTTTTAATAGCTCCCCTGGCGATCCTGGCTGATTCTATCAGCACATTCCTTGTTTCCTTCATTTCCTCGCCGGTAACATGATTGATCACATGATATTGATCAATATCAGGAGCAAAGATCTCATATGCAGCACCATTTCTCATGATAGCATACAAGCTGAGGGTGGCCTCGTGTATTTCAGCGCCATCAAAAACCCCGGAGCCGGATAGTACAACTGCAAACTTTTTCATATCAATAAGATTTAAAATTATTAGCTGATTAGTGTTTCGCTAATTTAATAATTTTAAGCATGCCCAAATGCAGGGGAGAAATAAAAAGCCCGGCTGAATACAGCCGGGCGGATCTTCTTAAATATATCTTTTACAGATCAATCAGTGCAGCAGGCTATTCAAAAATAATTTTCTTCGTTGTGCTGCTTTGTCCTGTGCTTATGGTAACATAATATACTCCTCTGGGAAGATAGCTCATGTCAAGACGGTTATTATAAACTCCTGAAGAAAGAGTCAGATCTCCACTGAACACAATCTGTCCCTGTAAGCTGACAACTTTAAGGTTGAAGGATTGTTCTGTATCTCCACTTACTTCAAAATTAAATATGCCTTTGGAGGGGTTTGGATAGATGTTCAATGACACACGTCCCTCTTCCAGGTCATCGAGGCCTGTACAGGCATCTATGGTAACATTAATTTCGTCATCATCTTCACCATCGCATGGAGCAAAAGCTGCAGCATAAAGGCTGAGTGTTACTTCTCCATTTGTGATATCCTGTGTGCCTGGGGTATACATTGGGTTTATGATGGTATCATTATTGAAAGTCCCATCCCCTGAGGTTGTCCACTTCAGAGAATCAACATTCGTTGTATAGGGGTTAAGCTGCAGTGTTTCATCATAACATATCAGTGTATCATTGCCAAGATCAACCATCACATCATCAATAATGTCAATATGAACGGTATCTGAAGCTTCCATTCCTGCTTCATAACCATAAGCGGTCAAAACCAATTCAAAGTATCCTAATTCCAGGTCGCCGCTCCCACGGATGTATGCTGGTGTTAAAGTATTATTATTTATAAGGGTGCCATCACCATCGGTGGTCCACAATACCGATTGCTGACCTGTTGCAGTGCCCTGTCCGTAATAGGCCTCTTGTGAGCATACTTCATCATCATCTCCTGCAAAAGCAGTTGGTGGGGATATGGGGCCAAAATTAAATGAAGCTATCCTGGTTCCCCAGGCTCCTGATGGCATATATTCACCTGTATACCAGAAGGTGGTATCATCAGAGGGATCCACAGAAAGCGCACTGTAATCTCCCCAGCGAGCTGTCCCACTCTGGGAACCACTGCCTCCAACAAGGGTTATTTCTTCTATATCCATAACACCCAAAGGAGATTCTGCTGTTCTTCCTGTATACCTTATGGATGGAAAAGTAGTATCGCCGGTAACAGAATATCCAAGGGCGATCTCGCCATTTCCATTGATTGCGATGCTTGCCATCCATCGGCTCAGGCCGTCATTGGGCGCATAAGTACCCTGTTGATAGATGTACCAGTCATTTTGTCCTGAATCTTTTCTAAGCTCATACCAACGAACCCCTGCTCTGCTGCCAATTTTAACGGTATGATTTACAACCATCACCTCATAGGTCCCAAAATTCCTGTAATATAAAGGGTTCATTAAATATTTGGAGAGGGGGTCCAAAAGCTGGCTTGTATTTGGTTGGGGTAACTGTGGCCTGACACTGGGATCGAAAAAGTTAAAAGACGTTACATTCAGTGTATTATGCAGCGTATAGCTTGAGTTTGCCGGGGTCACCCAATCTGTTTCAAACTTATATACCTCAAGGGCCTGCGTTCCATATTTTAACAGATTAACAACCCAGTTTGGTGATCCGGCAGGTGGAAGGGTTGGTCCGTCAAGATGTGCAGTTTTTGTTCCATACTGGATTGGATATGGCCCGAATTGTATCATCTGTGCATCGGGATTTCCTACCAGCATTTCATCTCTATCCATGACTGCAGTTATGTTTCCGGCGTACGAGCCGGCAAACATATTATATGTTGAATAATATCCATCCGGCCATATGCTGAATTTAGGATAGTCATTGAAAAGGGTAAACTGATAGGCGTATCTGTAATAAGCACCAAGAGGATCTGATGTTTCTGATACTGCTATCAGTTGCCAATAGCTGCCGTTGTTTGTATTAACAGCAAACTGTGTTGCCACCCATCTGTCAGCATAATCATCATATAACACAATAGGATCACCATCATTTGTACCCGTCCAGGGGCCAATAAAACCATCCCAAAGGGTGCTATTATCAACCGGGCCATACAAAAGGTTCCCTTGCTTGTCCCAGATAGCGAATGAAACATTGATCATCTGAAAATAATGATCCGGGCCAACATCACCGTCTGTATCCGGTGGTGAGTAAGGACCTATTTTGCCAACACCGGGGAAATTGTATATCGGTCCATCGATGCTGCGTGTACCCATTTCCTTTTGATGAGCATCATCTACATTTATAGGTTGCCGTGTAGAGTACAATTGGCTTTCATCTCTGTTTTTATTTCCAATGATGCCGTCTTTCCAACTACGGTCACGTGATCCCGCAACAACAATTTTCATGTCGCGCAGCGGAGGAGTTTTGTCAAAGTAAACGGGAGTCTTGATCACAGGTTCATCACTATTTTCCTGAGCAAATACTGCTGTAAAAGAAAATAATAATGCGAATGTCAAGCTGAGTAGAATGGTTTTCATTTGATGAGTTTTTTGGTTAGTCAACCTATAAACAATCTTAACAATCAAATGTTTAGATGTTGCAAATGAATAAATAAGAATTGGCTTGTCCGCTTCATTGAACTGGCCACAAAAATGAAGGGCTTAGGCCTTTTTGTACACGATGGCAATCACTGTAACATCATCACCACCCATATTGATGGTCATTCCATAAGGTTTCTCTTTGGTCATCTTTATCTGGGCATCACCGGCATTACCTGTAAGCTGTTCCCAAATGGTAACTGCCATATGTACGCCAGTAGCGCCTGTGGGGTGTCCCCAACCAATCAGTCCACCAGTAGTGTTCATCGGAATTTTGCCATCACGTGCAGTGTTTCCTTCAGCAACAAATTTTGGTCCTTCACCGGCTTTTGCAAATCCCAGTGCTTCAGTGGCAAGCACCCCTGCGATAGAGAAACAATCATGTGTTTCTATGGTACCCAACTCATCGATGCTGATGCCTGCTGAATCTATTGCTTCATGAGCTGTAGATTTTATACAACTCAGCTCCAATGGATTGGGTGGGTCTTCGGTAATATTCCTCACCTGATGTCCGAAAGCTACTACCTCAACAGCCTGCTCAGCAGGGATGCCGATCCTTTTCAAGCCCTCCTCTGAGACAACGGCAATAGTAGATGCACCATCTGACACCTTAGAGCAGTCAAGGACATTGAGGTTATCAACGAAAGCAGCACCATTGGGTCTGAGTTTTTTATACAAAGCATCCAGGTCAGAGGTCTTGTTATGGTATTCCTGTGCGGTAGGACAAAGCCTGGCATTTTCCATAGCATTCCTGAACCATCGTCCCATGCCTTCCCTGGCATAGTCCATCCCATATTTTTCATAGTAAGAGCCTGCTCTGTCGCTGAACTGACCCGGGAAGAAATAGGCATGTCCGTTTTTACGTTTTTCGTACCAACCGGCACCTGCCAGTACATCAGCACCATAAATGGCTTTCATGGTGTTCTGTACCTCCACTCCCATTGTCAGCACCACATCTGATGCACCTGACATCACACTCTTGATGGCAGTCACAAGAGCCAATCCACCTGAGGCACAAGCTCCCTCTACCCTGATGCCGGGCTTATACTGCAATTTCTCATCAATCATAGGAAAGAAACCACCGAGGTGGGCCTGCTTGTTGAATCGGGCAGCCATGAAGTTGCCCAATACGCATTCGTCCACATTGTCGGCACCGCCAATCATCTCGAGAGTTTTCTGCCCTGCTTCCTTGATGTAATGTTCAATTCCCGGCCTGGGCTTCTTAGGATGAAACTCATTCCTTCCGGTTCCCATGGATACAGTATTGTATCCGGCAACCATATATATTTTCTTATTTAGCTTGGTCATAATTCTGAATTTTTCCTGTGATTACTCAAAAAAGTTATTGATGGGGCCATAGGCATGGAAGAAACCGGTAAGCAGAACGGTGTTCACATCTTGTTCGGTGTTTGCAACGCCATCAGCCACCAATGCTTTCCCAATTTCGTTGGAGCGCTTGCCATAGGTTGTGGCCAGCTTTGCTCCCAGGGTATCCATTGCTTTCATGTCAGCATAGTACTTAAGCAATACCTCATCCTTGTTTTTCATTCGCACCACCTTTTTCCAAACCAATCCTGCATCAGGAGTGGATCCTATCTTTTCATCTGCCGTGGCCAGGTTCTCAAATGAGATATAACGTTTTGTTTCAGGGTCGATCACTGCTACCGGGCGCCCTTTCTCATATTTCAGGAAGCCATCTTTCTGTGAACCATTTGAATTCTGCCCACCTTTTACGCCATCATCGAACAAACGATCGAGCAGAGGGCTGTGCAGGTTTTCATTATCAAGGAAAGGATTCATGACACCCATGATAAACCTTACAACATCAATACCTACATAATCGATCAGCTGAAAAATACCCATCGGGCGGATCAGGAAATCCTGTGACACCTTGTTGATAGTGTATATCGCTTGGGGAAGTGGCATATCGGCCGATAGCTTTTCTGCTTCAATGATCCCATGGAGGGCATCTCTCATAAAGTGACCGTTTCCGATGAAACCGGCAAAATCATTGGAGGGCACTATTACCTTACCCAAATTCTTTGCATAAGCATGTGCAAATTCCTTGGCTTCTGCCAGGGTCTCATCAGTCCATATAATTTCTACCAGCTTCTGGATAGCAGGTGGGTTATAGAAATGAAATCCTATGACACGTCCTTTCAGAGCCGCTTCACGATCAAGGATATTGATCGGAACCGATGATGTGTTGGTGAAGAACCATGGATTATGAACATTATTGGCATCGATGTCTTTGAAAATTTTCACCTTGAGGTCTTTATTTTCGTTGACAGCTTCGAAGATCAGGTTTGATTCATAGGCAGCTTCAAGTCGTGTTGTAGGACGTACTATAGAAACCACATCGTTGATATATTGATCAATGACCTCAGAATTTTCTATCAGGTCCTGGCGGTCGTGATACATTTTACGCAGTGCTACAGTCTTCTTTTCAGCAATCTTAAGCACCTGGGCCCTTAAATATTGCATAAGACCAGAGAGCCCGTCATTGGATAAGTCCATGGCATTGAGCACAAAGTTTTTGTCTTTGTTCTCCGGCTTGAGCATCAGGTCAGCCATCTCCAGGGCTGTGAGCAGGAGTATGCCGCTGCCCATTTTCCCTGCTGCTCCCAGCACTGTTACATTTTGTAATCTTTCTTCGTATGTCATAATATGCTTATTTGAATATTAGTTGTTTTCTACCATTCTGGTTTCCTTTTTTCCAGGAATGCCTTCATGCCGATTTCGCCTTCATCTTTGAACAATGTCCCAAACATATCAGCTTCAAGCTCAGAACCCTTATCAAAGCCACTGAGCAGGCCCTGTCGCACTACCTTTTTGACGAGGCTGATTGCTTTAGGACCTTTCCCGATGATAGTCCTGGCAAAGCCCATCACTGTTTCTATGAGCTCTTCAGGTTCAACGACCTTTTGTACCAACCCGATCCTGAGGGCATCCTCGGCACCGATCATTTCAGCGGTCATCAGGAGGAAGAGTGCATCGCCTAAGCCTGTCAGCCTGGCTAGCCTCTGGGTTCCGGCATAGCCGGGAATAAGTCCCAGGTTCACCTCAGGCTGACCAAACCTGGCCTTGCTGCTGGCAATACGAAAGTCGCATCCCATGGCAAGCTCCAGCCCGCCCCCAAGGGCAAAACCATTGATGGCGGCAATAACAGGTATTTTCATCTCTCCAAGGCTACTGAAGGTATTTTGTCCCAGTCGACTGAAAGCCGATCCTTCATCTGGAGTTTTGTCAACCATTTCAGCAATGTCGGCACCGGCCACAAATGCTTTTCCCTCACCAGTGATGATCATCACCCTGACATCATCCATGGCATTGACCTCTGCCACAACCTGATCCATCTCATTGAAGAACCTGGTATTTAAGGCATTTAGTGCTTCCGGGCGGCTGATGGTAACCATCGCTACCTGGTCATTGACTTCAAGCTTAAGTATCTGTAATTCCATAATTAACGGGTGCTAAAATTAGAGTATTCAAATTTAAAAAAAATTGCCATCCCTGAACATCAGAAGGACCAATTACAGACTAATTTATAACGCGTTTAAACATGCATTAATTTGCTTATATGTATGCTTTTAACAGGATTTTAACACTAATGCCACCATCTGATACAACAAATAGGTGCATTTGAATGTTTAAAGAATGTATATTTGTGCGACAGTGTTTAGGATCTTAAGACATATAACAACCATTATTTTATCTGTGGTTATTTTAATTGCAACCAGTGGATTCACTGTATTCCATCACACCTGCAATTCTTCGCAAACCTCAGAGTTATCACTTATTATTCCGGATTTTAGTTGTGCTCATTTTCAGGAAACAGCTGAAGAAGTACTTCCCCCATGCTGTGCTCCCGTGAAGGAAGAGCATAATGAAAATAGCTGTGTTGATGATCATTGCTGTAACACAGAAAGTTTTTCTATCGAGCTCAACATCACCCTTGCAATAGTTGATTTTGATAATAAGATAGAGTTTTCTACCATCAGCCCATTTATTATTTCTGATAATGATTTATTCAGGGGCATGCCTGTAGAGCTTTCAAATATTATCATCTCAAATGACCTTCCGCCTCCGCTTGGAGGTAAAGCTCTCCATATCTTTCTCCACCAGCTTAATATCCCGTCCTGTTCTGTTTAGTTTGATCGGGCAATGCCTGATCTGTGTGTTTATCACATTTTTAACTTAACAGATAAAGTTGATGAGATTAAAACTAATATTAACAATAATATATTCTGGCGTGATCATGCTTGCATTTTCACAACATCTCGATGGTATTGTTTACCATATGGAGGAAGACCAGGCAAAGACTCCACTTCCCGGAGCCAATGTATATTGGGCTGGGACGACCACCGGAACCTCAACCGATGCAGATGGTAAGTTCAGGCTGAGTTTCACAGATCAGGATGACCCTGTGCTGGTGATCAGCTTTATAGGATATAAAAATGACTCAATAAATGTACTCCATGGACAGGAAGAACTTGAGATTATCCTGAGCATCAACAATACTCTAAAAGAAGTAGTGATCACCAACAAGGCCTCAGGATCATTCATCTCACGGCTTGACCCTATATATACTCAAAACATTACCGGTGCAGAGTTGAGGAAAGCCGCCTGCTGTAATTTGTCTGAAAGCTTCGAGACCAATGCATCCGTTGATATTTCATACAGCGATGCTGTGACAGGGGCCAAACAAATTCAACTGCTTGGCTTAAGGGGTATATACAGTCAGCTAATGACAGAGAACATGCCTAACCTCCGTGGACTGGCAACCTCTTTCGGACTGGGGTATATACCCGGTACCTGGATGGAATCCATTCAGGTGTCGAAAGGAACTGCGGCCGTTGTCAATGGATTTGAATCTATCGCAGGTCAGATCAATGTAGAATACCTTAAACCTGATGATGCAGAGAAATTATACCTGAATGCTTATGCCAACATGCATGGAAAAATTGAAGGAAATGCTGTGAGCGCCATTAAGTTGAATGAACATTGGAGTACAGCCATCTTTCTGCATGCCGAGAACCTTTCTAACAAAATAGATGATAATGGTGACTCTTTCCTTGACATGCCGCTTACGAGGCAAATAAACTTTTTCAATAGATGGAAATATATTGAGCATGAAAAAGTAATCACTCAATTTGGGATTAAGATCCTGGATGAGAACCGTACAGGCGGGCAAAATGATTTTTCGACTGATATGGTTCGCGATACCAGCAATCCATACGGAGTTAACATTAAGACCAGAAGATACGAAGGCTTCTGGAAGGGTGGAATTATTTTTAGCCGCTCAGGAACCAGCCTGGGCATGCTGCAGTCGTTCACACATCACAGTCAGGAGTCGTATTTTGGCCTTAATGATTACAACGCTGAGGAAAACAGCTATTACCTTAACGTGATCTTTCAATCCTATATTGGCAACACCAGACATAATTACAGTACAGGGGGAAGCTTCGAACTGAATAACTATGTTGAGCATCTTAACGACAGTGCATTCAGCCGTTATGAAAGGATCCCGGGGGTGTTTTTTCAATACACATATACGCTGGATGAAAAGCTCACCATCATAGCAGGGATCAGGGGAGATTATCATAACATTTATGGTGCCTTTGCCACCCCAAGACTACATATCAAATATAATATCTCTGAACATACGATCTTAAGGGCGTCAGCAGGCATGGGATACAGGACCGCCAACATCATTGCTGAAAACAATACCATGCTGGCAACCTCGAGGAACCTATATATCACTGAAGATCCAAAACAAGAGAAGGCAGCCAATTTTGGGATCAATATCACCCAATATATTGATATTATGGGAAGGGAGTTGCGACTCAGTGGTGAGGTATACCATACCAACTTTTTTAACCAGGTGGTCCTTGATTTTGACAGAAACCCCCAGGCAATTTATGTTTATAATCTTGATGGTAAATCGTATTCAAATGCATATCAGCTGGAAGCTAACTATGAACTAATTAGCAGGCTGGATGTTACACTTGCATTCAGGTACAATGATGTGAAGATGACTACTGATGACATTTTGCAGTACAAACCATTGGTGCACCGTTATAAAGGATTAATCACTTTATCCTATGCCACCAACCTGAACAAATGGCAATTTGACTTTACAACACAATTTAACGGGCACTCAAGGGTACCGGGGACGGAAAGCAATCCTGTTGAATACCAAAGGGCTGATTCATCGCCTGCTTATACAATTATCAATGCACAGGTAACCAAGTTCTTTAAAAAATGGAATATATATCTCGGCGGAGAAAACCTGACCAATTACAGGCAGAAAGACCCTATTATTGCCGCCGACCAACCTTTTGGAGAGTTTTTTGACTCCTCTCTTATATGGGGACCGGTGTCGGGGATGAATATTTATGCGGGTGTGAGATATACGCTGAAATGATAGATGATAGATGATAGAAGATAGAAGAAGTATAACAATAAATTAAAATAATATGAAGACAGAAACCATAAAAGTAGATAACATCAGCTGCCATGGTTGTTCTAATACGATCCGAAGGGAACTGGCGTGGATAGGTGAAGTTATCAATGTTGAAGTGAATATTGAAGAATCAACGGTAAAGGTAGACTATGCCGGTAAAAACAAAATGCGTGAAGTATTTATAGAAAAACTCCGAAAGCTTGGATATCCTGAAGAAGGAACAGGCAGACTGAATCAACGAGTTAAATCATATGTAAGTTGCGCAATAGGTAGAATCCAAAAAGATGTATAGCTATGAAAAAGTATGTAAAGAGTTTATTTGTAATCGTAATGATCATTGGCCTTGCAATGGTATCCCAGGCACAGAGCCAGGAGGCTGAACCCAAAGAAAAGGAGATCAAGATCCAGACTACAGCCATTTGTGGTATGTGTGAAGAACGCATTGAAACAAACATGGCATATGAGAAAGGTGTGAAATCAGTTGAGCTTGATGATGAGACCAAGATCGTGACCATCACTTACAAGACAGCCAAAACAGATCCTGACAAACTCAGGAAAGCCATCTCGAAGCTTGGATATGATGCAGATGATGTTGAAGCGGATCCGGATGCTTACGCAAAATTACCTGCATGTTGTAAAAAGGACGTAAAACCCCATTAATTCAACAATTTGGATAAGCGGACTAAGCTTTTACGCACTGCCTACTGGCTTGCTGTTATAACTATTGTCTATAACATCGCCGAAGGCTTGATCTCTATCTATTATGGGATCAGCGATGATACATTGTCATTATTGGGTTTCGGCATCGACAGCCTAGTTGAAGTGATTTCTGGCCTGGGCATCCTGCATATGGTCCTTAAACTTCAAAAGCAGGGCGATGAATCCCGGGACACATTTGAGAGGAGGGCCCTTCGGATCACAGGATCTGCATTTTTCCTGCTTGCCGCCGGATTGGTACTTGGCTCTGTGATCAATATCATCAATGACGTTAAACCGGAGACAACCATCCCGGGCATCATTATATCTTCGCTTTCGATCCTCACTATGTATTTCCTTATGAAGTACAAGCTTTTTATAGGAATGAAGCTTAATTCGGATGCAATTATTGCAGATGCAAAATGCACCCGGACCTGTTTTTATCTTTCCATCATATTATTGGTTTCAAGTTTATCCTATGAGTTATTCAGGATTTCCTATCTTGACATCGCCGGATCTCTTGGAATTGCTTATTTTGCAGTTAAGGAAGGGATCGAAGCATTCCAGAAAGCATCCGGGAAGATAAGCTGCGGATGCTCTGACAACTGTCATAATGATTAGTTGAGCACAAATGGGGCATCAACGCGATAAAAATATTAGCGAGAGCAACCGAAGCCTGATACTGGCTACCGTGTTGAACCTGCTCATTACTGTTGTTGAGATTATTGGAGGAATTCTATCAAATAGTCTTGCCTTGCTTTCCGATGCCCTCCATAACCTGAGCGATACGCTGGCAATATTGCTGGCTTATATTGCTCAAAAAATTAGTAGTAGGGATTCGAATGAAAACAAGACTTTCGGATATAAACGAATAGAAATCCTTGCTGCTTTCTTTAATGCCCTGGTCTTAATAGGGATCTCTGCATTTCTTATTTATGAAGCGATAAGGAGATTTAGTGATCCGGAACCAATCAAAGGCTTGTTGATGTTTATCGTTGCCAGTGCAGGATTGCTCTTCAATCTCCTTTCTGTATTAATACTCAGAAAACATTCTGATTCAAGTCTGAACATTCGCTCAGCCTATTTACATTTGCTAAGCGACACCCTCTCCTCTTTTGCAGTCATCATTGCAGGAATATTGATATACTTCACTGACATCTATTGGATTGACCCCTTGATCACCATTTTAATAAGCATATATATCATTAAAGAAACATGGGGGGTATTCAAACAATCTGTGGACATATTGATGCAGGCGACGCCGGACGGGGTGGATATTAAGATGATCATCTCCGACCTGGAGAATATCAATATGATCAAAAATATTCACCACGTACACACCTGGAGCCTGAGCGATCACGACTTTCACTTTGAGTGCCATGCCGACCTTGCCGAAGATCTGAATGTTAGTAAAACTGACCACCTTCGCCAAAAGATGGAAGAAATTCTTCACGAGAAACATGGGATCAATCATTGCACCATACAGTTTGAATTTAATATATGTGATGATAAGAATGCAATAAGTAATAGTAAATAGCATTTTTTTACCCTTCTTTCCGCTCATACTGAAATAATATATTATCTTTGTTCGTAGTTTTACGAACAGCATGGATCAAAAAAACATCATAAGTGAAGAACAGAGAAAGATTGCCCGCTTTGCGAAGGCGATGTCTCACCCTGTGAGGATATATGTTCTACAATTGCTTTCAAAGCAAAGCTGTTGTTATAGCGGCGATCTTTCTGAATCATTACCCATTGCAAAATCCACCCTGTCTCAGCACCTGAAGGAATTAAAATTAGCAGGACTGATACAGGGAGAAACAGAACCACCCAAAATAAAGTATTGCCTGAACCATGAAAACTGGGCAATTGCTAAAAATATTTTTGGAGATCTGCTGGGAGAATAAAATATTTTACAAACAAGGAATCATACCTATTAAAATGGCTACAGAAATTAAAATACTTGGTACAGGATGCCCAAAATGCAACAGCCTGGAGAAACTAACCCAAAAAGCTGTAAAAGAAAGTGGTATTGAAGCAAATATCGAAAAGGTTGAGGATATCATGGAAATCATGAATTATGGAATCATGCGGACGCCGGGCCTGGTTGTGAATGGTGAAGTTAAAGTGAGTGGCCGGCTGCCCTCAGAAAAGGAACTTATAGAAATATTAACTCAATAATCAAGCTATGAAAAAGTTATTCGTATTATCCACATCAGTGTTATTTATGATGTTGGTCTCTATCACATCATGTAACAGTCAGAACGATTCTGATAAAGCAGTAAGTTCGGAGGTTCAGTCTGATGAAAACAGTGTGGTAACAGTTTATTACTTCCATGGTGACCGCCGCTGCACAACATGTAAGGCAGTAGGGAGTGTCAGTAAGGAAACGGTAGCTGAAAATTTTAGTGACAATAAACGCGTTATTTTCAAAGACGTAAATATTGAGGAATCTGAAAATAATGAGATCAAGGACAAACTTGAGATGAGTGGTTCTGGTTTGTTCATCTATGATGGCAATGAAAAAAAGGACCTGACAGCCATCGCCTTCCAAAAAGCCGTCAGCAGCCCGGAAGACCTGTCGGCAAAGATCATAGAAACTGTGAATGAAATGCTTTAGATAATATAAGCATGGATTTTCTTCAACAACTGCTTGACCAGTCGCAATGGCCTGTTCTCTCAGCTTTTCTACTGGGATTAATGATGGCCATAAGCCCGTGTCCACTGGCCACCAACATCACCGCCATTGCCTATATAGGCAAGGATCTCAATAATAGGCGAAAAGTATTTTACAATGGCCTGATCTATACCCTCGGTCGATTAGTATCTTATTCCGGATTAGGTATTGCTATTTATTTAGGTGCCAGTGGTTACAGGATCTCCGACATTTTTCATGGATACGGAGAGCGTTTATTGGGGCCCTTCTTACTGATCGTGGGCATTCTTTTGCTTGATGTCATTCCTTTTGGATGGCTCAGGATTGGCAAAGTTGACTGGCAGAAAAGACTCAGGGTTGATTCCGGCTCTTACCTTAGCATGTTTTTGCTGGGTGTGGTCTTTGCCCTTGCTTTTTGCCCGTATAGCGGCGTATTATATTTCCTGATCCTGATGCCCCTGACCATAGAAAGCAGTAACTTACTCCTGCCACCGGTTTTTGCCATAGCAACAGGACTACCCGTCATTGTGGTTGCCTGGCTGATGGCATTCACCCTCTCCGGGGTGGGCAACTTCTATGACAAGGTTAAAAACTTCGAATACTGGTTTCGAAGGATAGTTTCAATAATATTTATTCTTACCGGGATCTATTTTATATGGATCTTTTACTTCTGATCGCATACTCATGGAATGGAAAACTGAGTTAAAAATATTTTTCTGGATGTTGCTGGCTTTCCTGGCCTTCTATTTTATGCCTGCCGGGACTGGCACTTTCGACAATGCTATCTCTGAGTCCTTTATTTTATTAAGATGGTATGCCAGGGAGCATGTGTTGCTATGCCTGATACCTGCATTTTTTATTGCAGGGGTTATTGCCGTCTTTATCAGTCAGGGGGCCGTAGCTCGCTATCTTGGACCTAAAGCAGTAAAATGGAAAGCATATTTTGTAGCTGCTTTCTCAGGAACGATACTGGCAGTATGCAGCTGCACCATCCTCCCCCTTTTCGCCAGCATATATAAACGAGGTGCAGGACTGGGGCCTGCCATGGCATTCTTGTATTCAGGTCCTGCCATCAACATCCTGGCTATCATACTTACGGCCAGGATACTGGGATTTGAACTTGGCCTGGCCAGGATCATAGGGGCAGTGGTCTTCAGTGTGATCATCGGTATTTTGATGGCCCTACTTTTTCGTAAAGAGGAGCAAAAACGTGCAGAGGACCAGGCTGGCTTTGCCATCCCGCCCTCGGCGAAACCCATCACACAGATAGCTACATTATTCCTGTCATTGGTTTTCATACTGGTTTTTGCCAATTGGGGAAACCCTGGGCCGGAAAGCAGTGTTTTACATTTCATATGGGTGTATAAATGGAAATTGACAGCCTTTTTTGGAGTTATTCTGGCAATCAGCCTGGTCATGGTATTGAAAATTGACTGGTGGAAAGTACTTCTTGGCACATCCCTGGTGATAGTGGCGGTAGCTATCTTCCCTCATCAGCCAATGATACCTTTTCTTGTTGCCATCATCTCACTGAGTATATTGATAGCTTTCACACCGGGGGATGCAAAAGAATGGTTAGGTGAATCATGGTTCTTTACAAAACAAATATTGCCCCTACTGGCTGCCGGGGTGCTCATTGCAGGCTTTCTGCTGGGAGGACCCGAGGGGAATGGCATCATACCGGAACACTACATCTCATCACTGGTGGGTGGCAACTCTCTGATGGCAAATTTCTTTGCCTCTGTCTTTGGGGCTTTCATGTATTTTGCCACGCTTACCGAGGTGCCGATCATACAGGGTCTGCTGGCAAACGGAATGGGCAAAGGCCCTGCGCTGACACTTCTGCTTGCAGGTCCTGCCTTGTCATTACCAAATATGCTGGTGATCAGATCAGTGATAGGAAACAAAAAGACACTGTATTATATCATCCTGGTGGTTATCATGGCTACCCTGTCAGGGATGATCTATGGAGCATTATAATTGAATAAACATGAAAATTCTCATCCTTTGCACCGGAAACTCTTGCCGAAGCCAAATGGCTGAGGGCTTCCTGAAGTCATTTGATGACAGCCTTGAGGTTTATTCTGCTGGCACACGGCCTGAGAAACAGGTCAACCCCAAAACAGTGGTCGTTATGAATGAGTTGGGAATAGACCTGTCGGGGAACATTCCCGATCATGTTGATACATATATCAAATCCTCCTTCGACTATGTGATCACAGTATGTGATAGTGCCAGGGAAGGTTGTCCGATGTTCACCGGGGATGTTAAACAACGCCTACATATTGGATTCGAAGATCCTGCGGAGGCACAAGGTCCCGATGAAGAGGTCCTGATCGTATACAGGAAGATACGGGATGAGATACAGGATCGTTTATTGAATTTTTACAATAATATTAAATAAAACTTATGATCATGAATGAAAAAGTGAAAGAACTGGTTCGCAGGAAATATAATCAGATCGCCCTCCAGGATAAAGAACATAATCAATCATCATGCTGTGGCAGCACAGCCTGCTGTGATACGATAGATTATACCATCATGAGTGAGGACTATACCCGCTTGCAGGGATATAATGAAGATGCCGACCTTGGATTAGGTTGCGGATTGCCAACCGAGTTTGCCGAGATCTCTGCTGGCGATGTCGTCATTGACCTTGGCTCAGGAGCAGGTAACGATGCTTTTGTGGCGAGATCCATTGTTGGCGAACAAGGCAAGGTTTTGGGCCTTGACTTTGCCGGGGCCATGCTCACCAAAGCGAAAAAGAACGCTGCAAAACTAGGGTACACTAATGTTGAGTTCATGAAAGGAGACATAGAGGAGATGCCCTTTGAAAACGATTTGGCAGATGTCATCGTAAGTAATTGTGTATTGAACCTGGTACCCGAAAAGGAAAAGGCATTTAGCGAGATGTACAGGGTCATTAAAGGGGGTGGGCATTTTTGTCTTTCTGATATTGTATTGGAAGGTGAGCTGCCCGAAGAACTTGTGAAAGATGCTGAAATGTATGCCGGTTGTGTGGCAGGGGCAATACAGAAAGATCACTACCTGGAGATCATTGAGAAGGCAGGATTTGATAATATCGAGATCAGAAAGGAAAAACAGATCATCCTTCCCGACAGCCTGCTTGCGAATTATATGAACCAGGAAAAGCTGTCAGCCTTTAAGGCTAGTAATACAGGCATTTTCAGCATTACTGTCTACGGCCAAAAGTCTTAGAAATTAATCAGATCAATATTATGAGTAAAGCTAAAAAGAAACGTCTTTCCTTCCTCGACCGATACCTTACTCTCTGGATCTTCCTGGCCATGTTCGTTGGAGTGATGTGGGGATACCTTTTCCCTGGAATAAAGAATTTCTGGGCCGGCTTAGAAAGTGGCGGGACCAACATACCCATTGCGATAGGATTGATATTGATGATGTATCCTCCACTGGCTAAAGTACGTTATGAGGAACTACCCAGGGTATTCTCAAATTTTAAGATCCTTGGATTGTCACTGGTTCAGAACTGGGTCATCGGGCCGGTGCTGATGTTCCTGCTTGCCATCATCTTTCTGCATGACTATCCCGGTTATATGTATGGACTTATACTGATTGGACTTGCCCGCTGCATAGCCATGGTCATTGTTTGGAACGACCTTGCAGAAGGGAGCCGCGAATATGCTGCAGGCCTGGTAGCCTTCAACTCCATCTTTCAGATCCTTTTCTTTTCCTTATTTGCCTGGATATTTATCACTGTATTGCCAACATGGTTTGGCCTGGCTTCAGTAGAGGTCCCTGTGACCATAGCAATCATTGCTAAAAGCGTGTTCATATATCTTGGCATTCCCTTTCTCGCAGGTTTTCTTACCAGGTATGTACTCACCAGAGTGAAAAGCAAAGAATGGTATCACACAAAATTTGTTCCTGTGATAAGTCCCATTACACTTATTGCCTTGCTTTTTACTATTGTTGTGATGTTCTCATACCAGGGCGATAATATTATTTCTCTCCCACTGGATGTGGTAAGGATAGCTATACCACTGATCATTTACTTCGTGATAATGTTCCTGATGTCATTCTTTATGGGAAAGAAAATAGGGGCCGATTACCCACGTACTACAACCATTGCTTTTACAGCGGCATCAAACAACTTTGAGCTGGCCATCGCTGTAGCCATCATGGTTTTTGGGATCAGCTCGCAGGAGGCTTTTGCCACGGTCATCGGGCCACTGGTGGAGGTGCCGGTACTCATTGCACTGGTCAATGTAGCATTCTGGCTTCGCAAAAGATATTTTTAAATGCGAATTTCAGAGTTCAGAGTTCAAATTTCATTCCAGCCCTTTCACCTTCGGTTTTCCGGCGATGAAGTCTTTGAGATAATAAGGTTCAAAATAGGCCAAATCCTCAAATTGCCCGCCATTGAATCTCATTGATGAGAGTGCTGCCATACTTCTGGTGGAAGGATGCACCTGGTCAATAAACCTCATCCCCTTTGGTGTAAGCACTTCCTTGCATTTATCCGCACCATCGCCAAAAAAATAAATCGTATTTGATTTTAATTCCTCATCAAAAGAAGTTTCATCGATGATCAGGGCATCAGTTTTCCTGACCTCCACATTTTGCGGATCAAACAATGCGGTGTACACCTCCATCCGCCTGGCGTCTATCATGGGGCAATAGAGGGCATTGGTGTCATTAGTATTCAGGAGGGCTCCCAGGGCCATCGACTGCAGGGTGGGTATTGCGATCAGGGGTATGTCAAGAGCATAACAAAATCCTTTTGCTGCGGAGACTCCGATGCGCAGACCGGTATAAGAACCTGGGCCCATGCTTACTGCAATGGCATCCAGATCTTCCATCTTCTTCCCGGCCTCAAGCAGAACCTCCTCACTGAAAACCGTCACCTTGGCTGCATGGATATTTTTCTCATGGCTCTCCCTGATGGACAGAATATTTTCGCCATCAGCCAGACCCACCGAACAAACCTGGGTTGCTGTTTCAATGTTAAGAATTAATGCCATACTAAAGGGGATTACAAGATGCCCTGTTACTCATCTTTAAAGAGATCTTTCCTTTCAGTCTTTTTCAGTTCATCTCCATCTTTCATGGTCTTGGAAATTAAGCTGTAGGGGCCTGTCACCACTTCCTGACCGTCTTCAAGACCACCTTTTATTTCAATGTTAGTGTTATCCTGGATTCCGATCTCCACAAGTGTCATCCTGGCAAAGCCTTCATCATAGACAAAGACAACTTCAAAGAAATCCTTCTTCTTGTCTTTATCGTCCTGCTCATCAACTTCTTCAGCTTTTTCAGCTTTGGCATTTTTAGCGGTGTCAGCCCTTGTAGTAACAGCACTGATAGGGATCAGCATAATATTCTTGGCATATTCTGTTTGAATCTCTACCGTGGCTGACATGCCTGGCCTGAGTGGCGAATAATTCGGATTATCTTCAGGAATAAGGTTGGCATATGAGGAAGGGAGCACCATGATCTTAACATCAAAATTGGTTACCTGCTCAGCACTAACACCTATAGTGTTGGCTGAAGTAGCAATCTCAGTAACAACCCCAAGAAATTCCTCATTCAGGTAAGCATCCACTTCAATAGTACAGGTATCGAAAAGCGATACCCTGACTATATCATTTTCATTCACCTCAACATTCACCTCCATATTTTGGAGGTTTGCTATGCGCATTATTTCAGTTCCTGCAGAAAATTGTGAAGCACCGGCAACCCGCTCGCCTTTCTCTACATTGAGTTTAGAGACTGTTCCTGCATTTGGTGCAGAGACTGTGGTTTTGGTAAGATTATCGTTTGCCTCCCTGAGCGTGGCCTTGGCGCTTTTGATTGAAAACTCAGCACTGGCTACTGTTTGTTTGGATGCCTCAACTTCAGCTTTAGCCATTTCAAAAGCTGCTTCAGCCGCATCATATTCAGATGCAGAGATCACATTCTGTTCCCATAATGACTTATTCCTCTCAAAGGAGATACGTGTATTGTTGTATGAGGCCTGGGTCTGTGCCAGCCTTGCCCTCGCATTG
>Ga0209692_10002254_pt1 | contig 21964 bp, 21 predicted proteins | sample tdDd472_FD_187129 | JGI IMG/M metagenome (GOLD analysis project Ga0209692, IMG submission 187129) | Marine sediment microbial communities from the Atlantic coast under amendment with organic carbon and nitrate - tdDd47.2 (SPAdes)... | ecosystem: Environmental > Aquatic > Marine > Coastal >... | reverse complement strand
GCCGGTTTAGCGGCCCTGGTTTAATCGTAACCGAGTTTGGCGCGTGCAGGCGCTGTCTCTTCTTCAATAACAGCCAGCTCAGCGTCACTGAAGCGGGCTTTGTAATAGGTCGGTGCGTGAATACCGGCGGCCACTTCGGCGACGAAGCCTTCGGGTGCAGTCAGTCCGCAGTGATCCAGCATGCCCTGAATAATATCGGCCGGCGACTCGCAGAGGTCTTCGAAGCGCACCAGCAGGGCAGCGTCAGCGACGTTGTCGCCGCCTGCGACACGTGTCGCAAGTTCGTCATAGATGAGGTTCCAGTAGCGGGCCCAGCCACGAATTTCTTCGCCGTTGTTCCACAGCTCGATGATAGAACCGGTGACGTCGTCATTGCTCATGTTGATGGGCACGCGATCGAGGCCGAATTCCAAATGGCCGACCCGTTTCAGGTGGTCGCGGGCAGACTCATTGTTTTCCTGGCCGCGACAAAACAGATCGTGTTGTTTCATCAGCGATGCGATGTGGCCTTCAGGATGGCGAACCGGCACGACGAAGCGTGCGTCAGCATAAATGCCTAGCAGGTAGTCGAGACGGCTAACCAGATAGTTGCCTTTGGATACGTAGCGTTTTGCGCCGCGGCTTAGCAGCAGCTTACGGATATGCTCGTCGTAAAAGCGGTCGAATTCGGTGTTACGGACTTGCGGGTCGAGGATGTTGTTCTTCGACGGATCGTGGATATCCGGAAACGCTCCCATCCAGATGACTTCTTCCATCGCTTCCGGGCTGTCGTGGGTAACCATGATGCCGTCACGATGCGCACGCTCTTTTGCCACGGCTTCTTTGGGGCCGGCGACATTCATAAACCAGTTCCACCAGTACGGTGTATAGACCGGGGGGAAATCTTTATAGCGATGCGTGGCCACGCCGGGCAGTTTGGCGAGCGTTTCCAGCAGTATGGTGCTGCCCGAGCGCGCCAGACCGGTTACATAGACCGGCTTTTCAATACTGATCTTCGCGATATCGTCGGCCAGTATCGACGTTTCGATATCGCCGACCTTGCGCCAGAACGCAGGCTTGTTCGCAATCCAGCGCCCGAAGAACGCCATGCTGCCGGAGATTTCAAAAACAGAGTCGTTACTGTCACTCATGCCGGCGGCCGGGAGTCAGTGAATTTTGAATATCACTTTGATGCCGATGGATACAACCAGCAAAGTGATGAAGAACAGGCCGGCCCATTCGCGCAGCCAGTCAGGGCCAAACGGTAGGTATTCGTGTGCCTGCAGATCGACGGTGACGAGTTCCAGAGGGCTGTCATCGTCCAGATAGCCGGCAGGGTTGGCGATCAGACTGTTCCACCAGATCTTCTTATGGATAAGCGGCGAGCGTGCGCCCGTTACTGTAAACAGTGATTGCCCGTCCGTGCTTGCTACAGCGACAGGTTCTTCTGCGTCGGGCCAGTTCACCTGCGACTCTCCGGAGGCGTTTTGCGGCAACGCCAGTTCCGTTTCAGGAGTAACGCTTACAGTAACCGCAGTGCCCGGTTCGGGAGTGATATAACCGAAGTTATTGCTAACCCAGACGATCAAAGTCAATGCGGGAAGTGAGCTGAGAACAGCCGGCCCGATGACGGTCATAAAGTGCTTGCCCGAGAGTTTCAGTACGTTCAGAGCGAGCGGCATCATCTCGTCGAACTCATGACCTTCATAGCCGGCCAGCGCTTTTCTGGCAGCAATGGTTTCGGCTTTAATGGCACCGATTTTGTCCTGACCGGACATGACCTGATACAGCCACATCGAAAAGGCACCGCAAACGGCGCCCCAGAACATCAACTGAACGGGGGCCGGGAGAAAGGACAGGACAGGTGCCAGCAGATCAAACAGCGGTGCAGGAATATCAAGTAAGCCCATCAGCGCTCAACCCGGTTAAAGAAGTGTTTTAGTTTCAGGACGTTTTGTCGTCAGCTTGGTCGGCGGCTTCATCAGCGGGCTGTGTGTCTGCGCCCTGATTGGCCGCGGCTTCTTTCTCAGCTTTACGTTTGCGCATCATGATGCGGATCGGCCAGAAGAGTACGATGCCGATAGCCATCACGACACCGACAATCAAACCCCAGACGGCACCCAGTACACTGATGCCTGCACCCGGGCCAACGTATGCAAATGCGGCGCCCGGCAAAACGGATAAAACTGCGATTGCAGCGGTGAGGAAGCGTTTACTTATAATCACTTGAATGGTCCCTTGCTTGTTCACCTGCGAATCTGCGGCAGGCGAATCTCCATATTCAGCCGCCATTCTAGACAGCAATTGGCTCCAGCACCAATAGGCGGCAGTGATTTCTGCCAACCTACGCACATTTTTAGGCTCTTAAGCCACGCAAATCACCTCGAAACGGCTAATTGCAGGGCTGTGTGGCGCGGCCGGGATTGATAGCCACCCCGGTTTAGTGCATCGCCAGCTGACTTAGTGTGTAATCGACTCTATCCGCGGAAACCGCAGTATTTAAGCGGCCACATGTCTTGATTGAAGGGGTGGTAATGAGTTTGCAACAGTCGTTTTTTATCTCGACACTGCTTGTTGTGACGCTGGCATTTTTGTGGCTGATCTCGGGTTTCATGATGCCCATCTTCTGGGCGGCAACGTTGGCAATTATTTTCTACCCGGTACAACAAAAAGCCGAGGCTGTGCTCGGTGAGCGTCGTTCGCTGGCGTCGTTGCTCACATTGTTGGTTATTCTGTTCACCGTCATTGTGCCTACGATGTTGCTGGTATCGGCAGTCGCCAGCGAGGCGGCGACGCTGTACAGCAGGATTGATAGTGGTGAGCTGAACCCGACCAGCGTTATCGACTGGGTGCAGCGGATGATGCCGCAAGCCATTGCCTGGCTGGACGAGATTGGGGTTGATGTCGATAACATTAAGCAAAAGCTATCGCAGTTGGCGGTTACCGGCAGTCAGTTTGTCGGCACGTTGGCACTGACGGTCGGGCAGAATGCGGTGCGCTTTACCGTGATGTTTTTTCTGATGCTTTACCTATTGTTTTTCTTTCTGCGCGACGGTGAACAGGTTCGCGATACCTTGGTTCATGTCTTGCCGTTGGGCGACTCCCGCGAACGCGAGCTGTTCGCCAAGTTTGCCGAGGTCTCACGGGCTACTGTTAAAGGAACACTGCTGATCGGTGCGATTCAGGGGGCTCTCGGCGGCATCATGTTTGCCGTTCTGGGTATCGAGGGTGCTGTGTTCTGGGGTGTGGTGATGACCGTGCTGTCACTGCTGCCTGTGGTCGGAGCGAGCCTCGTATGGGGACCGGCTGCCATCTACTTTGCCGTCAGCGGCGACTGGGCGAGGGCGGTGACCTTGCTGGTGTTCGGCGCGGTGGTGATAGGCCTGATCGATAATCTCTTGCGACCGCTGCTGGTTGGTCGTGATACGCGTATACCCGATTATCTGGTGCTGTTGTCGACGTTGGGCGGGCTCGGCTTTTTTGGCATATCCGGGTTTGTTATCGGCCCGATCATCGCGGCACTGTTCCTGACGCTGTGGGTAATGTTCGGTGAGGATGGCTCGTTCGCCGCAGAACATGGCGACTAGGCGCAACATTGCCAGGGCGCAAGGCTACTCGGGAATAAACAGTTCCACTGTTTTCATGTCGAGGCTGTCATCCCGCAGCATTCTGTCCTCAATGCCCAGCAGAATCGGGTCAGCCCCGCGGCGATAAATATTGATCTTGGCGTTATAGACGTTGCGCGACAGCCCGTGTTTGTCTTTTATTGACAGCTTGCGGATTGAGTAACGGCCATCGGCTTGTTCCTCGCCGGTCAGGTAGCACTTGATCGAATCAATCGCTTCCCCGGAGAACTCAAGGCCGTTCAGTTCGCTAAGGTCTTTCTGCGCCAGTTGCACGAAATCAATCGACGACAGGATAGGCGTTTCAGTTGCATGGCCGTTGGAGCCGGTGCGCCCCGTTTTGAAGTCCCCGACGAAAATCTGCCCCGGCAACGCCCGGTCGATCATGCGTGCCAGTTCGATGGTCACATCGCCGACGATATCGCTACGGATCGTCGGGCTTAAGCCTTCCGCTTGATGGAATTCGTAGCAGCTGCCGACATGGAAGCAGCTGCGGAGCAGCGGCACCGTGCGCCCTTGAGCTTTGCGGCGGGCAATGGCGTTATCCGCCATCACCAGATGCATCAGATGGTACAGATTGCTATTGGCGCGCATGCCGGTGGTGCGGTTCCAAATATAGAAACCGTCGCCGGTGCTGGAGCGGGCAAAGTTAACATCGATATTGGTACCCAGCATTTTGTGATGGGCCGAGTTCAATGAGTACGACAAACTGTTCAGTTGCGTCATCTGTTCAAACGGGCTGAGCAGGCTGAAGCCGACAATGTCGAACAGGGCAACCGCGCGATTCGGCACATAGTTAATGCTGTAGCGGCGGATCAGTTGTTCGACGAGTTCGAGTTCCGTCGGGTCGGTGCTTAGCGGTTTGCGCAGTTTTACGTGGACGGCCTCGATGTCGAACAGGTTGGCCGCATGCTGCAGACGTCGTTCATCCAGATGTCTGCGGCGCGACAACAGCTCGACAATGAACTCCTGCGACTCCGGATCGAAGTCTTTGTTGCCGCCGTTGAGTGCGCCAATATCTTCGCTATGGCTGCCGGCCATTGCGTAGGCAGCGATACGGTAGTGGGGGACAATGAGTAAATGGATGCCGTCGTCGACGGGGCACCAGCCGAGCACAAAATTGCGGCCGAGCTCCCAGTAACCGTGAATCTTGCGGTCGAGTTCGATCAGCGTGCCGCGCTCCTCCAGATCAAGGCCTTCAATGCCTCCGGAGATGCTCATGCGGAGCACTGCAGAATCGGTATGCGGGACTTTTTCCATGACGCTCGACGGGTGACTCAACCGGTTTTCAGCGCCACGGGTCAGGTGGCACTGTTTCGATGACACTATAACAGTGCATAATTCCATTTATTGTCATAGTTTATTTTCTTCGCGCCTTGCGCCCAAGTCCGGATTACCGAAATGTCCCACAAGGTTCAGCCAGTGGAATTGCCAGCCCGCCATCATAATGCCATTGCGGTGTTGGTGGGCGAGTCTGCGGTGGTCGCTGCGGCGGAGATTCCGGAGCGCTACCTGAACGAGTGGCGCGGCTTGTATGTCGGGTATTCGCCGTTGTTGATTAAGCCGGCTGATACTGCCGAAGTGTCTGCAGTATTGGCGTACTGCAATGAGCACGGTATCGCTGTTGTGCCGCAAGGTGGTAACAGCGGTCTGGCGGGTGGCGCGATCCCGGGATTGTCAGGTCGTGCCGAGGTGCTGTTGTCGCTGGAACGGCTCAACAGCATTTGTGAAGTGGATGCTGCCAACTTCGTTATTACGGTTGAGGCCGGTTGCATCCTTGCCAATGTGCAGGAAGCTGCCGCTGCTGCCGGTCGTCTGTTTCCACTCAGCCTTGCCGCCGAAGGCAGTTGCCAGATAGGCGGTAATATATCGACGAATGCCGGTGGCACCAACGTGCTTCGCTATGGCAACACCCGTGATCTCGTGCTCGGCCTGGAGGTCGTGCTGGCCGACGGTCGGGTGTTGAGCAATCTTAGTGGTGTGCGCAAGGACAACACCGGCTATGACCTGAAGCAGCTATTTATCGGTGCGGAGGGCACACTGGGCGTTGTTACGGCGGCTTCTCTGAAGCTGTTCGCCCAACCCAAAGCAACGGCTACTGCGCTGCTGGCCGTGGAATCGGCCGCTCAGGTGGTCAGCTTGTTCAGCACGGCGCGTGAGTATTTGGGCGATGAGCTCGTCGCATTCGAGATGTTTCCCGACTTAGCCATGCAGATGCTCGAACAGCATTTGCCCGGGCACCAAAGCCCGTTGCAGGCATCACACCCCTGGTATGTCTTGCTGGAGACAGCCGGCTCCTGGTCGCAGGCAGTCATCGACGAGCAGTTGCTCGGCTTGCTTGAAGAACAGCTGGCAGCCGGATGTGTGGTCGACGGTGTCGTGGCGCAGTCGGAAAGCCAGCGGGATGATATATGGCGCCTGCGTCATGGTATCTCCGAAGCACAGAAGCTGGCCGGGGCAAGTGTTAAGCACGACATTTCAGTGCCGGTGTCACGGATGGACGAATTTATCGGACAGGCATCGGCAGCTGCAGATGCGATAGTTCCGGGCGTGCGGCCGGTACCGTTTGGTCATGTTGGTGACGGCAATATTCATTTTAATTTGTCGCAACCGGAATCGCTGTCCGCCGCAGAATTTCTGGCGCTATGGGAACCGTTGAATGAGGCCGTGCATGCTCTTGCTGTTGAGTTCGGGGGAAGTTTCAGTGCCGAACACGGCATCGGCTATCTGAAGCGCAATGAGCTCCAGCGGCTGAGCGGCGAAGTCGATATCGAAGTGATGCGGTCGCTGAAAGCAGCGCTTGATCCGAACTGTATCCTGAATCCGGGCAAGGTCCTGCCGGAATAGTCCGCCGAGGGGGTGTAAGCCCCGTCCTGTAAGGGAAATCCATGATTAGCGAATGGCTTCCGGGAAGGGAGTTTTCGGGGTTTACTGTGTACAATACCCGCCGGATTACCCCAAAAACGTTGAGATTTGATGAGCGATAAGAAGACAGGCGACGAGCGTCGCTACTCCAGTATTGTTGTAGACGGTGTCGAGCAGGCACCCAGCCGCGCGATGTTGCGGGCCGTCGGCTTTACCGAAGAAGACTTTAGCAAGTCGCAAATCGGTATTGCCTCGACCTGGAGCATGGTGACTCCGTGCAACATGCATATCGACAAGTTGGCGAACCGCGCCTCAGACGGTGTGAACGAGGCTGGCGGTAAAGCGGTGGAGTTCAATACGATTACCGTATCCGACGGTATCTCTATGGGTACACCGGGCATGCGTTACTCGCTAGTATCCCGTGAGGTAATTGCCGATTCAATTGAAACAGTTGTTGCCGGCGAAGGCTTCGACGGCTTCGTTGCCATCGGCGGCTGCGACAAAAATATGCCGGGCTGCATGATGGCTATTGCCCGTCTTAATCGCCCCGCGGTATTTGTTTACGGCGGTACGATCATGCCGGGCGAGAAGCGCCGCGATATCGTCTCGGTATTTGAGGCTGTTGGCGGTCACGCTGGCGGCAACATCAGCGACGAAGAGCTGCTCGAAGTTGAGCGCACCGCGATTCCGGGGCCCGGTTCCTGCGGCGGTATGTATACCGCCAACACGATGGCTTCAGCGATTGAAGCATTGGGCATGAGCCTGCCGAACAGTTCCGCCCAGAATGCCGTCTCCGACGAGAAGCAGGACGACTGTTTCCGTGCCGGCCAGGCTGTTATGGGCATGATCCGCAATGGCATCAAACCCCGCGACATCATGACCCGCGAAGCCTTTGAGAACGCCATCACCATGATTATTGCGCTGGGCGGCTCTACCAACGCTGTGCTGCATATGTTGGCAATGGCGCATGAAGCAGGCGTCGAGCTCGATATTGACGACTTCACCCGCATCGGCGCGAAAACGCCGTTGCTCTCTGACCTGAAGCCTTCAGGGCGGTTCGCCATGTCGGAACTGATCGCGATCGGTGGCATTCAGCCGCTGATGAAACGCCTGCTCGACCGGGGCCTGTTGCATGGCGATTGCCTGACAGTAAGCGGTAAGACGCTGGCCGAGAATCTGGCCGACGTTGAAGACTACCCGGCCGGTCAGGACATCATTCGTGACTTCAACAATCCGATTAAGCAAGACTCACACCTCGTGATTCTCTATGGCAACCTGGCGCCTGAAGGTGCTGTGGCTAAAATTACCGGTAAAGAAGGTGTTAGCTTCACAGGCACGGCCAAGGTCTATGGTTCGGAAGAAATAGCCCTGCAGGCGATTCTCGACGGTGAAGTTGAGGCAGGTCATGTGGTGGTGGTTCGCTACGAAGGCCCGAAAGGCGGCCCCGGCATGCGCGAGATGCTGAGTCCGACCGCGGCAATTATGGGTAAAGGTCTGGGTGACAAGGTGGCGCTGATCACTGACGGCCGGTTCTCCGGTGGCAGTCATGGTTTTGTGGTCGGTCACGTGACGCCGGAAGCGGCAGTCGGTGGCCCGATCGGTCTGGTTGAAGACGGCGACGAAATTACCATCAATGCCCAGACTCGCGAAATCGAGCTGGCGGTTGACGATGCGACACTGGAAGCACGCCGGGCGAATTGGCAGGCACCGCAGAAAGAGACGATCACCGGGGTGCTCACGAAGTACGCCAAATTGGTGAGTTCGGCTTCGAAGGGTGCTGTGACAGACGGCTAGCAGCCTTAGTTTTTGTTACAAGTTCAAGGGCTTACCCTTGACCTGAAGCTAAAGCTCAGGTCTACTTGCCGCCATGATGAACGAAACGCACAAGCTGATGCTGATGAAACAGTTGAAGAAGACCGGCGATAAACCGGGCTTAAGGCGTGCGTGTGGGGATGTCAGCGGGAACTGATCCCGACGGAATGACTGATAAAGCCCGCACTATGCGGGCTTTTTTTATAGCAGCAGCAAGACAACCAGACAGCTATGACAACGACACAAAACAACAGCGACTCTCAATGGGTTGTGATGAAATTCGGCGGCACCAGTGTGGCGACCGCAGACAACTGGGCGATTATCGCCGGGCTGGTGCGTGCCCAACTGGAGCAGGGGCTGCGGCCACTGATCGTGCATTCGGCTATCGGTGGCACCTCGAATCAGCTGGAGGCGCTGCTCACGCTGGCGACCAGCGGCGAGCATGAAGAATTATTGGCTGAGCTGCGCGAGCGCTATCTCGGGCTTGCCTCTGATTTAGGCCTCAACGGCCCGGAGCTGATTGGTTCGTATCTCGAAGAACTGGAGCAGCTTGTTGCCGGTATTCGTCTGGTGCGGGAAGTCAGTCATCGCGTACATGTGAAAGTTATGTCGATGGGTGAGTTGATGACCACGACACTGGGCGCGGCTTATCTCAATGCCAGCGGTGTTACGACACAGTGGTATGACGCCCGCGACCTGTTAACGAGCAGTGACCGTGCCGCTGTTAACGAGCGTGCCGGTTTTCTGTCTGCGACCTGTGCATATGACGCGGACCCGGAGTTGCAGCGCACCTTGCAGGGTTGTGAGGGTGTGGCGCTAACCCAGGGCTTTATCGCCCGCAATGAGCAGGGTGAGGGCGTGCTGCTCGGTCGTGGCGGCTCCGACACGTCGGCTGCCTATTTTGCAGCACGGATACAGGCATCCCGTCTCGAGATCTGGACCGATGTGCCGGGTATGTTTAGCGCCGATCCGCGGTTGGTATCCGGTGCCCGTTTACTGAAATCACTGCGCTACGAAGAAGCTCAGGAGATTGCCTCCACCGGCGGGTCTGTCCTGCACCCGCGGTGTATCTCACCGGTGCGCCGTTTTGATATTCCGCTGTCGGTAAAGTGCACTGCCAGCCCCGACAGTAGCGGCACATTAATCAGCCGCGATGCCGGTGACGACTCGCCACGGGTGAAAGCCGTGTCCCGCCGCAACGGCATTACGCTGGTCTCGATGGAGACCTTGGGCATGTGGCAGCAGGTCGGCTTTCTCGCTGATGCCTTTAGGGTATTCAGTAACTTAGGACTATCAATTGATCTGGTGTCGACCTCGGAAAGCAACGTCACAGTAACGCTGGACCCGAGTGCCAACTCGATGGACGAGGCCACATTGGAGCGTCTGCGCTCCCGGCTAGACCCGTTGTGCCGGGTGCGGATTATCACCAACGTTGCTGTCGTCAGTCTGGTCGGCCAGAAAATCCGTGCGTTGTTGCACGAGATCGGCCCGGCGCTGGAAGTTTTCGAAGAAAACCCGATTCATCTGCTCAGTCAGGCCGCGAGCGACCTGAACCTGAGTTTTGTCGTGGACGAAGAGCAATCACTGCGTCTGGTTAAAAATTTCCACAGCACGCTGGTGCAGGCGGAGAGCAACGACAAAGTATTTGGCGACACGTGGGAGGCTTTGCAGGCCGGCCCGGCCGAGCCCGAAGAGCCCGCGCCGCCGGCCTGGTGGATGACGAAACGTGATCAGTTGATCGCATTGGCTAATGAGCACACCTCGGCCTACGTCTATGACACGGAGACTTTGCAGCGTTCGATTGCGAACCTGCAGAGCCTCGAGTCGGTTGATCAGGTCTTCTACGCGATCAAAGCCAACACCAATACCGAGGTACTGCGGGTTGTCCACGAGGGCGGTTTGAACTTCGAATGCGTGTCTCCGGGCGAAATTCAGCGTGTGCTGGACCTGTTCCCGGATATCGACCGCCAGCGGATTCTGTATACACCTAACTTTGCCGGCCGTGCCGACTATGCGTTCGGCCTGGAGCAAGGTGTCTGGGTTACGTTGGATAACCTGCACCCGCTGAAGAACTGGGGTGAGCTGTTTAAAGGCAAAAACATCATGCTGCGCCTCGACCCGGGACAGGGCCGCGGTCATCACGAGCATGTGAAAACTGCCGGGGTGCATTCGAAATTCGGTATCCCGATGTTCGAGCTGGAAGAAGCGAAGGCGCTGGCCGATGCGGTCGGCGCCACCGTGGCCGGGCTGCATGCCCACACAGGTAGCGGCATTCTGCAGTCGGACAACTGGCGCAGCGTCGCCGAGAGTCTGTCTGAGGCGCTAACAGTGTTCCCGGATGTGCAGCATCTGGATTTGGGTGGTGGCTTGGGTATTCCCGAAAAGCCCGGGCAGACGGAACTCGATATGCGGCAGGTGGATTTAAGCCTGCAGGCCTTCCGGCAGGAATTTCCGGATGTGCAACTGTGGATTGAGCCCGGGCGCTACGTCGTAGCGGCCGCCGGCGCGCTGGTGACTACTGTGACGCAGGTCAAAGGCAAAGGCGAAGTGCGTTACATCGGTGTTAGCACCGGTATGAACTCGCTGATTCGTCCGGCGCTGTATGGCGCTTATCACGAGATTGCGAATCTGTCGAAAGCCGACCAGGCGGGCAGTGAAGTGGTGACCGTGGTCGGTCCGATCTGCGAAACCGGCGATAAGCTCGGTATTGATCGCTTGTTGCCGCCGACGGAAGAGGGTGATGTGCTCGTGATTGCCAATGCCGGTGCGTACGGCTACGTCATGAGCTCAAACTACAACCTGCGAGATCCTGCGACGGAAGTGCTGATCTAGTCGACTTGGGTCGACTTGAGTCGACTTGAGTCGGCTTGGTCGCCGGCTAGGTAGTGACTTCGTAAAAGATCCGCTTCGCGGTTTTCTTGCCGATCATTTTGGCGATCATGCCCTGCGCTTTGTCCTGCGTGCGAATGTCATCGACGAACTGCGCCTGAAACTTCTCTAACTGCTCTAGGTGTGCCGGGTCAGACTCGTTGCCTGCCTCGGCGACCAGTTGCATGTAGCAGTCGGTATACCGTTGGGCGCACTCGGCCAGGTCTTCATAACGATCCCGCGGAAACAAGCCGTAGATGGTGCACTCGTTGCGGTACTTCTTCATCCATTCAGGGTAGCGGTCGGCTGTTTCAAACGGTTGGTAGGTATTCAGGATTTCTACGAGCGGTGCGATGAACTTCGCTTTGTACTCGTCATCCATGAAGGCGCAATTGACGTTCAGGTGAGCGATGCATTTCCGCTTCGTCAGCATGCAGAAGAAGATAAATATCGGTACGTTTTTGTCAGCTGCCGGATAGGCAATGATATTCAGCTGATCAATCGGCGGCACTTTGACGCGAAAGCGCATGCCGAAGAGCTTTCTGAATGCGTCAGCGCTCCAGTTGTAATGGTCTGCATCCAGAATCTTCAGAAAGGACTTCGGTTTTTTTAATTCAGGCTCGATGGCTTGTTCGGTCAGAGGCGCACCCTGACCGATACGGTCGATAATCGAGTTAAACAGCGCGTCCTGATCCATTGTCTTGTTCCATTATCGGCTCCGAATAACAAGCCGTGAATGTAGCACGCCTCTAGCTATGGCGGCGTTCCAGTTCAGCAGCGATGTCCGCCAGAGAGAGGCCGGAGGCGCGCAGCAGCACCAGCAGGTGATACAGCAAATCGGCCGCTTCACCTGTCAGTTCTTTGGTATTGCCCTGCACAGCTTCAATAGCTGTTTCCACCGCTTCTTCGCCAACTTTCTGGGCGATAAAGGGTATGCCTTTTTCCTGCAGCCGGGCGGTATAGCTTTCTTCGGGGCTGGCGGCGCTGCGTTCGGCAATGATGTCTTCCAGCTTGGCTATAAATTCAATGCTCATTGTTTTTCTCGATTAATTGGTTTGGTTTAGCGCCGAATCTCGACGCCTTCTTTAATCAAATAGTCTTTCAGGTCGGCGATAGCGATCACGGACTTGTGAAACACGCTGGCGGCCAATCCGCCATCGACGTGTGCAGTTTTAAATACGTCGGCAAAGTGCTCCATTGCACCGGCACCACCAGAGGCAATCAACGGCACATCGCAGGCAGCACGAATCGCCGACAACTGTTTGATGTCATACCCTTTGCGCACGCCATCCTGATTCATGCAGTTCAGAACGATCTCGCCAGCACCACGCTCCTGTACTTCTTTGGCCCAGTCGGCGGTTAAGCGACCGGAGTGTTTCGTTTTGTCCGGGTCGCCCGTGTACTGGTAAACACGGTAGCTCGACTCACCGTTAGCATCATCTTCCTCGCGGCTGTCTATGCCGATAACGACACACTGCGAACCGAAGCGCTTCACCAGTTCGTTGATCAGATCAGGCCGGGCGAGAGCAGGGCTGTTAACCGAGATCTTGTCGGCGCCGTAGTTCAGGATTTCTTCAGCGTCAGCCAGACTTTTGATGCCACCGGCCACGCAGAACGGAATGTCCAGAATTTCGGCTACTTTGTTAACCCAGCTGCGGTCGACGGTGCGGCCGTCGGGACTTGCCGTGATGTCATAGAACACCAGTTCGTCGGCACCTTCGTCACGATACCGTTGCGCAAGGTCGAGTATGTCGCCAACCACTTCGTGATTGCGAAACTGCACGCCTTTAACGACCTGTCCGTCACGGACGTCGAGGCAGGGGATTATCCGTTTTGCGAGAATGACTGTATCTCCTCAAGTGTCAGCCGTCCGTCGAGCATCGCTTTACCCGTCACTACAGCATCTACACCGGTGCCTTTCAGCAGCGGCAGGTCTGCAGCGGAGGCAACGCCGCCGGAGGCGATGAAGCGTGCCTGCGGGTAGCGTGTGACACATTCGGCATAGAGGCCCGTATTCGGTCCTTCGAGCGTGCCGTCCTTGTCAATATCGGTACACAGGTAGTGGATGCCGCCTTTTGCATTGAAAAACTCCAGCAGGTCCCACAGGGTATTGTCGCCGGCTTCGGTCCAGCCGTGTGTCTGTGGCACCGGGGTGCCGTCATTTGAGATGAATACATCGAATGCCAGCACCACACGTTCGCCGCCGACCCGTTCTATCCAGTTGGCGACTTCCTCGGGCTGTTGCACGGCTGTTGAGCCGATAACGACACGGTCAGCACCGGCATTCAGCAGCGTTTCAACGCGCTCAAAGTCACGGATGCCGCCGCCCACCTGTACTTTCAGCGACAGCTCACTGGTGATCCGGGTGATGACGTCCAGATTCACCAGTTCACCGCTGCGGGCACCGTCGAGGTCAACCAGGTGCAGGCGCTCCATGCCGGCCTCGCGATAGCGAGCGGCGATCTCCAGCGGATCCTGATCGTATTTGGTGACCTGATCGAAGTCGCCTTTGTAAAGACGCACGCAACCACCGTTCATCAGATCAATTGCAGGTATGACTTCCATTGTTTGTCCTGTGCAGTTCTGTTCAGTCCGACGCTTAATATCGCGTCAGGAAATTCTCAATAAGTTTCGCGCCCCATTCACCGGACCGTTCCGGGTGAAACTGGGCCGCAACAAAATTGTTGTGCTCGACGACGGCCGAAAACTCAACGCCGTAATCTGTTTTACCGACCGTAGCGTCGCTGACGGGCAGGGCGAAGCTGTGCACAAAGTAAAAGTGCGCACCGTCGGGAATACCGTCCAGGATCCCGGATTCGCGTACCTGTGACACACGGTTCCAGCCCATGTGCGGTACCGGCATGTCCGGCGCAGGCGTGAACTTCCCGGCTTTGCCGGGAATAATTCCGAGGCACTGTGCATCATCTTCCTCGGATGCCTCAAACAGCAATTGCATGCCCAGGCAGATGCCCAGAACCGGCTGCGTAAGCTCTGCGATAACCTCACACAGAGCAGCTGCGCGTAAGCGCTCCATGGCGTCGGCCGCTGCGCCGACGCCGGGCAGGATCACGCGTTCCGCATTCCGGATAACGTCTGCGTCGGTTGTCAGCACGGCCTTCACACCCAGGCGCTCAAGCGCGAACGTCAGCGACGCAATGTTCGCGCCGCCGCCGTCGATGATGGCTAGTTGCTCGCTAGACTGACCGGGCATTAGAGGGTTCCTTTCGTGCTCGGCAGGTCAGAGCCTTCTACTGCAATGGCCTGGCGCATCGCGCGGCCGAATGCCTTGAAGCAGCCCTCAATCATGTGGTGATCATTGTCGCCTTTAACGCCGACGTGAATGTTTGCGCCCAACGTGTCACTCAATGAACGGAAGATGTGCGGTACCAGCTCCGTTGGCAATCCGCCGACAGCTTCGCGGGTGAACTCACCTTCAAACACCAGGTACGGGCGCCCGCCCAAATCAACGGCAACGCTCGCCTTCGCCTCGTCCATCGGCACAGTAAAGCCGTAGCGGCCGATGCCGCGCTTATCACCGAGTGCTTCTTTAATCGCCTGACCGAGTACCAGCGCCACGTCTTCTACAGTGTGGTGCTCATCGACTTCGAGGTCGCCTTTGCAGCGTACCGACAGCGAGAAGCCGCCGTGCTTGGCAATCTGCTCCAGCATGTGGTCGTAGAAGCCGATGCCGGTATCGATGTTAGCCGTGCCGGCTTCATCGAGGTTAACCGTTAAATCGATATCGGTTTCATTGGTCTTGCGGCTGACCTGCGCCACCCGTGGCGGACGCACGATCTGTTTGGCAACGCTGGGCCAGGACAGGGTGCTTTCCGGGTCGATCTGTATACCGGTGACGCCAATATTGTTGGCAAGCCCAAGGTCGGACTCCCGGTCGCCGATCACATAGCTGTTATCGCGGTCGATTTTGGTGCTCTTCAGAAACTCCGTTAGCAGCCCGGGCAGGGGCTTGCGGCAGTCACAGCCGTCAGTCGCCAAGTGCGGGCAGATAAACACGTCTTTAAAGCGAACGCCCTGAGACTCGAACAGCTGCAGGATAAAGTCCTGCGGAATGCGGAAGTCGTCTTCCGGAAAGCTGTCGGTACCGCGTCCGTCCTGATTGCTGACCATGACAAACTCGTAGCCGGCCGCCTGGATCTCCAGCATGGCCGGAATCACACCGGGAACAAGCTCAACCTTGTCGAGCCTGTCTACCTGTTTGTCCGGTTCGGGCTCGATTACCATCGTGCCGTCACGGTCTATAAAAATTATCCGGTTGCTCATTGTTCTACTCTCGTCGTTTCATTTAAGCCCGCTGAACGCAGCGAGCAATGCATCATTTTGTTCGGGGCTGCCGACGGTAATCCGGAAGCAGTTTTCGGTACCCGCGGACTTGCTGAAGTCCCGGATTAGAATTCCGGCAGACGCCGCAGCCTGCAGTACAGCCTCCGGATCAGCCGCTTTAACCAGCAGAAAGTTGGCGTCGCTGGGGGCAACTTCTGTAAAGCACGCCAGCCCTGCGAAGGCCTTCTCAAGCCGTTTGCGCTCGTTGACCAGCAAGGCAATCCGTTCCTGTTGCAATGCCCGGTTACTGTCATCCAAAGCCGCCAGTACCGCTTCCTGACAAGGTGTCGAGTACGAGTAGGGCGGCAATACGCGCTGCAAATAGCTGACGATCTCTGCGTTGGCGATCAGTGAACCGCAGCGAACCCCGGCGAGACCGAGAGCCTTCGACAGGGTGCGTAACACAACAACATTGTCGTAACGCTCGACCAGTGGCGTCGGGTCATTGTTGCCGAACTCGGTGTACGCCGCGTCGATGACGACCATGCCTTTACCCTGCAGTTCTTTGCAAAGGCGCTCCAGCGTTTCTGCGGGCACCGCATTGCCGGTCGGGTTATTCGGGCTGCAGACAAACAGCAGTTTGCAGCGCTCATCCCATTCGCCCAGTATCCGGTCGGCATCCACTGCGAAGCCGTCATCTTTCAGCAACGGGATATCGCGAACGCCGGCACCTTGCACATCGGCGTACACGCGGTACATACCGAACGTCGGTGTGCTGATAACAATGTCGTCAGTACCCGTGCTGCAAAAGCAACGAATCAACAGGTCGATACCTTCACTGCTGCCGCGGGTCACGAGCAATTGGTCTGCGGGCACACCATAGTAGTCGGCGAGACGCTGCGTCAGTTGCAGCGGCCGTTCTTCCGGGTATTGATTCAGTGCACCGAGGCTTACCGTGGCGTTGCCCGCAGGGCTCCATGGCGTCTCATTCGCATTGAGGCGCGCCATGCCATCCTGGTAGGTGGCCGCGACATAGGCCTTCAGTGCGCCGATCTCAGGGCGCACCAGTCGTTTTGCTGTACTCATGACCCCGGCCCTTCGTTATCGGCATCTTCAAGCCGGACGATGACGGCTTGTGCGTGCGCATCGAGGCCTTCGAGTCCGGCCAGTGTGGTTACGGTTGGTGCCAGCCCACGCAAACCATCGAGCGTGAGTTCCTGCATCGAAATTTGTTTTTGGAATGCCGCCAGCGACAAGCCGCTGTACTGTCGGGCATAGCCGTACGTCGGCAGCACGTGGTTGGTGCCGCTGCAGTAGTCGCCGACAGACTCAGGTGTCCACGGGCCAAGAAACACGCTGCCGGCATTCTGGATGCGGTCAACATACCGGCGTGGTTCTTCAACCTGAATGATCAGGTGTTCCGGTGCGTACTGATTGGCAACCTCGAATGCCTGAGCAAGGTCATCGACCAGGATCGTGACACTGTTTGCCAGAGCCTGAACAATAATGTCTGCCCGCGGCAGAGTTTCGAGTGCTATCGAAATCTGTGCGTCAGCTTGTGCGGCCAGCTCGGCGTCGGTCGTTACCAGCACGACCTGCGAGTCTATGCCGTGTTCGGCTTGTGATAGCAGATCGAGTGCCACGGCGCGCGGCTTAGCACTGCCGTCCGCAACCACCATCACTTCGGACGGGCCGGCCGGCATATCCAGAGCGGCACCCGCCGGGTCTGTCGATACCAGAGTTTTGGCTGCGGTGACCCAGGCGTTGCCGGGCCCGAAGATTTTGTCGACCGCCGGAACAGAGTCTGTGCCATAGGCCATTGCCGCAACGGCTTGTGCTCCGCCGATCTTGAAGATGTCGCGAATACCGCAACGCCAGGCCGCATAGACCACAGCCGGATCAGCTTTGCCGTCAGGCCTTGCCGGTGTGCATAAAACACGGCGCTCACAACCGGCGATGCCGGCCGGAACTGCCAGCATTATTGCGGTCGAGGGCAGTGGTGCGGTGCCGGCCGGAACATACAGGCCGACAGCCGGAATCGCACGGGTGACGCGTTCACAGACCACGCCGGGCGCTGTTTCAACCTTTATGGGCGTGGGCTGTTGCGCTTCGTGATAGCGCGTGACGTTGGCAATGGCTGCGGCGATAGCATCGCGAGCTTGTTCACCGATAATCTCGCCGGCTTCGGCAGCTTCTTCATCGGAAACACGCAGTGAGGTCAGTTCGGCCTTATCGAACTGGTTGGCAAATGCGATCAGGGCTGCGTCGCCGTCGCTACGAACTTTTGCAATGATGTCGGCAGCCTGTTGACTGATTTCGTCATTCGCACGCACAGCAGGGCGCTGCAGAACGCTGCTTCGTTCGTCTGCAGTCAGGTCGGTCCACTTACAGACCGACAGCCGCTTGTTAGCGGCGATATTTTCAGAGCTCATGGTCATGCGAGCATTTTCTCCACGGGTACGACCAGTATCGAACTGGCGCCCACAGCTTTAAGGTTTTCCAATGTGTCCCAGAAGACGTTTTCCCGGCAGACAACGTGCACGGCGACAGTATCGTCGGTGCCGCCAAGCGGCAGCACGGTCGGTGACTCGGCTCCCGGGATAAGCGAGGTAATTTTGTCGAGCGAGGCGCGCGGTGCGTGCATCATGATGTACTTGCTTTCCCTAACGGCCTGCACACCTTCGATACGCTGCACCAGACGGTTCACCCACTCCTGCTTCTCCGGGCTCAGTTCAACTGTTGTCTGAATAAGTACCGAAGTGCTTTCGAGAATAGTCTCACCTTCAGTCAGTTTGTTGGCCGTCAACGTGCCGCCTGTCGATACCAGATCACAGATCATATCGGCCCGGCCCAGGCTGGGTGCTATTTCTACAGCACCCGAAAACTCGATGACTTCCGCTTCAATACCGATGCTGGCAAGGTGCTCACCGACAATACCCGGATAGCTGGTCGCTATGCGTTTACCGTTGGCATCCTCAATCCGTTGCAGATCGCTATTATCAGCGTAGGCGTAAGACAAACGGCAGTGGCCGTAGTCGAGCTTTTTAATAAACTGGAACGGTTCCTCAACGCCGGCATTGGCGTACTCGATGCGTTTTTCTTCGAGAACGTTCAAACCGACGATGCCAAGATCACAGACATCGTCTTTGACGAGGCCCGGTATGTCATCGTCGCGCACCAACAGGAAGTCTACCGGCATGTTTTCGCCATAGCCGATAAGTTGATCGCGACCACGGCTGTATTTCAAACCGCACTGCTGCAGCAGCTCAAGCGAGTGTTCGGTCAGCCGTCCTGATTTCTGAATGGCGATCTTGATACGTGTTTCTTTGTCTGGCGGATTCATAAAAGTTTTTCCATTGTGGACGTTGTGTATACAACGCCAGCTAAAATTAGGTTTAAGCCTCGGGCCTTAAGCGTGGCAACACCGTGGCATAGCCACCGGCGCCATTATTCAGGCAGCGCGCTACGCGGCCGATGGTCGTAATGCTGACCCCGGTTAAGTCATGAATTTGCCGGTAGGTCTTGTTCTCGCCCAGCAACTCGACGACGCTCCAGCGATCTTTCATGGCCTGAAGTTCGGCCGGCGTGCACAAGTCGGCAAAAAAAGACTCGCATTCTGTCGCCGTTGCGAGGCTGAGAATGGCTTTATAGAACTCGATTTCCGCAGCTTTTTCTTCACGCGGGTTTAAAATACGCTTTTCTTTCATAGTGTTACAACATATTAGTGTATTAATACGCTAGTACAGTAGCACAGATGGGGCCTGCGTCAAGCTAATCCGTCGGTTTTCCGCTCAGCTATACCGATATTTAGCTATTGAGGTATCCCGGATCTACCGACAGACTGAAGGCAGGGACGATACTGCCGGTAACAATCGGCCGACGGGTTTCGGCCAGAATGATGTCGGCTACAGCAGCCGGTAAATCAACAATAAGAAGGAGCAGGACATGACAAACACAACTTTGCTGAGCCGCGTTTTAATGCTGGCCATTGTCTCGGTGGTATTGCCGGCATGCGTAAGCGGCCAGAAATACTATGACATGGAGCAGCGGGCGCAGACGGCTGAGGAAGTGAATATTTTGCTTGCTCAGGAAGTGGTGCTCGCTGAAGAAGAGTTGGCGCAAATGCAGCTCGAGCAGGAAGAGATTTATGAAGAGCTGGAGGCGCTGGTTATCGCGGGCAGCATCCGAATGGAAATGCTCGAGTCAGGTTTACAGCTGACCCTGGAAGGTGATGTCCTCTTCAGCACCGGTTCGTCGGCTATAAGTGAAGACGGTAAGAAGTTGCTAGCCGACCTGTCAAACGAGCTGCAGGATTTTCCTTACCAGATCATCGTGCTTGGTCATACGGATAACCAACCCATCATGACTGCACGTTATCCGTCGAACTGGAACCTTGCTGCGGACCGTGCCGCAAATGTCGTCAACATTTTGCAGGCGGAAGGGCTGCCCGGAAAACAGTTGGCAGCTGTGTCATTGGGCGACAGTACTCCGGTAGCAGATAATGAGTCTGCCGAAGGGCGCGCACAGAATCGCCGGATAGAAATCCGGGTGCGGCCCGTAACTGCCGAAGATGTTGGGCGCTAAACTAAGCCTTACTTTTCGACAGATAAATTAAAAGCCCGCACTGAGTTATCAGTGCGGGCTTTTTTAGTGGTTGCGACAGGCTAGGCTGTCCGGGTCAATTGCGGGCGCTAAATTGCCTGCGTTACTGCGTCACCCATAGCCGTGGTGCTGCAGGTTTCTTCGCCGGCCTCGGCGATATCGCCGGTACGAAACCCTTGTTCCAGCGCTTTGCTGACGGCCGCTTCAATGGCATCGGCTTCATCGTGCAGTCCCAGCGAGTAACGCAGCAACATAGCGGCGCTCATGATGGTTGCGCACGGGTTAGCAATGTTCTGACCGGCAATATCGGGTGCCGAGCCGTGAATCGGCTCATACAAGCCAACGGTGCCATCATTCAGTGAAGCCGAGGGCAGCATGCCCATGGAGCCGGCAAGCATGGAAGCTTCATCGGTCAGGATGTCGCCAAACATATTCTCGGTAACGATAACGTCGAAATCTGCAGGGCGTGACAGTAGATGCATAGCCGCAGCGTCGACCAGCAGATGTTCAACTTCAATGTCAGGGAACTCTGCCGGCATGACTTCGTTAGTCACTTCCCGCCACAGGCGCGATGTTTCGAGTACGTTTGATTTGTCTACCGACGTAACCTTGCCACGACGGTCTTTTGCCAGGTTGCCGGCAATCTTCAATACACGTTCGATTTCGCTGCGGGTGTAAGTGCAGACATCGGTAGCACTGTCTTCGGTGCGTTCCTTCTTACCGAAGTAGATGCCGCCGGTTAACTCACGAACAACGATCATATCGACGCCTTCGAGAATTTCGGCGCGGATCGGTGAGGCACCCGAGAGAATAGGGTGTGCAGCTACAGGACGGATGTTCGCGAAGACGTTCAGTGCGGCACGCAGCCGCAGTAGCCCGCGTTCGGGCCGTGATTCCGTGGGCACGTTATCCCATTTGGGACCGCCGACAGCGCCCAGCAGGACGGCAGCTGCATCTTCACAGACTGCGGCGGTGGATGCCGGGAAGGGGTCGTTTTCAGCGTCCAGAGCGGCACCGCCAATCAGACCTTCCGGCAGATCAAACTCGTGGCCGAACTTATTTGCTACGGCTTCAAGTACCTTGACCGCTTCACGGGTGACTTCCGGGCCGATACCATCTCCCGGCAGGATTGCTATTTTTGCTTTCATGGCTGCCAGGACCTGTTGTTTTCAAATGCTTCGATGTCGGGAAGGCTCTGACGGAGAAAGCCCATCTGATCGATGCCTTCGAGGATGCAGTGTCGTGCAAAAGGTTCGATTTCGAACTTCACAGTTTTGCCTTTCGGTAAGCGGACTTCCAGGGCATCAACGTCGACCGTGACTTCAGCGCCGGGGTTAGCGAGTAACCACTTGTGCGTTTCTTCGTCGACCACAACCGGAACAAGTCCGTTATTCAGAGAGTTGTTACGGAAGATGTCCGCAATCTCGCTGCTGATCACCGCACGAATACCAAAATCAAAAATTGCCCACGGCGCATGTTCGCGCGAGGAGCCGCAGCCGAAGTTACGTCCGGCTACCAGTATCTGACACTCTTTAGCATCCGGGGCATTCAGCGGGAAGTCATGAATTTCATTGCCTTCGCGGTCAAAACGCCAGTCGGCAAACAATGAAACACCAATGCCTTCACGTTCGGTCGTGGTTAAGAAGCGTGCCGGGACGATCTGGTCGGTATCGACGTCGTCAATCGGCAACACAATGGTCTTAGAAGTAAGCTGAGTAATCTTCTCCATGGTTCAGCGTTCCTTTAAATGTAGTCGCGGGGGTCAGCGATGACGCCCGCGATGGCTGATGCTGCAGCTGTTTCAGGACTGGCGAGTACGGTACGCCCGCCCGGGCCCTGACGGCCTTCGAAGTTGCGGTTGCTGGTGCTGACACACAGCTGACCTTTACCGAGTTTGTCGCTGTTCATACCGAGGCACATCGAGCAACCGGCTT
>Ga0209692_10002250_pt1 | contig 21980 bp, 19 predicted proteins | sample tdDd472_FD_187129 | JGI IMG/M metagenome (GOLD analysis project Ga0209692, IMG submission 187129) | Marine sediment microbial communities from the Atlantic coast under amendment with organic carbon and nitrate - tdDd47.2 (SPAdes)... | ecosystem: Environmental > Aquatic > Marine > Coastal >... | reverse complement strand
CGGGTCGGCCGGAAGCGTGTCGAGGTCCAGAGCGTCCCCCGGCTCCTTGATGAGATCGGCAACGGCAATCCCGTCGGGCACGCCCTTGCGGCAAATATTCTGCAGATAGGTTCGGCAGATCAGGCCGCCCATGGAATGCGCGACGAGGTAGACCTTGAACTTGGCTTTCGCCGCCGCGTCGTTGCCGCAAACATGGTCGCGCACGCGCAGGATGAACTTGCGCAGTTCCAGGGCGAAACGCGGTATCGTCTGCCGCTCGCCGGTGCCCAGATCCTCCGATACCGGTTCGTAGTAGCGGAAAATCCAAACGCTCTTGGCCGGCACGCGGCCGCCGCGCGGGATGAATTTTCCGTCACGATAGGAATCCGTATACCCCTCTTCCTTCATCAAGCGGATCAAAGGGGATTCGAAAACGAAGGGAACGATGTCGCCCTCATAATCCTGCCGGATTTTGGTCGAGCCCAGGTTGAACCCCATATACGGGGTCGCCACCGTATTCTCGATCTCGCCCATCGTGGCCGCATATCCACGGACATAGATAATGGGATAATAAGGCGGTGTGATCGTCATCTATCGCACTCCCCCGGGTGTTATGGCCCGCCCGGCTATCGGTCGCCGCCAACGGCGAAAAGAAAACGCCCCTACTCCGCCGCGGTTCCAGGCGCCGCGGGCTGAACATCCGCCGGCAGCGGTTCCGGCACGGCCTGCCCGGCGCGCTGGATTTGCGGCGGCAACTGCATCTGCGACATCTGCTGAACCGGCGGCGCGACGGAAAGTCCGTCGAACATCCAAGGGGCGTCCGGCCCGCTCCGCGCCAGACGAATGAACGCCGTCTCGTCGATCGCCCGGGACGGCGCTGTCGCGCCGGCCTCTATGTAGACGGACATTATGGACGGATCGATTTCCTGCCCCGAGGGTTCGAACAGACGAAGGCTGAAATCCGGCAGCAGGGCCATGGCCGCCAACCCGCCGACATCGCCGTCACTGACATAGTCGTTGATCCGGTCCCGAAGCTCCGGGGAGATCGTCCTGGTATTGGCGACGTCCAGCAGCAAGGCCACGACCGGCCGCAACTGGTTCGGGATGCCGCCGCGCTCGAGCGCCAGGTTCGGATTGACCGAGCCGGACCGCCGCAGCATCTGCAGCAGCGGCGTCAGGCCCGCCCCCTCCGCGCGGTCCGGGAATTTCTTGGCCCAGTTCAGAAGATCATTCGACGAGGCGACGGGAAAGGCCATCGGCGTACCCTTCCAGACTTGCATCTCACCCAGCAAGGCAAGCTCGACAAGCTGCGGGAAGCTCCAACTCTGGCCGAGCGTCTCGAATTCCTGAACGGGTTCGGCATTCCAATCGTCTTCGTCTTCCTGCGCGATCCAGACCGTTTCGTCGACCAGCCAATTCTCCGGATTGGGCAATCGTGCGACGAATCCCGACAAGGCCCAAAGCTCCGTATCCTGGATGCGGCCGTCCTGAAACGAAAATCCCAGCACGTCCCGCACGCCGAAATTCTCGTCCTGCTGCATGGCGATGACCATCGCCTCTTGGTCTTCATCGACCGTCTGCAGCCATAGTGGGAAATTTTCGTCCTGCACCGCCACGTTCCGCAGGGATGCCATCGACCGCCCGATGAAGCTCGGCATGTCGTCGGCGGCCTGTGACGACCGGACCGACGCGAAGCGGTCCAGCTCCCGCAGGGGGGCGGTCGTGTCCTGGTCAATCGCCTGCAGCGCCAATTGCTCGGCCGATTCGCCCTCGCCCATCCGCACCGCTTGCGCCAGACGCAGCAGGTCCGCGCGCAGTTCGGCGACTTGATCGGACCGCTGGCTCTTCGACTTTTCCAGCAGTTCCTTTTGCTTTTCCAATTCCTTCTTCTGGTCGGCCAGCGCCTTTTCCCTCTCCACGAGACTGGCATTCGCCTTCTCGTTTTCCAGGCGCTTCTTGTCCAAGTCCAAGCGCAGTTCGGCCACCTGCTGGCTTTGCGCCTCGAGAGATTCGCGGGCTTGCCGGGTTTCCAAATCCGCAACCTGTTTCAGACGCTCGGCCTCCGCTTTCGCGACCTGGGCCCTCTGCAACTCCTCGCGGGTGTTTTTGACCTCCAGGGCCAGTTTTTTCTGGAGTTCCACGCCCGCCTCGACATTGGAGATGACGTTTTCGATGAAGGGACCGAACTTCGTGTAGGATTCCAGGATCTGGTCCTGGGCCTTGGCGATCCGTTCCTGGGCGAGTTTCGTCTGGTCCGCCGCCAAGGCTTCCGCCCGGCTGCGTTCCTCGCGCAGGACCGTCAATTCCTGGAGACGCGCCTCGTTCAGGCTTTCCACGAAAAAGAAGACGCCGATGCCGATCGTGACCATCACCACGAAGGTGGGTCCCATCTTCTCGATCAGCTTTTCCAGAACGCTATAGGCGTTGGATTCTCCGCCCGCGCCGTCGTTCGGCATGGTATCCCCCGGTCGTTGAGATTGTCGGGTGTCGCATCATGATACCGCCGATCGTGTTCGATTCAAAATGCCATGACGGCAACGACCATAGTCCGGTCTGTTCCTCTCGGCGGGAAATGCTATAATCCGCCCATGTTCGCTCGTAACGAAAAGACGGAGTTGATGATCCTCTGCGCGCGGATCGGGTATAATCCCTGATCCGGCAGGTTCCTTTCGCCTATATGCCAACCAATCGAAAAGGACCTGCGTTATGACCGAAACGCTCGATAAGAATTCCGTTCGCAACTACGACATCGAAGAACTGAAGCGCCTGGACAAGGCGCATCACTGGCACCCGTTCACCGACACCAAGGCATTGCATCAGGAAGGCGGCGCGCGCGTCATCACCCGCGCGGAAGGCTGCTACCTGTATGACGGCGACGGCAACAAGATGCTGGACGGCATGGCCGGCCTGTGGTGCGTGAATGTCGGCTATGGAAGGCAGGAACTGGCGGAAGCAGCCTACCGCCAGATGCTGGAACTTCCCTACTACAACACCTTCTTCAAGACGGCGACGCCGCCGGCGATCGAACTCTCGGCGAAGATCGCCTCGCTGATGGGCGAGAACTTCAACCACATCTTCTATTCCAATTCCGGTTCCGAGGCGAACGACACCGTCCTGCGCATGGTGCGGCACTATTGGAACCTGAAGGGCAAGCCGAACAAGAAGACCATCATCAGCCGCTGGAACGCCTATCACGGCTCCACCGTCGCGGGCGCCAGCCTGGGCGGCATGAAGGCGATGCACAAACAGGCCGACCTGCCGATCCCGGGGATCACGCATGTCATGCAGCCGCATTGGTTCGACAACGCGGAGCCCGGCGAATCCAGGGAAGATTTCGGCATGCGCGCGGCCCACGCCATCGAGCAGCGCATCCTGGAACTGGGCCCGGACAATGTCGCCGCCTTCATCGGGGAGCCGGTGCAGGGCGCCGGCGGCGTCGTCATTCCGCCCAGCACCTACTGGCCGGAAGTGCAGCGTATCTGCGAGAAATACGACCTGCTGCTGATCGCGGACGAAGTCATCTGCGGTTTCGGACGCACAGGATCCTGGTTCGGCCATCAGACACTGGGTTTCACGCCCGATCTGGTGCCGATGGCGAAAGGCATGTCCTCGGGCTATCTGCCGATCTCCGCCCTGGCGGTATCGGACAAGGTCGCCCAGGTGCTGTTCGAGAAGGGCGGCGAGTTCTATCACGGCTATACCTATTCCGGGCACCCCGCGGCCTGCGCCGTCGCGCTCAAGAATATCGAGATCATGGAACGCGAGCATCTGGTGGAGAAGGTCCGCGACGAGACCGGCCCCTATCTGGCCGAGGCGCTGGCCACCCTGCGCGACCATCCGCTGGTCGGCGAGACCCGGACGCTGGGCCTGCTGGGCGCTGTCGAGATCTGCAAGAACAAGGAAACCCGCCAGCGCTTCGCCGATGTGGGCAAGGTCGGCACCATATGCCGCGACCACATCATGAAGCTGAACGCGATTGCCCGGGCTTGCGGCGACACCATGGTCGTTTCCCCGCCGTTCATCATCGAAAAGAGCCAAATCGACGATCTGGTCGCCGCCCTGCGCGCCGCGCTGGACGCCACCGCGGCGGATATTGAACGACTGGGTCTATGACGCCATCGAACGACCGGACGGGCCCGGCGGCCAACCAGGGGCACGACAGGGCGCGGTTCTGCTACTTTCGGGACCAGATCCCGTTGAGCGATCGGCAACTGGCCCGTGCCCGGGAGGCCTTGGGCACCGTTCGGACGTTCATGGAAACCCAACAGACGCTGGAGGGGGACGGCTTCGTCGAGGCCTCCCCGCTCTGGACCGGCACCACCAACTACGCGGCCGCGCTCGTCGCCGGGGAACAGGCCGCGCTGGAGCGGCTGCGGTTCCTGTCCTGGCCGTTTTCCGGGATTTCCCTTCTGCATATGTCGACCCGCCCGGAAGAAATCGGCGGCGCGACAGATTATTCCGATCCGGATGCGTCGCTTGCCAGATTCGAGGCGCGCGGCCTGGACCTGGAAATGAACCATGCGCTGGACGCGGCCGAGCAGTTCTCCACCATCCTGCCGATCACGCTTCCCCGTCAGATGGGCGAAGTGGGTTGGCTGGGCCCGCATGGCGTCGTGAATTTGGACACCATCGCCTTTTCCGAACGCATCGCGGTCATGGCGGAATTCGGCGCCATCCAAAGGGTGATGATCGAGACGCCCCGGCAAGTGGTGGTGGAGATCGGCGGCGGTTTCGGCGGCCTGGCGTATATCCTGAAGCGCGCCCTGCCCGGCCTGCGCTATGTCATCGTCGACCTGCCCTCCAGCCTGGCCTTTTCCGCCGCCTATCTGTCCGCCATGTGCCCCGATGCCCGGATCGCCTTTTTCGACGGCCGGTCTGAAACAACCCCCGGCGACGATAGCGACTTCCTGTTCGTCCCGCATTATGCCTGGGCGGAGCTGCTCGCTCTCCTGCCGCATGCGGATCTCGGCATCAACACCCTCTCCTTCGCGGAAATGACGGCGGTGCAGGTGGATGGCTACGCGGCGGGATTGGCGAAACTGCTGCCGCCGGACGGGCTGCTGTTCGAGCAGAATTTCGACGACCGCCGGCGCGGCGGGTTGAACGTGCCGGAAATCCTGTCGCGCTATTTCGAAGATGTATCGCCCGCCGATCTGGGACCGATCCTGCGCGGCGTGCCGAAACTCTGGGCACCGCGATCAGGCCAGACTGACGGAACAGGCTAGATCGTGACCCGGTCGGAGGCCTTCAGGACGTCGATGATCTCGATCACCGCTTCGCGCTCGACCGGGCTGAAATCCGCATCCGCATTGCTTATCGCGATGCACATGCGGGCGACCAGATAGGCGGCTTCGGGATCGTCGGCCATTTCGGCGACGGCCTTCATGATCGCTCTTTTGCCCTTTTTCGGGTTTTCGCGCAGGCCGTCGGCATATTCGTTCATCAGGTCGACCCCTTCATGGGGATCGAATATCCGCAACTGGTCCAGATGTTCCAGAATGTCGTCGACGCGGCCGCGCTCGCCGATGCTGATGCTGCCGTCCGCCATCGCGACATAGGTGCACGCCGCCATTGCCGCCTCCAGAAAAGGGCGGTGTTTATGCCGTTCGACGGCTTCCTGTATGGCATCCCGCAATTTTTCGAACATCGGCCCAAGCTCCCTTGCGGTAATACAAAGCAAACTGCATCCCACATCAAGTGCCCGGACGGAAACAATGCCGCAACGCCAATGTGACAGGGCTGGAAAAGCACCCCGAACCCTGCCTAGAGTGGCGGTGCAGCGGCCGTTTCCCGGCCGAAATTCCATTCCTTTTCGTGGTGGTCCATCCGCATGGCAAAGCAGGCATTCGACGTCGTAATCATCGGTGGCGGGGTGATCGGCAGCGCCGTCGCCTATTTCCTCAGCAGCCGGCCGGGTTTCACCGGCAGCGTCGCGGTGATCGAGCGCGACCAGACCTACGAATTCGCCTCCGCCCCGCGCTCGCTCGGCGGCGTGCGGCAACAGTTCACCACGCCCGAGAATATCAAGATTTCCCAATACACGGCCGAGTTCCTGGCGCAGGTCGGCGATATCCTGGAAGTCGACGGCGACAAGCCCGATGTCGGTTTCAAGAAACAGGGATACCTGTTCCTGGGCACGCCGGGGATGGAAGACGCCATGCGCCGCATCCATGACATCCAGATGCGGGAAGGCGCGCCGGTCGTCCTGCTCGACGCGCCGGCGATGGCCGAAAAATTTCCCTGGCTGAACGTGGACGGTGTCACCCTCGGTTCATACGGCACGGCGAACGAGGGATGGATCGACCCCTTCGCCCTGCTCCAGGCCTTCCGCCGCAAGGCGCGCGCCCAGGGTGTCACCTATTTCGACGATGAGGCGGTGGGCATCGACCGCGACGGCGCGACGGTTACGGCGGTTCGCCTGAAAGGCGGCGACACCCTCGCGGCGGGCGCCGTCGTCAACGCGGCAGGGTTCCGCGGCGGCAAGGTCGCCGCCATGGCGGGCGCGGATTTGCCCGTCGCCCCGCGCAAGCGCAGCGTCTTCGTGGTCGACATCCGCGAACAGATTCCGAACCATCCCCTGCTGATCGATTCGACCGGCGTCTACTGGCGGCCGGAGGGACAATACTTCGTCTGCGGAAAGTCCCCGGAAGAAGACAATGACCCCGAGCCCGCCTATGACGATTTCGAGGTCGACCACGCCTGGTTCGAGAACGAGATCTGGCCGGTCATGGCCGAACGCTGCGCCAAGTTCGAGGCCCTGAAGGTCGTGAATTCCTGGGCCGGCATGTATGACATGAACCTGTTCGACCACAACGCGGTCATCGGCCCGCATCCGGAAATTTCGAACTTCTATTTCGCCAACGGCTTCAGCGGCCACGGCCTGCAGCAAAGCCCCGCCATCGGCCGTGCCGTCTCCGAACTCATCACGGCGGGCAAATTCGAAACCCTCGACCTCTCAGCCTTCCGTTTCGACCGCATCGCGGCCGGTGAAAGGTTCTTGGAAGAGGCGGTGGTTTAATACGGCATTTTTCAACCTGATTGTGTTTCAAAGCGTTACAAGGCATGGAATCACAAAAAAAAGGATACCAGCATCTATAGATTGCAGGTAGCCTAATTGTATCAGAGGCCGGTCTTTGGTGGTGCGGTGTCAGGAAAGCTGTCGAAAGAACAAAAACGTGAACGAATGCGCTATGAAACACGGCGTGCAGCTGCACCTTTGTTAGATGATCTACGTTTTCTGAGAGAAACAATTGGAAGCCCAGGAGTCACGCCCGGCGACTTGCGTCGGATATCGAACCTACTCCGTCGACTTCTTATAGAAGGTGATCTCTTAAACGTTGCAGGGCCTCGTTTAGGTAAGATCAAGCTGCAAGCTCTCAACACTGAACTTGATCAAGAGCTTCTCAAGCAAAAGGATGTCGAATACTACTTTAGCGGCATCATCTCGTGGACTGGCATAGAAATCAACACCGCTAGCAAGACAAAAAACAATCAGGTTCCATTCCCTGAGGACATCGCGCGGGCCTTTAGAAAGGTTAGCCCCGGCAATCCCAAATATGTTCCAATGCGAGTCGATCTGTTCTTAACACAACGCGTTGCAGCTATTAACAACCAATGGCTAAACAGAAAGCAGGTGCTCAAACACATAGCGAACACCGCATCTGGTGTTCACAGTAGCGATTTGAAGAACCCGACAGAGAAACTTTGTCACAAACTTCGATGTTGCGCATCCTGGGGCCTAAAACCGGGAACTGCAGGGCTACAGCTAGACTTCTCGGCATTCGAAGAATGCTTGCCTGAATTGCACTACCAGGAGGACTACGTTGATGTATTGCTGGGAGAAATGTTCACAACGTCCAACGTGATTGTAAATTCTCCTGACATTCAGAAGCTTGAGGAAGCAATTTCTTTTGAACTTGGAGTGTAACCTGTGACGTTCCGCCAACAGAAATTTTTCTAGGGTTCGGTAGGCATGCCAGTTTACCCAATGTCCTAAGCTGCGTTTCCTAACCGCTTCGCCAGCGCCTGGAGGTACTGGCTGTCGGCTGCGGTGAACTCGCCTTCGGCGATGTCCTGCTTGTAACCCACCAGCTCGTCGCGGGTGTCTTCGGACAGGTCGCCGCGGGCGAGGAGGGTGTCGATCAACTCGGCATCACTGGACGCATCGCTGACCGGCACGAACTCGGTGGAATCGTCACCGTCGTCAAGATCGTCTTCGGGTTCCGCACCCACAATCAAGGCTTCCCAGGTCAGGCCGGCTGCGTCCATGCGCGCAGTGATGTCGCGGGCCGCGGCTACGACCGCCGCGTCGTCATCCTGACGCAGTTGTTCCAGAAGCGCGATAAAACCGGTGCGGTCGGTTGCAGGCATGGTCGGACGATCCTTTTTATGTGCGGAAAAGACGTATCAAGGACCGTCGTATTTCACAACCTGCTGGTCGATCGCCCCGAAGATGGAGGCGCCGCCCGCGTCCTTCATCTCGATCCTGATACGGTCGCCGAACCGCATGAAGGGTGTCTTGGGCGCGCCTGAATTGATCGTCTCGATCATCCGCACCTCCGCGATGCAGGCATAACCGACGCCGCCATCGGCGATGGCCGATCCGTGGTCGGTATCCTGCTTGTTGGAGACGGTGCCGGACCCGACGATGCAGCCCGCGCCCAGCGGCCGCGTCTTCGCCGCATGCGCGATCAGTTTCGGGAAGGGGAAGGTCATGTCCTCCCCCGCGTTGGGTTTGCCGAACAGGTCGCCGTTCAGATGCGACAGCAACGGCAGGGAAACCTTCCCGCCGTCCCAGGCATCGCCCAATTCGTCCGGCGTGACCGCGACGGGCGAAAAGGCGCTGGAGGGTTTCGCGTGAAAGAAGCCGAAACCCTTGCCCAGTTCCGCCGGGATCAGGCCGCGCAGCGAAACATCATTCACCAGCATCAGCAGCTTGATATGCTTGCTGGCGTCTTCAGCGGAAACGCCCATGGGCACGTCGTCGGTGATGACGGCGACCTCGCCCTCGAAATCGATGCCCCAGGCTTCGTCCGCGGTCGGGATGTCGTCGCACGGGCCGAGGAAGGAATCGGACCCGCCCTGATACATCAGCGGATCGGTCCAGAAGCTTTCCGGCAGGACCGCGCCGCGCGCGCGCCGCACCAGTTCCACATGGTTCACATAGGCCGACCCGTCGGCCCATTGATAGGCGCGCGGCAAAGGCGCTTCCGCCAGTTTCGGGTCGAAGTCGAACGCGCCGTCGGCGGTGCCCGCGTTCAGGCTGTCCGACAGGGCCTTCAGTTTCGGTTCCGTCACGGCCCAATCGTCCAGGGCCGCTTGCAGCGTCGGCGCGATGCCATCCGCCTTTACCGCCTTCGTCAGGTCGCGGCTGACCACAATCAGCGCACCGTCGCGCGTGCCCGTCTTCAAAGTCGCAAGCTTCATACCGTCCACTCTTTGTCTGAAAATCTTGTCGTTAGGGGGCGGTCCTATTCGTAGGACCCGCCGCCGGCCCAGCTCTTCACATAGTCCGTATTCTCGACGCCCGCCGGCAGGTCGCCGACCTCCAGCGCGGAGCGTGTATCGATCATCACCGCGTATTCGTTCGTGGCGTCCTTCTTCGGCTTGAATGCCGCTTTCAGCGCCTTGGGATGCGGGCCATGCGTGAAGCCGCAGGGATGGAAGGTCATCATCCCGGCATCGATATTGTCGCGGCTGAAGAAGTCGCCCGCATGGTAGAAGATCACTTCATCATAGTCGTCGTTGTTGTGATAGAAGGGCACCTTCAGCGCATCTTCCGACATTTCGAAAGGCCGCGGCACGAAAGTGCAGACGACGAAGCCGTTGGCGACGAAGGTGGAATGCGCCGAGGGCGGCAGGTGATACCGGTGGCTCATCAACGGCCGGATATCCTTGACGTTGATGCGCACGACCGACAGGTCGCCCTTCCAGCCCACCGCATCCAGCGGGTTGAACGGATAGGTCATCGTCGCCAGCTTGTCGCCGCGCTTGATGCGGACCTTGGTCTCAATTGCCGATCCGTTGGATTTCTGCGCGGCGAAGGCCTCGTCCAGTTCCGGAATGTCCAGCATCGCCGGGTCGAAGATGGCATGCCGCCCGACCATGCCCTTGTCCGGCAGCATATAGGTGGAATTCGTCGCCTCGATCAGCAGCGCCGTGACCGGTTCGGAACACTCGATGCGCCACATGGTGCTGCGCGGCAGGACGATATAGTCGCCCGCCGCAAAGGCCAGATGACCGTAATCGCAATACAGATCCCCCGCCCCTTCATGGACGAACATCAACTCGTCCCCGTCGGCGTTGCGGGCCAGATGGTCCATCTTCATCGGCGCGCGCCAGAAGCGGATCTTGGTCTGCGCGTTGTGCAGAACCGTCTGCGCGTCGAAGGGGGACGGCTGATCCTCGTTCATCCGGGTCAGGTCGAAGGCGCGCGGCTGCAGGTCGCCCTCGAAGGCGGTCCAGCCGGTCGGCGGATGTTCGTGATACATATGCGTCGCCGGGCCGAAGAAGCCTTCCTTGCCCAACTCGCGCTCGAACGTCCCTTCCGGCAGGCCGGCATGCGCCTGGCGGCTGGCAGTGCCCTGCATGCGCGGAAACGAGATATAGTTCTTCATGATTGTCCCTCACCCGGTCTGGCGCTTATCGACGTCTGACGACGGCCGGCGAGATAACCGACCGTGACGCATAATTAGTTTCAAATGAAACTATATCAAGCCTCGTTCGATCGGGCAACGGTCCCGGCCCCCATTCGGCGTCAATAGTGCTTTGAGTTTCAGCGGGCGAAAAGCCGGTCCGCAAGGGTTCGGGCGATCGGCTGGCCGGTCAGTCCGGTTCGTGCTCGGGCTTCCATTGCGTCGGCCAGGGCTCGCCCAGATCGTCCAAGGCGCATTGCAGTGAATCCACCAGTATCCTGACCGCGGCGCCGCCGGCGAAATGGATCACCACGGACTCGAACGCCTGGTCCGGCTCCTCGCTATAGGCGATGGCCAGGAAGGACATGACCTTGTCGGGATCGTGCCAGTCTATGCCGCGGAACTGCACCCGCTGAACCCCGTCGAAACGCAGGCCGCACAGGGTTCTGGAATAAGGCCCGGTTTCCCCGGCCTTTTCCCATTGGAACCGGTTCAGGACGATGACGAACTGGCGCGTGTCCTTGAGCAGACGCATGTCCCCCGCCGGGGCCAGCGCATCCTGGACCATCGTGCCGATCACCGTTAGATCTTCCAGATCCTGCGCCCGCAGACGCAATCGATCTTCCCCGCTTTTCAAGACCACCCCTATTCCGGCCGCCCCGGCCGGCCCGTCAATCGCCCCATTTTCTAGTCTTATCCCGAAATCCGCTCGATGTCAGCGCCGCAGGCCGCGAGCTTCTCCTCGACCCGTTCGTATCCCCGGTCCAGGTGATAGACGCGGTTGACCGTCGTCTCCCCCTTCGCGGCGAGCGCCGCGATCACTAGGCTGACGCTGGCGCGCAGATCGGTCGCCATGACTTCCGCCCCCTTCAAGGCGCGGCTTCCGCGCACCATGGCCGACCGGCCGTGCAGGTTGATATTGGCCCCCATGCGCATCAGTTCCGGGACATGCATGAAACGGTTCTCGAAGATCGTCTCCGTGATCATCGAGGCCCCGTCCGCGGTCGCCAGCATGGCCATCATCTGGGCCTGCAGATCGGTCGGGAATCCAGGGAAAGGCTCCGTCATCACATCGACGCCGCGGATCTCATCCGCCTTCACCCGCATGCCGGTCGCCGTTTTCTCGACCGTCGCGCCGGCCAGCGTCAGATGTTCGACCACCGCCTTGATCATGTCGGGGCGCGCGCCGATCAGTTCCACATCGCCGCGCGTCGCCGCGGCGGCCATCGCATAGGTGCCGGTTTCGATCCGGTCGGGAATGACCGGATGGACCGCGCCGTGCAGCCGGTCGACGCCCTGGATCTTGATGACGTCCGTGCCCGCCCCTTCGATCTTCGCGCCCATGGCGATCAGGCAGTTGGCGAGGTCCACCACCTCCGGCTCGCGCGCCGCGTTGACCAGGCGGGTTTCGCCCTTGGCCAGCGCCGCGGCCATCAGCAGGTTCTCCGTCGCGCCGACGGAAACGAAGGGGAAGACGACCTCCTCCCCGATCAGGCCCTTCGGCGCGCGGGCGATGACATAACCGCTGTCCAGCTCGATCTCGGCCCCCAGCGTCTGCATGCCCTTCAAATGCAGATCGACCGGCCGCGTTCCGATGGCGCAGCCCCCGGGCAGGGAAACCTTCGCCTCGCCGCAGCGGGCCAGGATCGGCCCCAGGACCAGCACGCTCGCCCGCATCTTCCGGACAAGGTCGTAGGGCGCGACGGTCGAGGTGATTTCCGGCGTCGACATCACGAAACTGCGGCTGCGGTGACCTTCGCCCACACCGACGCTCTTCATGGTCAAGGTCACGCCGTGCTGGACGAGCAGGTTCGCCAGCGTGTCGATATCCGCCAGCAAAGGCAGGTTTTGAAGCTCGAGCGTTTCGTCGGTCAGCAGCGCGGCCGCCATAAGGGGCAGGGCCGCGTTCTTGGCGCCGGCGATCGGCAGACTGCCGCTCAGGCGGTTGCCGCCGATAATTCTTATTCGATCCATTCCGCTTTCCCGCGGGCGCGCGCCCGGCTGGTGATCTGTTCGTTGTTGTTCCACACGCGGTACAAAATTGTCGTCCGGGGCCATCGCACTCTCTAAAATCTGCATGACGCCCCTGCCACCGCCAAAGGCGGCCGGGGCATCACATTATTCCAACACATCGTTTCCCGGCACGGGACTTAGCAAGCAATTTGGGCCAAATTGAGGCCAACCGCCGTCACAGGCGCGGCAGCGTCACGCCCCGTTGGCCCATATACTTGCCCGCCCTGTCCTTGTAGGAGACCTCGCACGGCCCCGCCCCTTGCAGGAACAGGAACTGGCACGCCCCTTCATTGGCATAGATCTTCGCCGGCAGCGGCGTGGTGTTGGAGAATTCCAGCGTCACATGCCCTTCCCATTCCGGTTCCAGCGGCGTGACGTTCACGATGATGCCGCAGCGGGCATAGGTCGACTTGCCGAGGCAGATGACCAGCACATCCCGGGGAATGCGGAAATACTCCACGGTCCGCGCCAAGGCGAAGCTGTTCGGCGGAATGATGCAGACATCGGTCTTCCGTTCGACGAAGCTGCTGTCCGAAAAGTGTTTCGGATCGACGATGGCGTTGTCGACATTGGTGAAGATGCGGAACTCGTCGGATACCCGCGCATCGTAGCCGTAAGAGGACACGCCGAAGGAAATCGTCCCCTCGCGTTTCTGGCTGTCGATGAAGGGATCGATCATCTGATCCTTCACCGCGCGTTCACGAATCCAAGTGTCGGGCATGATCGCCATGACGTGCTCCTAATCCCTAGTCCTTTTCGCCCGACGGATCGGGTTTTTCTTCCGTCCCGGCCGATGACCGCGACCGCGCCTGCTGCTTACGCTTCCGCAGGTTCTCGCGCAAACGCTCCGCCAGCCGGTCGTCCCGCCCGGCCTTACTGTTCTTACCGGATTGGCCGCTCTTGCCGGATTGGCCGTCTTTTCCTGGCTTGCCGCTGGACATCGTCCCCATCAACCCTGTCTGACCCGCCATTGTGAATATCCGACCGGCAACCTCAAGGCGGCCCATGCCGGGGAGCGCAAACAGGCGGCAAGCCGTTGCATTGAATGGTTTATTCGCATTCAGCCAAACCGGGCCGGCAGCCAGCGAACAGATTCCCTTTCCCCCGACGCCCGAATCATCGCGGCGCGAGCCCCTATCCCACGACGGGCTTAGCGGTATGCGCCGCGCTCATTCAGCATCGAATAGGCCTCGTCCAGTTCCGCGGCCAGCCGGGTCAGGTCCCCTTTTTCGGGATCGAAAGTGTAGAATCCCTTTTCATTGATCCGCTGCGAGAACACGGCGCGGCAGGTCTCCGCCGTTATCGCCGGGTCGTCCAGGAATTCGGCAAGCCGGGACAGAATACTGTCCGACAGGCTGAACACTTCTTCCATATCGAGGTCCAGATATCGGCCGGGCCGGGCCAGTTCCGTGCGGTAGGTATCGGCCAGCAGGTCGGTCACATACATGTACCAGGCGCATTCCCGTTCCATCGAAAGCGATCTGTCGCGCCGGAAGATGAACTCGCCCGTCCCGTCTTCGAACCGGCCCTTCAGGTGCCGCAACTGCCGGAACCCGAACTGGTTCTTGTAGGCGAGCGACAACAGGGTCTTTTCCGGCGCGCGGTGCATCCGGATCAATCTGGCGTTCGGGAAAGCGCCCATCAGGATCGGCGCCAGCACGGTGTCCAAATGGTTCACGATCACGGGCACCTTGCCGGCTGCCAGGCAATAGGCGAACTCGCTGAACCGGTATTGCAGCGCCGCCTTGATATCCCGCTCGAAACCGGGCGGGTCCTGGGCCATCAGCTTGTAGAGAATGGCGTTCTGGTCCCCCGTCTCCATATGCAGGTTGAGGGCGTGGAAGGGCTGAAGCCCCGCCGATCGGTTGAGCAGGCTTTCCATCGCCATCGTGCCGACCCGGCCGGTGGAGAGGATGATCACCGGCGCGGCCCCCGCCCCGGCCATGTCCCTCAAGCGATCGAACGGGTGAGTTTCCGCCGCATCGACGAAATCCGCCGCCGCCCGGTGCAGGGCGCTGACATTGGCGGCGATCCTCGCCCTGTCCAGCCCCGGATGGACCAGGGGCGCGGGCCGGTCTTCCAGAACCTGCATGCGGCCGGCGCCGTCGGCGACCCGCCAGACGATCGTCTGCGGCGGAAAGACCTCCCCGAACGGGCGCGCCAGACTCTCGCTCCCGCACAGGCTGGCGGCCGCGTCCGGTGAGAACCGGGCCATTTCCGGCAGCAGGGAAACCGGAATTCCGCCAAGGGCGCCGCCGATCCGCGCGACCATCAACCGGCGGTCGGCTTCGGAGACGGGAACCAGGGCGCAGCGCAGCAGGTCCATGTCCTTCCGGGAAATCAGTTTCGGCAGCACGGAATGCAGGAAAAGCCGGGCCTGCGCATGTTCCGGATCACGGCGCAGGCAATGCGCGGCGATCCGGATGCCGAATTCCGAAATGCCCGGATGCTGCCCCTCATTCGCTTCCATCACCGGGAAGAGGCCGTATTTCTCCACAAGTTCCGTCGCCCCCGTCATGGCGATGAGGTTGAGAAGGGAAATGAAGCTGCCCGTGGTTTGCGCGGCCTGCGGGTTGTCGGCGAGGATTTCCAGCGCTTCTTCGAAAAACCCGGTGCCGCATTGGGCCTTGAAGGCGAAAACCGCCGTTTCCGCATCCCTTCGGCCCGCCGCATAGGCCGCATAGGAAAGCTGCGCGGCCCCAAGGGGATTTCCCTCTTCCAGCGCTTTTTCCCAGGGCGTCATGCGATTTCCATCTTGGTAGATTGTCCCGATCCCACCCTTCTACCGGATTCTCGCCGCAAGGGCAGAGGCGCGTTTCCTCCCCGCCGCGCGGCCGGTTTCCGGGCCCGCCGTCAAAACGACCGGAGGCGAGCCATCGGCGCTTGCAGGCCCGGGCGGCCTATGGCATACACCGCGCCGTTCCAAGAGGCGCCCGGGCCCACGGCCCGCCCCGCGCCGGAACCTATCGGTCACCGCGATCGACGCTGCCGTAGCTCAGGGGTAGAGCACTCCCTTGGTAAGGGAGAGGTCCAGAGTTCAAATCTCTGCGGCAGCACCAGTTCCCCAAGATAAATCCCAAGCCGGACCACCGGCCAAATCACCTATCCCCTCAGCACCTGGGTTTCCGACAAGACCCAGTCGCGGAAGGCCCTGACCGATTTCCGGCGCATGCTTTCGCGCAGGTAGAGTAGCGAATAGTCGCCGAAGGTCAGGCCGACCTTGGAGAAGCGGACGAGCCGGCCGGCTTCGATATCGCCGGCGATCAGTTCATACGAGATCAGGGCCAGCCCCTGGCCCGAGAGCGCCCCTTCGATCGCCAGGATGCTGGCAAGCGGGCCTGAGACGGGCGCCAGGGTGACGTCGGGCACGCCCGCGGTGCGGAACCACTGCGCCCAGCCGTCGCCCCGGTCCTCATGCAGCAGGCGGAATTGCAGCAGGTCCTTCGGGTCCTTCGGCACCCCGCTTTCCGGTACCATGGACGGCGCGCCGACCGGAAAGACCGTCGAGCGGACGATGTGGTCGGACTGCAATTCCGGCCAGGTCCGGTAGCTGTACCGGATGGCGATGTCCGCCTCGTAATGTTCGATATCCGCCAGCCGGCTCGACGCATCGATGCGCAGTTCCACATCCGGATAGGCGGCATGAAATCCGCCCAACCGCGGCATCAGCCATTTCTGCGCGAAAGTGCCCTCCACACTGACGGTGACCAGACCTTCGACCTGCGTGGTGAGCGCTTCCGTCGCCTCCGCGATCCGGTCGAAGGCGGGCCGCACTTCATCCAGATAGCGGGTCCCGGCTTCGGTCATCTCGACGCCGCGCGGCACGGTCCTGAACAGTTGAACGCCAAGCCGTTTTTCCAACCCGCGCACATGGCGGCTGACGGCGGCATGGGTGACGTTCAACTCTTCCGCCGCGCGGGAAAAGCTGCCCAATCGGCCGGCGGCGTCGAAAGCGCGCAATGCGTTCAGCGGGGGGAGATGGCGAGGCATCCCTAACTGTGACTTTTTGTTACAGGATATGTCAAGAAACGGCGTTTGAGAAAAGCCGCCCGCGGGCGCAAATCATAGACAACGCAACACCGCCCCCCATACCGGCGCCACGGGAAACCCCACCGGCAGCCATAGGAGGATACAATGTCCGAACAGAACATTTGCATTGATCCCTTTGTTCCGCCCGCCATCCGCAAGCCCGGGATTCCACCCTTCGGCTTCCATCGAATTCTGGCGGCTTACAAGGCCTGGAGGGAAAGGAAAGAGACCGTCAGCCACCTGCGCCGCCTGAGTGACCGACAGCTTCGCGATATCGGCATCGTCCGGCACGACCTGCCGCCGGCGATGCAGGATGCACTGTTCGGCGGTCGCGAACGGCATGAAATGCTGGCCCTTTTCCCGCATTTCGCGCTGCAGCCGCAAGGAAGGCGTCACCGGAAACCGTGTGACTAGATTAAACAGGGATGGGCGGATTTTCCGGCCGCGCGGGCGCATCACGTAACCACGTCCGCGCGGCCGTGCTTGCCGGACCCCGCCTGCCCTGCCTAACCTGGGGGATTGGCCTCCAACCCTGCCGGTTTCATGAACCCAGTCAAATCGCCCCTCTTGCGCGGCATCGTCCTGATCCTGATCGCCATCGCGCTGTTTGACGTGATGGCGGCCATCATCAAGTTCATGGGCACCGCCTATTCGCCGCAGCAGCTTTCGATGTTCCGCTGCTTTTTCGGCGTGTTTCCGGCGATCGCCCTGCTGTTCATCTCCCGCGACTGGCACCGCAGCGGGCGCCCGATCAAGATGCGGCAGTGGCCGCTGGGGCTGCTGCGCGGCTTCTTCGTCGCGGGCGCGCAATTCTGCTACTACACGTCCCTGGTGCACCTGGAATTCGCCCTGGCGGCGACATTGACCTTCGCGGGCCCCCTTTTTGTCACCGGCCTGTCCGTTCCCGTTTTGAAGACGAAGGTCGGCATGTGGCGCTGGATCGCGGTTGTGATCGGGTTCACCGGCCTGATCATGATCATGCAGCCGGGCACCGATGTCTTCACCTTCTACGTCTTGCTGCCGCTCTGCGCGGCCTTCGGCTATGCGTCATCCAGCGTCTCGGTCAGGTTGATCGACGACGGCGTCCCGACCCCGACGATCAATCTCTATTCCAGCGCCGGGGCGCTCTCCGGCGCCGTCATCTTCGTGCTCGTCTCCGACGCCTATCGTGTCGTTGCCTCGGCCGAGGACTGGATGTGGCTGTTCGCCATGGGATCGGCCGGCGGGCTGGCGGTGTTCACCCTGGTTTCGGCTTATCGCCAGACGGCGCCGAGCAACTTGGCGCCGTTCGAGTATTTCGGCATTCCGCTTTCCTTCGTGATCGGATGGATCATTTTCGGCGAAGCGCCCTTCGACCGCCTCATGCCCGGCGTGTTTCTTATCGTCGCCGGCGGCATCATCATTTTCTGGCGCGAACGGTATCACGCATCGAAGATTTAGGGCGGCCCGCCTCCGCTTACGTGACGTCGGAGCCTGCCCCAGCCTCCGCTCGTTGGAACGACCATCCGCCTTGCACTCGCTCCCAACAACTCACGCGGGCATGCCCGCCAGCCTGCTTGGCGGCAAATGCAGCGTGACCTCGGTCCCCTCGCCGAGCGTGCTGGCGAGAATCAACTTTCCGCCGTGCAATTCCATGATGCGGGACGACAGGGAAAGCCCAAGCCCGGTTCCCCTATGGGCCAAATCCGCACCGCGCTTGGACTGGGAGAACGGCTGCAGCACCAATTCCAGATCCGCTTTCGGGATACCCGGCCCCCGGTCCTTGATGACGATATCCGCCCCCACCCCGTCCAGGACCCGGACGGCAATGTCGATCGCTTCCGTTTCGGGGGAATAGTGAATGGCATTGGAGAGTATGTTGAAGACGGCTTGCCGCATCAGCCGTTCGTCCGCCGTCACGGTCACCTCGCGGTCCGGCTTAGTGACGTTCAGCGCTATCGCTTTCTGCAACGCCGCCCCTTCCCACATCGCCGTGCAGGCCGCGACCAGTTCGTTGAGGTCGAACTCTTCCTCCTGCAGTTCCATGGCGCCCGCTTCAATCTTCGACAGATCGAGAATGTCGGTCAGGACGGCATGGAGATGATGCCCGGACTGTGAGATATGGGAGACATAGTCCTTGTATTGGGGGTTCCCGATCGGCCCCATCAATTCCTCTTTCAAAATATCGGAGAATCCGAGGATCGAATTCAGCGGCGTCCGCAGCTCGTGGCTCATATGAGCCAGAAAGTCCGACTTCGCCTTGTTCGCCGCAATGAGCGACTCCTCCAGAACTTTTGCATCGGTGATGTCGCGCGTCGTGCCGTAGGTGAATGCCGCGACACCGTTTTCGTCGACCTCGACTTCGGCCAATTCATGGATGAAACGGATTTCGCCGGACCTGCGCCGGATGGAGGTGACCAACTCGTACCCTGTCCCGGCCAGGGTCGCTTGATGCACCGTATCGAAATAGGCGTCGCGGTCGGCCCCCGGATACCATTCCAACTCCGACTCGAAAGTCGAGGCATTCGATAGGTATTCCTCGACCGTGATACCGAATATTTCGGCGATCTCCGCCGACGCGTAGATGCACTTGTCGAGTTTGTGATCCCATATCCAATGCCCGACCTTGGCCAACCGGACCGCGCGCCTCAACTGCGCTTCGCTCTTGCGCCTGTCCCGGTCGAGATTGACGATCACCTGCGCGACCATCACGGCGCCTGTCGCCATCAAAGATATGGCCATCGCATTGGCCGGCCAGCGCAGATCGTAACGGATCAAATGGCCGAGGCCCTCGTCCAGTTCCATCCCCAAGAAATTTGGACCGACAAGCGCAACGAACAGAGCGGCCAGGCTCCAAATGGTCAGCAGGCTGAGGCCCAGGAAACCGACCACCATGCCCGGTTCCGTTCGCAGCCGGCGGAACCGGCTGGCCTGCCGGTGCAAAAGATAGCCCGTCACGATGACAACCAAGACAATCGTAACATCCACCACCGTGACTATGGTATCGACTGACGGCAAACTCCCTCCCGAACGGATCCTTTTCCGATCATAGTGCCAAAGATACCAATTATAACCACACTAAAAATAACCTAATCAGCCCTAAATAGACTTATCGCCAATTCTTTCGAATTCACTTAATGTATATTTACGAAGTATTCACTGGTCTTGGCGTCTACTTCTATCCTCATGAAGAGGCCAAGTTGTCGGAATAGGGCACCACGATGGAAAAGATGGGCAATCGCGGTCCGGGACGCACCGCCGTTCGGCCTCCCGTTCGCAGCACAGCGCGTCTGGGCGGCGCGGTGATAAGCGGTCTGTTGACCGCGATGATCGCCGCCGACGCATCGGCCACGCAGGTGTTGGATACGCCTGTCGCGGAACACCTCACCCAAGCCGTCGCGGCCATCGAAAAGGGAAATGGCCAATCGGCGGTTTCCGGACTGCAGTCCATGACGGAGGCGGGCGACGCCGAAGCGGGCTATCTGCTGGGTTCCATCTGGCACAAGGGATTGGGCGTCAGGCGTGACTTCGCCAAGGCCCGCGACGCCTATGCCGCGTCCGCGTTCCTCGGCAACCCGAAAGCCATGAACGAATTGGGCCTGCTCTACCGGGACGGTCTTGGCGTGGTCGCCGACCCGATCGAAGCGGTTGCCTGGTTCCGCGTCGCATCGGAATACAATCTGGCCGCAGCCATGACGAACCGGGACGCCTTGGAATCGGAATTGAAGGACCGCGATCGCGCGGCCGGGCGCGCCCTGGCGCTGCGCCGGGAACTGGAAATCGATCTCGTCTCCCGCGACAAGCTCGGCGAACCGCCGAAGGTTCCCGTCCGGGTTGCCCGCAATGCCGGTACACGGGACATTGCCCTCGCCATGCTGCGCCAGGAAACAGACGTCAGGAACAGCGGCCCGGTCAAACCCGCTGCCGCCGAAGAGCCCGCCACAAACGCCACCACGACGGCCGCCTCCCCCACGGGCAAGACGGCGGCCGATCTCGAGCACCCCTTCCTTGTTCAGATCGGCGTGTTCGCGAAACCGGAAAGCGTCCAGCGCATTCGGAAAGAAGCGGAAGGCCTTGGCCTTACGGTTCAGGAAACGGCCCGCCGCGTCGACGGCAAGACCGCCACACGGCTGACGGTGGGGCCGTTCCCGACCGAGATTGCGGCACAGGAAGCCGCCGCCAAACTGGATGCGGCGTTGAAGGTCACGACGAAAGTGATGTCGGCGGCATCCTGACCGCCGAAACCGGCCGCCCTGTCACAAGGCCCGCTACAAGGTCCGTTACAGGGCAAGACCGACCCGCGTTCCTTCCTCAATCGCGCGTTTCGCATCCAGTTCCGCGGCGAGCTTGGCCCCGCCGATGACATGGACCGGCAAGCCTGCCTTCCGCAGAGGCGCGATCAGTTCCGTCCTGCTGTCCTGCCCCGCGCACAGGATGATCGTGTCGGCCGGAATGACGCGGCTTTCCCCGCCCACGGTGATATGCAGGCCGTCGTCGTCGACACGGTCATAGGAAACCCCGGCGATCGTCTCCACGCCGTTCCGCTGCAGCTCGATCCGGTGGACCCAGCCCGTCGTCCGCCCCAGGGTGCGTCCGAACGGTCCTTCGCTGCGTTTCAACAAGGTTACCCTATGGGCCGACCCGTCCTTGGGCGGCTTCGCACCGGTAAGCCCCCCTTCCCCGGCGATCTTTTCGTCGATCCCCCAATGCCTGTTGAAGGCGGCGATGTCCTGATGATGGCGATGCCCCTCTTCGACCAGGAACAGGCTGACATCGAAGCCGATCCCGCCGGCCCCGATCACGGCGACCCGCTCACCGACGGGCTTCGCGCCCGCCAAGGCTTCCGGATAGGTGATGACCGAGGGGTGGTCGATGCCCGGGATATCCGGCACGCGCGGCTTCACGCCGGTCGCCAGAACGACTTCCTCGAACCCTTCCGCCGTCAGACTCTCCGCATCGGCGGGACAGTTCATTTTGATCGTGGCGCCTGCCTGTTCCAGACTGTTTCGGAAATAGGCGATCGTATCCGCGAAGACCGCCTTGCCCGGCACATGCTTCGCCAGATTGAACTGGCCGCCCAACTCCGCTTCCGCTTCGAATACGGTAACCGCATGGCCCCGCCGCGCCGCGGTGAGCGCTGCGGAAAGCCCCGCCATGCCGCCGCCGACGACCGCGATTTTCTTCGGCGTGGCGGCCGGGACCGGCGCGAATTCGCCTTCCCGTGCGGCGGCCGGATTGACCAGACAGCTCACCGCCTCGCCGACGAAATAATGGTCCAGACAGGCCTGGTTGCAAGCGATGCACAGGTTGATACGGTCGCGTCGGCCGCTGGCGGCTTTCCTGACG
>Ga0209692_10002248_pt1 | contig 21996 bp, 37 predicted proteins | sample tdDd472_FD_187129 | JGI IMG/M metagenome (GOLD analysis project Ga0209692, IMG submission 187129) | Marine sediment microbial communities from the Atlantic coast under amendment with organic carbon and nitrate - tdDd47.2 (SPAdes)... | ecosystem: Environmental > Aquatic > Marine > Coastal >... | reverse complement strand
ACTATAATAGCTGTTGTAAAGAAGGACTCAGGGTGTCCTTTTAGTGTTGCATTTTCAGCAGCATCTTCCAATGCCTGATTATAGGCTTCTCTTTGTGCTTGATTAATAGCAGAATAAATTATCGGTAATTGTTCTGTGAGTGTATTATACATTGATAATTTTTCTTCATGGTCGCTATGTGGAAACCACTCTTTTATTTTAGGCATTAGATTTGCCCTGTATATTTCTTCTGGTGTTTTCATTTTGTTAAGATTCTAATTTGTTCCGCTAATTTAATTGATTCTTCCGTATCGTGGATAGTGAATCCGTTGCCATTTAATATTTGCCTGTATGACTCAGTGTGCAGGTCTGTAAATCCTTGGGTAAATTCCAAGTCAACACTGTCAAAAGCAAATTTATCTTCTCCAGAATAGGTAACCATGATTCTCCTTTTTGGTTCGTTTGATGTATTAATGCTCAGGTGGTAACTTACGACCGCAAACTCAAGTTCAATGGTTCCTTTCTGAGTGGTCTTGGTGTGGTATTTTACTTTTACTTTTTTCACTTCACCAAAAATCCATATCAGCATATCAAAGAAGTGAATCCCGATATTCATAGCCAAACCTCCAGACAAGTGTTCTTTTGTTTTCCATGACTGATGATACCAACTTCCCCGTGGAGTAAAGTATTCAAGTGAGACACGGGTCTTCTTGCTTGTTGGAGCAAAGTTTGCCTTTAGTTTTTTTATCACAGGATGTAGTCTTAGCTGCAGTATTCCGAATGCCATTTTATTATACTGCTTTGCCATTATTTTTAGCGATTCAGCCTCTGACGAGTTTCTTACCATTGGCTTTTCACATATAACACTGTATCCACGGCTGAATGCCTGGATGATAAAATAAAAATGAAGGTTGTTGGGCGTGCAGATTACCACGTAATCAACAGCTTTCTTAGAGCCCTCGATCTCTGAAAGGTGTTTCCAGAAATTAAACTCTTCTAAAAAGAATTCCGATAACGGGAAATAGGTGTCGATCTTTCCCATTACGTCAAACTTGTCCAAACAGGCAACCAGTTCGTTCCCTGTCTCTTTAATCGCTTTCATGTGTCTCTCAGCAATGTAACCTGCCGAACCAATCAGTGCAAAATTTTTCTTCATATAGTTAATTTTAAATTAAAACGCAGCATCCTTGGTGCTGTCATGGAATTTATCAGGGTCGTAATCAAAAGACGAAGATGATTCATGAAATTTTCCTGATGATTTATTAAAGTTAATGATAAATTTTTCTGTTCCGATATTCCTGCCTTTGGCGAAATCAATTAGTGCTTTATTCTCTGACGGAATCATGTCTGTCTCTAAGATATAGACATAATCTTCGCCATACACTTCGGGGCGGTAGATAAATATTACAATATCTGCAGCCTCTTCCAGTTGCCCAGACCCACGCAGCCTGTCAAGGGTTGGGCGGTGATTCTGTTTATTCTCTGCCCTGCTTAACTGGCTGAGGATAATTATAAGAATATCAAGTTCCTTGGCAAGATTTTTCAGTGTCCGTGCTATCTTTCCCAACTTCTCTTCACGTCCAGTGCGTTCTCCCGATATGTCCATTAACTGTATGTAGTCGATTCCAAATACCCGGATTCCCTCTTTCTCGTATAAGTGCCTGATAAGAGAGACGGTAGCCGTGAGTGAGTTTGTGTGTGTGTCGCTGACTGCTATTGGCAGGGTTCTCACTTCGTCTGCAACATTATCGATGCGGGTTATCTCATCGTTTATTAATTGTTGGTGAAGGATTCGCTTAACAGGTATATCTGTCTCTTGGGATATCACCCTTGCCACCAACTGCAGAAATGGCATCTCAAAACTAATAACAGACACGGGTTCTCCCGTCTTGGATATATTTACAAGTGATGTGAGCAGGAAACTCGTCTTGCCTTGCCCTGGTTCTGCGGCAACAAACACCAGGTCGGTAGTCTGAAATCCACTTGTAAACTCATCAATAGATTTTATTCCGATAGGATATCCCGTAATATCCTTATTGGACTCAATGTTTAGTTTTATGCGATCATACACCTCGTCAACACCATCGTTAAATGATTTTATTCCCGATGTGTGTTCTTTTTCAAGATTAGAAATGTTACTGCGAACGAAATCAACGACCTCTATTACATCAATAGTATCGTCGTAGGATTTATTCTGCAGTTCTTGAGAGATTCTTATTAATTCCCTTTTCATGAATTTCTGTGCTACTATGCTTGCATGAAATTCAATATGAGCAGCAGAGGCTACGTTACGGGTAATATCCATTAAATACTTAGGGCCACCAATACTGTCCAATAAGCCATGGTCTCTTAAATATTGGGTTACCTGCATCAGGTCTACATGGCCAGTGGAGTCATGGATTTTCTTTACGGCATTGCATATTATCTGATGTTCTTCCTTGTAGAAACTTTCAGGTTTAATAATACTGGCAACAAGGGGATAAGCGTCACGTTCAAGAATCATTGCTCCAAGCACGGCTCTCTCGATATCAACCGCCTGGGGTGGTAGCTTGCCGTATTGAGCGTTTATCTCTTCAACGGATACCTGTTTCATTTTTCTTCTTTTTTATAGGTTAACGCAAAAGAATAAATATATGCTCCAACACATAAACCGATTAAAATAAATCCTGTTATTTTCCACAACAGGATTCCAGTTGCCAATCCAAGTACTCCTAATAGTAGTTTCATAATTACAATAAATTAAAGTTGTGTAGTTGTATTATTTCATTTGCCAATGAGTCGGCATAGTTGAAATGCATGAATACATGTGTATTAATTATAAACCCAAAGTATATTTCATCACCGCTTTCCTTTGTAGAGCCAGGGAGGCCATAACCCTTGCTGCGGATAATCGCTTCCAGCGAGCCCTCGTCACCATCGGTGCCATAGCCTAACTTTTTCAGCTTCCGCAGGTAGTCTGCACTACATACTCTTCTTCGGTGTTCCTCAACCGCCTTGGGTCTCGTTTTCATTTCCTATAGCTTTGTCCTGTAAATATTACGACCTTACATAGCTTGTCAAGCCTGTCTATGGTTCTTACCCCGTACCTGGCCATTATTTGCTTTGAGGTTAGATTGGTGGTAATAATAAGCAACATGGAGTTCTTCTCGCAATAATCGACAACCCTGGAAAATATCTCATATTTATTTCCGAAATCATTTATAGTGGGCTCTTCTCCAACATCATCGATTATTACAAAAGGAGCACGTATTATTTTATCATATTCTTCTTGCATTTGATATGAGCTGATAGGTCTTACTGTGTTGCCAGTGTGCATCTTTAAAAGGACAGGGATTACCTTAGTTGCGAACAATGATTTCCCACGACCATTGTCACCTAGAAGGATTAAACCCCTGCCCTTATTGTCTAACAACCATGAGCAAACAATATCATATTCCCACAACCAATCGAACTTAGTAATCGTCGAATCAGTTAAGGTAATTATCTCTTCTATTTTCTTTTTCAGTTCTGCCATTTCAACAGGAATCGCCACCTTTGGTTTGGTCGCTACTTTGATAATGCCCTGCTGAATAAGCTCAGTGCAAAACTCACCAGTGTCTTTCTTTGTCGTCATGTTTTATGATTTTTTGTCCGACCGCCAACTTATCATCATAGATAATCTCATCGTTCCACGACTTATTATTTAAAAACGTCTGTGGGTTCTTCCTGTATTTTTTAGTGGGTTGGGCTATTTTGTAGTTAGGAATATATTCCATTATCAGCAACTGTTCTTCTGCTGTAAGCTCATCCCAAATGTTTTTTAGTTTATCCTTTTTACCCACTTTTTTGTCATACAAATTCCAAAATTCTTCAAAGCTGACCATTTCATTTCCCGTTACTTCTTCTTCTACATCTTCATTTACAATAAACGGTGTACCGTTTTTACACCATTCGGTCAACTGTTTGGTAGACCATTCGGAATTAATGGACAACAACTTATCAACATCAAACCTGTCTTTGAGTATTTTAAGGTTTTTTTTATTGAGATCAAGTTTTGTTACTACGTGGGCAAACGTACCGATAAGTTTGTTTTTTAGTCTCTTTTTATTGTACTCACCCATCACCTTTCCCAGTTTTCGGTTAAACAATTTACCATCATCAACCTCGAACTTATGCTTAATGGACTCCCAGTTCTTCTCAAAACCTTCCTTGCTGAACCCAACAAGTCTGGCCAACCGCTCTGTTTCAACTGGCAGTGATCCGTTGACATGGTTGTAGCACATCAAATCAATCAGTATTCTTACTTCGCTGTCGGTAAATTCCCTGGTATCAGTAAGCCAATCCTTGCTGTAAAATAAAAATGCAGGAGACTTGTTCATGTCTTACGTTTTAGTGATTGGAATTTTGCTTTCATTTCCTCAGCCTGCTCAGGCGTGAAGTATTCATGCATTTTTTCCCTGAACGCAGGGTATGTGTCGTACTTATCAATTATGTTACCGCAGTAATGATATATTGTTGCCCTGTTTTTTTTAAGCTCACTGGCTATGTCTGCCACACTGCAGTCAAAATGCAACAGGGCAATGAATGCAAACAGCTCTCTTACTTCCGTGAGATCTCTTATCCTGCGGTTAATACTTACCGCCTGTTTTTTGAGATTGAAAAACATTTGACAAAGATATCCAACCACCTCAAAGGTTCTGTCTTTGGTTACCAGAGCATGTTCCGCCTGCAGTTTAAAATCATGTTTTGCTCCCTCTAAATATTCCTCGTACTGCTTTAAGAGTTCATAAAAATCCTCAATGCGTTTATTGAATTTTTGGGTATAATGTTTATATTTGTTAATAGATTGTTGTAACTTTGATGATTCCATAATATACGGTATTTATTAGTTAGTGCGGAAGAAAGGGGAGAAGTCCCCTTTCTTTATTTTACAACCTCGGCATCAGAAATACCATCATCTTCGGAATAATCATCATCAAATGTCTCCTGCTTTACCATCCTTGATTTTGTCCATTGCTTCATCATATCCTCTTCTACCCTGTCCGAAGTCTCAAGGGCACGTAATGCAGAATCACTGATTCCTGTCTTTGGCATTTCTTTAAAGCCTCGATTAAAAATCGTTTTGAGAGCCATCTGCTCCCAATCGGATTTCCATGGGGAATGTGATGCACCTGCAGAGGGAGCACGCTTGCGGATTGACTCTATCTCGTCTGCGTTCATTGTGCCAAACTTGACAGCACTGTTATTCAACTCGCAGTACCAATACCCTCCTTTAATATTCTCTGCCTTTTGCTCAGCCCAAGGGTCAGGCACATGCGTCAGGTGTCCGTCCTGTCCATACTGAATCTCAAACTTATCTCCCTCGTAAACAAGTTTAGCATATGTGTCTTTGACCATGCCTGTGCTCATTACAATCTCCCTTTTGCCCATATATGAAGCCCAGAACCTAACCTTTTTATCCATTGGGATAAGATATCCAAGTTTCGTTACAGGGTTAAGCGATAATCCCGACGAGGCAAGATTAATCATTGCGTCAATTACCGCCTCTGGGTCATTCTTTGCACAGGCAGTCAGGTAATCATTCTCTGCAAAGAACTGCATAGCATAGCTTGCCTCCTGCATAAAGATTTTTTCCGCTCGCTTAATCTCAGCCTCTGAGTCGTCTTTTGCGATTGATTTAATAAATCTTTCTTCCGGGGCTTCGGTTACCAACTGCATAAGGGTCAGGTTTTTGATTCGTCTAACCCTTACTTCCTCTTTCTCTGCCTGAGACAGTGCAGGCTTACGTTTTTGAGGTGCGGGAGCCTGTGCTTTCTTGGGCTCTTTCTTTTTTGCAACAGCCTTGGCAGTTACCTCCTTGGTGGTGGGTTTCTTAGTGGTGGATTCCTGTTCTTTTACAGGTTCATCCTTGGGTGCTGGAGCTACAAATAATCCTCCAGGCTTTTTTTCCATTTGTTCATTCATGATACGTTAATTTATTAGTTAAACTACTTTGATTTTGGTCATAACAATATAACCTTAATCATTATAAAAGACAATGTTTTTTTGCGAATATACAGGGAGCTCACATTGCAGGATTCGCTTCCCTTTGATTGAGCCGTAAGCTCCTTCGGGTATGAACGTGGCCGCCCCGCCCCAGTAATTATTCTCAACACAATGTATGTGCTGGTCAAGCAGGGCGTGAAACTTCCTCGCCCCGATATGGGTGTTTGTGACGATGCGTTGCATCTTGCCGTTTATTTCTTCATTGCCTATTTCATATGTAAACGGGGAAGCATCCACAATTACAAAGTCATAGGGCGGAGACTTCTGTTGAAAGACCCAAAAGAATTCCTTCCATGAGCCTGATATTATATGGTCAAAGAACTGATAGAAAGCCGCACTGATATCATATCCGAAGTTGAATATCGTCTTACGGATAGTATCTTCATGCAGGTCTTTGGCTGCTATGGTTTTCCAATCGACAATTTTCCTGCCAGTGGCCAGATCCTTTCGGAATTTAAAATAACAGTCCAGATATTCACAGAAGTAGGAACGTTCAGCCTTGCCGTGTTTCAATAAGAAACGCACCTGCTTACTGTTCTCCTTGTTTCCATACAACAGGTGGTTTACCATATCCTTAGTGGTTTTAAGGATGTCTTCGGTAATAAGCATCTTCCCAGGATTGGCCTCCAATATCTCTTCCTCTGCTGTTGCATATGCCTTTGTGCTTACACCATAAGGCTCTCCTGTCCTTGGGTTGGTAGGTTCTTTAAAAATAACATAATCTTTCAGAAACCCTGAATCATCGCCAAAATTGGCAATGGATGCAAGGTAATCATGATACGCATTTCCTCTGACTTCAGCTTCTTTTCCAATATCACCTGCCTCGTTTTCCCAAGCATACTTAAACCACAAAGGAGACGTTTTATACGCTTTCAGTCCAGTGCTACTGATGAAAGGCTTAAATACCTCGTTCCTGTGGTAGTCCTCATTGGGAATACTATTTGGTTTACTAACATAGGGCAGTTGATAAGGAAATTTACTAATGTCGGTGAATGCTGTCTGAGTTTTCTTCGACGTTTGCTGCATATTCCTTTAATAAGTATAATAAAAATTTTTGCCTTGATAGTTTTAAGTGGTTAGTTTTGTTGTGTACATCCCTCATGTCATCGAGCGTCTGAAGCTCTTCTTCGCTCATTAATAGATAAACTCCCATAACAATAATATTAAATAATATGCAAATATATTAAAATATAGACAATCAGCAAATTTATTTGTTGATAATTGTTATTTTAAATCTGAGTCTAAAATCAGCCTGTCCCTGGAGTCTTTTCAGGGCTTTATTGAACTTTTTCTTGGTAAGGAACAGGTAGATGCAACGTAGATGAGAATCAAGAATACGATATCTATGCTTTGAAACAGGAGGATGCTTCCTTAATTTACTAACCGCTAATCTATCTAGTCTCGCAATTTCACGGTAAGATTCCAGGTTACCGTCATTATAGGGCATTTTTATGTAAATATACGTGCGGATTGTGAATAATCCAATACTTAGTTATGAATTTTCTTTTTAATTCTATCGTATTCCCTCCACCGTGGATCGGTATCATCGGGTTCGACAAACATATCGCTGCCGAAGAGCTCACGTTTTAACGCCTGGTATCTGTACATCTCATCCACGTTAATCTTATTAGCGAGATAAGCATTGAACACTATTTTATTCATAATTATTTGTTTTGGTTATACCATTCGATAAATTCAACAACTGCTTTATAAGTAGTGCCTATTTTCGTCAACCCTTCTTGTTCCGTCACTTCGATATTGTTGTCTAAAATGCTCACCGTCCAGTTTTGAATGTGATAGGTTGCAGTGAGAACAAAGTCTGAACAATATCCATCATCCAAGTCATTAATAGTTTCAATCTTCTCCACTACTGGCATTAACCAGTCCCATGAGGAATGAAACAATAATGGATTGTTCTTATCCGTTCTCCTGATCCCGTATGTGTCAAACCAACATTTTTTCCAGACTTTTGTATCGTCTGCATATCTGAAATTGCGGTGCTGTTGTTCATAACTCCAGTCCATAAACTCAGCAATCAGTTTGTTTCCTTTTAAAATCTCTTGTTTGTTCATAACGTTTCAATTATAGGTACATTCTTAAATGATGTTCCAAGAGCCCCAGGGCTCTCTTCGTAGTTATCCGATAACGGATACAAGATGTGTCCATCTTCAAGGATAAGAACAATTCCTGCCTCATGCCAATCGTTCTCTTTGAGTTCTGCGTCGGTCATATACCGGACGTCCTTAATAGTCTTGCCGACTATTGCTTTCTTAATGTTCTCAAGGGTGTCACGTATCTGCGTGCCCTTGTTTACTAACTTAATGATTTTACCTGTCATGCTTTACTTTTTAAGTACACGAAACCGTGCCCTGTTAAACCAACGGGCATTGTTGTGGAATGCGTTGTTGAGAACAAACCACCTGAGCTCATTCCTGTCTTTAATACGAGCCAATAACTCATCGCTTACTCTCAGGTTCATGTCAATTTTAATTCTAATTCTTGGCATCTTTCAATGTTTTGGTATTTCAATAATTCTTCCATTCGCATATGCACATGCTGAGCATTTCAAACACTTGCCGTGTTCTGCAGTCGGGCATTTTATGGTAGTCGGGTCATCACTGTACTGATCTACAATGCGAACCTCGTTTGTTGCCATAAACCCTGTCCCGTTTACAGTGGCATACTTCATCAGCCTGGAGTAATCCAAGTCAGGATCTGCTGCGTAACCGTAAACTTTGATGTTGTTCTCGTATAAGACCTTCGTAACCTTGGTAAATTTATCAATATCTGCCTGGTCACGAAAGTCTCCTGCTTCACTGAAGCGGAGCATTTTGACACGTTGCTTCTGAGCTCTCATTGCAACGAGCATAGCATCTGCCAGTTCTCTTGGTGACGAACTGTCAAACACTTTTGTTTGTCTCTCTCGGTAGAAGTAGGTATTCCACCATCGTTTCTCTGTGCGTTTAGCATAGCAGATGTCTGCTATCTTGCACTTTCCTTTTGCCTCTGCGGGGCAATTGGTTGCACTACCAAAATTCCAGATTGCAGTAGTTTCAGGTAACCAACGATTCCCAAATGATAAGAAATTCATTTGATTAATTATTTAATTTTTACTCGCACTTAGTGAGTTGGAAATATTCGTGCATTTCAGCGGCATCATCAAAGTGTACCGTGATTCCTTCTACTACACCGTCATCAGTTCGTGGTGCAACAATACATATCCAATGTCCTTCCGAGCAGGTGCATGTTTTTATGTCGCACCCACCTTCAGGCTGACTGACATTAATACCGCCATCAACCATTACACAACCAAGGCCGTCATAGAATGTGCCATCTGGCTTTACTCCTTCGTGTTTGAACTTTACGATTTTCATGATTCATAAATTTTAAGTGTGATAATACTCTCTCTCGGCAACCTTGTCAATCTCTTCCTGTGATACCAGGATTTTATCAATGAAAGATTTGCCTGTTTCCTTGTGCATTTTATTCTGATAATCCGTATGCTGGAAATAATACGGTGCTCCTTCCCAGTGTTTCGCAATTTCTCTTCCGGTAAAAGACACATCCTCGCAATCAAAATCATCCACGCTTCTCCATCTCCAACTGGAATTGAATCTTCCCTCTCCGTATCCTCCATATACTTCTGTTAAGTGATGCCATGCCGCCCCATAGGGGGCACCACCCGGTGAAGTAGTCCAATAAATAATCACCCCGTTCTTTGTTATAAAAGAAATAGTGCTGCTCGTGTGTTTATAATCCACATGATGCAACTCATAAACATTATCTCCTTTTGTCAGGCGATAATCAATAGAATGGTAGTGCTTGCTTATTGGTTTTCCAAGTATAACAACCTCTTCTGGCTTTTTCCTCATCATCGGAAAGTCGATAAGATTGTTGTTATATTCAGTTCCCTTACAGTAGATTACATCTCTCTGGAAACTGTTTCTTATTGCTCTAAATTGGTATTGGTTCATCACGCTACATTTATCCCAAGTGATATCAAGTAGTCCTTGTTAAGAATGGTAGCCCCTTCTCTCGACAGGTATCTGTCAACAGCCTCCTGAAGGACTTTTCTGCCTCGGCTACTGTTGACCATGGTCTGCAAGGTGTACCCTTTCCAGCAAACCTTACGGTAAGACTCACCTCCATTGGTGCTCACAAGAATTGCTTTCTTTCCGTCTCTCTTAACCTTGGCCTGCCATTTCTTTTGCTCTTGCTCCTTGAGAGCAAGGTTGACGAAATGGTTGGTCATTGTGTCAAGGTTGTGGTCATAGAGCTTGGTTACTCCAAAGCCATTAAACGAGTACTGCTCCAGGGTTTTCGGTAGTTGAATATACTCCTTGAACAATTCACGTATGGCCTCCCATCCTCCTTTACCAGTGCTCATTTCTGTGTAGTCCATTTCTCCGCCACGGGCGTCGTCATACACATGTGCGATTTTCTTCCCTTTGTACACGATATCGGCATTGATTCCAACGCCACCATCGTGTCCTTCAAAGGTTACAAGATTGACAATCTTAATGTCAAGGTCTTCCAATTTTTTCCTTTTACTCATGGTTACTAATTTTTAGTGTCCCATTTCATCTAACATGTCCCAATTTACAGTACCTTCTTTGCCAATAATGTTATTGTCAATAAGGCTTCGTGCATTCCTACCAAACCAACCTTGCAATGACCAACATAGTCCGGTCATTATAAGGTAAGCCCATGCTTCAAGTTGATCTTCTGCCGGAGCATTTTCACCTTCACAAAATCCTTCTGCATAAGCAGTAGCAAGATATGAAGTCCAATTAATTTCACTTCTCTGATTAGGAAGTTTGATAACTTCTTTTTTACTCATGGTTACTAATTTTAAGTGTTAATAATTAATATTTGATACGAAACTCTGCTGAGTCTTCTCCAAATCCCTTTTCTATTACAGTAATGGAATTTTCAGAACGCACTTCTGCCTCGGTGCAGGCATTTCGTGCTAGGTAGCGTTCATTGCTCGAAAAGTAGAATGTAAAATACTCTAATCCGTTTTCGGCAGTTTTCTTTGCTTGATTCAAGATAGCCTCTACCATCTCGTCCACTCGCTGTTTGCGAGCTTCTTTGTTTACTTCAATCTTCATGATACATTAAATTTTTGACTGTAATAATTTGTTAATTCATCCACAGGACATATTATATGGTCGTCCTGGTTGTCGTATGACCAATCAACTCCGTTGACAATCATACCAAGAGCGTTCAGATAGAGAAAGGCACGGGAAGGAAAATTATAAGAATGCCTTGAAATAGTGCTACTTCTGACAGCAGCATGGGGAATGCTTTCGCCTTTCCCTTCACGGTGCAATTGCTTTTCAATTCGATCTCCATCTTTTTGGTTTCTCTTCCTGTAAAAAGGGAAGTGGTTTACAAGGGAATCATCATACTTGCGTTGCTTTAGGTGATAATAATCATTTGACAACTGCAGTGAACACAGACTCTTGATGTCGCTGTAGTTATACAGATCTTTGCACGCTTGTGCAAACTCAGGTTTTAGCCTTATCCCATTGGTTACTATACCAAAGTAATCCAATGTAATCCTGTACTGCTTCATTAACTCCAAGGAATAAACAATAGCCTTTGTGTTCAGCGATGGCTCTCCTCCTGAAAATACCAGATACCCTACGGAACTCACTTGATTAAAAAATGAGCGTAGATAATCACGCTCAATATTAACAAGTTGTCTGCAACCTCGCAGGCAATGCTCACATTGAAGATTGCACATGCGGGTTACCTCGATAGATACTCGTGGAATATGCATAGTCATAAAAAACCACTACCCTTTGCAGAGTAGTGGTAAAACAAAATGAAAATGCGGTGTGTGAACACCTATATTTTAGCGAGAATCTTGGCAGCCTTTTCGGCATATTGTTTACGCAGTACGACGTTGGTGCGAAGAACATCAATATCGCTGATGCATAACGGTTTCAACATAACCGCTACATCTTTTACGTGCGGGTCGTCATTAAAGTTCAGTAAAGGTATCAAATCTACCAACTCGCAGATGTTCCCGACAAGACTATTTTTGAATTTCTTTTCCGGGTCTTTGAGTGTTTCAGCCATATGGGAGACAGCAGCACGCATTCTGTCAACCATGTGGTCAACAGCATTCTTTACCTTGTCATTCAGTCTCGCACTGATGCCCTCTTTGATCTTGGCGATTTCCTCGTCATTGATTTTAATCCGAACGTCATCAGCATCACCGAGTGCATCAAAGTGGTATGAGAACTTGAACTTGTTTCTCAGGATAGACACTGGCGGATAGTCCTCTTCCCTGAACAGCGTGTTCAGCATAGACCTGGCTTCCTCGACGAGCGTGGGAAAGTCTGCGACGAGTTTGTTGATGAGCGTCTCGAACTGGTTCTGGAACGTGCCCATCTGGGATGTGTAATTAAAAATGTTCTGCACGGGCAGAAACCTTGGCCCGTTGTCATCCCAGGGCAGGGTGTTTTCGTAGTGATATGTCCTTGCTGCATTGGCTACCTTGCCAATCTCCTTCAGAACAGTATCACGATTGATTAATGACTTGTTGAATCTCCCTGCATTAATTGCATTATGGGAGTCCTCAACTTCCTTTGATGCCTTGGCATCATACTTTCTTGCGGCCCACTGAGAAATACTCAGGTTTACGACCATTCCTTTTTCTTTTAAACTCATGGTTAAATAATAATTTACTATTATACAATTACTCTACAATTAACACCTCTCCAAAAGGTGGTTCAAAATCATCATTGTCATATACACACCATAGGGTGGGATAATCTGGCTCTTTAGGAAAACTCCGACACATTCCATCGGTGAGATAGACCATTGCTTTAGTGTCGGGCATATTCTCGTTTACCCATACAAAGGGCGGAACGAAATCAGTACCTCCACCGCCAATCACATTGATTACAGTGTCTGGCTCCAGGTCAACAGTATCCTGTATCTCTGTGTCGCATTGGATTACCGTGGTAGGAATCTTAAATATGGCAGATGCCGACTGCAACTCTGATACAATCTTCTCCACCAAACGAATCCTGCTTGTAACCGATCCTGATGCGTCAATGGAGAACACAACCCCGCCAATCTCAAGGTTTTTCAGTGCAGGGAGATAGAATCCCATCGCCAGAAACCTTCTATTGGGCGTTGACCATGTGTAATCATTGTTCGCCTGAACGGTTAAGAACCGTTGAAGAACTTCCTCCCAGGGAACGGTCGTCTCAACCAATTTCTCGATTGTCGTTTCCATCCCTGCGGGAACAGTACCTGCAGACTGTGCTGCATCAAGGGCATCAACGAGTATCTGCCTGGCTTCCGCTTCGGCTTCAGACTGCGTTTGCCCTTCCGCTTCGTAGTCGTATTGCTCTACGCCTCCCCATTCCTGAGGTGTGGATTGTGAATCATCCTGCCAAGGCGTTGCGTCTTGTTGAGAGTCATCACCATTATCCCCATTTTGTGGCTGTCCATTACCATCATCACCACCACCGCTTTGTTGTTGTTGGTTGTCATCCTGCTTGTCTCCATCATCATTATCCTGTTGCTCACGCTCAAGAATAGAATAGACATGCTCTACGCTCATTCCCTTGAATCTATTGTCAATTAGGACATGAGGTGGCAGAACAAATTCTGAGTCCCTGAGGTGAAGGTTCACGACATAATCAGCCGCTTTATTAAAGAGATCAGGGTTGCGGTCGCCTAACCTTAGATGATGAAGGAGTCCACCATGACCTGCTTCATGTGCAATAAGCGTCATAGCCTCCTGGATATCCAATGACTCGACAAACGCAGGGTTATACCTAACCTCTTTGCCATTGGTACAGGCGGACTTGATGGTAGTGTCCTCACGATAGGATAAAGGAAGAGCCAGACTTGCCCAGAATATCTTGCCCATGACAAGTTTTGTTTTGGCTTTGTCAACTAATTCCTTTGCTGTCATAGTTTACCCTTTCATTTTATCTTGGTTTTTATCAAACCACCTGATAAACTCATGAGTGGCAAGAATTGACCGATTACGCTGACTGACAATTTTCATGGTCAGCGTTTCAAACTCATCAGGCATCCTTGACAGGTACTGCAGGCTTGGCTCGATGTTTTCCTCGGTCATATACTCTGCAATCATTCCTGAGATAAGGAAGCGAGCACCCATAGAGCCAGGGACAGGGGCATTCATAGGATCAAGTATAATCTGCTCAGGTGTAGGCAGTGACAGCTTGACATCGATGTACTGTTTCAACATCAGTGCAAACTTATCTCCGCATCCTGCTTCATATACTGCGTATTCCAGGCCACTTGGAATGCCTGCCCTCATTGCATTGCCAACACGGGCAATATTCCTGGGAGTAGGTGTGTTCTCAATGTCCTTGGTAGGCTTAAACCCGTTGACTTGTCTTGTCTCGGTACGCATAAACGAAATCAAATCGGTTGGCATGTTGTTGTCCAGTGCCCACTCTATCCAATCGTGTACATTGGGCTCCAGTTCAACAATAAAGAACCTGCCTTTCACGGGCTCAAGGATTCCTGTAACTCCTGCCATATCCTCACGTCTGTTGGTGGCTGCAATAAACCTGCAACGCTTGCTTACGTACATCCCTCCGATGTTTCCGCCATACACCAACTGCATTGACACGGCCTGAACTGTTGCGGTTGCCTGACCCAAGTCATCAAGGAAATAATCGATTGGCTGATACCTTTCAATCTTCTCCTTGTCTTTTGCGTAAATGGCATCTTTCCATGCCTGGTCAGTGTCGAATACCTCACCGCGAATACGGGCATCCCGTTCTTCTGGCAGTTCTTCGAGCAACGCAACGTCTCCGAACTTAACCCATACTGCCTTGCCGTCAATAACGAATGGCAATCCTTTTTTGTCAGTCGGGTCTTCGAGCACAGGGTGACTGAAAATCAACCTGTGACCAATTCTAGCGGAAGACTGCTTTACAATGTCAGTCTTTCCGATTCCGGGCTTACCCTTGATAAGGATATTAAACCCGTTCTCCAAGCAAAAGGCCAGTAACTCTTCGAGTTGCTTTGGCCTCAGCTTTGTCTTCGTGCTTGTCTCCATAATTTAATTATTAGTGAATTATTTATTGAACTTATTCTCCCATTGTTTCCATTGGGAGCGTGGAATCTGACGGATTTCCTTCTTGTCCAGGTCAACCATGTACAGGTATTCGATGTCCCCGGCTAGATACGATGCTGGCTCAAATGCTCCCACTTTCCACCCCATGGATTCATTTTTGCTTGGATGGCATGGTGCATTATGCTTGCCGAACACCCTGTTCAGCTTGGTTTTAAACTCCTCTTTGCTCAGTACCTTCAACCAACTGTGCCATCTTTCGTAGGGCAGTTGATACTGTCTGTACTCTAATGCCCCAAGCATAACAAGCCATCCCGCACTCTGTGAAACATTGTCACGAATTCTGTCTTCTTTTACCCATCCCATGAATTGCTCCAAATGCGGCAAAGTCCCTTCTGGGTAACCATCTGAGTGGCGATAGAATAACAGGTAGTCGTCCCACGATGGTTTTGCTAAAATTACATTTGCTCTTGTGCTCATAATAATACGTTTTAATAGTTAATATAAATTGCGGTGTGTGAACAACTAATTTACTTTACTTTAGTCTTAATCATTTTTTGTACAATTTTAAATTATACTCTTTAAATTCCTCAGGGGTAATGAAGTCCCAAGTATGGCCTACTCCCCAGAATGAATAGTACTCTTCTCCAAGGTACTTCACTTTGTAGATGGTACTTTTCTCTGTTGGGTATTCCATGTCAAGGTACTCCAGGTCACCCGTCTTTTTATTCTCCTGCATTAGGTATCCGTCGTCTACCACATTATAGAAGTTAAGGATAAGATCCTTGTGCTCCACGGGAATCATGGGCTGTGCCCACCCGTTCCAACGGTCATTGGTATTGCACACACACGGGAAGCAATCCTCTCCGTCTATGGTACAATACCCTTTCTCAAAATTAGTAGGAACTTTGTCAATTGGCTCGATGCTTACGACGTCCAGTGTTTTTATAACAAACCCACTACCATAAAGCACAAACCCTCCATCTGCTCCAAGGACATACTGTACGTTTCCGTCATTCCGGACAATCTTGTACCACTGCCCGACTTTTGATTCTGATACTTTCATTTTGGGCCAGGACTGTTTGTTTTGTCAACGTTTCGCTCTAACATAGTCACCTTGGTTCCCCAAGTCTGAAGAGGCACTCCTTTACTGGAGAGGTTGAAAGTCAAAAGACATTTCTCAGTCTTTATCTTTACGTTCATATCCCCTGCATACTTAATGCAGGTTGCTGCATCCTTTTCTACAATGATGCTTTCTCCTGGTTGCATAACAGACATCAAGTCCATCATGTAACCTGTGATTGTTTTTGTTCTTGGCATAATTGCGGAGTGTGAATTAATTAAACCTACGCATGGTCTCGGTGTCGAGGTCTTCCATCCTGCGGTGTGCATCACGGATTTCCTGTTCAATCTCAATCTTGCGGGCTTTCTTGAACTTGACGATTGCCATTTCTTTCAGCTCTTCCAGTGAGTGGTTCATATCTCCCCACCTTGCAATAAGGTATTTCGCCCGGACACTACGGTATATGTCATCCTTATGAATTCCAGCATCAAGAGCCGCCTGTTCGGAATTGAATTCAAAGTTTTTAATGCCTGGGTACTTGTCTTGTTTCCATGACGAGACATACCAATACTCTACCAATCCAACAACAAACGGATCTTTGTCTTTCTCGTCATACCATACCTCAAGTTTGGTGAAATACTTCTCCTTTACTGAAAGGGCAATAAGGTCAAGCACCTCCACTGGAATGGGAGTTACCTCGAACTCCTCCATGTCTACCTGCCTCCCGCAAAGGGTGCTGCACACATTCTCCAGGGTGGATGTCAAAGGCAGGAATGGGATTGGCGAATTGCCATCGCTCTGCAGTTTCTCCTGTCCTTTAAGGTTAAGGGATTTTACGTGTTTCTCCCACTCTGATAATTTCTCATTGTCATGAATCAGCTCGGTTGTCTCGCTGATTAAATACTTTGTGACTTGTGTCTCCATTTTGTTTTGTTTTTTAAATTTGATAATCAGTTACATTTTTCATTCTAATAGCTTCGATCATCCTTTCTACTTTGGGATAATCTACGTCAGGGCACGGGTGTATTCCCGTCAGGGTCATTTGTGAGTATAGGAAATGTGCTATGACTTTTGGAGTCCAGCCTTTTCCTCGTCTCGATTGAGACAGTGCAATACCTGCTTGGTACATGAACGTACTGTGATGAATGGCTAATCGATAGTCCCTGTTGATACCAACCGAGTCTATGATTTTCCTCTGCTCTTCCCTCATTTCTCTGAGTAGATCAGCATTGAAATCCATAAATGCTTGGTCTATCATTTGCACAAACTTCTCTACAACAGCTTCATTAAACTGTTGGAACTTGGTTTTCTTTTTCATAAAATATTAATTAAGATAGTGCTGTAGTATACCTATATTTGACGTGCTTGGAAGGATACGCTCGTGCAGTCTCTGTATTTTGTATCCAGACAAGTGATACCTTTCACGGAGAAGCTGTCTCAGTTTAATCCTGGGTAGTTCGTATTCATCTAATGGGATTACAGCCTCTTCCTTTGGGGGAAGAAAGCTAAATCCATACAACAGAGCTACCCTGTCAACCATCGTGATATGCTCAAGAATTTGACGGTTGCTCCATATTCTATTTACTTTTTCTCCCATGGTCATGTAGTTTATAGTATCTCAGCCACTCAGGTACGGGATATCCTTGTTTCCCGATTTTATAGAAGCATCGTGTGCCATTGGAATAGCGGTACACGGTCTTGTGTCCATACTTATCCTGGGTTGCCTGCCCCATCCATATGGGGTATTGCTTACCCTTTTTTGTGGTTCCGATTACAAATGTACCATGGGGCGAACTGCGGAGTGTGAACGAATATCCGTCAATGTCAATCATACCAACAGTTTCAGACTGCTCCGGCACGCCCTTGAAATGATACAAACCATACTTCTGCCTTGCGTTTACAAATGTACACAGCATGACAAATACTAATATGCTAATGGTTGTCTTCATTATTACAAATGTATCAGATATTTTCTTTTCCTGTCTCGTAATCGGAGAAGATATCACTAAAATACTTACGGGCAAGGTCTCTGTACATGATTGCCAAGACTTTATTCTTGTGCACGTTCTCTTTGGCAAACTCCAAGTCTTTGGATACACTCGTCCACTTCCAGATCAGGTTTTCTATTTGGTTGTCACTGCCATTCCCGAATCCATTGAGCGTGGCAGAACAATAGGCTTTAATCATCTCGTAGTCGAATTCCTTTCCTACGCTGTCTGGTTGTGTGTCCAGAAATTTCTCATAGTGTACCAACAACCATGTTATCAGGTTTGAGGCAAACTGAATTCTTTCTTCTTCATTTGCAAGATGTTTCATTTTATTAATTTTTAGGTACAACTAACACGTAGCAATAGAGATACAGTTTGTCCAAGGGTATTCTACCATGCTTAGGACTACTGTAAAATCCTTGATGAGCAAACCTGCTCTTGAACTCGCTCCACACCTTCTTCACATTGGAGAAAGAGTGTTCCCTGGATTCACGTTCTGTTGAAATTGAATCAGGTGAAATAATAACAAATTGCATAGCTATTCCTCCATTGGTTTTGTAGTGGTGAGCGTGTGTTTGAACGCTTTGACACGTTCCCACTGCTCATCGCTAAGGTGTGAAGATAATGGCTGTTTGGGGCGGAAGCAAGGATTGCCCCTCATGTCGATGCTGAGCTCATGGCCCAGCTCGAATTCCGCAAGTTCAATGCCGAGAGACTTGGCTGTTTCAATTGCCAGTTCCTCAACACGTTTAGCGGAGATGGTTTTAACTTTCTTTCTCATTTTCATTTTGTTTTAACATTACATAGCGAACTCCGTCCACAAAGAAGTAGTGACCCAACAGTTCCAGGTCAACAAGTGAACGGATTTCTCCATTTTCAAAGAGTGCATACATCAGGCGATGTTTTTACGTTTTTTAGCCCTGCGTGCGGCACGTTCACGGTCAACGATTGCGAATTGGGCAAGCAGTTTAACTGTGCCCATCATATCCAGTTTTATGGGAGGGAACACGATCTGTGTTTTTCCTGTCACGGTGTTGTACAGTACGTGGAATGTCATGTCATTTGGCGAACTGTATCCCACGAATTTGACGGTACACTTTGGTGTACGCATCAGGATCTTCACCATAGCGTGGCTGAAGGTGAAACGATCCATTATCAGCAGATGTTTGAACTTCTGGGTAAGGTAATACCTCAGGTTGGCCATATCTGCCTTAGCTTCTTTCTCTGTCATAATATGTGGTATTTGTTTTGCGGTGTGTGAACAAATTAAAAATAGAGACAGGGGCAGATGTCAGCATTCTCCGCCCCTGGTCTATTGAGAGAGTTTATTGTTTTGATAAAACATTCCCTGCAGGAATGTATTTCCGGGTAGAATTTTGAGGGATAGTACATCATGTGTCACGCATGGTGCCCTGTGTCCCAGGCGGCCGACCACTAAGAGGTGTTTGTTTAGCTGTCACCCCGTGCTTTTTCAGCACCTCCGCCCTTGCTCGCGGTTCAATTCGTGTTGTTCCCTGTCCAGCACTCTCAGAATGTACTGTGGCACGTTTGCACCCGCTTGCTTTTCCGTATCTAAGGACTGACCCGCTGTCAGGTGTCAAGTCTGACAGTCCCTGTCGCATGGTCGGCACAACTGCTCTGAGCTGTCCCTGTCTCATGCGTTGAGTGTATTCGGAGCTCTACGCCTGCTTCATTACTACAGGCAACCATCTTTTCAATGTATTGCTCCCCGCCACTCCTGGCCTTGCGAAACTTTCATGCTACCGATTCAATATTAATGCTACGCCCGTCTGATACCTGCGATGTTGCACTCCTGACCCACCCACTGCGGTGTGTGAACATTAAACGTTCACTTGGCCCAGGTCTGACTCATTGGCCAGACCTTGCACACTGGCACGGTTCACGGCATAAAAATATCAAGTCCCTACGGCTGTGGTATTCATTTGGTCAGCATCCAGGTTTCGTTTCCAACGTTTCCCCTTGTGATCCTGCGGACGTGAGTTATATTACACGTCTCAATTGCTATGTTTGCTGTCACTTCCGTTTCCGCGGTCACTGCCCCACAGAGTCCGCCCATGCTACCCACCAATTTGCGGGAGAGGACTATCGGCCACATATACATCTCAGCTAAATGTTTTGGCAGACTCCTGACAATTGAATGCCTACGACTGTGCGAACACTTGCAGTCCGTTAGCAAACATCAAAGCAATCCCATATGTCAAATAACATTAACCATTTGGCCTGAACAGTTTTCAGGATTCAAATTTTACTGTAATTAATTATCATTCGATAAAACATTGACAATCAATTATTGCCTGTTTACAGTGGCATTTTAGCAATAGTTTAAAACCATTACTTTGTTCTCTGTGTCGGGTTTGCACCGCTCAAAATATTCTATAATTACAGAGTTAAAAAATATAGTGGGAAAAAAGAGTAAAAGACTATTTAAAATTTAGGCGGCATTTGCCGTTGTTGTTTGTTTGGGTGCTTTCTTGGTATTGCGGTTAACCGTACGTTTTTTAGCTAATTTACTATGTTTGTCTTCCTTTGCAATTCCACAAACACGAACATAGTCGTTGATACCGAATGTAACTCGTTTTATAGGCTGTTTTTTAGCGTCTCTTTTCGGCTTTCTATGTTTGTCACATTGATACAATTGAAAGTCGGTTGCATACGCTAAAAAGTACTTAAATTGCAAGTCATTTTTTGTCAGTTTATAATGATTAATCATTAACCATACTGAACTAACAAACTTATAACCTTCTGAATGCAATTTTTTATCCAATTCAAACCCGAAAACAGAATTAAGATCTAATTTATTAATATCCGCAATACCTTTTAAGGAATGAATTAACTGAGATACTTTCTGCAATTTATTCAATCCGAAAAAAGTTAATGCAATTAATGTTGCATAGATTCTTTTTGCATTAAGACCTATTTTATAGGTACTTAAATCTCCATTCTTTTTGGAATACAATCCTTTTAAGTCATTAAGACTATTTATTTTACCATTCATTTTATTTTGTTTTATAGTTATAAATAATTAAATAACAGTCTTTTAACTCAAAATTCCCACTATGTCAAATAACGCATGATTTTTATATCATATACAAATATATAAAAATATATTAAATATACCATATATATAGTATAAAAAATAGAATAGTATTGCCAGTAATAAAATTAAATAGTTATATAATATAGAATAAAATAATATTTATAATATAGTTATATTCTTATATAATATATAAAACAGATATAAGATATTGTATTGATATATTAAATAAGATGGAGGTGGTAAAAGGTTTAGACCATTTTTTCAGTTATTTATATTCCAGGATTAAATTGATATATTTAAACATATCGGATTAAATAAGACAATAAACAACTGGAGGCAATTTTATATTACAATTTAAATAGATAAAAATACATTCCCCCCCGAATAGCCTACAAATAGGCTTTATTATATCAATAGTTTAGTTAACACAATACAAAGTATAAGACAAATGTCTATTTAAGTTAATCAAATATTGCTTTTTGTATTCTAAAATAATTTTGAACCCAGGCAGGGGGGTGGGTTTTTAGAATTCCGTTTCCCGAAGCGACCAGGGGCGTCTATGGCCTTTATAAGCCCCTCACGCTCCTTTTTATTGCTTTCAGAAACGACCTCTTTATTAGTGAGTTACGGGCTTTTTAGATATAGACTTGATATTAGGTCTATGATTTTACGAATATTTTACGAAAGTCACTAAGGTGTTACTAAAGTCACGAAAATGCTACCGTATGGTACACCGAACGGTATATCGAATGGTGATATTAGTTGTTTTTTATGGGTTTTATTGTTGTTTTGTGCACAAAAAAAA
>Ga0209692_10002243_pt1 | contig 22049 bp, 17 predicted proteins | sample tdDd472_FD_187129 | JGI IMG/M metagenome (GOLD analysis project Ga0209692, IMG submission 187129) | Marine sediment microbial communities from the Atlantic coast under amendment with organic carbon and nitrate - tdDd47.2 (SPAdes)... | ecosystem: Environmental > Aquatic > Marine > Coastal >... | reverse complement strand
TCCCACCGGACCTGCCTTCGCCACCATTTACGGGTTTCATCGTTGCCTCCCAATTTTTGTTTTGTTCTTGGGAAACGTTTCGACCCGCCGATTTATTCCCTCGGACGGCAAGAGATTCTGAAATCGGGTGAATCTTCCGGCGACCGGCATCGTCATGAAGGCGGAACCTAGCGGGTAAAGGGGTCAACTGTCTGCATGTCGGTTCACGCGCCAGGCGGGAAACGCCAACCGGGCGCAGGTACCTTTGCCCATCCGGCTTTCCAGCTCGAGCTTTCCGCCATGTCCTTCGACGAACGCCCGGACCAAGTACAGGCCCAAACCCACGCCGGCGTGTTGTTCGCTCTCTTCCGCGTGGACAAGCCGAACGAATTGCTGCGTGACACGCTCCAATTCGCCGGCGGGAATGCCGTACCCGCGGTCGATGACGGAGACGAAGAGCCTACCGTTATCGGGCGCCGGTGCGACGGAAACCAGAACCTCGCTGCCCGGCGGCGAATAGGACAGAGCATTGCGGCACAGATTGCTCACCATCTGCCGACACATGCGGCGGTCAGCGAACAAGCGGACCGGTTTGTTCTGTATCTCGATCCGTATCCGCCCGCCGCCATTCAAGGCGGACAGATCCACGGCGCGGACGGTTTCCTCCAGCAAGGTGACAAGACAGAAGTCGGTTTCGTTCTTCTCGATTTCGCTTTTCTCGACCATCGCGGCATCGAGGATATCCTGTATCAGGCCCAGCAAATGGCTGCCGCTGCTCAAAATATCGCCGAGATATCCCTTGTACTGCTCACTGCCCACCGGACCGAAGACTTCATTCGCCATGATGTCGGAGAAACCGATGATGGCATTCAAAGGGGTGCGGAGTTCGTGGCTCATCATTGCCAGCAACTGGGTCTTGGCGGCGTTCGCGGACAGGGCCTCGTTGCGCGTCCAGATCAGTTCGATCTCCGCCGCCTTACGTTCCGTAATGTCCTGAACGATGCCTTCCAGGATGAACGGCCGCCCAGCGTCGTCGAGCGTCACGGATCCCTGCTCGTGGACATGGCGTACCTCGCCGTCCGGACGGATGATGCGATGGTCAATGGAATATCCGTCGCAGAGCTTCAAGCTCTCTTCCACAGCGGCCTTTACCGCCGGCAAGTCCTCCGGGTGCACGAAGCCGAGAAAAGCGTCATACGAGGCGCTGAAATCGGCCGGAGATACGCCAAAAATCTCGTAAACCTCTTCCGACCACCAAAGCTCATTCGTTTGGATGGTCCAGTCCCAACTGCCCATGGACGCGATGCTCTGGGCACGTTTGAGACGTGTTTCGCTGCGCTGCAGCGCCTTCTCCCTCATCAGTTTCTGCGATACGTCGCGGACGATCGCCGCGAACATCGTCTTGCCGTCTACGACCTCCGACATGATCGAGATTTCCAGCGGCATCTCCGTGCCGCTGCGATGACGCCCGCTGACCGACGCGCGGTCGCCCATCAACCGGGCCTGCGGTCCGGAGGAAGCGAATTGATGCATATCGCGTTGGTGCGCCTTGCCGATTGCATCGGGAAGCAGGGTATCCAGAGACTGATTGATCAGGTCGACGCTGCGCCAACCGAAAATTTGCTCTACACCGTGATTGGCATAGACGATGCGACAGTCGCTGTCCGTCACGAGAATCGCATCTGACGCGTTGTTTACAAGCTTGTACAGAAGCTCGGAACGAAATCCGGCATGCATTGCATATACTCTCCCGCCAGTCCTTTGGCACATGACCAAGTCTGCGAATTTTCGCTATGAGGGCACTACCGCGTATGCTGCCCCGTCGGTAGCAGGCCTTTCAGAACAGGGTTGAAGGAATGGCGAAAAAGGCTCCCTTCGCCGCCGAAACTTTCTCGAAAGAACGATGTCCGGTCGACGTTTCGCATCCCCACATACCGCACCAAACAACTAGATACTCGGAACTATATTCCACAGGACGCATTACGCCGCATGCGATGACCTGGATCAAGTAAATGCCAAGATATGTAAATGAGCGGGTCGTCCAATCTCCAATCCGGCGCCCCGGCGGCAGTGCCGTGCCGGAGTCCATTTCTTACCGCCACCGCCGGACTGTGGACCGAGCCGCCTGTGGCATTCGAGGCGGGAATCCGGCTAGCGTCGGGCACCGGAACGACAGAGCCAGGAGCATCCGCAATGTCCCGCAACATAGACCGCTTGATCGACATCATGGCCGCGCTTCGGGATCCGGAAACGGGCTGTCCCTGGGACGTGAAGCAGGATTTCTCCACCATAGCGCCATATACGATCGAAGAAGCCTACGAGGTCGCCGACGCCATTGAGCGTGGCGATATGGGGGACCTGAAGGACGAATTGGGCGACCTTCTGCTTCAAGTCGTCTTCCATGCGCGCATGGCCGAGGAAACCGGCGATTTCGCCTTCGACGACGTCGCCGGGGCGATCGCCGACAAGATGATCCGCCGCCACCCCCATGTCTTCGGGGATGCGAGCGCCGATACGCCCGACGACGTGAAGGTTTCCTGGGAAGACACCAAGGCGCGCGAGCGTGCGGAGAAGGGGCAGGACGACAGCGCCTTGGACGGGGTGGCGACCGCCCTGCCCGCGCTGATCCGGGCCGAGAAGCTTTCGAAACGCGCGGCCCGTGTCGGTTTCGAATGGCCGACCGTGGACATGGTCTTCCGCGACATCGAAGAGGAAATCGAGGAAATCCAGCACGAAATCCGCGTCGGCGGCGGCCCGGACAGGCTGGAGGACGAGGTCGGCGATCTGCTGTTCTGCGTCGCCAATCTGGCCCGCTTCGTCGGGGTTGATCCGGAGAAGGCGCTGCGCAGCACCAATGACAAGTTCAACCGCCGCTTCCGCGCCGTTGAAACCTCATTCAAGCAGGAAGGCCGGGCGCTGACGGAATGCAGTCTGGACGAGATGGACGCCCGCTGGGATGCGGTGAAAAGGCTGGAGAAGAAGGGATAAGGCCCCTGACCGCGCGGCCGGGCCCGGATCAAACCCTGAGGGCGTAGACCTGCTGCGGTTCGGCGACGCCGCGCAATTGATGGCTGCCCATCGGTTCCCAGTCCGTCTGCACCAGGGACGAAAACTGGTTCGACGCCAAGACAGGACGCTCCAGGGTCTTGGTGAGGTCCTGAAGCCGGGCAACTTCATTGGCCGTATGGCCGACGACGGAGAATTCCAGCCGTTCCGGCACGCCGATATTGCCGTAGAGCACATCGCCCACATGCAAACCCAGGCCGAAGGAGATCGGCGGTTCGCCCTCCGGCCGCGGCTCTGCATTCGCCCGGTCCAGCCGCAACAGGGAATCCCGCGCCGCCGCCACGGCCATGCGTGTCGCCCGTTCCGCCCCGCCGGGTCCGGCGATGGGAAAGATCGCCAGCACGCCGTCGCCGATGAAGCGAAGCACCTCGCCGCCATGGTCGAGCACCGCGCCGGCGGTGCAGTCGAAATACCGGTTGAGCCGGGCGAGGAAGTCGCGCGCCGGCATCTGGTCGGCCAGCGCCGTCGATCCGCGCATGTCGCTGAACCAGATCGCCGCATTGATCTCTTCGCCCGCGCCGAGCTGCACCTGACCGTTCAGGACGCGTTCGCCGGCATGGGTGCCGAGATAGGCTGAAACCACGTTATGGGTCGTCAACTCGCGGACATACATCTTCAGCCCGGCGCCGAGGCGCGGCAGCAGGCGGCACAGCGCCTTCAGCTGAGAATCCGTGAACCCGCCCGGCGCGTCGGTGAGCCAGCTGGTCAACGCGCCGTCCATATGGGACCAGGACTTCTCGATCGGCGAGGTGAAGGCGATCGCGGTCGTCAGGTAGTCGGTATAGCCCTGCTCGAGGAACTCGCCCAGGATCGGAAACCGGTTGAGCCCCTCCTTCTTGTGGATACGAAAGCGCATTTCGTTCTGATGTCCGTCCAGCAAGGCCTTGAACGGGCTGAGAAGCCAGGCCTCCGTCTTGCTGGTGGCATGGCCGAAACGGTTGCGCTCGACGCCCCGGACGCTGCTCCAGGTGACGCTGAAGGACCGGAACATGGGGTGCAGGAAGCTGCAGGCGACATGCGCGCGGGCAATCGGAATGCCCGCAATGTTCAGCTTTTCGCAGAACTCCCGCACAAGGCGATCGGCATCGATCCCGCTGAGCGCGGAATCGATGACCCAATCGCTGATCGCCGTGATGGCCGCATCTTCGATGACCGCTGTCATGCACCCCAGTCCTTGTTTGCGCCTAGTCGTTCTGAAGCAGGTGGACAAGGCTGGACGTATCCCAGCGATTGCCGCCGCGCGCCTGAACATGGGCGTAGAATTGATCGATCATCGCGGTGACCGGCAGGCGGGCGCCGTTATTCTTGGCTTCGCCGAGGCAGATCGACAGATCCTTGCGCATCCAATCGACCGCGAAGCCGAATTCGAACTCGCCCTTCGTCATGGTCCCGGCACGGTTTTCCATCTGCCAGGAGCCGGCCGCGCCTTTCGAAATCACGTCGATGACCGCATCCATGTCCAATCCGGCCTTCATGCCGAAATTCACGCCTTCCGACAGGCCCTGCAGCAGGCCCGCGATGCAGATCTGGTTGACCATCTTGGTCAGTTGACCGGCCCCGCTGGCGCCGAGCAGACGGCAGGCGCGCGCGAAATTCATGATCACCGGTTCGGCCTTTGCGAACACATCGGCGTCACCGCCGCACATCACGGTCAGAACGCCGTTTTCAGCCCCGGCCTGACCGCCGGAAACCGGCGCATCGATGAAGCCGACGCCGTTTTCCTTGGCCTTGGCGTACAATTCGCGGGCCACTTCGGCGCTGGCCGTCGTGTTGTCGATCAGCGTCGCGCCGGCGCTCATGCCGGCCAGGGCGCCGTCCGGCCCCAGGATGACGGAACGCAGGTCGTCGTCATTGCCGACGCAACTGAAGACGAATTCCGCCCCCTCGGCCGCTTCACGCGGGGTGCTCTTGAAGGATCCGCCGAATTCCGCGGCCCATTTCTCGGCCTTCGCTGAGGACCGGTTGTAGACGGTGACGTCATGACCGCCCTTCTTCGCCAGATATCCGGCCATCGGGTATCCCATCACGCCCAAACCGATAAACGCCACTTTCGCCATCTGCACTTCTCCCCTTTTCGAATGCTGTACATGTACGGCGGCATGATAGCCGCCGGATTGATGAACTTCCTGTCGGATATTAGGCGGGTTCAGCAGAAACCGCACGCCCCCCAATGGGTGCCGCGCCGGGTTTTCAGATGTGACCCTGATGCAAGGCTTCGTGGTCCGCAGAAAGTAGGAATGCCATGGCCGTTATCAAGACCCGCCGGCCGGATGGCCGGACACTGTTCGGTGAACCGCGCGGGGTTTCGGCTATGGCCCGGTCAGGACCGAGCGCAGGTCATGCCAGATGTCCTCGCCGCCGGCGGACAACAGGGATCTGACCCTGTCCTCAGGACGGTACGGCACATCATCGATCCGCGCGACATGACCGCCGGCTTCCCGCAGCAGCAGCACGCCCGGCACATGATCCCAACTCCACAGCCGGTTGTAGAGCGCGAAATCCCTCTCACCCAGGCTTTGGGCCAGGAAGTCGTGCCCGGCGCAGCGCAGCCGGTTCACCGTGCCGAATATCTCGATGAACTTGTCCCGTTTCCCGGCACGATCCGCCTCGGCGAAACAGCCGTAATTGATCTGCCCGATCATGTCCTGGAACGGCTTACGTTCCGGCGTGTGAAGGCGGATGTCGTCCTTGCCGGGCCGCAGAAGGAATGCGCCTGCCCCGTGTTCCGCGACCGCGGTCCTGTCCTGCGTCGGGTCATGGATGAAACTCATCAGGGTCTCACCCTTCTCCACCAGGGCGACCATCATGCAGAACATGGGATTGCCTTCGGAGAAGTTCTTGGTGCCGTCCACGGGGTCGATCAGCCAGACCGGCCGGTCTTCCTCCAGCAGGTCCAGGATGCCGGGTGTCTTGGCATAGGCCTCCTCGCCGACAACGACCGATCCGGGCAACAGGCCCGGCAGCAGCGCGGTCAGGCGGTGTTCCGCGTCCAGGTCGGCGACGGTCACCACATCCCCCGGCTTCTTTTCCATCACCTCGTGATGCTGCAAGGCATTGAAACGCGGCATCACGTCAAGGGCGGCGGCCTCGCGCAAGGCGGCTATGACGCGATCTGGGTCAATGTCATGCATGATCTGGGTATCTGTTTATAGCGGAGAATGAAATTGTCACGGACGGGCGGGACGTAGCACAGCCAGCCGGGAATCGAAAGGCCGGCGGGCGATGCCGTGCGCGGAGCCAATTCGCCTTAGTGATGCACGCGCCCCGGTATGCTACCAAGGCGGCGATGATCCGTTTCGGTAAGGAAGGCATTCGTGTTTTTCGTCCTGTCGAATAGAACATACCGGCATCTTTTCCTGGCCCAGATTTCCTCCCTCATCGGGACGGGACTGGCGACGGTCGCGCTCGGTCTGCTGGCCTATCGCATGGCGGGCGGCAATGCCGGCGTCGTCCTGGGAACGGCCTTGGCGATCAAGATGATCGCCTATGTCTTCGTTGCCCCCATCGCCTCTGCCTTTTCCGAAGTGCTGCCGCGCCGCAGGGTGCTTGTCACGCTCGACCTGATCAGGGCGGCGATGGCCCTTTCCCTGCCCTTCGTGACCGAGATCTGGCAGATCTATGTCGTGATCTTCCTGCTGCAATCGGCCTCGGCGGGGTTCACGCCGGTCTTCCAGGCGACGATCCCGGACATCCTGACCTCGGAAAAAGACTATACCAACGCCTTGTCGCTATCGCGTCTGGCCTATGACCTGGAATCGCTGACCAGCCCCATGCTGGCGGGCCTGTTATTGCTGCTGGTATCCCATGAATGGCTGTTCGTCGGCACGTCGATCGGCTTCGTGGCTTCGGCGATGCTGGTCGTCTCCGTCCTGATACCGATACCGGCCCTGCCCGTGCGACGCAGCATCTGGGACCGTACGACGCGCGGACTTCGGATCTACCTCTCCACACCCCGGCTGCGGGGTCTTTTCGCGATCTGCATCGCCTCGGCGGCGGCCGGATCGATGGTGATCGTCAACACGGTCCTGATGGTGCAGCAGGTTTTCGGCCTGGGCGAAAGGGAAACCGCCTGGGCCTTCGCCGCTTTCGGCGGCGGGTCGATGCTGGCCGCCTTCCTGCTGCCCAAGGCGCTGGAAAGAACGACGGACCGGACCGCGGTCATGGCGGGTGTCGCGATCATGATCGGCGGCCTTGTCGGTGTCGCGGTCGCCCCGGACTACCAAGTGCTTCTGATGATCTTCGCGGTTCTCGGCTTCGGGTATTCCGCCAGTCAGACCCCCGCCGGTCGCGTCCTGCGGCGTTCGTCGCATTCGGCCGACCGGCCTTCCCTGTTCGCGGCGCATTTCGCGCTGTCGCATTTCTGCTGGCTGTTCGCCTATCCCCTGGCGGGTTATGCCTGCGCCGAATTCGGCATGTCCGCCACGGCGATCATCCTCACGGTGCTGGCATCCGCCGGCTTGGCCCTGGCCTTCCTCTTGTGGCCGCGGATCGACGCCGTCGAGGTCGAGCACAGTCATGCCGACCTCCCCGCCGGGCACCCGCATTGGGATGAAGGGCATGACCGGGCGGGCGCGCATCATGTACACAGGCTGGTCATCGACGACATCCACCCCGTCTGGCCCGAAACGAATGTCCGGTAGGGCGGCGGATTGAGCGGTTCCTAGCGATGTTCGAATTCGCCACCATACAGCGCGGCATATTCTCGGAGATCCGGGACACGATCATTGCCTTGTCCGCCGATGGCGATTGGACGGCTTTTGCCCTGGTCCTGCCGATGGGCATCGTGTTCGGCGCCGTCCATGCCCTGATGCCCGGCCATGGCAAGGCCATGCTCGGCACCTATCTGATCGGCTCCACCGCCGGCATGGGCCGCGCCATCCTGGTCGCCTTCGCGCTTTCGGCGACGCATGTGATTTCAGCGCTGCTCATCGCATTGTTCTCCATCCCCATCGTGTCCTCCCTGCCCTGGTCCCTGGGGCGCGCTCCCGTGCTCGAAATGGTGAGCTGCGGACTGCTGGCCGCGCTGGGCTGCTGGATGATCCTGCGCGCCTTTTGGCGGAACAGCGGCACCGGTCATGAATCGCAGCACATGATTGCCGGGTTTTCAGCCGGTCTGATCCCGTGTCCCCTGACGCTCTTCACGGCAACGTTCTGCATCAGCCGCGGCGTCCCGCTCGCCGGGGTGATGTTCGCCGGCACGATGCTGACCGGAATCCTGATCACATTATCCGCCGTGGCCGTCGCCAGCGTGTTCGGCCGCGCGGTTCTGTTGCGGGCCGCCTCCGCCAATTCCGGCGCTTTCGCGGCAGGAAGGGTGCTCCTCGAAGCCCTGTCCGGCGGCGTGCTGATCCTCTTGGCGGTCCTGCTCTATCCTTGATATTCGCCGGCGGGGACCTCACCGCAAGCGAAAGGGGCGGCGCCTTTCGGCACCGCCCCTTCCTGAAACGTTACGCTGTAAGCGGCGTGCTTACATCATGCCGCCCATGCCGCCCATGTCGGGCATCGCCGGCATGGAAGACTTGTCTTCCGGCTTGTCGGCGACCATGGCTTCGGTCGTGATCAGCAGACCGGCGATGGAACCGGCGTCCTGCAGCGCGGCACGGACGACCTTCGCGGGGTCGATGATGCCGGCCTTGACCATGTCGGTGTAGACGCCGTTCTGGGCGTCGAAACCGTAGGTCATGGACTTGCTTTCCATCAGCTTGCCGGCGACCACGGCACCGTCAGTGCCCGCGTTTTCGGCGATCTGACGGACCGGGGCCTGAATGGCGCGACGCACGATGTCGATGCCGACATCCTGGTCGTGATTGGCGCCTTCCAGCTTCCGCAGGGCACGCTCGGAATACAGCAGCGCGGTGCCGCCGCCCGGGACGATGCCTTCTTCGACGGCCGCACGGGTCGCGTGCATGGCGTCGTCGACGCGGTCCTTGCGTTCCTTCACTTCAACCTCGGTCGCACCGCCGACGCGGATGACCGCAACACCGCCGGCGAGTTTCGCCAGACGTTCCTGCAGCTTTTCACGGTCGTAATCGGAAGACGTGGCATCGACCTGGCTGCGGATCTGACCGCAGCGGGCTTCGATGTCCTTCTTCTTGCCGGCGCCATCGACGATCGTCGTTTCGTCCTTGGTGATGGAAACGCGCTTAGCGGTGCCGAGCATGTCCATCGTGACGTTTTCCAGCTTGATGCCGAGGTCTTCGCTGATGACCTGGCCGTTGGTCAGGATCGCGATGTCTTCCAGCATGGCCTTGCGGCGGTCGCCGAAGCCCGGGGCCTTCACGGCGGAGACCTTGAGGCCGCCGCGCAGCTTGTTGACCACCAGGGTCGCGAGCGCTTCGCCTTCGATGTCTTCCGCGATGATCAGCAGCGGACGGCTGGACTGAACAACCTGTTCCAGAACCGGAAGCAGCGCCTGCAGATTGCTGAGCTTCTTCTCGTGGATCAGGATCATCGGGGCTTCGAGTTCACAGGTCATCTTTTCGCTGTTCGTGACGAAATACGGCGAAAGGTAACCGCGGTCGAACTGCATGCCTTCGACGACGTCCAGTTCCGTTTCCAAGCCCTTGGCTTCTTCAACGGTGATGACGCCTTCGTTGCCGACGCGCTGCATCGCTTCGGCGATCATTTCGCCGACTTCGGAATCGCCGTTGGCGGAAATCCGGCCGACCTGGGCGACTTCTTCCGAGGTCTTGATCTTCTTCGCACGCTTCTGGATATCGGCGACGACGGCTTCGACCGCCAGGTCGATGCCGCGCTTCAGATCCATCGGGTTCATACCGGCCGCAACCGCCTTGACGCCTTCGCGGACGATGGCCTGGGCCAGGACCGTCGCGGTCGTGGTGCCGTCACCGGCGATGTCGTTGGTCTTGCTCGCCACTTCGCGGACCATCTGGGCGCCCATGTTCTCGAACTTGTCCTTCAGTTCGATTTCCTTGGCGACGGTCACGCCGTCCTTCGTGATGCGCGGCGCGCCGAAGGACTTGTCGATCACGACGTTGCGGCCTTTCGGGCCCAGGGTGACTTTCACGGCGTTTGCCAGGATGTCGACGCCTTTCAGCATCTTCGCGCGGGCGTCGGCCGAGAATCTTACGTCTTTAGCAGCCATTTCTGCTCTCTCCTCGAAATATACGTTTCTCTAGGTGGTCAGCTGACCTGTCGGTGCCGAAGCGGCCCTTAGGCGGCCTTCTTCGCCTTCGCCGTCACGTCGAGAATGCCCATGATGTCGGACTCTTTCATGATCAGCAGGTCTTCACCGTCGATCTTCACTTCGGTGCCGGACCATTTGCCGAACAGAACCAAGTCGCCCGCTTTGACGTCGAGCGGAGTGATGTCGCCCTTTTCGTTCCGGGAACCGGAACCGACGGCGACCACTTCACCCTGCATGGGCTTTTCCTTTGCGGTGTCGGGAATGATAATTCCACCCGCCGTCTTCTCGTCCTCAGTTGTGCGACGAACCAGAACACGATCGTGCAAAGGTCTGAATTTCATTGAGATCCTCCTCAGTGAGACACTAATTGGTCTGTCTATCGGGAAACGAGCCGCGATTAGCACTCTCTTTCGACGAGTGCCAAACACTCTCGGAGGGGATGTAGGGAACAGTGGGATTTTGTTCAAGGGGAAAGTGACGGTTTTCACAGGCAAATATTTTTTTGCCGGTTGCGGGGCATCCCCCGCCCTTGACCGCCAAGGGTGCGGGACCTCAGATAAGGAAGGCGGCTGACTAGGACAAGACTGAATTGCTCCAGGTTTCGATACCCGATGACGACGATGCGCTCGAGCTCTATTCCGAGAAGCTCGTGGCGCTTTGCGCCGATGTGTCGAAACCGCATCGGCTGGCAAAGCCGGACGGTTCTGCGCAATTGCGAAGCAGGCTGTGCGGCAGCACGGTGACCATCGACGTCGTGTTGGACCGTGAAAAGCGCGTCGCCGATCTGGGCTTCGACGTGCGGGCCTGTTCGCTGGGCTCCGCCGCGACGGCGATCCTCGCCCGGCATGCGCGCGGCGCCGATCACGCGGCCCTGGAGACAGTGCGCGATGCGGTCCAGGCGATGCTGGCGGGATCCGAAACGATCGAGGTCCCCGACGGATGGGAGGATGTCGCCATCCTGGCCCCCGCCCGCGATGTCCGGTCGCGCCATTCGGCCATCATGATCGTCTTCGATGCCGCCGCCAAAGCCGTGGCGGACGCCCTGGAGCATCGCGCGGCCTAGCCAACGGTCGTCCGGCGACAGGAACCCTCGTCAGGCCTTGCCGGCCATCCGCTTCAGCTTTTTGACGATGCGTTTGCCGTAATTGACCAGGACCCAGTGGATGGGCGCCTTGTACCCCTTGCTCCAGGCGAGTTTTCCGGCGTCGATGTCGTTGGGGTGTTTGCTGGTCTTCACGAAGCCGAGATATCTGGGTCTCTCGGCCCGGTAAGCCTCCAGATCGAAGACATCGCCGAATTCTTCGAGTTTGTCCGCGACCTCCAGGGTCAACTGGGTGCGGCAACACTTCCAGCATGTCGAGCAATTGATCTTCGGTCCCGTATGCGTGTGGTCGACGCAAACATCCAAGAAACGTTTGGCGAGGTCCAGGTCCCGGATGCCCAGGGTTTTCTCCGCCCGGGAGGACGCCGATCCCGCGCTGATCATGTCCATGTTCGGGGTTGCGGTCAGGTGCAGCAGGATCGGCTCCGCATAGGCCGAGTCGTATGTCTTGCGGACCCCGATCTCCGTATAGGCATAGGCGGAGGAGTGATAGAAGCAGGAGGCGACAGTCCCCAGCAGATACGAAACGGAGAGATTCCTGGCCGTATGGGTGGCCTGAAAATCGAGGTCAAGCACCTCATGCATGTTGGAATTCACCGAGATCAGGTCGATGCCCAGTTCCTCGGCGACGGCCTTGGCGTTGCGCAGCGTCTGCTCATGCTTATGCGGCGTTGTGTTGGCGCCGACTTGGTTGTGAAGGAAATGGGTGATCTTCCGGCTTCGATACCGTTCGTTGAAGTAGTATTCCTGCAGCGTGAAGAAGGAATCGACACCGCAGGACATGCCGGTCACGGCGCCGGGCGCCGGTGGCGTTCGATCGGAGGGCACCGTTTCCCCATGGGTGACCTTGGGGCGGTATTTCCCAAGTTGGGTCGCGAGAACCAAGGCGATGTCGGGCAGATTGGAGGCGAGGCGGTCCGAGATCGGCAAGGCGATGTGCAGATCCAGGCCGTGCCTGATCGCCAGGAATAAGCCCGGCAGGACGAAGGCGTCCGCCCTGTCACGGGTGATGTCCGGCAGGTTGCCCTTGACCTCGTACCAGATCGAATGACTGGCGTCGTCGGGCCCGATGAACTCACATGTCAGCCGATGTGTCCCGCCTTCCAGCGCATGGACCATCCCACCCGTCCGCAATGTCTTGCGCGCGTTTCCCCCAGACAAATCGAAGGCTCCATCGTGTCTTTCTGCACAAGGCGGAGTTTTTCAATTCACGCCCGAGAGTAACGGCGTTGCATGTCGCGCCGCAAGGGGGCGACCCGCCGTTCCCCGCACCAAGCGTGGTGCCTTTCGACGTCTTGACGGGGCGGGTCAGTCCGCCGCCGGCGGCGAGATGATCAGCCGTCTTTGTCCGACAGCCTCCCGGTCCTGGACCACAAGGCGGCTCTCGGCCAATTCGCCGGCCCGTTCCAGAATGGGATAGGCGACCGATGTCAGGTGGCTGTTGATCCGCTTCAGGTCGCGCAGGACGTCCAGATGCAGGGAGCTCGAGGCGATGCTGTCGGGGCGCCCTGCGCCGATCCGCGCGAAGTGGCTGTCGGTATAGCGCCTTTCCTCATGGCGGACCTCCGCCTTTTCCTGGATCAGCTTGCGGGCAAGATTGATGTCGCCGGACATGAAGACGGACATGGCCAAGTCCAAATTGGCGATGATCCGCTGATGGAAGTCGTCGATTTCACGCGCGCCTTCCGCCGAGAACATGGTCTGGCCCTTGATCTTCTTGGCGGCCAGTTCCATCAGGTTCTTGTCGATGATGTCGCCGACATGTTCCAGATTCGTGGTGAAGCTCAGGATCTCGACGCAGCGCTTGCTCTCCGGATCGTCCAGTTCCTGGCGCGACAGACGGGTCAGGTAGAGTTTGATCGCTTCGTGCAGCCGGTCGATCCGGTCGTCCGACCGTTCGACCTGCTTGCGCAGCGTGTCGTCGTTGGACGCGAAGACCTTCAAGGTCTGCTCGAGCATTTCGCGGACTTCGTCGCCCATGCGCAGGGTTTCGCGCGCGGCGCAGCTTAACGCGACGGCCGGCGATTCAAGAGCGCCGGAATCCAGGTAACGCGGCGCCTCGGTATCCTCCGCGGCGGACCGGTCCGGCACCAGCCGGCATGTCAGCATATGGACGAGCGAGAGAAGCGGCAGGAAAGCGACGGCGAGCGCGAGGTTGAACAGTAGATGGAAATTCGCGACGGCCCGGATGTGGTCCCCGCCCATCATCGCGAGATAGGGCATCGCATAAGGAACCAACGGCACGGCGATCAAGACGCCGCAGGCGCGCATCACCAGATTGCCGACGGTGACGCGGCGGCTTTCGACCGGGCTCTGCAGCGTCATCACCACGGCGGTGAAGGCGGCGCCCAGATTGGCGCCCAGGACCATCACGAGAGCCGCTTGGGTGCCGATCACCTGCGTGGCGGCAAAAGAGGCGATCAACAGGACGATGGCGACACTGGAATGCGAGAACCAGGTCAGCGCGGCGACGACGAGGATCGCCAGCAGCGGCTCGGAGCTGAGGGGTTGCAGAAGAAGGGAAACGGTCTCGGTCTCCCGCAGCGGGGCGGAAGACAGGACGATCTGCTTCAGGGCCAGCAGAACCAGCCCGAAACCAATCGCGATCCGGCCCAGGTTTTTCTGCTTCGTCTTCTCGCTCGCGAAGAAGGTGAACACGCCGAGTGCCAGGAAAAGAGGCGATATCCATTTGATGTCGAAGGATAAAATTTGGACGACCACCGTCGTCCCGACATCGGCGCCCAAGACGATGGCCAAGGCGGCGACGCCGGCGATCAGACCTTGTCCGGCGAAGGATGAAACGATCATGGCGGTCGCGGTGGAGCTCTGAACAGCGGCGGCGGCGCCCAATCCGGTCAGAAAACCAAGCATCCTGTTCTTGGCGGACAGCGACAGAACCCGCCGCAATTCGCCGCCGAAGGAGCGGGTGACACCCGTCCGCATCATTCTGATGCCCCACAGCAGCAGGGCTACGCTACCGACAATATTTACAATCGTTTCCATCTAATCACCGAGAATACGTCAAACAGACAGAATAATATCCCTGACTCGGTGAGTTGTCATTGTTTTGTAACAAAAATGTCATGAAGAGGGGCGCGGAACCCTTCCGCGGCCGCGAAAAGCCTGTCATCCGTACGGCGAACCCCGCTTCGTGCCTGACTTTGTGCCGGCTATTGGCGCGGATTCGGTCTAGTCGGATGTGGGGGAGGGCGCCGGCGGCCCGCAGATCCCGCCGATCGCGGTCCAGCCGGCCTCGGTGACAGCAGTCGTGCCGCCGGCCTTTTCCGCGGCGGCGATCGTGCGCCGACGGTCTTCCGAAGCCGGATGGGTGCTCAACATCGCCATGACGCCGCCGCTCTCGGGATTCTCCTTGGCGAGCCGTTCGAAGAACGCGCCGAAGGGGCCGATCGTCCACCCCTGCCGGTTCATGGCGGCGACGGCGTAGTCGTCGGCCTGCACCTCCATTTCCCGCGAATAGGCGGCGCTGGTGGCGTATTCGACCCCGGCGGCGATGATCGCCCCGCCGGCAATATCGCCCAACAGCAAGCCGATCAGCGCACCGGCGGCGCCCTTTTCCAAGGTGCCCCGCAGCGGATGGCGCTCGGCGATGTGGCCCAGTTCATGCGCTAGAACGCCTGCGAGCGCGTTGGGGTGTCCGGCGAAATCCACCAGCCCGTTGAAAACCAGAATCCGGCCGCCCGGCAGGGCCAGGGCGTTCACCTGCTCCACATTCAGCACCGTTATGGTGACCGGCACATGGACCGGGGCTTCGGCCGTGAACCGGGCCATCAAGGCGTCGAGCGCTTCCTGGCCGCCGCCCTGCCGGCAGATCAGGGTATCCCGCGACTGCCCCGTGCTGCGCGCGAAAAGCTCGATGATCTGATTTTCGACGATTTCCCCCAAGGCGATCTGGGCCCGGTCGGGGATGACCTGAACCAGGAAACCGGCAAGCATCGGAATGCCGAACCAGAACAGGAAAGCAAGCGACGCCGCGGCGGCGCCGGACCAAAGAAGGTAGGGCCGCGCCGCGCGCCAACCGAATGCCGGTTTCTTGTCCAGTTCGGGACATCGGTCGCGGACCCGGCGCGCCGTTGCCGGATCCTCGACGGTCAGGCGGGCGTCCGAATAGGTGTCGGGATCGTGGACGCTGTCCTGCAGGACCAGGGTCAATCGGCCGCCGGCGCCGGGTTGCGGCAGCGCACGCATGCGGTATATCGGCCAGAGCGCCACTTCGGCGCCCGTGCTCGTCTCCACGATCGCGAATGCATTGCCCCTGTCGATCAGGGTGACATCACGGGATTTCGCCGAAACGCCGTCGAAGAACCGTCCCCGATACGCTGCGTCGCCGGATAATGAGCTCATGCGTTACAAGGCGCCGACATCCAGGGCGTCCGCAAGCCCTTCGCCGGTCATCGAACGGTCCCGGCCCGATGTCTGCACCACCTCCTCCAGGCTGTCCGTGTTCGTGGCCGCCATGCCGTCGCAGACTTTCCGCAGCACCGGTATGGTGAAAAGTGTCGTCCAAATCGCGTTGTAGATCACGACCAGGGTCACGATCAGGGCGAAATAGGCCCCCGCGAAGGCGGCGAACATGGTTCCGACGAACTCGCCCGGATTGCCGGACATGCCGAAACCGGCCATGCCCGCCATCGCGCCGAAAATGATCGCGCCGATCCCGAACACGATGACGCCGCCCACAACCCCGATCAGGAGAGAGACGAGGAAGCCGCGCAGGATGACCCTGAAGGACGACAGCTTTGAGGTCAGGGACACGTGGGCCAGATGTAGGTTGGAGAGCAGGAACCGGAATTCCCGAACCCGATACCAGCTCATGCCCAGCACACCGCCGACCAGCGCCAGGCCAAGCCAAATGTTTCCTTCCACGATGGCGCCGGCGGCATCGGCGTCCGACCGGACCGTATCGCCGGCCAACATCGCCAGTACCGCCGGACCCAGGGTAATCCCCATGCTGACGATTCCGCCGACGATCGGCAGGTAAATCAGCAGCGCAGGCGCCCAGGCCTGCCGGAACAGTCCCGCCCCCGTTCCCGTGTATCGGAACCTGGCGTCGCCGAAGCGGCTGTTTTCGACGCGGTATTCAAGCAGCGCGTTGCGCATCCAGGGATAGGCCAGGCCGATTGTCAGGACCGTTGCGAGCATCCACATCAACGCCTTGCCGAGATAGGCCCAGGTGCTGCCGTCCAGGCCGAACCGCACGCCGCGCCAGGATGTCCGGCTCAGCCGGTAGCGCTGCATCCGATAGACCGCGACATGGGTGAGGACGATAATGGCGGCGAAATAGAATACCTGGATGCCGAACAGGGCCGGCGCGCCATAGGCCGACAGCAGCGTCTCCGACAGGCTGATCAGGACGAAGAGGGGGGACAGGATCAGCACCACCAGAACGAATCCGATGAACAGTTCCTTCGGCGTGCCGTGATATTCGAACCGGTCGCCGCAGAACCGTATCGAGTTCCAGAAGTACCGGCGGATATGGGTTTTCGCCCAGAACCGATAGATGCCCAGGGTCAGGATCGTCAGGACGCCGTATTTGACCAGCATGCCGAAGACGGTGCCGCCTTCCGCGGAACATTCCGGTGTTTCGTGCCCCGCCGCCGCGGCACTGCCGGCCTGCGGGATGATGCCGGTTCCCTGAACCCCGCCGTGATCGTCCGATGCCATGCGTGTTCCCCCGCCCCTCACACCCCGAAGAAAAGCAACTCAGGGTTATAGTATTGGCCGGGCGGTTCGAAGCGCCAGCACTTTTTGAACTGTTCATGGAGAGAGTTTGGAGCGGGTGAAGGGAATCGAACCCTCGTATGCAGCTTGGGAAGCTGCCGTTCTACCATTGAACTACACCCGCGCCGTGGACGGCGGTGTTGCGTCGACACCCGCTCTATACAGAAATGTCTTCCGCTGATCAAACGGGTTCAGCGTCCACCCGGTGGTAATGCCTCAAGAGTCCGGCGCGACGATCTTGGGCGCGACGGACTGGTCGCAGATGGATTTGAGGTCCGCCCATTCCTGATCGGTCAGGGCCAGGTTCTCGCCGGTCTTGCGGGCGTTCAGGACATAATCCATCCGGTCCTTCGTGGCGGGGTGGGTCGCGAACAGGGCCGGCCGGTCGGCGTCGTTGCCGTTTTTCTGGAGAAGCGTCGCGAAGAACCCGGCAAATGCCGTGCTGTCCCAGCCCGCCCGCTCCATCAGGTCGAGCGCGATCACGTCGGCGCGGTGCTCCATGTCCCGCGTATTGGCGGCGATCAGAAGTTTCTGACTGACCAGCTCGTCCATCCGCCCGCCGATCTTTTCCCCCACCAGCAGGCGCAGAAGAACGGTGCCGCTGCCGCGTTCGACGAGGGCGCGGATGGGATCGCGCGCGATCACATGGCCCAACTCATGGGCGATGACGCCGGCAAAGGCGTTCGGGTGGTCGGTCAGGTCGAACAGTTTGGAAAAAATCAGAATACGGTCGCCCGGCATCGCCATGGCGTTCGCGAAGTCGGCCTCCATGACCGTGACGCGCAGGTTGATGTCGTCCGGCAGGCCCTGGTTCAACCCCGCGAACAGCTTGCCGAGAGCGGCGAGTCCGGGCGGGTAATTGCAGATGCGGATCCCGTTCGGCATCTTCCCCGTATCCAACAGCCGCTTGACGGTATCGCCTTCCACCTTGCGACCGAGCGGTATTTCCGCCGACCGGGGAAGCCAGCGAACGGTCGCTTCTGCCGCCAAGGGCAGGATAACGGCGGTGATCAGCGCGATGAAACCGCCCAACAGCACAAGCCACAGGACAAGCCGCTTCAGGACTTGCCCGGTGGACCCTGTCGGAGCCGCCGGACCGGATGACGGGGCATCCGCCGCCCGGCTGCCGGATGAATGGGGATCTGTTGAACCAGTAGGGGTCACGAACCCTCCTAAACCGCCTGTTAGGCCTCTTCACGGAAAGGCGTCACCATTCCCTGCACGCGGGACAGGCTGCCTTCTTCGAATTCCAACCCCATGAAGGTGAGCGGGGCGACCGGCCCGGGGAGTTCGAGATGGGATACCTTCTCCTCCCGGAAACCGAATGGCGCATAATACCCGGGATCCCCGACGATGAGTACTCCCCCGAACCCGGCGGCGCGGGTTCCGGCTATGCCATGCGCGATCAGCGCCTTGCCGATGCCCTGGCCGCGCAAATGCGGCATTACGGCCAGGGGGCCGAGCATGACCTCGCGGCTGCCGTCGGGCATCCGGACGGGCCAGAACCGGATCGATCCCAGCATCTCGCCGTCGTTTGAAAGCGCGACGAAGCACAGATTGAGGACGGGCGCTATGCCGTCCCGGAACTGATAGACGGTCCGGGTCTTCCGCGCCGGCCCGAAAGCCGTATCGACCAGGGCTTCGATTTCAGCCGCATGCGATGCGGCTTCGTCACAAAGGGTGAAATTCATGTCTGGAACTCCGGGTGCGGCAATGCGGCCGCGATTTGAAACGCTGTGGGATCGAAATGTCGTTCAGTCCCATGGGTGGGCACCGCATCGACGCAAGGCTTCGCAACCGGCTCCATCGAACCGGGTTCGGCCTATCGTCGTCGTCGCAGGCACACCTGCATGCGCGTTTCTCCCGTTGTTTCCCCGCCCGCGTTTCCCCGCCCGTGATTCTGGGCAGTTTTTGCGGGGCACCGGTTGCCATTAAGGCAAAACGATCACGAGGTCAAAACTTGATGTAAAAAAAATGTGTCCCGATTCAAGGGGCTTTGCCCCTCGCGTCGGGCTGACAGGCGGGGGCCTAGCCGGTATCGTCGCGGCGGATTTCCAAGCATCCGGAGCTGCGGAAGCCGATTTGACTCTGACCCGAGGTGAAAGACCATGCGACGCCTGCTTGCCGTCTTAGGAACCGTATTCGCGCTCGTCGGCACGCCGGCCGCCGCCCAGGATGCCGACCCGCAATGGCAGGCGGTATTGGAAAAGGCGCGGGGCCAGGAAGTCTTCTGGAACGCCTGGGGCGGCGGCGATGTCTACAACAATTACATCGCCTGGGTCGGCGACCGCGTCGCCGAGGAATACGGCATCACATTGCGCCACGTAAAACTGGGCGATACCGCGGAGGCCGTGCGGAAGGTCCTGGCCGAACGGTCGGCGGGACGGTCCACCGGCGGGTCGGTGGACCTGATCTGGGTAAACGGCGAAAACTTCAAGACCATGAAGGACAACGCCCTGCTCTACGGCCCGTTCACGGACAGGCTGCCCAACTTCAAGCTCGTGGACACGGATGAAAAGCCGACGACCGTGCTGGACTTCACCGTTCCCACCGACGGGCTGGAATCCCCCTGGGGCATGGCCAAGCTGGTTTTCGTGCACGATACCGCCGTGGTGCCCGAGCCGCCGAAATCGATCGCCGCGATCCTGGAGCACGCCAAGGCGAATCCGGGCCGCGTCACCTATCCCGCGCCGCCGGACTTCACGGGAACGACCTTCCTGAAACAGGCTTTGTACGAACTGGTCGAAAATCCGGTCGATCTGTTGAGCCCCGCCGGCGAGAATTTCGACGCGGTCACGGCCCCGCTATGGGCCTATCTGGATGAATTGACGCCGCATCTGTGGCGCGAGGGACAGGATTTTCCCAAGACCGGAACGGCGCAGCGCCAATTGCTGAACGACGGGGCGGTCGACCTGACCTATTCCTTCAATATCGGCGAGGCGTCGTCCGCGATCGCCGAAGGTCTGCTGCCCGATACGGCGCGCACCTATGTGCTTGACCAGGGCACCATCGGGAACACGCATTTCGTCGCGATCCCGTTCAACGCGGCCCACAAGGAAGGGGCCATGGCGGTGGCGAATTTCCTGCTGTCGCCGGAAGCCCAGGCCCGGAAGGCGCATCCGGAAATCTGGGGCGAGCAGACCGTGCTGTCGATGAACCGCCTGTCCGATGCCGAGCGAGCGCTGTTCGAGGCATTGCCCCGCGGCGTGGCCACCTTGAGCGACGCGGAACTGGGCAAGACCTTGCCGGAACCGCATCCGAGCTGGATGGTGATGATCGAAGAGGCCTGGCTGAAGCGGTACGGCAGTTGACGTCCCCCTGCCGGAGAATTGCGGTCACCGCGGCGCCATTCCCCGTTTCGCCAGCCCGTGAAGGAGCGACTGGGTGAAACTGCTGCCTGCTGCGCCCTGGCTGACATTGGCCGTCTTCCTCGTGCCCGTGCTGGCCGGGCTGGCGGGGGCCTTGTTGCCGGCCTTCGGGTATTTGCCGGCGCTCGGCGGCATGGAAGCCTCGCTCGATCCGTGGCGGCATCTGCTCGACTATCCCGGTTTCGCGAAATCCGTCTGGGTCAGCCTTTGGACCGGCGTGACGGCCACGCTGCTATCCTTTGCGCTTGCCATCGGATTCGCGGCGGCTTGGCGCGGCAGCCGGGTGTTCACGGCTTTGCAGCGCCTTGTATCCCCGCTCTTGTCCGTTCCGCATGCGGCGGTCGCATTGGGCATGCTGTTCCTGCTGGCGCCGAGCGGCTGGGCGGTGCGCCTCGCCTCGCCCTGGGCCACGGGAGTCACGCGGCCCCCCGACTGGGCGACGGCGCCGGATCCGCTGGGCCTCGTCTTCGTCCTGGCACTCGTGGTGAAGGAAACGCCGTTTCTCTTCCTGATGACGATCGCCGCCCTCAACCAGGTGCGGGAGAGGGAGATCGTGACCACCGCGCGGACGCTGGGCTACGGACCGGCGACGGCCTGGCTGAAATGCGTGCTGCCGCTGGTCTATCCGCAGTTGCGCCTGCCGGTCTTCGCGGTTCTGGCCTATTCCCTGTCGGTCATCGACGTCGCCCTGGTTCTGGCGCCAGCGACGAATCCGCCGCTCGGCGTGCTGATCCTGCGCTGGTTCAACGATCCGGACCTGGCCTATCAGTTCGTGGCCGCCGCCGGGGCCATGGCGCAACTGGCCGTCGTGGTGGCCGGGATCGCGGTCTGGCGCGGTCTCGAAATCGCCGTTGCGGGGTTCGGGCGGCGCTGGAGTGCCGCCGGGGACAGGGGGGCGGTCGACGGGCCGGTGGCCGCCGTCTCGCTCGCCGGTGTCGGATTGCTGTGGATTCTCGGCGCGGCAGGTCTTCTGGGCATGGCGCTTTGGTCCGTCGCCCGGCAATGGCGGTTTCCCGATGCTCTTCCCAGCGACTGGTCCCTGATGAATTGGATGCGGCGGTCCGAGGCCCTGACCGATCTGGGCGGCGTGACCGTGACGGTCGCCTTGGTGAGCGCCGGGATCGCCCTCGTTCTGGCCGTCGCCTGCCTCGAGCATGAGAAGCGCGACGGGTTCAAGCCGACGGCGCGGGCGCTTTGGTTGCTGTATATCCCCCTGCTGGTGCCGCAGGTCGCCTTTCTTTTCGGCGCGCAGGTCCTGTTGGTGGCGGCGGGGATCGACGGCGGCTGGCTCGCGCTGATCTGGGCGCATCTGCTTTTCGTCCTGCCCTATGTGTTCCTGTCGCTGTCCGACCCGTTCCGCGCGATGGATGAACGATATCGGACGACGGCGCTGTGCCTCGGCCTGCGGCCGTCCGCGGTGTTTTGGCGGGTGACGGTGCCGATGCTGCTGAAGCCGCTCCTGGTCGCCTTCGCGGTCGGTTTCGCGGTCAGCGTCAGCCAATATCTGCCGACGGTTTTCGCGGGCGGCGGCCGTCTGGAAACGCTTACCACCGAAGCGGTCTCGCTCGCGGGCGGAGGGGACAGGCGCCTGATCGGCATGCTCGTCTTCGCGCAATCGGTGCTGCCCTTCCTGGCGTTCCTTTTGGCG
>Ga0209692_10002240_pt1 | contig 22051 bp, 15 predicted proteins | sample tdDd472_FD_187129 | JGI IMG/M metagenome (GOLD analysis project Ga0209692, IMG submission 187129) | Marine sediment microbial communities from the Atlantic coast under amendment with organic carbon and nitrate - tdDd47.2 (SPAdes)... | ecosystem: Environmental > Aquatic > Marine > Coastal >... | reverse complement strand
CAGGCAGGGAGCTGGGTATCGGACAGCAACTACCTGCCTATCACCCAGTTCTACCACCTCGACGTCGCGGGGATCGACTGGCAGAGCACCATTCTGGGCGGTGGGACCCAGGACAACGCGGTGCCGGTAACCTACGACGCCGGAACCACATGGACTTACCGTCTGGGCGGTGACGGGAGTGATTTCCTGATCTCTCCCCTCGACTGGGAGACCCTCTTCGCCACCTTCGGCTACGTGACACCCGGGGTCTGCTTCCCGCGGATGACGTCCAGCAACGGCGGCGAGTCCTGGACGCCCATCAACTCGGGGCTCGCCACGCCGGGTAGCTGGTTTCCGGTGATCCGTATCGACGGCGACTACCGTCTCTACACCAACAACGGTCCCTATGTCCACAGCACCATGTACGACGACGGGGTCTGGACCATCGAGAATCCGGGTCCTTTCGACGCCGATGTTCGGGAAGTGACTGTCAGTCCGGTGTCCGAAGAGCGTGTGATCTACGCCTGCCTGGATTCGGATGCCTTTCGCACCCGGTTGATGGTCAAGGCAAGCCAGTACTGGAGCGAGCGCTCCAATGGATTGCCACCGAACGTCAGGGTCCGCAAGGTCGTTCCCCATCCCACCGACAGCTACCGGGTCTACGCCCTGATGAACGGCTACTCGACATCCGGAGCAGGCAAGATCTTCCTGTCCACCAACCGCGGCCTGGGTTGGACCGACATCACCGGCGACCTGCCCAACGTGCCGCTGACCGACCTGGTCATCCACCCGGACGAGAACGATCGCCTCTACGTGAGTTCCGAGTTTGGTTTCTTCCGCACCCTCGATGGGGGAGCCAGCTGGCACCGCTACAACCTGGGCATTCCGGCGGCGGTCATGGTCACCGAGATGAAGACGCTCAGTCTAAGGTACTGGGACGACGGTGGCTTCTACATCGTGGCCGGCACCTTCGGACGCAGCATCTGGAAGCGGAACATCCTGTTGAGCGATCCCACCGGCGCGGCCGCCGACCCACCCCGGTTGACGACGCTGGTCATCCGCAACGCGGCGCCGAATCCGTTCAATGCCCGCACCACGATCGCCTTCGACCTGGCGGTCTCCGCTACGGTGGACGCCGGGATCTACGACCTCGCCGGCAAGCGGGTGCGCCATGTGCTGGACGAGGGGCGTCCTGCCGGCGCGAATCGCGTGGGCTGGGATGGTCTCGACGACCTCGGGCGGGCGGCGCCTGCAGGCGTCTACCTGGTGAAGATCGAGGCGGCGGGAGAGGTGGCCACGCGGAAGATCACCTTGGCGAAGTGACGGAGTTGGTTGACCCGCATCCCGACGCCTGACAGGGTCCGGTCGCAAAACAGAAGAGGGGTCCGGCAGTTGCCGGACCCCAAAGGAGCCGGACTCAGCCGCAAACCGTTACCGGAACAGCGCCTTCACATCACCCCAGGTCGCGCTCTGCTGGGCGACGATCTCGAGGTCCACGCACTCGATGCTCATGAGGTTGCGGCCATCGTACTCGCCGAGGGATTCCCAGGCGCCGGTGCCCTTGTCGATCCGGTACAGACCGGGCGGATCGGGATACCAGTAGTTGTTCACGCCGTAGAGCTGGCCGTCGCAATCGAACGCCAGGCCCATCAAGCGGTGGGTGTTGGCGACGAACTGTGCCTCGCCTGTGGCCGTATCGACGGTGTAGAGGGCGCCGCTGTCATCCAGGCCGCCCACGCAGGCGTAGAGCAGACCGCTGGCCGGATCGAAGTCGGCGCCGGTGATCCAGTACACGCCGAGGGCACCAATGAACACCAGTTCACCATTCTCGATGTCAACCGAGTACAGCTCGCCGTGCTCCTGGTCAATGGCGTAGAGCACGCTGGTGGCCGGATCGATGGCCGTGCTGTGCAGCACAATCCAGAAGTCCGGAACCTGGACCACCATCTCGGTGGCTCCGGTCTCGGGATCGATGGCCAAGAGCTGGTTCACGCCCTCGGAGGTGTCGGTGCAATAGCACATTTGGGTCACCATGTCGTAGGCGAGCGAAACGATGTGTGGTGTGCCGACGGAGGCATACTCGGTGAGTTCGCCGGTGGCCGGGTCGGCGATCAGCAGGGCGTCGGCGGTCGCGTCACCGACAATCAATTCAGCAGCGGCGAGCGTGGGAAGCAGGATGGTCAGGATCAGGACGGACAGGAGTTTGAACGTACGCATGATAGGTTCCTCCTTTGCCAGATTCCCCGGAATCGAGGGCGAGCATACTAGCACAATGAGATGTGGTATTCAATCAGTATGCCGGAGGTCTGGTGGGGGGCAGACAGATACCGCTCGGATCGCACCTGAATTGTCGTTCGCTAAATACCCCGAGCCCTGCCCCGGATCGCCCCGAACCCGACCATCCGCTGAGCCTGCTCATCCCACAGGTTCAAACTCACTGACCGGAAGCTCCGCCGCAACGTCAACGGCTTCACCGCCTGCAGCACGGGGATCGCATCCTGACAGGCCTGCAGGTGGTAGTTCGGAATCCGCGGCCGGAGGTGGTGAATGTGGTGCAGCCCGATGCTTCCGGTCATCCACTGCAGCACCTTCGGCAGCCGGTAGTAGGAGCTGCCCTTGAGGGCGGCGTCCAGGGGATCCCGCTCTTCGCCTCTAACCCAGTAGGCGTCCTCGTACTGGTGCTGGATGTAGAACAGCCACACGCCCATAGACCAGGCCACGAGGATGATCGGCACCTGCACCATCAGGTACGTTTGCCAGCCGACGGTCAGCGCCGCGCCAGCGAAGATGCCGACCAGCGCCAGATTGGTGCCTATCACGCTGACGGCGGCCCGCCAGCCCGCACCCCGGGTGGGGAGACGGTAGGCGATCATCGACAGATAAAAGGGCACGACGATCAGCAGGAAGAATGGATTGCGTACCAGCCGGTAGCCCAGGCGGGTGAGGCGGGGGGCGGCCAGGTACTCATCGACGGTCATGGTCCAGATGTCGCCGGTGCCCCGGCTGTCCAGATCGCCGGCCGTGGCGTGGTGGATGTTGTGGCTGCGCTTCCAGTCATCGAAGGGGGTGAACGTCAGCACGCCGGTGATGAAGCCGACGATGCGATTGGCCCGCCGCGACGTGAAGTACGAGTCGTGGCAGCAATCATGGAAAAAGATGAATATGCGGATGGCCAGTCCCGCCGCCGGCAGCGCCAGCAGCAGGGTGATGAAATAGGGCCAACCTTGCACGACGCAGACGGTCATCAAGGCCAACAGCGCCAGGTAGGGCACGATGGTATTGATCAGCTGCCAAGTGGCCTTGCGGCCATCCGACTTGCTGAAGGCCGCAATGGCGCGGCTCCAATCCGATCGGCCTGCGGGCATCTTGGCCCTGATGGTGTCTGTGAGCAAATCTACCTCCAGCTTCTGCGCGAAGGCCGGCGCCGGATCGGCCGTTTCGGCGGCGGCGGCGGTCCCTCGGGGTCGGGCTCGAAGCCGTCGACCTTGCGGCGCCGGATGGGCGCTCCGATCATCTTTTCGGTGGCCCGCAACCAGCTGTGGTCGTTGCTGGTGACGAAGGTGCACGCGATGCCCTCGCACTCGGCGCGCCCGGTGCGCCCGATGCGGTGGGTGTAGGCTTCCGGGGTGTTGGGCACATCGTAGTTGATCACGTGGGAGACGCCGCTGACGTCGATCCCGCGGGCCACGATGTCCGTCGCCACCAGGATATCATAGCGCCGTGAGCGAAAACCGCGCATGGCTCGGTCGCGCTGGGCCTGGGAAAGATTTCCCTGGATGCCGACGGCCCGGTGTCCAGCCTTGGACAGCTGCTCGGCCAACCGGCGCGCCCGATGCTTGGTGCGCGTGAACACGATGGCCGACTCGCACTCGTCATCGTACAGAACCCGCTCCAGCAGTGCGCGTTTACGCCGTTCGGCTACCAGCACCAGGGCGTGCTCGATGGTCTCGGCCGGCGCCGCGTCAGCCAGTTCCACCACGTGGGGCTTGTGCAGGATCTCGTTGGCCAGGTGCCGGATCTCCCGGGGCATGGTCGCGGAGAACAACAGGTTCTGCCGCTGCTCCGGCAGGGTAGACATGATGTCGCGGATGTCCGGCAGGAAACCCATGTCGAACATGTGATCGGCCTCGTCCAGCACCAGGGTCTCGACCTGATGCAGGTGCAGCTGGTCCTGGTCGATGAGGTCGAGTACCCGACCCGGGCAACCGACGACGATCTGGGGCCGCTTGCGCAGCGCCATGATCTGGTTGCGAGCCGGGACGCCACCGAAGATGGTGACCATCTTGATGGGCGTGTACTTGGCCAGGGCGCGGGTCTGCTCGGCGATCTGGGTCGCCAGCTCCCGCGTCGGTGCCAGAATCAAGACGCTGGGTCCGCGCGGTTTCTTGTCGCGCTGATTCAGCAGTCGGTCCAGCAACGGCAGCGCGAAGGCGGCCGTCTTGCCGGTCCCGGTCTGGGCCAGGCCCAGCACGTCGCGGCCGGCCATGCCGGCGGGAATGGTCTCGTCTTGAATCGGGCGGGGGCTGTCGAAACCAGCGGCATCGATGCCCCGGAGGAGGGACTTGTGGAGTCCGAACCGGTCGAATCCGGCCGCGGACTTGGATTTGAAATCAAACATAAAAAATATAGTCCTCACCGTATGCGCACAGGACAGACCCGTACGTCACGGTCGTACTTTCTGACCCAAACAACAGCGAAGGGAAAGACAGGGGGGCTTAGGCGGCGTGACCTGAGGTGGAAAAACGAGAGGTCCTGTTGTACGCCGCTGTCGGGATGGTTCCCGAGCGTGTGGGAGACAAGGTAGTACTTGAGAATGGTTTTCACAAGGGGGGTGGTAAATCGGCCACCGGGATGTGGCGCCATGAGCCAATAAATGACAAGTGAACATGTCCGTTCGTTCGTGCTAAGCTCGCCTCACGAGACCGCGATGGAGGCGATGCGGTTCATCATTTGCCGGGAGATTATGGGGGGAGATCACATGGGAGCGACACTTCAGGATGCCATCCTGATTCTACTGGCCGGATTCGTTTTTTCGATCATCGCTGCCCTGGTCGGCGCGTTCCTGCAGCGGAAGTACGACCACTGGCGCGAGAATCGGCCGCTGAACCGATTGCTGAACTTCGGCGCCTCGCCGCTGTTGTTCATCTTTCCTCAGCGCGATACGATCACCGAAGCCATCTTGCCCCAGACGTCGACTGAAGACTTCTTGGCCATGAACAACTTCATCACCGGTCTGTTGAACATCGACTGGCGGCGCAAGGTCGGTGTCAGGGATACGACCAGGGTCCTTCGCGAAGAACGGGAAGAGAACCTGGTCATCATCTGCAGCCCCAAGTCCAATACCTTTGCCCGGGACTTCCAGGAAGAGTGGAAGGAGCAACTCAAAGGGGGCTTCTTCTTCAAGATGGACGACAAAGGTCGTTGGTACATCAAGGCCACTGATGGAGGCCTGTATTACTCGGACAGTTTCGATCAGGAGAAGCAATACAAAGCAGAGGGATGCATCCCCAGCGATCTACCGAGCAATAAGTTCGATGACGTAGCCATCGTCACCAAGCTCACCAATCCCTGGGAGAAGCGAAACAAGGTGTTCTGGATCGCCGGCATCCGCGGCATCGGCACCTGGGGGGCCGCCGAGTGCATCAAGAAAGAATGGCGCCAGATCTACGACGAGTTGCCGCATGACAACAAGGAAGCCGACTTCTCGGCGCTGATCAATATCGGCTACGACAACTGTGATATCGCGACGATCGATGTTTGTCGGGTGGTGGTGCTGAACAACTCGATTTGAGATCGCCACTGGGCCACCGACGGCATATGAGGATTCGCAAGCCCATATAGAAATACGAGTTAAATAATCCAGAATAGCGCCCTACACCAATGATGGGTAACATGAATGCATATGGAGAGTGTCCGAGCACGCACACCAAGGTTCCCTGCGTATTCCAAGTGAGAGAGTCAGATGAAAAAATGCGCCCTGGTCATCGGCCATAAAAAGGCGTCGCCCGGTGCCGTGAACCCGACTTCGGGAACCACGGAGTTCGTATTCAACGAGAAGCTGGCGATGGACATCGAAGAGCAAGCAAAGGGCGTGTACATACAGCGCGTGTATCGACGTACTCAGCTGTCGTTGCCTGGTGACATCAACGATTTCGATCCCGATTTCGTCGTCAGCCTGCACTGCAATGCCCATGACCGCACGGCATCAGGGTCAGAAGTGCTCTATCACCATCGCTCGGTGAAGGGCAGGGAGATCGCGGAAATCCTGCTGGCCCAGCTGGTCGCTGCGCTCGGACTCCGGAGTCGCGGCATCAAGCCCAAGACCGCCGAAGATCGCGGTGGATTCCTCCTCAAGGAAACGAAGGCTCCGTGCATCATCGCCGAGCCGTTCTTCATCGACAACGACAACGATCTTGAGGCCGCCCTCAGCAATAGAGACGCCCTGGTAAAGGCCTATGCGTTTGCGATCGAGGCCATTGCTGAGATCGTCTGACCGTAATCCGGAAGTGATCGTCGTCCCCCTTACTGGCCAAAACAGGACAAATAGAGTATGAATAGGTGGTTTCGTTGCCCGTTGAACCTCAGCTCGCGGAGCCCCATAAGATGAACCCCGGCAAAACCTTCGCCCACTACTCGATCGTCGACAAGGTCGGCGCCGGCGGCATGGGCGAGGTCTACCGAGCCCACGACACCAAGCTGCGCCGCGATGTGGCTCTGAAGATGTTGCCCCCCGAATTTGCCGAGGGCAGCGAGCGCATGGCTCGCTTCGAACGTGAGGCCCGGCTGCTGGCTGCGCTGCAACACCCCAATGTGGCGTCCATCTACGGCCTCGAAACTGCCGACGATCACACTTTTCTGGTCATGGAGATGGTCGAGGGCGAAGACCTCTCACGCCGCATCGAACGCGGCGCTCTGACGGTGACCGAGGCTCTGGAGATTTCCGCCCAGATCGCCGCCGGCCTCGAAGCCGCTCACGAGCGGGGCATCGTCCACCGCGACCTGAAACCGGCCAACGTCATGCTCATGCCCGACGGGCAGGTCAAGATCCTGGACTTCGGTCTGGCGCGATCCTACGACGACGACGGCGGCAGCCAGCAGAACTCATCCGATTCGCCAACCTTGACGGCGGCCATGACCAGCGCGGGTTTGATCATCGGCACCGCCGCGTACATGAGCCCCGAACAGGCTCGGGGCCACGAGGTGGACCGGCGCACCGATATCTGGGCCTTTGGCTGCCAGCTCTTCGAACTGCTGACGGCCAAGCGGGCCTTTGCCGGCGGAACGGTGTCCGACACCCTCGCCTCGGTACTGAAGTCGGATCCCCCGTGGGAGGCATTGCCCCCGGAAATACCGCGGCCACTGTTGCGCTTGCTGCACCGTTGCCTGGACAAGGATCCGCGCCGTCGCTTGCACGACATCGCCGACGCCCGCGTCGAGATCGAGGACCTGCTGGCCGGTCGTTCCGTGATCCCGGAACCCGCCACCGACATCGTCTCCGAAGCCGTCGCCAAGCGTCCGCTCTGGATACTTCCTGTGGCCGTCGCGGTGACGTTGTGCCTCGGTTTGATCGGCGGTCGCCTGACCGTGACTCCCGAGCCGCCGGCTCCACAACCACTGCACCGTCTTTCCATGCGGGCGAACGACTTCGTGCCGCGCACAGGCACCGGTATTGCCCGTGACGGCAGTGCCTTCGTCTATCCCGCCCGCTCCGAAAATGCGGTGTGGCACTTGATGATTCGTCGGCTCGACCGGTTCGAGGCCGAGCCTCTCGAGGGCACCGATTACGCCATCAATCCTTTCTTTTCGCCTGATGGACAGTGGGTGGTTTTCGCTCGTGACGACGTGGTCCGTAAACTGCCGGCGAGCGGCGGACCGACCCAGCCCGTGTGCAATTTACGAGGCGAGATGACCGGCTTCTGGGGCGACGACGGATTCATCTATCTGACCGGTACCTGGGACGAGACCGATCGCGTACCGGCGATCTGCCGGGTGCCCGAGAACGGTGGCACGCCGGAAGTGCTGGTCCTCGCCTCGGCGGCCGGCGAAAATTTCTACGACCCGTTTCTGCTACCGGACGGCAAGACCCTGCTCTTCTGCTCGACGCTGCGCAGTGATCACATCGAAGCCCTGGATCTGACCACCGGCAGCCGCAAGCCGGTGATGGAGGGGGCGGCGTTCCCGATCGTTACTTCAGCAGGCCAGTTGGTCTATTACGACAATCGCGTGGATCGAATCTTCAGTGTGCCCTTCGATACCGAAACCATGGAACCGGTCGGCTCGCCTATCGTGCTGGTCGACCAGGTCACCGTGTTCTCCGTCGCGCCGACCGGGATGGTCATTTACGCCCCGGGCACCGTCAACAGCGACGACGTGGTCGTGCGGGTCACCCGCGACGGCGCCTGGACACCGCTGGTAGAAGAACCGAGTTCCTGGGCTCAACCGCGATTCTCGCCTGACGGCGCCAGCCTCCTGATCCGTAAGACCGCCAGCCCCAACTGCTATCTGTGGCGCTACGATCTGCAACGGGAGGTCCTGTCCCGCGTCACCTTCGAGAACGACTCCCATGACGCTGCCTGGTCGCCCGACGGGAACCAGATCGCCTTCTGCGCTACTGGCGAGCTGGCCCGAACGCTGTTCACCATGCCCGCCGACGGCAGCGGCACGGCCCAGCCGCGGTCCAATACAGGCAACGTCCAGCAATCGGTGGCCTGGTCTCCCGACGGCAGCCACATCATCTACGCCGAGATCACGGCCACGACTGCAGCCGACCTGTGGTACATCGCCGCGGGTGATTCTGCGGCCAAGCCCGAAGTCTTCCTGCAGACCGATTTCACCGAGGACCACGCGAGCTTCTCGCCTGACGGGCGCTGGGTCGCCTACACCTCCGACGAATCGGGCAGCGAGGAGATCTACCTCCGTCGCTTCCCCGACGCCAGCGGCAAGATACGGGTATCTCGCGAAGGCGGCGGCGGAGCCCTCTGGTCTCCCGACAGTCGCGAGCTCTTCTACGCCAGTGGCGACCGCCTGATGGTCGTCGACGTCACCCTCGGCGAGAACATCCAGCTCAGCGCACCCCGTGAACTGTTCACCGGAGACTTCGCCTTCGAGCGGGTCGGCAACTACGACATCGCCCCCGATGGACAGAGCTTCGTGGTGGTGCGCTCGGAGCGGGGGGACGAGGGAGAGCGGGGGTTCCATGTGGTGAGTGGGGACGGGGGACAGTAGAGCGTTTTCACGCCGCGAAACATCGCTGTTGCCTGATATCTGCAAGCACACAATTCAGACAGAGAATCTACCGCCGGGCTGCGTACCCGAATGTTCAGCGGCAACGTCTCGCAGACTATGCCCTCCATTTGAACGACTTTATAAGTCAATATTTATGAGTTAGATACAGGCAGCCATGCCCTGGGGCTGACCGATACGGCGGTGTCCACGTCGTTGACCTGGGCACCCCGTCCTCGCCGATCCTCGTGACGACAACCTCGGTCTCACGATCCTGCCGGAACATTGCGATGCGCAGGTGCCCGTCACCGGCTCAGATAGAACCGCACCCCCAGCCGGATTGCCAATCCGCTATAGTCGATATCCAGCGGCTCCCCGTCGGAGCCGTCGACCACGAGATTGCTCTCCCTGATCTCATCGACCTTTGCATACTTGTATCCGGCGTCCGCGTAGACAGCCCAACGAGTATGCAGGCGTCGGGCCGCGGAGACGGCCCCCTCGACCAGCAGCCCCGAGCCGTCGGCTTCGCGGTAGGCGTTGCCCGATTCGCTGGAGTCGGCGGCGAGCTTGCCGCTCGTATAGAGGGCGCCGACGGTCAAGCCCAATGAAACGCGCCATATTTTGTTGTCCAGGGCCGCCCACTGCAAAAAAACAGACCAGGCATTGGCGGGCAGATCGTACTCGAGGGACCGGGTCTCGTCGCTCACCGTGGTGGAGGCGCTCAGGCGTTCGAAGCCGAAGCCGAACGTGAACGGAGCCTCGAAGTCCCACCCAAGGCGACCACCAAAGGTGAGGTCCGACTCGATACCTGCCGTTCCGGCGTCTGGCAGTATGTACGAATGACCCTGGATCTCACGATTCACCGTCGACATGTCGTACCACGAATAGCCCACAGTGGGGCTGATCCAGAAGCTGGCGGCGTGGGCTGAGGTCGCGAGGATCAGCCCTATCAAGATCACCCCGAGACCGGGGATCATGCCGAGACGCATGTGACTCCACTTCATCGAGGTACGCTTCTCCCTGCTTGTGCTGCCTTGCCGTGGCCTCACGGTTCAGTGATCGCGGTGAATCCGGTCGTCGTTTCGCGCACGACACCATCGGCGTCGCCACACTGTCGCCAGGCGACGATCAGACCTCCGATACCACTATTGTAGATATGGTCGTTGGTCGCGAGCAGCAGGTAGTCGCCATGGAATGCCAGGCCGTTGCCTGTAGCGTTGGCGCCGGGAATCTGGGTATAACCGAGTCGAACCGGATTGAACGGGTTCGCGACGTCGTATACTGCCAATGTGCTGTAGTTCAACGTGTAGGCTAGATGCCCGGACAGCAATACAGCACCGCCGCCACCGTGGCTCGTATTGGTAGTGCCGGTCACTGTCGGTGCCTCGGGATCCGAGATGTCCACGATCATCAGATCGGAAGATGTACTACCCATGTATACCGTGGTCCCGGAGATCGTTATCCCCCGAGGGTCTTCCGGCGTCTCCAGGGTGGCAACGAGTTCGGGAGCCGAGGGGTTGGTGATGTCTACCACATGCATCGCCGCCTCATCGTCAGCGATGTAGGCATGGTTGCCCGCCAGTGCAACTCCAACAGCCACGCCTGGAGTATCGATACGCCCGATTTCGTGGGGCGTCGCCGCGTGAGTCACATCCACGATAGCCAAACCACTGTGGCCGAGTGCTACATAGGCTCGGCCGCTATCAACTGCGAGATCATAACCTGTGGAGAGTTCTATCGATCCGGATACCGCCAGATTCTGTGGATCGAGAATGTCTACGACAGTCAGTTGAGAATGGCCGGCCATATAGGCGAAGTCGTCCACAATCTGGACCGCGCGGAGCGAACCTGTGATCGCGACCTCACCGATCAACGCGGGGGAGAATACGGAATGCGAGAGGTCGAAGACCTTGAGTCCGCCATAGTCGCAGAGTACGTAGGCCAGATCGTCACGCACCTGGACATCGATGGGGTTGCCCATGTCGGCGAAGCGGGCCTCCAGTCGGGGTGCTGTTGGTGTGGCGACGTCGACGATCTGCAAGCCGCCGCTGGTGAAGGCCACGTAGGCCATCTCCCGATCCAGGTGCAGCTTGCAATCTGTGTAGAAGCTCTGTTGGCCGGGATCAAGCGGAATGGTTGCGGCGATACTGGGTGATGCCACGACGGAGATGTCCACGACCACCAGTCGACGATCTGGATAGGTGTCGCTCACCACGTAAGCGTGGCTGCCTGCAACCTCGACGTCTGATCCAGCTATTTCAGCCGAACCAACCAGGACTGGATCCTGCGGATCTTGAAGGTCGTACACTGTGAAGCTGTCGTAGGTACCGACTGTGTAGGCGTACTGCCCGGCGATGTCGATGGCCCGGGCGCCCGCGATCTCCAGTGTATTGATTTTGCGGGGCGCCGCCGAGTCTCGCACGTCGACCACGTAGAGGTGATCGTTCGAGCTGACCGCATAGGCGTAGCCGTTTCTGATCTCTATATCTTGGACCTGGCCAAAGAAGTCCAGTTCGGCGACCACGCTTGCAGATCCGGGTTGCATGATGTTCAGGATCTTCAGGCCGGCTCCCTGACAGGCGACGTAGGCGCAGGGCCAGGCGAGAGTGATCCGTCGGGCTCCGACAGTCCGCACCTTGGTCACCAGTCGAGGCTCACGTGGAGTGGAGATATCGCAGACATAGACGAAATTCCGCCCGTCTCGATCGTAACCCGCGAGATAAGCATGAGAGCCGAGAACAGCGGCGTCTGTCACCCTGCGGTTCTCGGGCAAAGCCAATGAAGCGAGTAGCTGCGGATGGCTCGTGTCGGACACATCGAACACATGCAGTCCTCGCTGTCCTCCGGCGACGAAAGCCAGGTCGCCAACCACCTCCACATCCCAGGCCTGATGGAACCACGACGGCCCTCGGCCGGCCATCCGGGCCTCGCGCCACGAATCGTGTTGGTTGTAGTCCACACAGCCGAGTGTCTCTGGAGAATCTGTGGAACCACCGTCGTTCGAGGAAGAGCAACCGGGCGCGCTCAGTGTGGCCAGGGCCAGCAATGCCAGAACAAGTAAGAGGCCACTGGAACGTCGGTTGCGGCGGCCTGACCCGTACACGTGCGTGCGGCGATTGCTGGGGCCAACGGTGGGAAGGATGGATTTGCGCGGGCTGGGGTATCTCAAGAATCCGTCTCCCTGTGAAGTCAGCTCAGCGAGATCGCTCGTGTTCAGTATTATGTCAGATGATCTTCGGTAGTTGCAACCGTTCACCCGAGGTCGACTTTCCCAAGATCTACACTGGCATGATATGCAATTGGTGGACCAAGTCATTGCGGAGGAAGAGATTTATAAGTCGCTTAAAAATAAGCCATTATGCAACTGGCGAGAGGCGGGCCGCGAGATGGATACAACTATTGGGTTGGAGACGAGCTCGGCGACTCACGTATCTTGCGACTATACAACAGGTAGGCATGCGAACAGGAATGTTGGCCCGGCCTTAGAAAAGCACGGAGAACTCGGCCCCGCCGGACTCATTGTTCTCCAACCCAAACTCAAACCCATGCCCCAGCAGAATCTCCTGCACCATCACCAGCCCGATTCCCTGGCCCTGCTCCCGCGTCGTGAAGAACGGCGTAAATACCTGCGCCTGAACCTCGGTCGACAACCCGGGCCCAGTGTCACGAACCCCCAGGAACAGCCGCCGCCCCGCCCGGCCACCGCTCAGCGTGACCACCCCGGGCTCCCCGCCTGCCTCGATCGCCTCCACCGCGTTCTTCACCACGTTCAGCAGCACCTGCTCCAGTTGCACCGGATCACAGGCCACCTCTGGCAGGCCCTCCTCGATCTCCTCCCGCCAGGTGATCTCGGCCGCCGCGCATCGATCCCGCAGCAAGGTCCCCACTCGAGAGGCAATTTCCCAGGGATTCGCCCGACTCAACTGGGGCGACGGCAAGCGCACCACGTCGGCAAACCCGCGCATGAACGCATCCAGGTTCGCTGTCCGCTGGATGGCCACCTCCAGGGCGCTCGTGTAATCCTCGCGATCCGCCTCGCTCAGCTGCCGCTTGTACGCCAGACACGACTGCAGCAGCGACTGCACCGCGCCGCTGGTGTTGTTCACCTCGTGGCTCATCATGCGGATCAGTTTCTCGTAGGCGTGCTTCTCGGTGCGCTGTAGCTCGGTGGTCAACTCATCCAATAGCAAGAACTTGCGCGGGAAACCTCGGTCCATGAACGTCGCCGCCTGGCACCGTACGCGCCGGCGTCCGGTCAGCTTCAACAGACGCGACTCGTCGCGCTCCATCTCAGCCAGCTCACGCGCAAACGGGGTCGCGAGGTCTGTCAACGGCCTGCCGATCATCTTCTCCGCCGCCCGGCCCAGCAGCTTCTCCGCCGCCGGGTTCACCGTAGCCACCACGCCCTCCACATCCAGGGTGATCACGCCGCCGGGGGATTCACGCAGCACCTGCTGCAGCAACTGCTCCTGCTCTTCATTGTGGATGCGTTCTTCGCGCAGGGTGTCGATCATCTGGTTGTAGACGTCCAGCAGCTGGTCCAGGTCCCGCTGACCGGTCTCCGAGAACCGTGTCATGAAATCCCGTTCGCGGATCTGCAGCGAGCCCGTACGGATCAGTTCCAGCGGTCCGAAGAACGAGCGCACCAGCCGGATACCCAAGGCCAGACTGATGATGAACAGGCCTTCGGCGGCGATCAGCCACAACCGATCGTCCCGGAGAAACCAGATCGCACAGGCGGCGAACACCACGTGCACGAGCACGATGTAGGCGACGAATTTGCTCCGGAGGGTCACGTCTGGATCCCGTACTTCTCTAGACGCCGGTACAAAGCGGCGCGGCTCAAACCCAGGGACTCGGCGGTCTTGCTGATATTGCCCAGATAGTGCCGCAGGGCCTGCTCGATCATCGCCTTCTCCACCTCGTCCATGGTCATGCTGCCCACCGGTGGCAAGGAACCGTCATCGTCGCCACGACTTTCCATGTCCATGACCCGGCGGCAAGCCTCCACGTCCAGACGGGGGCCGTCGACCACCAGGATCGCCCGGGTCAGAAACTGTTCCAGCTCACGCACGTTGCCGGGCCAGGACTGGGCCTCCAGCCAGGCGACCGCTTCGGGAGTGACCATGGGGGGGCTGTCGTGGCGGTACGCGACGGCGGATCGCGCCAGGAAGTGACTGGCCAGCAAGGGGATATCGCTGCGGCGCTCGGCCAGGCTGGGCAATCGCAGGGTGATCAGGTTCAAACGGTAGAGCAGGTCCTCGCGGAAACCGCCGTCGGCCACCGCGGCGCGCAGATCCCGGTTCGTGGCCGAGATGATGCGCACGTCCAGGCTGCGGGTCTCGCTCGATCCGAGTACTTCATACGTTCGATCCTGCAGCACCCGCAGGAGCTTGACCTGGTTGTGGGGGTCCAGTTCGCCGATCTCGTCCAGCAGAATGGTCCCGCCATCGGCCTTGGCGAAGCGACCGACCCGGTCGCGCTTGGCGTCGGTGAACGCGCCGCGCACGTGGCCGAACATCTCGCTGTCGAAGAGCGAGGTGGCGATGCCGCCGAGGTTCACCTTCACGAACTCGCCGCCGGAGCGGGGGCTGGTGCGGTGGATCGCGTTGGCGACCACCTCCTTGCCCGTGCCGCTGTCACCGGTGATCAGCACCGAGGCGTCGGTCCCGGCCACCCTGCCGGCGAGATTCAGCACGCTCAGGAACTCGGGGTCGCGGCCGATGACGCCGCTGAAGTCATAGCGCTCGTCCAGCTCGTTGCGGGTGGGGGTGGGAGTGTCCTTGTCGGCCAGACCGCTGGCCGCCAGGTTCAGCGCCGTGCGCACCGAGTGCACCACCTGCTCGTTGCGCCAGGGCTTGGTCACGAAGTCGGCGGCGCCGGCCTTGATGCCCTGCACCGCCAGCTCGATGGAACCCCAGGCCGTGATCAGGATCACCGGCAGCTCCGGGCGCCGGGCCTTGATGTCGGCCAGCAGCTGCAGACCCTCTTCGCCGGTGGTGCGGCGCGAGAAGTTCATGTCCTGGATCACCAGCCGGATGGCCGGGTTCTCCAGCTCGCTCAAAGCCGCGGTCGGCGAGGCGGCGCTGACGCTGGCCAGGCCCGCCTGCTTCAGCAGCAACGCCAGCGAATGCAGCACCGCCTGGTCGTCATCGATGATCAAGATCATGGCATCACTCGTATTGTAAGGCGGTTGCCGGCAAGATCCGGGTGGCCAGCCAGGTCGGATACAGGCCGCAGAAGGTCACGAATCCGTAGACGAGGGCCGCGGACATGGCCGCGCCACCGAGAAATACGGGCCAACTGAGGCCGAAGTTCGCGCCAAAAAGCGGCAGTTGCAGGAAAATGACGGTTCCGGTGATCACGGCAATGCCGGTCAGGGCCCACAGCTCACCCAGGATCTGCCCGCGCACCGACACCGTGCTGGCGCCCAGGGCGCGGCGCAGACCCAGTTCGGAGGTGCGGCGAGTAACATTCAGCCACAGTACACCGACGAGCCCCAGTCCGACCATCGTTATCAGGAACACCGCGATCACCGCGGTGATCAGCAGGGGCGTGACGTAGATGGTGATGGCGTTGCGCCGGACATCCTCGATGAGGGTCGTCTTGTACGACCAGTGGGGGTTGATCTGTTGCATGGTCCGGACCAGGGATTCCTCTACAGCCGCAGTCGTGCCCGGGCGTACGCGCACCAGCAACTCGGTGGGCAGATCCCCGTCCTTGCCCAGGTCCACCGCCACGAACATCACATAGGGATCCTCGCGGGTAACGCCGTGGCGCCGGTAGTCGTCCATCACGCCGACGATGCGGTTGGCGATCGCGTCCTCCTCGGGCGTGGTGACCTGGCCCTGGTCGTCGTACACCGGCATATCCTGGCCCACGGCATCGTCCAGGCCGAACACGGCCCGGGCGAAGCGCTGGTTGATGACCACCGGCCGGTACTCGAGAGCCGGGTCGGTGTCGTCGATCCAGCGGCCGTACAGCAGCTCCAGTTTCAACACGTCGGGTAGATCAGGGGTGATCATGGTCCACTGCACCGCTTCTTCGACGCCGTTGATCCAGGTCGAGTTCAGCCACGAACTGCCGCTGAACGGGGTGTTGGTCGAGGCGGCGGTGGCTTCGACTTCGGGCAAATTGCGCACCTCCCTCAACATCTGCAGAATGGATTGCTGATTGGCCGCCAGTTCCTCACCCTCGGCCTGCCAATCCATACCCGAAATATCCACGGACCAGACATTCTCGTAGTCGAACCCCAAGGGCTTCTGCCAGCGCTGGCCCAGGCTCAGACCCGCCGACAGGATGCCGCACAGCACCAGGAAGCAGATCAGGATCTCGACCAGGATCAGGCCCGTCGAGCGCTTGCGATTCCACACCAGCTTGAAGATATGGCGCGTCATGACGTGCCTCCTTTCAAGGCGTCCACCGGGTGGCGGCGCGACATCTTCCAGGCCGGCCACACTCCCGAGAGCAGACCGAAGACCGTGGCGAGTATCAGCGCGAACCCGAACAGCCGCCAGTTGAGGCTGAAGGTCATGAACGGCAGCTGGGGAAACAGCGTCGCGGCCTTCAGCAGCGCGAAGGCTCCGATCAGGCCGATGACGCCGCCGATCAGGCAGAGCACCACGTTCTCGACCACGAACTGCAGCACCAGGTCGGGGCTCGCAGCGCCGAAGGCCTTGCGGACGCCGATCTCGCTGCTGCGCTCGTAGATGCGGCTCAGGTTGATGTTCACCAGGTTGATCGCCGGTAAAGCCATGAACAACAGCACCGCCAGGGCGCAGATCAGGATGAAACGGCGGGGGGCGGTCTCGCCGATGTCCAGATTCAGCATTTGATTGGCGATGGTTTCCAGGGCCGACAGGGGCAGACCCCGTATGGTGTGGAAACGCTCGGGATCGGGAAATTCGACCCGGGTCAGACGCTCGCTGAAGGCCGCCTGGACTTCCTTGGCACGGGCGCCGGGCTCCAACTGGTAGACGGCGTTGCAGCCTCCGATGATCCGGTCGAAGAAGGCGGAGGTTGCCTGGGTTTGCAGTGGCAACCAGACATCTGCTGCGGAATTCAAGCGGTACCAGGGCACATTCCGTACGATGCCGATGACCTGGTAGGCCTTGCCGTCCAGCTCGATGGACTGGCCCATTGCTGCCTCGTCGCCGAAGTAGCGCAGGCGCGTCGCGTCGCTGATCACCGCCACGTGGTTGGCGTTCGCGTCGTCGGCGGCGGTGAACGGCGCGCCTTCGAGGAACGCGAACTCCATGATGCGCCAGTACTCGGCGTCGGTGTGCCGGACGTCGAAGTCCAGCTTGCGACCGTCGCGAAAGGTGACCGCGTCGGCGGCTCGAGTGTAGACGCTCATGCGTTCGACTCCGGGCAGGTCCCGGGTGTAGGTGTCGATGAGTTTGTAGCCGGGGCCCGAACTCCAGGTGCTGTTGTCGCCGCTCATGGCGGTCCGCGACAGGATCAGCGATCGGTCCAGCTGGGTCTCCGGATATCCGGGCGACAGGTAGTGGTCCGTCAGCGACACCACGATCATCAGCGTCGTCAACGTGAAGCCGATGCCGAACAGGCTGACGAAGGTGAAGAACTTGCGCCGACCGAGCACCTTCCAGGCCATCTTGATATAGTTGCCGAACATGGTTTCTCCTGCCTGCTAGTGCACTTGACGGCCGTCGAACAGGCGCACGATGCGCTCGGTGCGCTCGGCCAGGCGCTGGTCATGGGTGACCATCACCACGGTCACGCCGGCGTCCTGGTTGTATTCCTCGAGAATCTGCATGACTTCCTCGCCCATCTTGCTGTCCAGGTTGCCCGTGGGCTCATCGGCCAGCAGCAACCGGGGGGTGCCCACGATGGCCCGTGCAATGGCCACGCGCTGCTGCTGCCCGCCGGAGAGCTGGGTGGGGAAGTGGCCCATCCGGGCGCCCAGGCCGACCCGTTGCAGGGCGATCTCGGCCATCTCGCGCCGAATGCGGTTGCTGATGTTTCGGTACAGCAGGGGGATCTGCACGTTGTCCAGGGCGTTCAGATCGGCGATCAGATGAAAGCTCTGGAAGATGAAGCCGATCTCCCGGTTGCGGAGGCCGGCCAGCTGTCGGTCCTTGGCGCCGGCCAGCGGCTTGCCGTCGAACATCACCTGGCCGCCGCTGGGGGCGTCCAAGAGCCCCAGCACGTTCAGCAGCGTGCTCTTGCCCGAGCCCGACGGGCCCATGATGGACAGGAACTCGCCGCCGTCGATGTTCAGGTTGACGTCGCTCAGAGCGACGGTTTCCACCTTCTCGGTGCGATAGATCTTGTTCACGTCGCTCAGGTTCATCGACACGCCACCCTTGGTGTCGGGGCTGGTGTTTGGGGTCTCGCGGACGACGTTCTCGGCGCTGGTTTGGCTACTCATCTTATCTTGACCTCCTGCATGTTCCGGTAGTCGGACATGTCGGATATGATGACCTTGTCGCCCGCGACCAGGCCTTCGACTATTTCGTACATCTCGAAGTTTGAAAGCCCCACCCGGATGGGCGTGCGCACGGCCACGTCGTCACGGACGACGAACACGGCTTCGCGACCATTGACGTTGACGAGGGGCCCGCGCTTGAGGCGCAGAGTTTCGGGGTGATGCTCGGTGACCGCGTGTACGTCGACCCGCAGATTGGGTCGCAGCATTACGTGGTCCTGTTCATCCAGGGCCACCTCGAAAGTCACGATGCCGTTGCTGACTGTCGGCAGGATCTTCCTCACCCGTCCCTGCAGCCGGGTATCGCCGCTGCGCACGGTCGCCGGCAGACCCACGATCAGGCGCCGGGCCAGCACATCGGACAAGGTGGCGTCGACCCGGTAGGCACTCAGGTCCGCCACTCTGGCCACGGCCTCGCCGGCTGCTACGGCGGCACCCTCGCTGGGCACGACCCAGGTCACGATGCCCTGGCGGTCTGCGGCCACGACCATCTGCGCCAGCCGTTCCTGGGCCTCTTCCAGATCGGTGGCCAGGATCGCCAGCTCTCGTTCGATACTCTCCATGGCCGCGGCGTGATCCTGCTCGGCGTACTTCAGCTTCACGCTCAGGTGCTCCAGCTCGATGGCCACCCGCTCGGCGTCGGTCTCGGATTGGCGGACCTTGTCCTGGGTGATCAGTCCCATCTCGAAGAGCTGTCGGTTGCGGTCGACCTCGAATTGAAACGACTTGAGCTCCAGCTCCTTGATGGACTTCTGGGTCGCCAGATCATCCCGGTTGCGCGCCAGGGCCAGCTCGTCGATCCGGCGGGCGTTGTCCTTCAGCGAGATCTGCTCCCTGAGTCGAGCCACGTCCCGCCGAGGATCCCGGTCGTCGAGCAGCACGATGGTATCGCCCGGTGCGATGGCCGCTCCCGGCGTCTTGAGGATGCGTGTCACCCGGGTGGCCACCGGCGCGGTCAGTACCTGGTCGAATTCCGGCACGACGAGGCCGGTGGCGTCCAGGGTGGCAGTCACTTCGCCGACCTCCACGGTCGCGATCCGGATCCGGCTGTGTTTGATCGACGGCCGCAACCAGCCCACCGCCGTGGCGATGAGCACCACCACGACCAGGGCCCCGACGGCGACCGGCACCAGCTTGCGGGCCTTGCGCCGCCGCTGCTCACCAGGGTCAATGGGTCTGTCCATCTGGTCCATTACTTACCTCCGGGCGGGGTAGAGCAATGGGTGTGCCAGTGGGTAACTTGTAGTGAGACAGTGGATAAGAGGCGCAAGGCTTCGCGCCGAGCGTGCGGGGCCGAACTGTGGGTGTTCGGAAGCGGACAGTGGAGCATGGGAGATGGGCTGCTCGTCGGTGCCGCCGTTGTGGGCAGTCGACGACCGGCGAATCCCTTTCGACGGCCCTTTATTGAGATGAACATGCGGACCTCGGACCCCGGGGGCCGCCCGAACTCGATAGAGGAGGGCAGGATCATGAGCGACCCGGTGATCGTCGACCTGAAGCCGATGGCTGTGAAGATGGAGAAGGGCGAAACCAACGCCTGGTGCTCATGCGGCGAGTCGGACGATCAACCGTTCTGCGACGGGGCCCACGTCGGATCCGATTTCATGCCGGAGGTCTTCGACGCCGAGACGACCGGCGAAGCCTGGCTCTGCATGTGCAAGCACACCGGCAAGCCTCCCTATTGCGATGGTACTCACGCGACCTTGACCAAGGACGCGGCGCCTGCCGAGTCGGAAGCGACCCCCGCCGGTGGACCCCCTCGAGCGAGGAACACCCCCGAGGAACCCCACGTCGAACTCATCCACGCCCTGGCCCGCGACGGACTCGAGAAGATGGGTCACCACGGCCCCATGGGTGCCATGGGAGTGGAGCGGCAGAACCTCCCTTCCTGGGATGACATCCAGATACTCACCGCCCAGATGGCCACCAAGCCGCTGATGGAGAACGAGCCGGTAGCCACGGAGCTGGTCATCGGACCGAAGGCGCGCAAGCCGCTGCGGCTGGATATTCCGCTCTTCGTGTCGGACATGAGTTTCGGGGCCTTGTCGGAGGAGGCCAAGATCGCCTTGTCCCGAGGAGCCGAGTTGGCGGGCACGGGTATCTGCTCCGGCGAGGGAGGCATGCTGCCGGAGGAGCAGGCGGCCAACAGTCGCTACCTCTATGAACTCGCGTCGGCTGGCTTCGGCTACGATGACGCGTTGATGTCGCAGGTACAGGCATTCCACTTCAAGGGGGGGCAGGGGGCCAAGACCGGCACCGGCGGTCATCTCCCCGGTGCCAAGGTCAATGCGAAGATTGCCGCGGTGCGTGGCTTGAAGGTCGGTGAGGCGGCTGTTTCGCCGCCGACCTTTGCGGATCTCGAGACTCCCGCAGATTTCAAGGAGTTTGCCGATCGCGTGCGCGAGCTGAGCGGAGGCATCCCCGTCGGCTTCAAGCTCTCGGCCAATCACATCGAGGATGACATCGATTTCGCCCTCGAAGCCAGTGCCGACTACATCATCCTGGACGGGCGTGGGGGCGGCACCGGCGCGGCGCCGCTGCTGTTCCGCGACCATATCTCGGTACCGACGCTACCGGCTTTGGCCCGGGCCCGGCGGCACCTGGACAGCAGCGAGCACGGCGATGTCACGCTCATCGCCACCGGTGGACTGCGGGTGCCGGCCGATTTCATCAAAGCCCTGTGTCTGGGTGCCGACGGTGTGGCCGTATCCAACTCCGCCCTGCAGGCCATCGGTTGTGTGGGCGCGCGCATGTGTAATTCCAACCTGTGTCCGGCCGGGATTGCGACCCAGAAGGAAGAGCTGCGGGCGCTGCTGGACGTGGACACCGCGGCGGCCCGGCTGCACCGCTTCCTGGTCGCGGCGACCGAATTGATGCAGGTCATGGCCCGAGCCTGCGGTCATCGGTCGTTGCGGGATTTCTCGCCTCACGACATCACGACCTGGAAACGGGAGATCGCCGAGTTGACGGGCATTGCCTACGCCGGGTCGAGCCTCATCTGACGGATGAGAATCAGAATCAGGGCCGTGGCGCTGCACTTGCCGCGGCCCGTGGCCTCGTGCTAGACTTCGCTCCGAAGGATGTTGTTTGGTTGATTACCCCCGCGATGCGGGCCTTTCGGTGCCCGGGGATGTCCGCTTCGCAACAACCCCACGTCCTCGTCGTATGCCCACTCGATTGCAGGTTTTTTCCCGCTGCGGAGGCTGCACCATGTCCGGCACTACTCGTCGCGATTTTCTGAAGACTTCGGCCCTGATCGGAGGCGGTCTGGCCACCGCCGATTTCCTGGCCCTGACCCGGGCGGCCCTGGCCGCCGATACGCTGCCGGCGATGGCCATTGCCCGCTGGAGTGAAACCGCTCTTGCCGGCGCCGATCTGACTGCGGCCGCTGTCGGCCTCACC
>Ga0209692_10002238_pt1 | contig 22069 bp, 19 predicted proteins | sample tdDd472_FD_187129 | JGI IMG/M metagenome (GOLD analysis project Ga0209692, IMG submission 187129) | Marine sediment microbial communities from the Atlantic coast under amendment with organic carbon and nitrate - tdDd47.2 (SPAdes)... | ecosystem: Environmental > Aquatic > Marine > Coastal >... | reverse complement strand
TGCAAGACTCGCAAGCAGCCCATGCCGGTCTATGTCATCCCCGAAGATGAAAAACTCGGCAAGCCTACCATTGCCGACGTCAAACGTTGGCTCGATGCGGATATTCTCTACGGTCATAGCGGCCTGCAAGGGTTGGTGGATAATTACGTGGTCGCAGCAATGCAGATCGGAAATTTCCTGGATTACATCAACTCCGGTAGCCTGATCATTACCCCCGGCGACCGTTCGGATATCATCCTGTCGAGCCTCGCCTCCCGGTTGTCCAGCTCATTTCCGGATATCTCCGGCATCGTGCTTACCGGCGGTTTGCCTATGTCTCCCAATGTTCACAAGCTCATAGAGGGTTGGACAGGTGTTCCGGTCCCGGTTTTGTCCGCAAAGGGACATACCTATCAGACCGTTCAGGAGCTTAATCGTCTCTACGGGCGCATCGAGACGGGCGACCATCAGCGCATCGCCACCGCCCTTGGTGGTTTTGCCCGCCATGTCAACGTTCCTGAACTGCGTGACCATGTTGTCGAGCAGCGTTCCGTGCGCGTCACTCCAAAGATGTTCGAGTACTCACTGGTGGACAAGGCCTCTCGCGACAAGCAGCGCATAATCCTGCCCGAGGGAGCTGGCGAGCGTGTTCTTCGCGCTGCTGACATCCTGCTCAGGCGTGGCGTGGCAGATATCATCCTGCTTGGCCGTGAGGACGACATTCGGGCCAAGGCATCCACTTTCGGTGTGGATATTTCTGCGGCGCAGATCATCAACCCGGCTGAATCTGATATGCTGGACGGATTTGCCGATGAGTACCTTGAACTTCGAAAGCACAAGGGCATGATTGCGGATGTGGCTCGGGATCGTATGTCCGATCCAATATATTTTGCGACCATGATGGTCTACAGGGGGTTGGCTGACGGCATGGTTTCCGGTTCGGTGACAACCACGGCCCAGACCATTCGCCCTGCATTTGAGTTCGTGAAGACTAAACCGGGGCATTCCATCGTTTCATCCATTTTCCTCATGTGTCTGAAAGACCGCGTGCTGGTGTATGGTGATTGCGCCGTGAATACCAACCCGGATGCCCAGCAGTTGGCGGAGATCGCCATCGGTTCGGCCGAGACTGCTCGCATTTTCGGCATTGAGCCCAGAGTCGCCATGCTCAGTTATTCCACCGGCGACTCCGGTAAGGGCGAGGACGTGGACAAGGTCACTGAGGCTGTGTCCATTGCCAAAAAAGTCATTAAAGAACGCGGGCTGGATTTCCCCATTGAGGGACCGCTCCAGTACGACGCCGCCGTGGACCCGGAAGTGGCTGCGGTCAAGATGCCCGGCTCAGATGTGGCCGGACAGGCGACCGTGTTCATTTTTCCGGATCTCAATACCGGTAACAATACTTACAAAGCCGTACAGCGTGCTGCCAACGCCGTTGCCATCGGTCCGGTTCTCCAGGGGCTGAACAAGCCGGTTAACGACCTGTCCCGTGGATGCACTGTGCCTGACATCGTCAACACCGTGGCCATCACCGCCATCCAGGCGCAGGCGGAGAAGGGCAAGTAAATGAAAGTACTGGTCATCAACTCAGGCAGCTCTTCCATCAAGTACCAGCTACTGGACATGGAAAACGAGGTTGTCCTTGTGTCAGGTCTGGTGGAGCGCATCGGCGATGAAAAAGGCGACCTGACCAACAAGGCTTTTCCCGGTACAGGCAAGCAGGTCATCACCGAAATCGAGCATCCCATCCCGGACCACAGCACTGGGATGCGACTTGCCATCGAGCTTATCTCTGACCCGGAAAAGGGTGTCATAAAGGATAAAAGCGAGATCGGAGCCGTGGGGCACCGCGTGGTGCATGGCGGAGAGGATTTTCATGAACCGACCCTCATCACCGACGATGTGATCGCGGCCATCGAGGCCAACGTACCCCTTGCTCCTTTGCACAATCCGGCCAATCTGGACGGTATTCGTGTTGCCATGGAATTGTTTCCCGGTGTGCCTCAGGTGGCTGTTTTTGATACCGCATTTCATCAGTCTATTCCGCCGCATGCCTATATGTACGCGCTGCCGCACGAACTGTATGAGCAGGATCGTGTGCGTCGGTACGGCTTTCATGGCACGTCTCATAAGTACGTTACGGGCGAGTGCGCCGCGTTGCTCGGCAAACCTCTTGGTCAGTGCAATCTGATCACCGTGCACTTGGGTAATGGCTGCTCCATGACTGCCGTGGAGAACGGCAAAAGCGTGGACACCTCCCTTGGCATGACGCCGCTGGAAGGGCTGGTCATGGGCACGCGATCCGGCGACGTTGATCCGGCCATCCATACTTTTCTGTCGCGTAACAAGAACATGGACATCGAAGAGATCGACTCAATGCTCAACAAGCAGTCCGGCCTCAAAGGGCTGTGTGGCATGAACGACATGCGCGATATCCATGCGGCCATCGAGAAGGGCGATGAGAATGCCAAGGTTGCCCTCGATGTCCAGACCTATCGTAACCGGAAGTACATCGGTGCTTACATGGCCGTGCTCGGTCGAGTGGACAGCATTGTGTTCACGGCGGGCATCGGAGAGAATGACGCCATCGTTCGCTACGAGTCCACCAAGGGGCTTGAGAACTTTGGTGTAAAGCTCGACACGGTAGCCAACGTCCAACGGACTTCCGGGCCGCTCAAGATTAGTACAGACGATAGTTCCGTTGCCGTCTGGGTGATTCCGACCAATGAAGAACTTGCCATCGCACGCGAGACCCAAGCCGTCCTGAATGGATAACAAGCAAAGAATCCCAGGTTGTCAGTCGGCCTGAATATCGAGGTGTATACCATGCCTTCCACGGAAGATCTGTGCCGAACATTTGTTGAGAAAGCTAAAGCTGTTTCCGCTTTTGTTTCTGAGATATCAAGTGAGGAAGATGCGCTTAAGTACGTCATCGACCTGTGCGAAAAAAAGGAAGCATGCCAGCTCCTGGCCTCCGGTTGTGAGCGCGACCTGTCGGCCAAAGCCGAGGACCTGTGTGACGGAAAGCAGAAGAAAGTCATTACTGCTCCGGGCTTGAAAAAGGCGTTGTATGCGAAGCTTGAGAGCCGGTGCAATAAGGCCGGATTCGACTGCATCAAGTCCGGTATGCGCGATCATCTGGCCGGTGTGGATATCGGCCTTACCTATGCAGACTATGGCATCGCCGAGACCGGTACGCTGATGATCGATTGCCCGGGCGAGGAACTTCGGCTCGCTACAATGGTCTGTGAATTTCATGCCTGCGTCTTGCCCAAGTCCAAGATTCGCAAGGACAGTTATGCGGTGGAGAAGATGATGCTGACCCGCATGAAGAAGTCGCCCAATTACATGGCCTACATCACCGGTGCCAGTCGTACCGCCGACATCGAGCGAGTGCTTGCCCTCGGTGTTCATGGTCCCCTTGAATTGCATATCCTGCTTCTGGAGGGTTAAGCCATGCAGAAAGCCAATGACCTGAAAGAGTACCGTGAAGAACTGCGAGAATCTCTGGATAACGATTTCCTGCGCACCTCCCTCGATAATTTTGCGGTGGCCTACCGGGAAAGCCGTGCCAACGCCTTCAAGGATATGGACGTCAAAGGGCTGATCGACGAGATCGCTTGTTCAAAAGATGGAGTAGCCGCAAATTTGGATGCTCTCTACCAGGAATTCAAGGGGAACGCCGAGGGTGCAGGTATCACCGTTCATTTCGCCAAGGACGCCACCGAGGCCAATGCGATCATCGCGCAAATTGCCAAGGACTCCGATTGCAGGAAGATCGTCAAATCTAAATCCATGACCGCCGAGGAGACCCTGCTCAATCATGCGCTGGAAGATGAAGGGCTGGAGGTGACCGAAACTGACCTCGGTGAGTGGATCATCCAGTTGCGTCATGAAGGGCCGTCGCACATGGTCATGCCTGCCATCCATCTGTCGCGCCATCAGGTGGGAGATCTCTTTTCTGAGGTCACAGGCTCCAAGCAGGATGCCGAGATCGAGAAACTGGTCAAGGTTGCACGGCGTGAGCTTCGTCAGAAATATGTTGAAGCAGACATGGGTATTACTGGAGCCAACTTTGCCGTGGCCGAGACCGGCGGTATCGGGCTGGTCACCAACGAAGGCAACGCCCGGTTGTGTTCCACCTTGCCGCGCGTTCATGTCGCACTCATGGGTATTGATAAGTTGGTGCCGAAGCTGCACGATGCCCTGCGCATCCTGAAAGCTCTGCCGCGCAATGCCACAGGGCAGGCCATTACCTCATATGTGACCTGGATTACAGGCGCGAATGAGTGCGCTGCCGGGGCCGATGGCAAGAAGGAAATCCATTACGTTGTACTCGACAACGGGCGAAGCGAACTGGCCAAGGACCCGCTCTTTTCGCAAGTTCTGCGGTGCGTGCGTTGCGGAGCGTGTGCCAATGTCTGCCCGGTCTATCGGCTGGTGGGCGGACATAAGATGGGACACATCTATATCGGTGCCATCGGGTTGATCCTGACATATTTCTTTCATGGCAAGGACAAGGCGAAGAACCTCGTTCAGAACTGTATTAACTGTGAAGCGTGTAAGGACATCTGCGCTGGCGGTATTGATCTGCCGCGTTTGATCAAGGAGATTCACGCTCGCATTCAGGACGAGGACGGGCATCCGCTGCCCAGCCTGTTGCTCGGCAAGGTGCTCAGGAATCGCAAGCTGTTTCATACATTGCTCAGGTCTGCCAAGTGGGCGCAAAAGCCAGTAGAAAGCGAAGGATTCATTCGCCACTTGCCCATGATCCTTGGCAAAGAGCATGGTTTCAAGGCTTTGCCAGCCATTGCCGAGACACCGTTTCGCGACAAGTGGCCGGATATCCGCCCGGATGTTGCTGAGCCCAGGTATCGGGTCGCGCTTTTTTCCGGCTGTGTGCAGGACTTCGTCTATCCTGAACAGATGGAAGCAGTGATCCCGGTCTTTGCTGCCAATGGTGTGTCCATGGAGTATCCCATGGAGCAGTCATGCTGTGGCCTGCCCGTACAGATGATGGGTGAGAAAAAGGCATCCCGCGATGTGGCTGTGCAGAACCTGCGTGCCTTCGAGACTCGGGCTTATGACTATATCATCACCATGTGTGCTTCATGCGCCGCTCATCTCAAGCACAATTACCCGAAGCTGGTCGCTGATATGCCGGGCCTGGCAAGCAAAGCTGAGGAGTTCGCTTCAAAGGTCATTGATTACAGCTCGTTTGTGCACGATGTCTTGAAGGTGGACAAGGAAGATTTTAATGCGTCCGGCCATAAGGGCACCTACCATTCGCCGTGCCATTTGTGTCGCGGGCTGGACGTTCATGACGCCCCGCGCCAGCTCATCGAGACCGGCGGGTTGGAATACGTGGAGTGCGTTGAAGAGGAAGTCTGCTGCGGATTCGGCGGCACCTTTTCCATGAAGTTTCCGGAGCTTTCCTCAGAGCTTTTGAAGAAGAAGCTTGCCAATGTGGAGGAGACCGGGGCGGATGTGCTCCTTACCGATTGCCCTGGTTGCATCATGCAGCTTCGCGGCGGCCTGAAAACCAAAGGCTCGTCCATAGAGGTCCGGCATATTGCCGAGATTCTCGCTAATAATTTGAAGTAACACTTCCGGTATCTCCCCACTTTGATTCATGATTTGTCACCATTGTTGGTGACAAAAGAGTAGTTTGTGCTTATTATTACAAGTGTAGGCAATTAATTTTTGAACACTTTTTGTGTTAACTTATTGAAATTGTTAAAAGTGTAATAAGGTGAGGTTGAGAGAGTGGTCAGGCATATCGTCATGTGGACATTGAAAGAGGAAGTTGAAGGCGTTGTCGCCAAAGATAATGCTGCGAAAATGAAGGAAATGCTTGAGGCATTGAAAGGCCGCATCGAAGGGCTCAGAAACATCGAAGTCAGCTATGACATCGTTGCCTCTGATCCCGAGTGTCACATAGTTCTGTGTTCCGAACACGATGACGTGGACGCGCTCAATTTTTATCAGAACCACCCTGAGCATCAGGCTTGTATTCCTTTCGTGAAAAAGGTGGCTTCTAGTCGCAAAGCTGTCGATTACTCAATATAATAATCTTTAACAGACTGTACGGATCGAACTGAAACTGGTTTCTTGTGTGGAGCTTCAGACGTCGTTAATCCAGAAATATCGCGGCAGGTAAGGAGACAACTGTCGTGTCAAGGAGGATGCCATGTCAATGCGTTACGATCAGGAACGGAGACGGATTATCTGCCGTTGGGAAGAGCCGACTAAAATTGTGATGAACAAGAAGGAAGGACTTATCAACCGTTCGCGTATGATTACGGTCAAGGTGAACGACAACGGTAAACTGAACAGTAAAGACAAACGGCGGCACGAGAAGCATCCCATGTTTCCGATTATTAGCAGATTTAACAAGATGCTGAATAATATAAATTGCTTGCCTGGACAGTGTGAAGGCCACAAGTGTGCGGTCTGTGGTCTGGAGGGAGGCGTCAGCCCCAGTTATGATCCCAAGACCAAGGCCATCGTCTGGTTGTGTCGGGAGCATGTCACCAGTTCTCCCAAGGTGGATGCATAGCTCAAATTAAGTTTTAAAATTAGAACGGGGCTGCCGATTTCGGTAGCCCCGTTCTTTATTGTTCTGCATATAAAAAGCCTAGCCGGTAGCAGTGACTTTTTTGGAGAAGTCTTTGTCTTTTTTGGTTGTAACCACAGCTGATTATACTGGAGGGGTTGGCCTTTTGGGTGAGTGTTATGTGATAATGTGTTACAAAAGAGTATCTGTCGTGGAAGTTTTGTGTAGATTTTGGCGTTAGTCTGTACATATGATATTTATGACTGACTGGGGAAAGTTCCATCGTGATTCAAATGTGTAAACAGATGAAGAAAACATGACTGACGAGATATTTTATGCTGATGAGGTGAAAGACCCCACTGTTGCGAAAGTTGTCAGTGAGGGGTCCGGTACCTGGAAGATCATGGTCGTGGACGATCAGGAAGATGTCCATAACGTGACCCGCTTGGTGCTGGAGGATTTTGCCTTTGAAGGTCGCAAGGTGACCTGCCTCAGCGCATACTCTGGCAAGGAGGCCAAGGAACTCATTGCCGAGCATCCTGACACGGCGGTTATTCTGCTTGATGTCGTCATGGAAACGAGCAGGGCCGGACTTGAGGTTGCGCACTTCATTCGCTCAGAGGCCAGGAACCAGTTCGTTCGGATTATCCTGCGGACCGGTCAGCCCGGTGAAGCTCCGGAACGGGAAGTTGTTACTGAATTGGATATCAACGACTATCGGCAGAAGACTGAGTTGACCGCCGACAGGCTGGTGACAGCCGTCACCACGGCCATACGTTCGTATCGCGATTTGAAGATCATCGACGACAGTCGTCGGGGCCTGCACCTGCTTGCCATGTCGGTTGCCCACCAGATTCGAAACCGAACCGTCACCATCGCTGGCTTTGCCAATCTTATTAAGAAAAAAGACCCCAATTTGTCCGACATATCTGAATATCTGACGACTATTCTCCATGAATCCTCGCGTCTTGAGTCCATGGTTAAGGATGTGACAAGTTATGCTTCTACTGAAATTGGAGAGCTCAAGTTGTCCGGGATTCGTGATCTCATCGAAGACGCCATGGAACGGGTTGATGGCAGTCTTGAGGGCACGGGCCGGACTGTGGAGTGGGAAGTGTTTTGTCCCGATCAGACTGTGCTTGTCGATCCCAGATTATTCGTGAAGGCCATCGAAGCCGTCTTGCAGAATGGGGTGGATTTTTCCGATGGTCTGCCAAGGATAAAGGTGATGGTATCGCCGGGGCGTCTGGCTTGTGTCATCAAGGTGACCGACTTCGGGTGTGGTATTGATGAAAAGGACCTGCCCTTTATTTATGATCCGTTCTTTTCTCTCAAGCCAAAAGGGTCGGGTATGGGGTTGAGCATCGTCAAGAAGGTGGCCATGGAACACCAGTGGGATCTTTCCGTGGATAGCACTCCCGGAAACGGCACTACGGTTCGCATCGTTATTCCCAGGCGCGAGTTGACAGGTTTAAAGGGCTGATTTTTCTATGGGACGATAATCGTTCCACTCTTCCCGTTAACTGCATCTTCGATTTCATTCATGGAGCCGATCACGGCTCGCTTTCCCCCGTTGCGAACAAAATTTATGCACGCCTGCATTTTAGGGCCCATGCTGCCAGGCGGGAAGGCCCCTTCCCTGAGCAGCGCTTCAGCTTCATCGACGGTTATCTGTCTCAGCAATTTTTCGTCGGGGCCGCCGTAGTCAAGGAAGGCTCCGGCCACATCGGTGACAATGACGAATACGTCCACGCCTACTTCACGGGCCAGACACGCGCTTGCCAGGTCCTTATCGATGACGGCATCCACGCCGCAGAAGCGTCTGCCTTCGCGCACTACCGGGATACCTCCTCCACCGCAGCAGATGACAATGAAATCCTGATCGATAAGTCGTTGTATTTCCTTTTTTTCAACAATGGTAAGCGGGATAGGAGACGCCACCACACGGCGTGTTCCCTTGGCCGTTTTGCGAACAGGGTACAGAGCGTTTAGAGCCTGTTCCTCTGTGAGGACAGGGCCGATTGGCTTAGTCGGATCGGAAAATCCCGGGTCGTTCGCATCCACGACAACATAGCTAATGAGACTGACCAGCGGCTTCTGGTATGCCTCGCCCAGGGACATCAGTTCCGTGTCGAGGGTGGATTCGATCATGTACCCGATCTGCCCCTGTGTCTGGGCGACTAGAATCTCAAGGGGGAGCGGCTGCGTATTCGTGCAGCATTCCTGCCTGTTCAGCAGATCGCCTACCTGTGGTCCGTTACCGTGGGTGATGATCAGTTTGTATTCTCCGGACAACCTTGCAGCCTGAGAAAGTGGGTGCACGAGGTTTTCAAGCTGTTCGTCAATGGTCCCGGTTTGGCCTTTGCGGATGAGCGCGTTGCCGCCGAATGCGAGGAGAAGTGTCTGTTGCTCCGCCATGAAGACTCCATGTTTTCAAGAAGATACCATATGTCGACAGTATGACAAATCCTGCCCGATGGGCAATAAAAAACGACCGCCGATGCTTGGCACCGACGGTCGTTGTATTGCTGTTTCGGTCCGTGACTACAGGAGGTAGTAAGTGGCGATGAGGCCAGCGATGGACATGGTGATGGTGTAGGGCAGAGCCAGTACAACCATGCGGCCATAAGAGAGCCGGATGACCGGGGCCAGGGCCGAGGTCAACAGGAACAGGAAGGCTGCCTGGCCGTTGGGAGTTGCGACCGACGGGATGTTGGTACCGGTGTTGATGGATACGGCTAGTTTTTCAAACTGAATCATCAGCTCTCCAACCTGGGCACCAGCTGCCTGGGGTAGGGTTGCCAGCACATCGGCGCGGACAACATTGGGATCGGTCAGCTTTTCCATGAGCATTTCGCCGCTCATGCCGATGCCGGGAACGGCGTTGAGCAAAGCTTCGAAGTGCATCTTGGTCTCTGAAACATACACGGTTGCGACGAACACGTTGTCCGAGATCATGGAGAGCACACCGTTGGCAACGTAGTATGCCACCAGCTGCATCTGGCCCTCAAAGCCGAGGACGTAATTCATGACCGGAGCGAACAGGTGCTGATCGTGAATGACGCCGACAATGGCGAAGAAGACAACCAGCAATGCGGTGAAGGGCAGAGCCTCTTCGAATGCCGGTCCGAGCTGGTGCTCATCAATGAAACCGTTGAAGGCGGTCAGCAGGACGATGACGGACAGGCCGATGATGCCGACAGCTGCAAGGTGGAAACCGAGTGCCAGTATCAGCCATATGCCGATCAAGCCCTGAGTTACCAGCTTGGCCTTGCCGCGCATGCCGCGCTTGGATTCCATTTCAATAGCGGTTTCAAGCAGGTGAGACCTGATGTCACCGGGCATCTGGACGCCGTATCCGAACAACTTGAATTTCTCGACCAGAATACAGGTCAGCAGGCCGGTTACCAGAACGGGCATGGAGATCGGGGCGACTCTGAGGAAGAAGTCCACAAAGTGCCAGCCCATCTCGGCGCCGATCAGCAGGTTCTGCGGTTCGCCGACGATGGTGCAGACTCCACCCAGAGCGGTGCCGACTGCGCCGTGCATCATCAGGTTGCGCAGAAATCCACGGAACTGCTGAAGCTCTTCACGTTTCAAGTCTTTGAGGGACTTGTCGCTGCACAGGTCGTGATCACAGCCCATGGTTTTGCCTGAAGCGTACCGGTGATAGACGTTGTAAAAACCGTAGGCCACCGCGATGATGACGGCGGTGACGGTCAGGGCGTCCAGAAAGGCGGACAGGAATGCGCCCGCGAAGCTGAACAGCAGGGAGATTATGATCTTGGAGCGTACCTTGGTCAAAATGCGTGTGAAGGTGAACTGCAGGAAGTCCTTCATGAAGTAAATGCCCGCGACCATGAAGATCAGGAGCAGGATGACTTCAAAGTTGGCGAGGGCCTCGTGGTAGACGGTCTCGGGGTGAGTCAGGCCAAGGATGACGGCCTCCATGGCGAGGAGTCCGCCTGCGGGAAGCGGGTAGCACTTGAGCGCCATGGCCAGAGTGAAGATGAACTCGGCGATCAGCACCCAACCCGCGATGAACGGACCGACTGTGACGACCAGAATTGGATTGAGTACAAGGAAGGCGAGGATCGCCATCTTGTACCAGCCAGGGGCGTTACCTAGAAAGTTTTTACCGAAAGCCTGGGTCAGTGTGTAAGCCATTGTAAAGTCTCCTCAACTCGGGTGTGAATTTCTAAGCGACGGGTTGCGCGGCAACCTGTTCGCCAATTATTTATAGTTAGGCCATGTCCATCTTTGAGCCGGATTTCAAATGGCCGGGTGGTGTTGAAGCATGTGCTTTTCGATTTTTGGGCTTGTTTGCGTACACGTGCCGCTAAACAGCCGAGTCCTCAGGTATCCCAATCATATCTTCGTCGTCAATTATTGAGAGCTTTTTGTTTTTTCGTGAAGTCCTGTCATGCAGTTCTCAGGTCATATAAAACTGCCGTGCGCGATACGCACGGCAGTTGGTTTCGTCTGACAGGGATGGTAGTCGCTAGCCGCCTACAGGCACGGTGATGGGCATGCCCATGATCGGCCAGATGACCAGAACGGCAATGCCGGTCACGATCATCAACAGGATGGATGCGGGAATACCCCAGCCGAAGAACTCACCTGTGGTGAATTGTCCGGAGTCGTAGGCGATGGCGTTGGGAGCCGCGCCGACGAGGAGCAGGAAGGGCATACCGGCAACAACCAGGGCTGCGTACAGGATGACATCGGGAGCCACGCCGAGGTAAGGCGCGATGACCAGAGCAACCGGTAGTGATATGGCGATGGCCGCGACGTTCATGATGAAGTTGGTCATCATCATGACGAAGAAGGCGATGGACATGACGAAGATGAACCCATTGGCATCCTGGAACATGACCAGCCAGTTTACAGCCATCCACTTGGCTGCGCCGGTTTCCCAGAGGCAGAAGCCGATGGACATAGCTCCTGCGAACAGCAGGATGATGTTCCAGGGGATGTCTTCGAGGTCTTTGATGTCAAGGATCTTGAAGACGAAGAAGAGGACCGAGGAACACAGGATGATGGCGGTTTTGTCGACTGCCTTGAGGGCGGGCACGAAGGCGCGCAGGCTCATGATGATAATTGTGATGCCGACGATGGCAGCGGCCATGATCTCGTCACGAGTCAGGCTGCCCATCTTGGCGTTGAGTTCACGGGCTTTCTCGCGCAGACCGGGAATGCGATCCTTTTCAGGCTTGCAGACGATCATGAAGAATCCCCACAGCAGGAAGGTCATGCCCCAACCGATGGGGAACATGTAGTAGGTCAGTTCGAAGAAGCCGACGTCAACGTTGACGATTTCCTTGTAGAAACCGAGAGCGACAGCGCCACGGGCTGCGCCGAGCAGGGTGACGATGGAACCGGCACCGGCGACGTAGGCCATGCCGATAAACAGTCCCTTACCGAACTTGGTGGGTTTGTCGCCTTCGCCGTACAGGGCGTAGATGGCGAGCAGCAGCGGGTAGATAGTGGCTGCGACAGCGGTGTGGGCCATGATGTGCGTCAGGGCGGACGTGACCACGAAAACGCCTAGATAAATCATCGATGTCCGTTCACCGACAATGTCGAGCATCTTGTATGCCAGCCGCTTGGTCAGGCCGGTCTTGGTGAAGACCAGGCCGATCATGATGGAGGCAAAGATGAACAGAACAGACGGGTCCATGAAGTCCTTGAAAGCGACCTTGGCAGGGCGAATCAGGAACATGACCTGTAAAATGCCGATCATCAGCGAGGTCACGCCAATGGGTACAACTTCAAACACCCACCATGTACCAGCCAGCAGGAAGACTGCGATGGCCCCCTTGGCTTCGGTCGAGAGTACGAAGTGTTCTCCCATGGGGTCGATGGCATCCGGCCAGGCCGGAGAAAAATAGGTGATGGCAAACAAAATGACGCCGGTGAGCATGAACACCAGGCGTTTCCAGTCAAATGGGTCGTGTGTGGCTTTAGCCGTATCCATAGGTTTCCTCCTCAGGGCACCCGAAAAAAATGCTTATTGTTCGCATGCGCAACTAACCATGCGCTTCTTCACTTCATCAAATACGTCGGTCAGGCGAAGCACTCCAGTCACATGGCCGTTCTTGCGGACGATGAGTGGCTGGTGTGAACCCACAATATAATTGTGTACGCCATGTTCCAGATTGTCCTCTTCATCGAGGTACTCGACTTCTTCCGGAACGTGCATGGCGTCAGTTGCTTTGATGTCGCAACCTTTCTCGCAGAGTTCATCCAAAGTGTTGGACCACAGGCCGAACTCCTTGAAAATGTCGGCGACATATCTGTTGGTTAATGTGTCTTTCGCAAGGTCTTGCTCTTTAAGCTTTTTGTAGCTTGGCTCCAACATGCCGAGGATGTCGGTCATTGTCAGTACGCCTTTGAGATTTCCATTTTCGTTTACGATCAGGATGTCCCGATGTTTGCTGCTCTCAAGGGCGACGACGACATCACTCAGTTTTGCATCCATCCCAAGCGTTGTGTATTCGCTCAATGGAGTCATTAGCTCTTTGACTTGCATAGTATCCTTCCTCCCAAAAAGTGTGTTTTACGCATGATTCAGATGTTCGCTTTCCCATTCAGGATGAAGCGGCATCAATTTTTCGCAAAAGTTCTTCAAGGTCCACGGGAGCGCCGACTTCATCGGACGCACCATATTTCATTGCTTCAATCGATAGGGGCACGTCACCGGAATGATTGATGAGAATGAGTGCATTTTCCGGGCAATCATGCCTGATTTCTCTCAGAAAAGACAATAGCGCCTGCTTGGGACTGGAAAGGCCCACAAGGATGGCATTCATCTTTTCCTGGCAGGCTATGGCTCGCCCTTCGTCGGCGTCGCCTGTGGCTTGGATCGTCAGTCCTCGCCGGGTCAGTCGCTCTGCCAGGTGATTCCGGAATGTCTCGTCTGCATCAACAATCAATACTTTCATAATGCCCAGATCAATCTCTTTTGTTTTGTCGCAATAACAAAAACCGCGATTTGTCACTTAAGGCAATGTGTGTGCCATTGTTGAAATAGTTAGTTGTTTCAAGCAATTAACAAAATGCTTGCGCTTTAGGTTGTGCCTCGCGAGATACGTTTTGAAACGTTTTAAGACGTGGCTGGGTGAGTTTAATGTTTCGTAATGAAACAAAAGGGAACAGTGAGGCTTTTTAAAGGTAGAAGGACATGCCCGAAGTCAGCTTACCTGAGAGATAGTTTTCAAGGATGGTGTCTACGGGGCCGCAGATGTCGTCCAGAACCTTGGTTCCTTTCCATTCAAGGTAGTCGTGATATTCGCTTTCGATTCCGGCGCAGATGACAGTCTGGATATTCTCGCTGATAGCCAAGCTGCACATGGTTTCCGGCGATGCGTGGTCGAGGACAACAACTTTTTCCTCGATTTTGCCCATGGCGTTTGTCTCGCGTGAGATGGAGACTATCAGTACGTCGGTCGCCAGGTCGAAGCGGGGGGCGACGTCGTTGTCCAGCAGGGGGATTAGTATTTTTTCCATGTCGATATCCCTACTCGATTCCGAAGTGTTTCATCTTGCGCCACAGGGTGCTGCGGCCCCAGCCCAGGATTTGGGCTGCCTTCTGCTTCTTGCCGCCGGTCTGCACCAGGGCGTCGATGATCATTTTGCGTTGCACGTCTTCCCAGCTTTCACTTTTTGCCGGTTGGGCAGCAGGCTGTGTGGTGGGTGCCGGAATCTCCTGAGGTGGTTCCGTAAGCTGCGGGGGTGTCTGTTGCGAGTCTCGCAGTAAATATCCGGGCAGATGGCGTAAGCGGATGTGCTTGTCGTCGCAGAAATTGACTGCGTATTCGATGACGTTTCGCAGCTCGCGGACATTACCCGGATACTGGTAGTCGTGCAATATGGTCCTGGCGTTTTGAGACAGTCCTTCCACTTTCTTGCCGAATCGGGTCTGAAACATTTTCAGGAAGTGGTCCTGAAGGGATAGGATGTCGTCGCCGCGTTCTCTCAGCGGAGGGAGATGTAGTCTTATGACATTGAGTCGGTATAGCAGGTCCTGTCTGAATTGCTTGAGTCGGACCATCTCCTCCAAGTCGCGGTGGGTGGCGACGATGACGCGAACGTCGGTGTGAAAACCTTTGGTTCCGCCCAGCGGGTATACGACCTTGTCGTCGAGAAATGAGAGCAGTTTGACCTGAAGGGGCAGGGGGAGATCGCCGATTTCTGTCAGGAACAGCGTACCGCCGTGGGCCAGTCTGAACCGGCCGGGCTTGTCGTGGTCTGCGCCGGTGAATGCGCCCTTGTTGTGGCCGAAGAGTTCGGATTCGAGCAGAGTGTCGGGCAGTGCGCCGCAATTGACCTTGATGAACGGCCCTTTGCTGCGGTCGGATGCATTGTGGATTTCCTCGGCCAGCATGTCCTTGCCAGTACCGGTTTCGCCGGTGACAAGCACAGAAGAGTCGGTCTGCGCGATGCTGGGGACCATTGAGAATATTTTTTTGATCTGCGGACTGCTGCCGATCAGGTCGCCCAGGCCGAATATGCCGGTCGCAGTTTCGTCCAGTGTATGGGTGCCGCGGATTGCTATGGTTTCGATGACCCCGCTGGCATTGCCGGATTCATCCATGAGGGGTGAAACGGTCAGGCGGACGGGGATTTTGCGTCTCTCCCGATTGACGATGTTGGCATCAACGCTCCGGGCCTGCATGTTGTCCCATCCGATCATGACCGGGCAGTCCTTCATGCAGTAGTCGCAACGCAGGGCGTGCAGGCAGCCCAGTCCCTTGATTCGGCTCCGGTCAACGCCGGTCAGCGTTTCGTAAGCCTCGTTGACCATCAGCAACTTGCCATGCGGGTCCATGACTGCCACCCCAAGCGGAAGCTCATCCAGCAGGCTGGAAACGCTGTCCGTATTCGGCAGCATGGCAGTAAGTGCGGTTTGGATCGAGTCGGTCATGGCATCATTTTGTTGCGGTTTGAAACGTCGTGTTTCACTTCTTCACGGCTACGCCATTGTGTCAGGATGAATCGTAATGAAACATTTTCTGAAACACAAGGTTGTCGTGTCATAGCCAAAGAAAAAGGGTTGCAGCGATTTGCTGCACCCCTTGTTCTTTACTGGTGCCGAAGAGAATGCTCGGAACTCTTCAGATTTCGACGTTGTGGCAATATGTTGATTATATTTAAGTATTTCTTTGGGGCGTGCTTTTTCTGTTTGGAGAATGACCTACCACTTTGACCAGTTGAGGCAAGGTTCAATGTAATTGAAACGGCATGGCTGGATTTCCTGATTTAATCGTTGGTACTGTGCCGAAAATCAGGAAGCTAGTCTTTGAGGCGATATTTCTTTGTCGTCGGGTCAAGCTCATAATCATATCCCATTTCACGAATCGTTTCTAAGTCGTGTTGAAGGCCACGCTTGACCATCTTTTCTGCTGCAAGTTTGTTATACTTTCTGCCTTGCCCGATATCAGATTTTGCTGTCATATGTTCTGGCACTATCTCAACTACGCCACAGCCTTTATGTAAATCCGATTTCAATATTGGTTTAAAATCAGTCTTCCCTTCGTGTTTTTCTACTAACGCAGTCAGTGCGGTGACTTTAAGTTTTTCATCAGATATCATCTGGGCTTTACCACGTATGATAACGCAGTGAAAAAACTGGTGTGTCCGGCAGGGGTCATTGTGTGGGTTGAAGCCAGATTCTATATATGACAGAGGGATGTCCACTTCAAAACATACTTTAGGATCACGAGAAATGTTATTTAACTTCTCTCCTTTTAGTGCGGTGTGAAAATAGATACACTTGTTAAAGTGCACAAAGTTCACTGGTGTAATATATGGATAGCCATCTGATCCATTTGTAGATAGACGACCTACGTTCGTCGATGCGAGAATCCTTTCAATTTCCTTGGGGTCTGTTACTTCACAAATTTTTCGTCTCACAGCAAAAATTCTCCTCTAGGCTAGGATTTGTTTCACGCCGGAGGTCAATATTCGGGCCTTCGGTCGTGCTTCGGTTAGATATCCCGTCTGCAGGGACATCCTGATCTCAGAGCGGCCTAATGAGTCCCGTAGGTCATGCGGAACCGAATGACGAAAGTAATAGGTCGTGCCTTTCAAGTAAAGGTGGTTTTGGGAGCGTGTGATGTGCGGCATTTGATTTCTCCGGCGGTAGATAATTTCGGGTCTTTGACCCACCGTTTTGACCCAGAGGGGTCAAATCACGCCGAAAAGAAGAAAACCACGTAAGTTGCCGATTAAAAAAGAAAAAGGGTTGCAGCTTTTGCTACAACCCTTGTTCTTTACTGGTGCTGAAGAGAAGACTCGAACTTCCACGGCGATGAAGCCACATGGTCCTGAACCATGCGTAGCTATGGATGGGCAGCATAATCGCTGGATGCATATGCTAAAAGTCCCGCAAACGAGATAAGAGGTCGGCATCACGTCCGGTACACGCGACGTAGTTGGGGCCGGTATAATCCTCGTCTTCCAGTTCATAGGGTTTGAAATCGACACCGTCAGGATATAATTTCCCAACTACATATCCAAAAGGCTCCAGATAACTGTAGAAATCCAGTAATAATGATCTGGCTTTGATGTTCGCCTTGCCATATTCGAATTGAATTATATCTATGGCGTTCTGCCTGAGTAATGATTTGAAGCCCTGCAACACTGCAAGTTCGGCACCTTCGCAGTCCACTTTTAGCAACCTGACTTTTTTGATGTCGAAATGGTTACAGTACTTGTTGCCCGTCGTTACTTTGCACCGCAGTTTTTCCATGGAAAAGTTGGAATGGACATCATATATCCCAGACAATTCGGAGTGGTCTTTGCAATAGTTTGCAATAATGGTGTCCTCTTTGTCGCTCAGTCCGCAAGGATTGATGGTGGCCGGTGTCCCTTTCAGGTTTTCTTTCAACAGCTTCGCAGTATGAGGGATCAATTCAAAGCAATGAATCTCTGCGTCAGGACTTGTCTCAAGAACCGTTTTGGTCCAATCCCCTTTGTTGGCGCCGACATCGAAGACAACATCGCCAGCCGAGCAAGCCCGTGATATCAGCTGCCGTTCTCCATTGGAATCAATCTCGTAACTCAGGTTGGCCGCGTTGTTGTACAGGAGTCTTGCCAGGTGCAGTAGTTCTTTGCGACTTGCTCGGTTGGATCGCTGCATTAACTTGCCCAGTTCATCAAGGAAGACTTCGCCAATACCATCCGTGCCGTGACTGTCTTCTGGGGCGATCGATTGAATAATGTGTTTTGTTAAGTCGCCAGCCGTTTCCATGCACACCTCATATTTTGTTTCCAACACCTTTCGACAGGCCTTTCGATGGTCTCTTCGCTAATATATTTTATAGTACATTGCCAGAGATCTTAGGGGATGGATCAAGAGATGTATGTAGTAAAAAAAGAAAAAGGGTTGCAGCTTTTGCTACAACCCTTGTTCTTTACTGGTGCCGAAGAGAAGACTCGAACTTCCACGGCGATGAAGCCACATGGTCCTGAACCATGCGTGTCTACCAATTCCACCACTTCGGCACGTTCAGGAAGGTGTTAACTATAAAAGAACCGACCGCTTGGCAAGCAGTTTCTCACTCTTTTATCGTGAAATTACCAATCCAGAGGTTTGGCGTCTTCCACAATATCAAGAATGCCGCCTGAGGCCACGAAATTGGCGAGTCCGGCCACGTCTTCGGCCAGATAACGGTCGTGCTCAACCACCGGGAACAGTCGTTTGGCGGTGACCTCTTCATAGAGGGCTTCGCAGGCTGGACTGAGGCATTTTTCCTCATCCGTAAGTGGATGATCACGGGTGACGCAGGCATCGAAAACCACGCCCTCACCCTGACCGTTCATGCGGGTCTTGAGGCCTCCGAGTTCATCGTTTACCCAGTCGGGCAACTCAGTCTCGGTGGGGATGGTGTCCAGTTTCTTGCGGATGGCAATGGCCTGAAGGATGTATGCCAGCTCGATGGCCATGATATGGGACGCCTTGGGGAGGGTCTTGAGCAGACGCACGGCCAACCCGGTACCCATGCTGACATGATCTTCCTGACCGGAGTTGGTCGAGATGTTGAACAGATGGCTCGGCATGGCATCACCCCAGATGGAGTTGAGCAGGGAGGCCGAGGCGTATTCGAGCATCATCATGCCGCTGGAAATGCTGTTTTCGTCTTCTGTCAGGCCGGGCCATTTCAGGTCGCGACCAAGGCCTTTATTTCTGTATGGATCCACGAAACGAACAGATCGCTGATGGGACAGGCTTGCAATGACGCCCATGGCCTGCATCAGATTGTAGACCTGCACTGCCACCGGCATGCCGTGGAAGTGGCCGCCGGAGACAACATCGGTGTAGTTGCCGTCTGTATCGGGTAGCAGGATGGGGTTGTCCGTGGCGGAGTTGGCCTCGACGAGCAGGCTCTTTTCGGCCTGGGTGATCAGGTCATGTGCCGAGCCGAGGACCTGAGCCGCGCAGCGTACATTATACGGGTCCTGCACCTGCCCGTCGGTCTTGAAATCGCGGTGGGAGTTGCGGATGGGCGAGTCTTGCATGAGCTGCCAGATCCAATCGGCCACGCGCACCGATCCGGGATGGGGGCGTACAGCGTGGAAATCCGGGCGATAATATGTGTCCGGCGCAAGCATGACCTGGGCGGTCAGTGCGGAGTTCACGGCAGCGGACTTGAGCATGACTTTTAGCTGGTGGCATGCGTACAGGCCTATGGCGTTCATGAACTGTACGCCGTTGGTCAGGGCCAGTCCTTCCTTCATTTTCAGACGAATGGGCTTGAGGTTTGCCCGTTTCAAGGCTGTTTCCGCCGGAATGGTCTCCCCTTCATAAATGACCTTGCCGCGTCCTATCAGGGCCATTGCCACATGGGAGAGCGGGGCGAGGTCGCCGCTGGCTCCGACCGAGCCGAGTTCCGGCACTACCGGGGTGATTCCTGCGGTCAGGAGATCAAGGATCGCCTCCACCAGTAGCGGGCGGATGCCGCTGTATCCTTGGGCAAGAGAGTTGGCGCGCAGCAGCATGGTGATACGGACCACTGTCTCGTCCATGGGGTCGCCTGCGCCGACGGCGTGGGAGAGGATCAGGTTTTCCTGAAGGTCGGACAGGTGCTCGCTTTTGACGGACAGGTCGACGTTGTGGCCGAACCCTCGGTTGAACCCGTAGGCCGGGAACTCCTGCTCCGTGATGGCCGACTCGATCTGGGCGCGGCGGTCGGTGAGCATGGCTTTGGTGTCGCTCGAAAGCACAGCCTTGGCCTTGCCCAGACCCACGGAAATTATATCGCTCAGGGTCAGCTTTCTATTATGGTCTATTGAAATATTCATGGGTTCCTTTTGAGGGGCTTAGCGGTTTCCGTATAAGAATGTGTAGAGTGTCAGGGCGGCCAGTCGCGCGGTACGGCCATCGATGTCCATCTCCGGATTGACCTCGGTTATTTCGAAAACGGCGGTCTCGCCGTATGTGCGGCACCGAGCCGCGAAATTCAGGATGTCGGTTGCCGTAAGTCCCACAGGAGACGGCGCGCTCACGCCCGGTGCGTCCGAAGCACGGACACAGTCCATGTCCAGCCCGGCAAAGAGCGGGGCAGAGTTCAGCATGTCGAACAATCTGTCGAAGAAATGACCGACTCCCATGGCTTCGATCTCACCCAGAGTCTGGATGTTGATACCCATAGCCTCGGCTTCTTCAAGGTATTTGGCGGAGTTGGCCCAGGGTTGGATGCCTATTTCATATAAGTTCGCGGGTGCGAGATGCCGACCGTCGATGAGATTTCTGTAGGGCGTGCCGGAATGGATGACGCCGCTCTTGCGTATATCAAGATGCGCGTCCACGTTGATGGCGACAAAGTCGGAGTGGACATCGTGCACGGCTTTGGCGTCCGGGAAGGATATGTCGTTTCCGCCGCCCAGGATTATGACAATCTTGCCGTCCCAGATGATTTGCTCCACCGCCTTGTGCAGGCATTCGTGGATGATCCGCAGATCGTCGCTTGAGTCGACGTCGCCGAGATCGATAAGTCTAACGGACTCGTTGTTCGGGGGTGTTTTGAGCTTGTAAAGGGCCTGGCGGATTGCTTCGGGAGCCTTGGCCGCGCCCGGCCGACCGTGGTTGCGCACCACGCCGATGTCCTGCGGGCAACCGATGATGACATGAGTGGCCTTATCGTAGGCGTCAGGCGAAGTCTTGACGACATCTCTGAGCAGGATGTCGTTCTCGTCGTGGGATGATCCGGGGACCTTAATCGGAGTCAGGGTGTCTAGGATTTTTTTGTCCATTATACGAGACCTCCATTCTTGATCACGGCGTAAGCGTGATTCTCTCCATAGAAATATGCCATTTCACGATAGTCCGAGCAGTCGAGGATCACGAGGTCCGCCTGCCAACCCGGTTCTATGCAGCCGACATTGTCGAGTTTGAGGGCAAAGGCCGCGTTTTGTGTTGTGCAGGCCAAGGCCTCGGGGACGCTCACTCCCATGCGCGTGCAGGCCAGCGACATGGTCAGTTGCAGCGAGAGCGACATGTTGGAGCCGGGATTGAAGTCCGTGGCCAGCACCGGGATGCAGCCCGCGTCGATAATGTCGCGGCCCGGAGCGAACGGGATGTCGAGGAAAAGGGATACGCCGGGTAGCATGACGCAGGCGATGTCGGTGTCGGCCAGACGGGATATCTCATCCATGTGCAGGACTTCCAGATGATCCACGGACACGGCCTCGATATCCACGGCGGCTTCGATACAGCCCACGGAATGGAACTGGTTGGCGTGCATGCGCGGCAGCATCCCGGCATTGCGGGCGGCTTCCAGAATGACGTAGCTTTCCGCCGGGTTGAAGTATCCCTGTTCGCAGAAGACATCGCAGAATTTTGCGAGCCGTGCGGCCTCGGGCAGCATCTCCCGGAGTTGGGCGATGTAGTCTTCTTTGGTCATGGACGAAGGTACCGAATGTGCTCCCAGGAATGTCGGGATGAGATCAACCGGATGCTCGTCGTTCAACTCTTTGATGACTTCGAGCATCTTCATTTCGGTTTCAGGGTCCAGGCCGTACCCGGTCTTGACCTCCATGGTTGTGGTCCCCTGACGGATGACTCGGTTGAGCCGCAGTCGGGCGAGGTCTTTGAGTTCCGCCTTGGATGCCGCGCGGGTGGCCGCCACGGTACGAGCGATGCCACCGCCTCTGGCTGCTATCTCCTCATAGGATGCGCCAGCGGTGCGCATGGCGAACTCGTCGGTTCGGTCGCCTCCGAAAATGAGGTGCGTGTGGCTGTCGATAAAGCCGGGAACTATCGCCCGGTTCGAGGCGTCTATTATCACGGCATCGTCCGTCAGCGCGCGGTTTTCCAACTCGCGAAATGGAGCGATGGCTTCAATGACGCCGTCGGTGATGTATACGGAATCTCCGGTGCGAATGTGTAAATCCGCAAGCTCCGGCCCCCGTAAGGAGCCAGGTCGAGGAGAGACGACCTGACTCGGGTCTTTGATGAGTAAAGCGGCCATATTTTCCCCCATTATTTAATCATGGGAAGGTTCAGCCCTTTATCTTTAGCACACTTTATGG
>Ga0209692_10002234_pt1 | contig 22177 bp, 18 predicted proteins | sample tdDd472_FD_187129 | JGI IMG/M metagenome (GOLD analysis project Ga0209692, IMG submission 187129) | Marine sediment microbial communities from the Atlantic coast under amendment with organic carbon and nitrate - tdDd47.2 (SPAdes)... | ecosystem: Environmental > Aquatic > Marine > Coastal >... | reverse complement strand
TCGGTGCTAAGTATAATTGTGATGGGCATACCATCATGGATCACCACACCTATGTGTTCATGGGGGACGGGTGCATGATGGAAGGGCTTTCCCATGAAGCATGTTCATTGGCCGGAACCTTGAAGCTGGGCAAGCTCGTTGCGTTTTATGACGACAACGGCATTTCCATCGACGGGTGTGTCGATGGTTGGTTTACCGATGACACCCCTGGACGTTTTGAAGCCTATGGCTGGCATGTGGTGGCTGATGTTGACGGCCACGATGCGAACGCCATCAAGGCCGCCATTGAGGAGGCTCGGGCAGAGACCGAGAGGCCAAGCATGATCTGTTGCAAGACAGTCATCGGGCAGGGAGCGCCCAATGTCTGTGGTTCCGAGAAATGTCACGGTGCTCCTCTCGGTGATGAAGAAATTGCTTGTGCCCGGGAGAATTTGAATTGGGCCCATGCCCCCTTTGTGATCCCCGATCTGGTCTATTCCGGATGGAGTGCAAAAGGCAGTGGGTTCAGGGCTGAAGATAGCTGGATGGCTAGCTTCATGGAATACGAAAAGGCTTATCCGCAGCTGGCGGCTGAGTTCTCCCGTCGTATGAAGGGAGATCTGCCTGAAGATTTCGCAGTCCATGCATCTAACTTCGTTGATTCCGTGGATGCGAAGGCCGAGAGCCTGGCTACACGCAAGGCTTCACAAAATGCCATCGAAGGGCTCGCTTCGGTCTTGCCGGAATTTTTCGGCGGTTCTGCGGACCTTGCTGGGTCAAATTTGACCCGTTGGTCTGGTTCTGAGGTCGCTTCTCCGGCCAATTGGGACGGGAATTACATGAACTACGGTGTCCGCGAGTTTGCCATGTCCGTCATGATGAACGGCATGTCGCTGCATGGTGGGTTTATCCCCTATGGCGGTACATTCCTGGTCTTTTCCGATTATGCCCGTAACGCCATGCGCATGTCTGCGCTGATGGGATTGAAGGTCTTGTATGTCATGACCCACGATTCAATTGGTGTCGGCGAGGATGGCCCTACACATCAGCCCGTTGAGCATGTTGCTTCCCTGCGGCTTGTCCCCAATATGGACGTGTGGCGTCCCTGTGATGGAGTCGAGTCAGCCGTGGCATGGGAACAAGCTGTCAAACGGAGTGATGGACCATCCACTCTGGTCATGTCTCGCCAGAACCTTCCTCATCAGTCGCGGTCATCTGACACGTTGGGCAACATCGCACGAGGTGGTTACGTCCTCCGCCAATGCGAAGGAACACCGGATGCCATCGTTATTGCGACCGGTTCCGAAGTTTCCCTGGCAATGGAAGCAGCCATGACTCTGGAGTCCGGTGGAAAGCAGGTCAGGGTCGTTTCCATGCCGTGCGTCGAGGTCTTTGAACGGCAAGACAGTGCCTATCGAAATGAAGTCCTGCCGTCGCATGTCACAGCTCGTGTCGCACTGGAGGCTGGAACCACCAACTGTTGGTATCGCTATGTCGGTCTGGACGGAGCTGTCATGGGTATCGACCGTTTCGGTGAATCAGCTCCGGGCGATGAACTGTTCGACTACTTCGGCTTCACGGTCAGCAACGCAATCAACCTGGTTGAACAGGTGATGGACGGAAAGAGCATGGCCGCCTGATCAACGATGTGAACCAGTAAGGGGGAAAATAATGCTGAAAATGACAGAACTCGACCTGGCGGGGAAACGGGTGTTGATACGGGAGGATTTCAATGTCCCGATCAGCAATGGCGAAGTTACAAGTGACAAACGATTGCGTGCGGCATTGCCTTCGATCCGCATGGCATTGAATCGCGGTGCCATGGTTGTTCTTATGTCCCATCTGGGCAGGCCTGCCGAAGGGGTGTTCGATCCAGATATGTCGCTTGAGCCGGTTGTTCGTAGATTGTCCGAGCTTCTTGGAACCGCAGTCAGGTTTGAGCGGGATTGGGTTGGCGGAGTTGAACTCCGCCCCGGTGAAGTCGTTCTGGTCGAGAATGTCCGATTTCTTGCTGGGGAAATGGATAACGACTTGGAGCTTGGCAAGGCAATGGCCGCGTTGTGTGATGTCTTTGTCATGGATGCATTTGGAACGGCCCATCGGGCTCAGGCGTCCACCCATGCTGTGGCGAAATATGCTCCGAAGGCATGTGCCGGCCCTCTTCTCTCAAGAGAACTGAACGCACTGGAGCTTGGTCTTGAAGCCCCACAAACACCTATCGTTGCGGTTGTGGGTGGATCAAAGGTTTCGACAAAGCTCACTGTCCTCAGGTCGCTCCTTTCAAAGGTCGACAAACTTATCGTTGGTGGCGGCATCGCCAACAACTTCATCGCCGCTGCAGGTTTTGACATCTGCTCTTCTCTTTTTGAGCCGGATCTGGTCGATGCAACTCGCGAACTGATGGATGAAGCCATGGAAGCGGATGTTTCAATCCCTATCCCCCTCGACGTCGTATGCAGCAAGGAATTCTCAGAGGCAGCAGCCCCGACAATCCGGCTGGTGAATCAGGTCGCTGCCAATGAGATGATTCTGGATATCGGTCCGAGAACCTCTTCGTTGTATTCAAGGATTTTGGAGGATGCAGGGACAATTGTCTGGAACGGGCCGGTCGGTGTCTTCGAATTCGATCAGTTCGGGCAGGGGACAATGGATCTTTCCATGTCCATCGCGGAAAGTTCCGCCTTCTCCATTGCCGGGGGCGGAGACACATTGGCGGCCATCGATAAGTACGGTGTATCTGACAAGATTTCGTACATCTCTACCGGTGGAGGTGCTTTCCTTGAATTTTTAGAAGGTAAGACACTTCCGGCTGTAGGCGTTCTTGAAACACGAGCCAACCAATAGGGATTATGGAAAAGACACTTCGACGTACCAAAATTGTGGCGACTCTCGGGCCAGCTTCTACAGACAGGACAACTCTGCGGGAGTTGATCCAGACAGGGGTTGATGTGGTCAGGCTTAACTTCTCCCACGGCGATGCCGAGGATCATGTTCGGACTGCTGCTTTGGTGCGTGAGATAGCATTTGGCTTGAACCGGACCATTGGGGTTTTGGCTGACCTGCAGGGACCCAAAATCAGGATCAGAGGGTTTGAGTCAGGCCCCGTTACATTGGAAGAAAGAGACAACTTCATTATTGATCCATCTGTTGCAGTCCAGGATGGTACTTCTGATCGGGTAGGCATCACGTACCCCTCGTTGGCTGACGATGTCTCGTCGGGGAGTATCCTGCTCCTTGATGATGGCAAATGCATTCTTGAGGTTCAGGAGATCAGAGGTCGCGAGGTGCATTGCACAGTGGTCACCGGTGGAATCCTGTCCAGCGGCAAAGGCGTCAATGTGCTTTCCGGTGGCCTTTCCGCCGGTGCCCTGACCGAGAAGGATCGGAAAGATATGAAGGCTGTGGCGACAATGCAGGCCGACTATCTCGCCTTGTCCTTTGTCCGCAACGCATCTGACGTTGATGAAGCCAGGGAGATCCTTGCAGGGCTTGGTTGGCATGGTTCCATACTTGCCAAGATCGAGCGGGCCGAGGCCCTGGATCATATCGAGACAATTACCAGGGTTTCGGACGGGATCATGGTTGCACGCGGCGATCTCGGTGTTGAAATTGGTGATGCCAAGCTCCCGGCCGTGCAAAAGATGCTTATCAAGCGTGCGCGCACGCTCAATCGGGTGGTCATCACGGCCACGCAGATGATGGACTCCATGATTTCAAACCCCATCCCCACACGGGCCGAGGTTTTTGATGTGGCGAATGCTGTTTTGGACGGTACGGATGCCGTCATGCTTTCGGCTGAAACGGCTGTGGGCAATCACCCGGTGGAGGCCGTGGCAGCAATGGGCAACATCTGCCTTGAGGCTGAGAAACAGGAGTTGGCCAGGCGTTCTCGTCATAGGGTGGACATGCAGTTCTCCCATGTGGACGAGACGATCGCCATGTCAGCCATGTATGCGGCCAACCATACCGGGACTGCGGCCATCGGAGCTTTTACCGAATCCGGCGGAACCACTCTTTGGATGTCACGGATCAGTTCAGGCATTCCAATTTTCGCTTTGTCCCAGAACGTGCAGACCCGTCGCAAGGTTTCACTATTCCGGGGAGTGTATCCAGTCGATTTCAACCCGGCATCAGTTTGTGCATCACAACAACACGAGGCGGCAGCGGCAGAACTTGTCAGGCTCGGCGCGGTCAAGCCTGGCGACCTCGTTATCACCACCAGCGGAGATACTGCCGGTGAACGCGATGGAACAAATTCCATGCGTATCTGCAAAGTAGAGAAAACAACACAGTAATCATCAGGAGGATACTTCCATGGCACTCATATCATTGAGACAACTTCTGGATCACGCTGCCGTTAACGGTTACGGCGTGCCCGCATTCAACGTTAACAATATGGAACAGATCAGGGCGATCATGGAGGCTGCTGACGAAACTGACAGCCCGGTCATTCTGCAAAGTTCGGCCGGAGCCCGGAAGTACGCTGGCTCGACATTCCTTCGCCATCTCATTCAGGCGGCTCTAGATGAATGGCCTTCCATTCCCGTCTGTCTGCATCTGGATCACGGTGCTTCACCTGGAGTATGTGTCCAGGCCGTCCAGAACGGGTTCAGTTCTGTCATGATGGATGGTTCCCTCATGGATGATTCGAGGACCCCGTCAAGCTATGAATATAACATTGACGTCACCCGCAAGGTCGCTGACATGGCCCACGCCTGCGGTGTCTCCGTTGAAGGAGAACTCGGCGTGCTTGGCTCCTTGGAGACGGCCACTGCCGGGAAGGAAGATGGAGTTGGCGCTGAAGGCAAGCTCAGTCGCGAGCAGATGCTGACCGATCCGGATCAGGCTGCCGATTTTGTCGAGAAGACCCAAGTGGACGCATTGGCCATCGCCATTGGTACCAGTCATGGCGCCTACAAGTTCAGTCGCCCGCCGTCCGGGGATGTGCTCGCCATTGATCGCATCAAAGAGATACATGCCCGTATTCCGGACACGCACTTGGTAATGCACGGATCGTCCTCGGTGCCGCAGGAGTGGCTCAAGACCATCAACGAGTTTGGCGGGGAACTCCCACAGACATATGGCGTCCCGGTTCGGGAGATCCAGGAAGGCATCAAGCATGGTGTGCGCAAGATCAATATTGACACCGACTTGCGCCTGGCAGCCACCGGAGCCGTTCGAAAGCACATTATGGAGAATCCCGGCAACTTCGATCCGCGCAAATTCCTTTCCGAGGCCACCAAGGCCATGAAGGAAGTCTGCCGATCTCGTTTTCTGGCTTTTGGTTCTTCAGGGTGGGGTCAGGCGATCAAACCTCGCAATCATGAAACAATGGCTGTCGGCTACGAAGACGGAAAGTATGCTTCACTGAGGCAGCCCCAATAACTCCCAGGAGATATCATGGATAACTCAAATACTGTCATACTGTCGCCATCGCTTCTCTCATCCGATTTTAGCAGGCTGGCCGAGGAGCTTACCTCGCTCGAACGCGCTGGTGTCGAATGGGTGCATTGGGACGTTATGGACGGACGTTTCGTTCCGAATATCACCTTTGGGCCGCCGGTCATTGCCAGGTGTCGCAAGGAGAGCAAGCTCTTTTTCGATGTCCACCTGATGATCGACAACCCTGGTCGCTACATCCAGGAGTTTGTTGATGCCGGAGCTGATCTCATCTGTGTGCACGCGGAGTCTGAAACTCATCTGGAAAGGACCGTGGCCGAAATCGCCAGACTCGGTGCGCATCCGGCCGTCGCCCTCAATCCGCACACACCGCTTAGTGTCGTCAAGTATCTGCTTCCGCAACTTTACATGGTTCTGATCATGAGTGTGAACCCCGGTTTTGGAGGACAGTCGTTTATTCCGTTCACCATCGACAAGATCAAGAGTCTTTCGCAGATGATCAAGCTGACAGGGGCAGACACCCTGATTCAGGTGGATGGTGGTGTGACTCCGGACAATATCGCCGAGCTTCGGCACGCTGGTGCTGATGTCCTTGTGTCAGGGTCAGCATTTTTCGAACATCCTCCATACGACGAGAGGCTTGGAACGTTCTTGGCTTCAGCCTGTTCAACATCTCCTGAAGCAGGAGCGCTTGCTACGGCAACGTGCGGTTGGGGTGCAATCCGAAGTGAACGGGGCGAATCAAGCGATGAACGGTAAATTATGTTCCATTAGTCGCAATTACTAAGCCTGTCCTGACTATGTGTCTGAAATATTAGGAATTAATTGTCGTCGCTGGTTTTTCAAATAATAAATGCGCCGTTCGCCAGCCATAAAGAGCCATTGGAAGAGTATTCAATCCGGAAATATGCCCGGCTGGGCTATGTTCAGCCAACATGGGCACAGCGAGGGCGGCGGTCGCCGCCAGGGAGACAACCATGAGTGTTAGGATAGGTATCAACGGTTTCGGACGCATCGGGCGTTACCTTGCCAGACTTCTTGCCAATGAAGCAGGCTTTGAGCTCGCTGTGGTCAATGCCCGGGCAGACAACGGTCAGTTGGCGCATCTTCTTAAATACGACTCTGTTCACGGAACCTTTGGTGGTGAAGTGGAGGCCAACGAAAATGGCTTCACTGTGAATGGTGATCAAGTCGTTGTCACTCGCAATGCCCCTGGCGAATGGTGCTGGGGGGCCTGGGAGGTTGATATTGTGGTGGAAAGCACAGGTGCATTTGGCGATCGTCTCAGCTGTGAACGTATGATTGATTGTGGTTGTGAAAAGGTTGTTGTCAGTGCTCCCGGCTCAGACTGCGACGCGACCATCGTCATGGGCGTCAACGACCACCTGCTCAAACCTGAGGACAAGATCATTTCCAATGCCTCATGTACGACCAATTGTTTGGCTCCTGTTGCCAAGGTCCTGAACGATTCTTTCGGCATCGAGCGCGGTCTCATGACTACCATCCATTCGTATACCATGAGCCAGCGTGTACTCGACGGAACCCACAAGGATCTCCGTCGGGCTAGGGCCGGAGCCGTGAACATGCTGCCGACCACCACCGGGGCTGCCAGGGCCGTGACCCAGGTCATCCCGGCACTTGAGGGCAAGCTCGACGGCATGGCAGTTCGAGTGCCCACGCCAAATGTTTCTTTGGTGGATTTAGTGACTGACGTCAGCCGTGATGTCACCGTGGAAGAGGTCAACGAGGCATTGAAAGCGGCCTCGAAGAACGAATTCAGAGATGTCATGGGTTACACCGAGATTCCGCTTGTTTCTACCGATTATCTTGGTTCGACATACGGTGGCGTTGTAGATGGCCTATGTACATCCGTCATGTCCGACAGGATGGTTAAAACCATAATCTGGTACGACAACGAGTCGAGTTTTACCAATCAGCTCCTTCGCCTCATTCGCAAGGTAGGAGCATCTCTGTAAGAAACTGGGGTTACCCGCATTCCCGATTATTCGGTGCAGGCGTGGCCCCATAAAGGCCCGCCAGCCGATGGAGGGAATATGTGGAAAGACACCAAAATACAGGTCCTGGTTGCAGGTTCGGGGAAGACTTGCGCCCCGTTCATTAAGGCGGTCAAGGATGTGCACGGTGTCGAGATTATCTGTCTGTTTGACATGCAGGCTGATCCGTCGAGCATCACGCTCGCAAAAGACATCGGCGTTCCTCTTGTCAATGAACTGTCTTCATTTGGCGATGCCCACAAGCTGGATGTCATCGTCAATGCCTCACGAAACGGAGAGGTTTCCGAACACATTTGTCAGCACAAGTCCGACCATGTGATCGTTTTGGAAAAAGCGGCCGCCAGGTTGGTTCGCCTGTTGACGGCTTCCATACGAAAGGAATCCCGTTTTCGTGACCGCTATCGCGCTGCCAAACGTGAAATCGAGCAACGGACAGGGGGCGAAACCCGCATCATCGGAAAATCCGTGCAGATGCTTGAGACCATGGATCTCATCGATCGTGTCGCGCCGACGCCGACAACTGTCCTGTTGTTGGGTGAAACCGGCGTGGGAAAAGATTTAATCGCACGCTCCATCCACCAGGCAAGCCATCTGTGCAATCGCCCCTATATATCCATCAACTGCACTGCGCTGACGTCAACGCTGATGGAAAGCGAACTCTTCGGTTACAAGAAAGGTGCTTTTACCGGAGCCGAGAGCGACCGCAAGGGATTGTTTGAAGAAGCCGATGGCGGGACCCTTTTCCTGGATGAGATCGGGGATATGCTGCCCGAGCTTCAGGCCAAATTGCTGCGTTTTCTTCAGACGGGAGAGATCCGGCGGGTCGGAAGTACTGACATCCAGACAGTCAACGTCAGGGTCATTGCCGCCACCAACAGGGACTTGGAATACGCCGTTTCAAACGAGACATTTCGTCAGGATTTATTCTACCGTTTCAACACGTTCACCATCGACATTCCTCCATTGAGAGAACGACGGGTTGATGTTCCGTATCTCGTGTACCACTTCATCACCAAGGCCGAGGCCAAGCTGAACAAGAAGATACAAGGCATCTCCGAAGCGGCCCTGGAATGCATGAGTCGGTATGATTGGCCGGGCAATGTCAGGGAATTGGAGAACGTCATCGAGCGGGCTGCGATCCTGTGCCGGGATGATGTTATCGGACCTGAAGATCTTGCGTTGCGCATCGAAGACTCGGGAGCCTTTGGATGTCCCGTGGGTTCTGCTGTGGCCACTGCTCCTGAGGGCGAGGATGCATTCCAATCCAAAAAGGATCAGGTCATGGAAAACTTCGAGAAAAAGGAGCTGGTGCGTTTTCTTGAAGAGGCTGACGGTAATGTCAGCGAGGCATCAAGGCTCTCAGGAATACCCCGTCGTACCTTCTACAGAAAGATGAAGAAGTATGGGATGTAAGGTGTTGACATGTTTTCTCGAACGATCAAGCAATCCGTGCAATATGATATGCACACTCATTCCAATATCTCGCAGGAGAGCAAAATTCCTGGCAGGTTGTTGCTGAGTCTTGCGAAGCAAAACGGCCTTGAGGGCCTGGGCATTTGCGAACAGGATGCCTTTCCTGATGAGGCACTCTATGTTCATGCGACAAAGCTCCGTTTGAAGCTGGCTCTCGGTATTGAATTCTCATGCATGGATTCTCATATTATCGGATTCGGCATGGACTTCTCTTCATCGGAAAGGCGATTTCTGGGTACATACTTTGACAAAATCAAGCGACAGGAAAACCAGGTTGTCACGCTCTTCGTGGAGCGTCTCAGGAAGTGGGATTCAGTCATTTCACTTGAGAGAGTGGCTGCTTTTGCCGGAAAGCAGCCACACATGACTATCGTGCTGCAATACCTTGTTCAGGAGCGCCGCATGTTTCCGTCATTGCTGTCTGCCCAGAGGTTTATCGCAGAAGAAGGTCTTGATCAGAACTTGCCTGAACTCAAACTCTTTCATCCTGCTGAAGCAATTGAACGCATACACCGAGCAGGTGGAATTGCCATTTGGGCACACCCGCAAATGACTCCAGTTGAAAGGCAACACTCCCTCATGGCCGAGCTGGATGACGCTGGAATTGACGCAGTGGAAGCAGTCTATCCCTACCGTGAAAACGGGTATCTCGGCGAGGAAAGCAATGAGGTTTTGCAGGCGAGAACTTTGTCGCTGACCAAGAACACGGACGTCCATTTTTCCGGCGGTTCGGACTGTAAATATCCGGTCAGCCCTCTTGAGGATTGGCGGCCGATGCTCCCTGGTGAATACGGTATCACTTCCCAGGAAGCCGAACTCTTCGGTCACATCTTCCACTGACCTGTGCCACCCACGGCACACCTCTTTTATCTACCCTGTCCGCCTGTGACTTTCGCGGCACAACTTCATCTCGGCCACGACATGCGCAGTTTGTCTAAGCTGCTGTATTTGCGTCATTATTCATGGGACACCTCCTTTAGTTTTAGTTGGCACGCGAGTTGTAATTACCCATCCATGAGACCGGCCCGACCGCAGGCCGTTCTCCTCTCTCCGGGAGAGAGGCGAGGGGAGGCGCACCCTTCACTCCTCGTGAGGGTGCTTTGCCGTTAATCGTGAGAACGCAACCCACTGCCCCTTGCCTCTCTTTCAATACAGTAAGCGGATTAACCATTGGGGGAGACCTTAGTTATGACCAGAAGACAGCCTGATAAAAATCTTGCTTTGGACCTTGCGCGTGTCACTGAAGCTGCGGCCCTCGCTTCGGCGCGTTGGCTGGGCCTTGGTAACAAGGAAGATGGGGACGGAGCCGCCGTAGATGCCATGCGTATCAGTTTCAATGCCATGGATATCAATGGCCGCGTTGTCATCGGCGAAGGTGAGAAGGATGAAGCTCCCATGCTCTACAATGGAGAGTCTGTTGGATCAGGCGTGGGCCCTCGAATGGACATTGCCGTTGATCCGGTGGAAGGCACTCGCCTTCTGGCCCATGGACGTCCCAATGCCATTTCGGTGGTGGCCATGACCCCGGAAGGGAGCATGTATAGCCCAGGACCGGCTTTCTATATGAATAAACTCGTTGTTCCACCAGAGGCCGCCGGCATGGTTGACATCGACGAGCCGGTTGAGCGGACTTTGCGAAAGGTCGCCCAAGCCAAGAATAAGGAAGTTAAGGATCTCGTTGTTTTCGTACTGGACAAGGATCGGCATCAGAGGCTCATCGCAGATATCCGGGCATCCGGGGCACGTATCCAGCTGCACACGGATGGCGATGTGGCCGGAGCCCTCATGGCGGTCATTCCGGGAACTGGCATCGACGTCATGATGGGTACAGGCGGTACTCCCGAAGGCGTGCTGGCCGCAGTAGCGATTCGCGTCATTGGCGGAGAGATGCAGGCCAAACTGGACCCTCAGTCGGATTTTGAAAGACAGCGCGTTCAGGAAGCCGGGCGCGATATTCATCAAGTCCTCAAGATGGAGGATCTCGTAGACAGCGATGATATTTTCTTTGCTGCAACCGGCATCACAGACGGCGTCTTCCTAAAAGGCGTCGACTATACCGGAAAAGGGGCAAAGACGACCTCGTTGGTCATGCGGGGTCTAACCGGCACTGTACGCAACGTCGAATCTAGTCATCGGTTCGACAAGCTAATGCGTATCAGTTCCATCGACTATGACTAAACTGAATTTTCAATATACATTTCAAGGAGAAAACCATGCAGCGTACAAGACCAATACTGCTTGGCATAGTTGGCGATTCGGCCGCCGGTAAAACCACCATATCGGCCGGTATCGAGAAAATCCTCGGCCCGGATCGGGTGACTAACATCTGTTCGGACGACTACCACAAATACAACCGGGTGCAGAGGGGCGAGAAGAACATTTCTGCGCTTCATCCGGACTGCAATTACATCGATATCATGCAGCACAATTTCTATCAGCTGCGTAGGGGAGAGGCCATTCTCAAGCCCGTGTATAATCACCACACAGGCGATTTCGATCCCCCGGTTTACATCGAGCCGAAGGAATTTGTCATCGTTGAAGGGCTGCTGGGCTTCTACAGCAAGAAAATGCGCGATGCTTTTGACGTCAAGATCTACCTTGATCCCGAGGAAAAACTCCGGGTGGATTGGAAGTTCAAGCGCGACACGGTCAAACGGGGCTACACTCGTGAAGAAGTGCAGGCTTCTCTGGATAGAAGAATGGAGATTTCGTCCAACTTCATTCGCCCGCAACGACGCTATGCAGATATCGTGTGTAACTTCATCCGACCGGATGGCGGTGAAGAAGAGACCGGTACGAACCTGAACACGAATCTCATCCTGCGGCCGACTATTCATCACCCGGATTTTGCGGAGTTCATCGATCATCGACCAAGCACCAAAGAGAAATGCCTGACATTTACGTTGGGACGTGACGAAGGGTTGCCTGTTGATATTCTCCAAATCACCGGGAATATCAAGCCGGTAACCGCGGAAACGCTTATGGACATCATCATGGATCACCTGGACAAAATAGATGATCTGACCACCGATGGCGTTGGTTGTTATTTTGAAGGCGAGGAAGAAAAAGTCAGCTATCCGCTCGGAATTACTCAGTTGTTAACCTGCTTTCACCTGATGAATGCCAAAATGAACACTTAAAACACGAAAGTGTTTTCATAAAAGGAAAAACCAATGTCCGCATATGATCAAACAAGTCGCTACGTTAATTTCGACCTCAAAGAAGAGCAACTGATAGTCGATGGAAATCACGTCCTTTGTGCATATATCTACAAGCCTGCTGATGGGCACGGTGATGTCGAAGTAGCTGCTCACTTTGCAGCGGAGTCATCCACCGGGACCAACGTGGAAGTTTGTACGACTGACGATTTCACCAAGGGCGTCGATGCTCTGGTGTACGAAGTTAAGGACGCGGGAAACGGCGATTCCCTGATGAAAATCGCCTACCCGGTTGAGCTCTTTGATCGGAACATCATCGATGGCCGCGCAATGCTCGCATCGTTCTTGACGCTGTGTATCGGTAACAATCAGGGCATGGGCGACGTGGCTTACGCCAAAATGTACGACTTCTACGTTCCCCGGCAGTATCTGGAGCTTTTCGACGGGCCGTCCAAGAACATCTCCGACTTCTGGCGGATGCTCGGACGTCCGACAGAGAACGGTGGCATGATCGCCGGTACTATTGTTAAGCCAAAGCTTGGCCTGCGTCCGAAGCCTTTTGCCGATGCCTGTTATCAGTTCTGGCTGGGTGGCGATTTCGTCAAAAATGACGAACCGCAGGGCAACCAGATTTTTGCCCCGCTCAAGGAAACCATAACGGCTGTGGCTGATGCCATGAAGCGCGCTCAGGATGAGACGGGTGAGGCCAAGGTCTTCTCCGCCAACATCACTGCTGATGACCCCATGGAGATGATTGCTCGGGGAGAATTTATCCTCAACGCCTTTGGAGAGAATGCAAGTCGTGTCGCATTTCTGGTCGACGGGTATGTATCTGGCCCCACGGCTATCACGACTGCCCGCAGGAATTTTCCCAACCAGTTCCTGCATTACCACCGGGCGGGGCATGGAGCCGTTACCTCTCCACAGGCCAAGCGTGGTTATACCGCTTTTGTCCTGAGTAAGATGTCCCGCCTTCAGGGCGCTTCTGGCATCCATACCGGCACCATGGGTTTCGGTAAAATGGAGGGCGACATGGCAGATAAGAACATGGCCTATATGATCGAGAGAGAAGAGGCTCAGGGACCATACTTCAAGCAGAAGTGGTACGGCATGAAAGCCACAACCCCGATGATCTCAGGGGGTATGAATGCCCTGAGGCTGCCTGGCTTTTTCGACAACCTCGGTCATTCCAATATCTGTCAGACGTCAGGCGGCGGTGCCTTTGGGCACCTTGACGGCCCTACGGCAGGAGCTCTGTCACTCAGGCAATCCCATGATGCTTGGATGCAGGGTGTTGATCTGGTCGAATACGCCAAGGAACACAATGAATTGTCCCGGGCTTTCGAATCCTTTCCGCAGGATGCCGACCGTTTCTATCCTGGTTGGCGAGAAAAACTTGGAAAATAACCTTAACAGGAGGGGCTGCGGCCTCTCCTGCTGCTCTAAAGGTGCAAAATGAAACTCGAGGCGATCATATGGGATGTGGACGGGACTCTCGTGGACAGTGAGGAGTTGCACCGTAAGGCCTTTAATTGGGCTTTTGAGCAAGTCGGACTCGACTGGCATTGGAGCCAGCCGGCGTATGGCAAATTGCTTGAGGTCACCGGTGGCAAGGAGCGTATCCGCCACTTTGTCGAGTTGTCTGGAACAAATGAAGATCATCTTCCGGCAACACCTGAAAACATCCACGCACTGAAGACTGAGTTCTACAGTCAAAGGGTTTCCAACGGTGAATTGGTCCTAAGAAAGGGCGTGGAGTCTATCCTAGCCGGGGCTGTGGTGAAGGGGATTAGATTGGCTATCGCCACAACAACGTCTCTGGCCAACGTCGAGGCATTATTTGCTTCGGGAGTGCTCATGCCGGAGAACTGGGAAGTTCTTGTGGCCGGTGATCAGGTTGATAACAAGAAACCTGCTCCCGATGTCTATCTCGAGGCACTGAGAAGGCTTGAGCTGCAGCCGTGGGAATGTATTGCTGTTGAAGACTCAGAAAACGGCTTGAAAGCGGCAATCGATGCAGGCGTGCCTACGGTGATAACAACGAATGCCTATACTCGCCACCAAGAGTTTGGGAGCGAGATCGCATTAATTCATGGTCTTAATGAGGGAATGCAAATTTCGAACGGTGCTATGATTCCCATTACTCTGAAGCATTTTGAGGCCTGGCATATAGCTGCGGGAACACTCTCGTCATGACTGGCATCGCATATTGGATTGTTGGATTCTGTACAAGGATTGAGCCTGACGGAGAGTGATTCTGTGTGATTGTGAATGATGCTGATATCACAGCGATGGAATATGATTATTGCTGGTTATAGATACTAGGTGATAGAGCATGATTGTACGTGAACCACACGATATCCCACTGAAAATCCCCGTGTCAGAGTTGTTGTTTGTTGAAGTCTTATTTCAGATAAGTGTGCACCATTTTGTGGTGAAACTCAGTGAAAATGGTGCATACTCTGGTGCAACTTGTAGAATTTATGTTGTGAAATAACTGGATTTATTGATATTATATTTCCGGGTTATTCGCCTGGAAAGCGTGTAGCGGGGTAACTCGCTCGGAGGTTCGAATCCTCTCCTCTCCGCCAGCAATATCAAAGGCTTACCGAGTAATTCGGTAAGCCTTTTTCGTGGAACATACAAATGATGCCGAGTTGAAGGGAATTTTTCTGTGAGGTTGGGTTGCTCGTGTCAGGTTCTTGGAAGCGAGATGACAAAGCGAGAGCCGCCTTCTTTTGGTGAGGTCGCATGAATGGTTCCGCCATAGTCGTTGACGATGCCGTAACTGATGGACAGGCCCAGACCGGTTCCCTTGCCGACTTCCTTGGTGGTGAAGAACGGTTCGAACAGGCGCGGCAAAATGTCTTTGGCGATGCCGGAGCCAGAGTCGTGGATTTCGACGGTGACTTTTCTGCGAGTGGAGCGGGAACGCAGGGTGATGAGCCTGTCGCCGGGGGAGCAGTCGTTTGCGGAGCACTTCTCATCAATTGCATCGCGTGCATTGAGCAGCATGTTGATGAATACCTGCTCCATGCGGTTGGGGTCTGCCTTGATCGGAGGCAAGGGTTCATCCAGCTCCCATTCCACGTCGATATCGTGGAGCTTGAGCTGTTGACTGAAAAAGTCGAACGAACGGCGGATGACGTCGTTGAGATTGATCTCCTCGGCCTCGATGTCCGACTTGCGACCGAATTCACGCATATGGTTGATAATTTTTGTGGCTCGCTCGACGTTGTTGCTGATCTTCGAGCTCATGTTCTCGGCAGTTTCATTATCTATAGGAGAGTCGCTTTTCAGCTTGCGGCGGAACAGGTTGGCCACCATTTGCAGGACAGCCAAGGGTTGATTCAGTTCATGGGCCACTCCGGTCGCCATCTCACCAAGGGTCGCCATCTTGCTGGCCTGGACCAGTTGTTCGTCCGACCTGATGCGTTCGGAGATGTCTGAAACTACTATCAGCAAGACCGGCTTGTCGTCGAACTCTGAACGGGTTGTGCTTACGCTGGCCCAGAATGTTGTCCCGTCGGCTGTTACGTGCTTGGTTCTTTTGATGTTGTACTCACCAAGAGCCGCGCTGACGTTGCGTTCGCCTTCATCTTCTGCGACGAGATCCATAAATGAGCGTTTGATTAAACTCCCTTTCGTGTAACCATATAGATCTATTGACATTTGGTTGCAATCGATGATCTCGAGAGACTCGGAGTCGAGGACCATTACGGCGTTCGGGATGTTGTTGAAAATTGCATAGTACTTCTGTTCGGAAGCCTTGAGGTGTTCTTCAAGGCGTTTACGCTGGGTGATGTCCAGACACATTTCCATCGCCGCCACGATCTCGCCATTCTCATCGAATATGGGAGCTGTGTTCACGATCCAGTGCGCTTCGCTGCCATCCTTGTAATATCCGATTTCTTCGGTGGTATGCGATTTCCCGTCCGCGAATGTTTTCTCCACCGGACATATTTCGCACTTGCAGTCCCGGCCTTTGTACGCCCGATAGCAATAGTCACCCGGTTTGGCCTGAAATCGTTCCGCAAAGGTCTGATTGTAGCGAAGGAGTTTGTAATTTTTGTCCTGGACGGTGATCAGGCATGGCACACCCTCAAACAGGCTTTGATAGAGCATGTGCTGTTTTGAAAGCTCTTCGTGATTGGCTCCGACATCGCGGGCCATGCGGTTGATGGATGTCGCCAATGTGCCGAGTTCGTCGTTCTGGTCCACATCCACCCTGGCGTCGTATTCGCCAAGAGCGATGTGGCGAGTCCCTTCGATCATACGATCAATGGGGCGGTCCACCAGAACATAAATGAGACCGAAAATAGTGATGAATATGGTTATAAGGCAGAAGACTACATATTTGGCGTTATCCAGAACCAGCAATGAGATGTTGCCTTCGATGTTCTCCAGGGAGACAGTCAGTTCGAGGATTCCCAAAAATTTATTGTTTCGTTGTTCCTGATGGCATGCGCCCGTGGAACACCCCGGCTTGTTGGGGATGGGGCTGACGATTTGTACCAGTTTTCCAGAGCCGTCGCCGGGAATGAGTGCAGAACGCTCGTTGAGCGGTGCGAATTCGTTCGGTGATTCCGTTTTGTGGCACATGATGCACAAGGGATGGTCCTTGGGTAGTGGACCCCGGGGCGCGGACTGAACACTGGTGAAACGGGAGACGCCTTGTTTGTCGAAAATGGTGACCGATTCGATATGACTGAGATGACCGACATCGGCAATGAGCTGCCCGGTGTCCTTTCGCGGGTCGAGGCGCATGGATGTCTTTAATCCGGCCTTGACTACCTCGGCTATTTCGTCTGCCTGGATGGCCGCATTGCGGATTGCCGTCCCTTCATATTTCTGGATATTGAGCACGAACAGGCCACCCACCAAAATTGCCATCAGCGCAATTATGCTGAGGACTATCTTGAGCGTCAGGGAGAGGTTCAGTCTCCTCAGGCCATCAATGAATATTCTGAACATAGGTTACCTCGATCCATGCCCCTCCCGGATGACGAGCCTCGGATGTCAGCCGGGAAGGACGTTGGTGGTATCTCCACACCCCGTCTGGGAGGACGGTAAACGGATGTGGAAATTCGTTCCCTCACCAACAGTAGAATCAACCTCTATGGAGCCGCAGTGTCGGTCGATGACCTGATTCGAAATGAACAGGCCGATGCCGGTGCCGTTGGCTCCTTTTGAGGAAAAAAACAGGGTGAACATGTTCTCGCGGGTTTCGCGATCCATGCCTGTTCCGTTGTCGGAAATATCAAAATGAACAGTGTCGTTTTTCATGCTCGCACTGAAGGTGACGGTATGTTCTGTCCTGCTGCGGTCAAACACGCAGGCGTCAACAGCGTTTTCCAGGAAATTGACCAAAGCCGAGGAAAGAGCAGAGGCGTCGGCGTTGAATGTCTGGTCTTCGTCGGTGAAATCTCGCACGAATTGAACGTTGTGCTCGGCTGCTTTGGCTTCAACGGCTGCGGCCAGGTCTTCTGCGAAATCACCCAAAGTAATCGGTTCGACTTCCAGCTCGCGGGATTTTGCGTAGTAGAGGATGTCCATGACCATTTTTTTCATATGGCCGATGCGGTGCTTGACGACCTGCCATCCTTTCTCAACGCGCTCCATATTGTCTTTCTTCAGGCCTGAATCCACGCGGTAGATGCCGCCGTCGATTGCAGCCAGAAGGCCCTTCATGCCGTGAGACATGGAGCCGAGCATCATTCCCATACTCGTAAGCTGGTCTTGCAGCTCGCGGACCATGGTGATGTTGGTGGAAACTTCCAGGACATGTTCGACCTCGCCGGCTTCGTCGAGAAGCGGGGCGGTCCACACAAGAATATTGTATTGCTCCCCGGATTTCGAGGTGACGATGGTCTCGCGCTGGTGCGCGCCGCCGTCTTCGAAGGTCTTCTGGACCGGGCAGTCCTCGCAGATGTCGTCGCGATTCTTGTACGCCTGATGACAGTTGGGGCCGCGCGAGAATCCGAAGTCTTCGCGGAACCGATCATTTGCTTCGACAATTTTCATGTCGCGATCCTGAACTGTAATGTAGCAGGGCACCTGATTGAAAAGATGTTGGTATTTCTTGCGCGCGTGGGTCAATTCCGATTGCAAGCGGTTGACCTCTGATACGTCCACCGCAACTTCCAGAACCAGTGACACCTTGTCTTTACTGCTGGTGATGGGGGCAGAATATACCACGGCTGGGATTTCGCTTCCGTCCATGGCGAGCAGGGAAGCGGTGCCTCGACCGCCGGTCCCGTTGGCGATGGCTTCAAAAGCGGGGCAACTGCCCTGTCCCGAATATGTTTTGTAAATTCCTTTACTTGGCTGGCCGATACGATCACCGAAATGTTTGGCATACAGCGTGTTGGCTGAGACGACCTTCATGTCTGAAGAATGGACGGAGATGAAACAGGGAAGCTCGTTGAATACGCCTTCGTCATCCACATCGCCGGAGATGGACGACATGGCATCTGAAAGGCCGTCGACAATCTGTTCTGCTGCGGTCTGGCGTTCCAGCTCGATGACACGCGCGCTCTTTTCTTCCACCAGCCGTTCCAGGTTCTCAGTGTGTTCCTTGACCTGGCGGCGCAAGGTGATTCTTTCAGCCACCTTGTCCAGTGAGATGGACAGGATTTCGTCGTCGATGGGTTTGGTGATGAAATCAGCTGCTTCGAGCTTGAGAGATTCGATGGCGAGATGCATGTCTCCGTGGCCGGAGATCATGATGACTTCCACTTCAGGGGCTTCGCTTTTCACGGCCCGGAGTAGTTCCACGCCGTCCATGCCGGGCATTTTTATATCGGTCAGGATGATGTCGGGGCGTTGTTCCCGGAAGGAGGTCAGAGCCTTCTCGCCGTTTTCAGCGGTTCGGACAGTGAACCCGAGATCGACAAGCAGCATGCCGAGCAACTCACGAATATCTTTCTCGTCGTCGACAAGGAGGATGGTGAGAGCTGAACGAGCCGCAAGCATGGTTTCCGGAGCTGGAATCATAGTGGAGCTGCCTCTAAAAAGGAACCGCGCGCGGAATGTCCACCCGCGCGCGGACCTCTGCTAGGACAGGAATTTCCTGCCCCTTCCCTTTTAAACTAACCGAGTAATGTTCCGATATTCTTCAACAGCTCATCGGCATCGATGGGCTTGGTGATAACCGGAACGTCCTTGCCCAGGGCCGGAGGACGGGGGCCGACGCCGCTGACGACGACAACCGGGGTGTCTTTCAGGCCTGCGTCCTTACGCAATCCAGCGTAGAACAGGGTGCCACCTTTCTCGGGCATATCCATGTCGAGGGTGATCAGGTCAGGCGTCTCAGCCTTGACTTTTTCCAGTCCTTCGACGCCGTTGAAGGCGGTCACAGTAGTGAAATCGTTATCTTGCAGAAAATCTTCCAGGAACTCCACGATTGCAGGATCATCATCGATGATCAGAATTTTCTTAGCCATTACAAACCTCGTTTGGTTGGAGCCTCGGCGTAAGTAATTAACCTAGCCTTGAGACGGGGCCGTGACTCATTAGTTGTTCAAAAAACGGAGCTGTATTCTATATTCTTTGTTGCAGGTTGAAACCTGTAACTACCGCGGGGCCCGTGCCACCGGAGGCCAGCTCCACGCCTCGCAAACCTTGCGAACAAGGTGGCGACACGGGCCGTCGCGGAGTCCTGGCATGGCCAGAACAATTATGGACTTGTTAGTCCACCGATGGGCGGGCCGCATGTGACCTGCCCATCGGATTATTTCGTACTATTCGGCTTTGGCCGGAGTTTCTACAGCTGCCGGAGCAGGGCTGTTCACGCCGATCTTGCCCAGTGTCTTGGTCATTTCCATCATGACACCGAGACCGCGCTTGGCTTCTGGTGTGCGCATTGCGCTGACCATGCCCAAGGGGCCACAGGGTTTGACTTCGGAGAGGTCCAGATGGGAGAAGGCGTCTGCGGCTTCCTCGATCATCATGCGAACCTTGGGGTCGCCGACCTTTTCCAGCATACCAACCAGGAAGACAAAGGAGTCTCCCATGTTGCGAATCGTCTCGACGCCGTAGGTCTCTGCCATCTTGGCGCGAATCTCGATCATTGCACGGTATGTTTCGAACACGCCCTTCTGTTCCAGCTTGTCCAGGTAGGAGATAAGCTGAGGTACAGATATCTGCAGCAGGGGCTCGATTGTTTCCCACAGGGCGATGATGTCTTCGAGCTTCTCCAGTGCGTAGGTCATGTCCTTTACACTGAGCATTGCCCGTTTGATGAAGGCGATCAGATCCTCAAGTTGGAACCCGTGCTCGATGTTGCCAAACTCTTTCAAGAGAATCTTGAAAGCGTCGTGCGCGATCGGCGTCAGGTCGTCCTTGAGTTCCTGGGCGCCTTTGGCTTTATCCGTCAGGAACGCTATGTTTTCCTCGATCTTGTCGAGGCGTTCCATTATCGCTTCGTTGCTCATAATTTAGCCTCGCTATCGTTATTTGCCGGCCATGTGGCGCATTTTTCCAGCCATGAACATCTGGGATTCGAGCGGCAGCTCGTGGCCCTTCAGCATCAGGTTGAAGTATGCCCACTTGAACATCATCTTGCCCCAGTAGTTCTGGTGGTTTTCACCAAGCAGGGCGAAGGGTCCGAGGCCCGGGAATGGGTATTTGCCCGGCAGCGGCTCAACATCGTAGTTGAAGTCGATGAGGTAGGCTTTTTCGTAACCGGAGACGATGAAGCAGGTGGAGTGACCGTCGAACTCGGGACGGGGCTCTTCGCCATCGATCTCGCGGCAGAGGTTGTCGACAACAATGTCAGCTTCGTAGTGAGCAACGGAACCGGCCTTGGAGGTCGGGCAGTTGGTGGCATCACCGATGATGTACATGTTTTCGAACTGATTGGATTTCAGGGTGTGCTTGTGAGTGTCCATGTAACCCATGGGGTCAGTGATCTCGGAATCGATCAGCACCTGAGCACCGAAGTTCGGCGGAATTGCGATGAGCAGGTCGTAGGGAACTTCCATGCCAGTGACGTCTTCAAGCTGCTTTTTGCCAACGTTGACGTTGTCGATGGTGAAGTTCGGAGTGACCTTGATGTTCTTTTCTTCACAGACCTTGCCGAGAATTTCAGCGGCAACGGGCTTGGTGAAGGCGCCGGTCAGCGGAGTGACCAGTTCGATCTCAATGTTGTCACGTACGCCGTTGATGGTGAAGAACCAGTCAGCGAGGTATACGAATTCCAGCGGTGCAACGGGGCACTTGATGGGCATTTCAGCAATGTTCAGAACAATGCGTCCTTCTTTCATGTACTTCCACTTCTTGAACAGAGCCATTGCTCCGTCAGGGGTGTAGAAGTCATGAATGTCGCCGTGCCAGTCGTCCATCATGCCATCGATCTCGTCGGGCATAATGCGGCAACCGGTGGCAACGACAACCCAGTCGTACTGGTACTTGCCACCCTTACAGGTGACAACTTTCTTTTCGGGGTCGACGTTTGTGATGGAATCCTGAACGAAGTTTACGCCGTGCAGGTAATCTGCCTTGGGCCTTTCGCAATCGTCCAGAGTGTAAATGCCAAAGGGAACGAACAGCCAACCTGCCTGGTAGTGATGTTTCCAGTCACGGTCGATGACAGTGATTTCCCATTCTTTCGGATCCAGTTTCTCGCGCATCTTGGTCGCGACCATGGTTCCGCCGGCGCCTGCGCCGAGAATAACCAGTTTTTTCATGCTAGGACTCCTTAAAAGTTAGTAAAACAACAATTTCCAATCCCCCCGTCACCGCGGAGGGAATTATGACCAATATGCGAAAGCCTCGGTTAGACCTTGACTCCCGACTGTTTGATGGCGGCAATGCCGCCGTCCACGTTGGCAACATCATCGAAGCCCGCGTGCTTGAGCGTCACCTGCGCCTCGTAAGAACGCGCGCCGGTGTTGCATAAAAGTATGATTTTCCTGTCTTGGGGGATTTCCGTGATGCGTCTGGCGATCTCGCCCTGCGGGATGTGATTCCAGTGCAGGGGGTGGCGCTGAATGAACGGTTCGGCATTGCCGATTTCGCGGCAGTCCAGAAAGAAGCACTCTCCGTTCTCGCGTTCATCCCAGATGCGGTCGAACTCGTCTGCGTTGATGCCTTCGTTTTCCCCGGCCATTATGTTTTCAGCTACGTTGCCCACGGTATTGAGCACGTCCA
>Ga0209692_10002233_pt1 | contig 22185 bp, 21 predicted proteins | sample tdDd472_FD_187129 | JGI IMG/M metagenome (GOLD analysis project Ga0209692, IMG submission 187129) | Marine sediment microbial communities from the Atlantic coast under amendment with organic carbon and nitrate - tdDd47.2 (SPAdes)... | ecosystem: Environmental > Aquatic > Marine > Coastal >... | reverse complement strand
TACTTTGGAGGGTGTTAACAAGATTGGTGCGGTCTTCACGCGCACACCCGCGTCTTGTACTTTTCGTATGCGCTTCAAGGCACATACGGCGCATTTCATCTAGCATATTAGGGACATCTAGATTTCGGTTTTGAGTGTAAACAGGGTCATTTTCAAAAACTTGGAAAATAGGCTCTAGGATTTCCTGAAAAGTTTGCTCTTCAATCCGCAAAGATGGCTTGATCTGGAAACGCTCATCAAGCGCAGCATGCGCTACGCGGTCGAATTCATTTCTTAGATTTGCTAACGATCTCATCTATTAATTGCCGTTTTTCTGTAAGGTGTACTGGCATAATGTACTTTCGATACCAGAAAAACAACCCCTCCATATAGGTAGCCATTTAGTATGAGGCGGGTCCAGTACCCTTCTATGTGCCTCTTTACAAGACCTTTTCATGTGTTTAAACCATATAACAAATGTTTTAAGAAAAGGTTAAAATAATGTTCGAATTCGAAGGTAAGTGTGCGCTTGTGACTGGTGCTACAGGCGGAATTGGTGGAGATATTGCCCGCTCCTTGCATACACAAGGGGCTGTGGTTGCATTATCAGGAAGAAATGAAGAAAAATTGAGCGCTTTGGCCGAGGAACTTGGTGAGCGAGTTCATGTGCTACCTGCTGATTTATCTGATGATGAAGGCGTTAAAGATTTAATTAAGCGCGCTGACGCTGCTATGGGAAAAATTGATATTTTGGTCAATAACGCAGGATTAACTCGCGACGGCCTATCTATGCGCATGAGTAGCGATGACTGGCAAACCGTACTGGATGTTAATATGACAGCTACGTTTAAGCTGGCCCAAGCTGTGCAGCGCGGCATGATGAAACGCCGTTATGGCCGGATTATCAACGTGGCATCAGTTGTTGGCGTAACAGGCAATCCGGGGCAATGTAACTATGTAGCTTCCAAGGCCGGGATGATTGGCTGGAGCAAAGCTATGGCTGCTGAAGTAGCTAAGCGCGGGATTACAGTTAATTGCATAGCGCCGGGCTTTATTGCAACGCCGATGACAGATGTTTTAACGGATGACCAAAAAGGCAAGATCAACGCTACTATTCCAGCTGGCAAGATGGGCACAGGCGGTGATATCGCAGCGGCTGCTATATTCTTGGCTAGCGATGAAGCTGGCTATGTCACAGGCCAAACTATTCACGTAAATGGCGGCATGGCGATGATTTAATGCTTATAAAAGATCGCTTTGACCTTGTTATATTCGATAATGACGGGACGCTGGTTGATAGCGAGCGTCTCAGCGTCATGGCCGTTGCGCAAGTCATCGAGGAAGCCGGGCTTAATGGTTTCACGGAAAAGCGCATCTTCGATGATTACTCGGGAGAGCGTTTTTCAAACATTCTCCAAATGATTAGCGAGGAATCCGGCTTTATATTTCCTGATGACATGCTTCAAAGAATGCTTGGGCGCGTGCGGGAGCTTGCGCCAACACATATGAAGATGATTGATAATGTCACAGATGTGGTGAGCTTTACCCAGAGTTTTGCCGATACTTATATCGTTTCTAATGGAGAACATCAAAACCTGTTGGCGTCTTTGAACTTCTCCAACCTGACAGCTCTATTCCCGGAAGATAAAATCGTCAGTGGGCGCATGTCCCCTAATCCCAAGCCAGAGCCGGATTTGTTCTTGATAGCCGCACAAAAAGCAGGAATAACGCCAGAGAGAGCTTTGGTTATTGAAGATAGCATAACAGGAGTTAAGGGCGCTGTAGCAGCCAACATGTGCGTATGGGGGTTTTGCGGGACGCATCACGCGCCGCAAGAACATGCCGAGATGCTTTTAGCGCTAGGTGCGCAAAAGGCCTTTCATAATATGAAAGACCTTTTAGATAATCTTAGAAACTAAATGTAAAACTTATTCTTCTACATCGACAACGCGCAAGATATTAGTTGTCCCTGCAACGCCAAAGGGAACGCCAGCTGTCATAATAAAGTGATCGCCTTTTTTAACGTAACCACCCTTCAACGCAATTTTGGAAGCATGACTGCTCGGGCCGGAGAAATCCATTTCTTGCTCATCATGGATAGGATGAACGCCATATGAAATTGTCAGACGACGCGCAACATTAAGATCAGGTGTTAAAGCCAAGATCCGTACATCAGGGCGCTGACGTGCTGCACTTAGGACTGTCCCCCCGCCTGTTGTGTAATTCACAATCGCCTTGGCTTCCAGATCTTTTGCAACATGATAGGCCGCCGTTGTAATCGCATCAAAAGCAACGCCTTCTGTTTCAGGGCGAGCCTTTTTCATCATCTTCTTATAAGTACAATCTTCTTCTGTGCAAATCGCAATACGATCCATCATAATAACACTACGCTCTGGATAACTGCCCGCTGCCGTTTCAGCAGAAAGCATCACACAATCCGCACCATCATAAACGGCTGTGGCCACATCGGAAGCTTCCGCGCGGGTGGGACGAGAATTAGTAATCATGGATTCAAGCATTTGCGTTGCAACAACGACAGGTTTTCCCTGCGTACGAGCACGACGCAAAACATCTTTTTGTGCGGAAGGAACTTGCTCCGGTGGTATTTCTACGCCCAAATCACCGCGCGCAAGCATAATACCATCGGCCTGTTCGATAATTGCATCGATATGCTCCAACGCAGAAGGCTTTTCAATTTTGGCCATAAGCCAAGCACGATCCCCGATAATCTCTTTGGCTTCAATAACATCTTCAGGCTTTTGCACAAAGCTTTGCGCTACCCAATCCACGCCTAGCCCTAACGCATAATCCAGATCTACTCTATCCTTATCCGTTAGCGCCGGAATAGGCAGGATAACTCCGGGAATGTTAAAGCCTTTATTGTTGCTTAAGGCTGATCCTGATTGCACAACGCCATCAAGATAGCCATCGCCTTTACCCGTAATCTCAACATGCACTTTCCCATCATCAAGGAAAATTCTGCTACCAGTGCCCATGGAAGACAAGACTTCAGGGTGCGGAAGATGCACGCGGGTTTCATCACCTAGCGCCGGATCAGAGTCAAAGCGAAAGCTCTGACCTATTGTTAAAGGAATGGAATCATTCTCAAAACGCCCTATGCGCAATTTCGGGCCTTGCATATCTGCCAAAATTCCAATGGGATAGTTATATTTCCCCTCTACAGAGCGAATGCGTTCATGCACTTTTTTATGATCATCGTGCGTACCATGCGAGAAATTCATGCGGAATGTATCCACACCGGCCAAAAACAATTTTTCAATCATCTCTTCGCTATTTGAAGTCGGTCCAATTGTTGCGAGTATTTTTGTTTGTCTTTTTCTTTTCATTTTCGTATTTATCCCACGTTCATAATATAATTATTCGTTAGAGCTTACGTCTTTTTATTGGCGTCAATGCAGCAAAGTTTTATATGTTCTTTTATATAAATCGGAACAGAATTGTGCGTAATATTACACAAAAAATCCTGAAACGCACGCCTGTTTTGCCTTTTCGCCTTTACTTTTGTTGCTATGGTGCAGCATTTTATTTACCTGTATGCTGCAAATAGATCTCCTTTATGACCACGTATTGTCTATTACTTCGACTGAGCTTTTTATTGATGCCTAGATCTTCAAGCTGTAGAAAAATATAAGAATTTAACATTTGACGCTCGCTAACATCCTTACGAAACCACGCAAAAAACAGGCCAAAAAAAATGTTTTAAGTTCACGCCCCAGAATTTATCTTATTTTTTTTTATTCATAATATGTTTACATACAATGTAACACTTTAGTGTTTGTTTACGAACTGTCTTTTATAACGGTTAAGTTTGATCTGTTATGAGATGGTATGGAAAGGACGCAAAAATGGTGAGTATTACAGCTTTTTCAAAAGCCGTATTAACGATTTTATCTTTATGTTCATACGCCGAATATGGCTATGCGAAAAGTGATGATTCCCGCTCCAGATCTGCAAATAACACACAGGAAAGCGCCATGAGAAAACTTACCGACATGCAGGAATATGTAACTCAGCATAATGGCACGGAACCCGCTTATGAAAATAAGTATTGGGATAACAAAGAACCCGGCGTCTATGTTGATATAATTTCGGGTGAACCGCTATTTTCTTCAACCGATAAATATGATTCAAAAACTGGATGGCCAAGCTTCACCAAGCCAATCGAAGACAATTCATTAACACAAAAAGAAGACCATAAACTGTTGATTAAACGGACAGAAGTTCGTTCCACGCAAGGAGGCTCCCATCTTGGCCATGTGTTCAACGACGGGCCAAAAGATAAGGGCGGTTTGCGTTATTGCGTGAACTCAGCCTCTTTACGATTTATACATAAAAACAACCTAAAAAAAGAAGGGTACGAACAATACTTGAAGCTATTTAAATGAACACCAAACACAAGTGCATTTGAGATAGATCTCTCAAGAAAATGTTCGTATACTGTGAACCATGAGTAAAAAAGCAGAAAAAAACTTTAAGAACTATTGCACAAGACATAACTTGCGCATAACTCCGCCAAGGCTGAGTGCGTTCAATATCGTACAAAGTATAAAAAAACCGATTACCGCCTATGAAGTATTAGAGCGGATGGGAAAGGATATCAAAAATCCTAAACCACCCACAGCATATCGCGCGCTAGATTTCCTAACTTTGCATGGCTTTGCTCATCGTATTGAATCTTTAAATGCTTATATGTCTTGCCATTCTGACCACAAACATAATGGCTCACACTTTATGATATGCGACAAATGCGGTCAGGTCGAAGAAATCCATCTGTGCTCTTTGCCAGAAGCGTTACAAGAAAAAGTCTCTTCGCAAAATTTCTGTTTGAATTTCTGGAACATCGAATTGCATGGAAAATGTTCAAAATGCCGCAAGAATGACCCAACCCCTTGCAACGACACCAATTGTATAAGTTAGGATAATTTCGTTCTTTTATCTATACATCGCGTGATGCACTAACAGAGAAACCTTGCTTTTCCAGTGTATCAATAATCTCGTCAACATGGTGACGATCGCGAGCTTCGATCACAACATCCAGCTCTGCGCGTTTTAGCGAAACAGTTTGCATCATGCGCTGGTGAATAACTTCAATTACGTTTGCCCCGGATGTACCGATAATACGTGAAATATCGGAAAGCTGACCTGGTGTATCGTCAATTTCGAAAGTCAAACGCGTAATACGACCATCGCGAATAAGCCCGCGCATAATCAAAGTCGAGAGTATACGCGAATCTATATTTCCACCACAAACAACCATGCCGACTTTTTTGCCTTTAAAGTAAGCAGCATTCTTCATAATCACGGCCAGCGCCGCGCCTGCAGCACCCTCTGTAACCAATTTTTCGTCATTTAAAATGTTGTATATAGCGCATTCAATCTCACGCTCATTAGCAGAAAAAATTTGATCAACCAGCTTATCTATAACCTTAAAGTTACTTTCCGCAGGCTCTTTAACAGCAATTCCTTCAGCTATAGTTGGATCTCCTCCGATAAAAGAACGATGCTCTTTCATTGCCAACATTGCATCAAAGTTTTCTGCCTGTGCACCAATAACCTCGATATCAGGATTTACGCCTTTGACAGCCGTCGCTACGCCAGCGATAAGCCCACCGCCACCAATAGGCACAACCACAACATCAAGGTCAGGTTGCTGTTCCATCATCTCCAGACCAAGCGTACCCTGCCCCGCAGCTACATCCTCATCATCAAACGGATGGATAAGGGTCAGCCCTTTTTCTTTGGCCAAGCGCAAAGTTTCACCAACCGATCCATCAAAGTCCTCGCCATGTAAAACAACCTTTGCACCAAAATCCTCGGTGCGTTTAATTTTGTTAAAAGGAGTAAATATTGGCATAACAATAGTCGAAGGAATTCCCAGTTTTGTCGCGTTATAAGCAACACCTTGTGCATGGTTACCTGCGCTACACGCAATAACACCTTTTTTGCGCTGTTCTTCGCTCAAAGTCATAAGCTTGTTAAGGGCACCGCGGGCTTTAAAAGCGCTGGTGTGCTGTAAATTTTCCAATTTGAAGTAAAGGTCAATTCCCAGATACATTGATAATCTGGTTGCCTTAACGGTTGGTGTTCTTATTACCGAACCATTTATCTTATCTTGTGCTTTGCACACGTCTTCGTAAGTTATGCTCATTATTACAGCCTTATAAATATTACAAGCAGGCGCGTTCGTTATCTTTCACAGCTTCATTTTCGCGCCCATCACAGCTTGCAAGGAAAGCATAAATTACCGCCACCAAGCAAGTTTGAAATTATAATAGATTCAATTTATTGATTTTTAGCGCGAGCACCCCGGACAAGAACCGCCATCACCAAACATTTCATCGGGAACCCAAAATGCGCTCGGTAGTTCCATTGAAGGGATTTTTTTGCCGCATCGCTCATAAACAACCTTCATTTGAAGGTATTCCTCGGAAAGAAAAAAATCTAAAACTTTTTTATTCTTCCGCGATTTCTTTTTACTTTCCCGAGGCGAATCAATATCCTTAGATTCTTCCGCAAGGTCTGCTAATTTACGGGACTTCGCAACATAACGTCTTGCCTTACGATCAAATTTCCCGATCTTCTTTGTATCTTCAATGCTACATTTTCCAGACTGAGATCCTGAAGGAGATGATGCCGTAGCATTTCTGCTACTAGCAGTATATTTTTGCGCCATAACACTGCCCATATTCAGAACACTCACAGCAAAAAGCACAAATAAAAAACTTATAAACACGCGTATGGACATAGATTTTTCCTAAATTAACCTTAATTAAAAAGCTTCAATATCTTCGTATTCAGTGTTTTTGGACAACACCGCTTCATATATTCTAACGCTTTTTACGCATTTTTGCACAGCTTTAAAATTGTTTATGTAATAAAAAAATGCCTTCTTACCCATGTTTTATGATATTATAACTCTCGTGAATGTCTTGTACTTAACATCCTTCATTTTCGGTTTGGAACGATCTCATGAGATCCGAAGGAAAACGTTACACTTTACAAAACTCCCTTCTATATCTTCCACCGTATCCTTTGACTTAAATCTAAGTCTTGTTACAAAATTCACATTTCTTATCTCTCCACATCTTTTTCTCTCCCCACGTAAGCAGGAGTACAACAAGCCATGGCCAAGAAATCCCGTAAAAACCGCAATAACGCGTCTCATAAAGAAAATATCGTACATCCGTCCTCTTTCAAAAAAGATGGCTGGAACCCATTAGAAGCAGAGATTGACGGACGCAGAGACCAAAAATACGTTAAAAACATAAAACCACGCTCGGAAGGACAAGAAGAGCTTATACAGTCGATTAAAGATTTTAGCTTAACACTGGCGATTGGGCCGGCCGGAACAGGTAAGACCTACCTAGCCATAGCCTCGGCGGTACTTGCTTTGGAAAAAGGCGAGGTCGAGCGTATTATCCTCTCGCGCCCAGCCATGGAAGCTGGCGAGTCCCTTGGCTTTTTACCCGGTGATCTGCAAGAGAAAATGGCACCGTATCTAAGGCCACTCTATGACTCTTTAGGTGACCGACTAGGCGGCAAACGCGTGCGCCAACTTTTGGAAGATGGCACGATCGAGATTGCCCCCATCGGCTTTATGCGCGGACGTACTCTCAATAATGCCTTTGTGGTAATTGATGAAGCGCAGAACTGTACTTATGGCCAACTTAAGATGATCCTCTCCCGGCTGGGGTGGCATTCTACTATGGTTGTAACAGGTGACCCGGATCAATCGGATTTACTTGAGGGTATGTCAGGCCTTCCACAAATTGCAGAACGACTGGATACGTTGAAGAATGTCGCCGTGTGCCAGCTTAATCAAAGCGATATTGTACGTCACCCACTTGTCGCCGAGATGCTTAGCGTTTTATAATCAACAAACGTTTTACCAAAAAGACATGCTTTACCTATTTTCCTGATACTACTTTAATTAGCGCTTTATATCAGGAATCATCCCTGTTAAGATTCTCCCATAAGTGCACTTGGGTACGTGAAAGGACTTAATCTATGATCAGTACAAAATTTCTTGGCACCGGAACAGCAATGTTTGTCATCGGAATACTTGGTGCCGGATGTCATATGTTCGAGGTTATAGATGATCCAAATATTTTTACAGTAAGCGCAGGCATGGCTGTGCTAGGGGCAGTATTCATGGTCTTGGGCATACTTGCAGTAGCAGGCGGCGCTGTGGGCGACAGCATGAACGACCACAAATCTTTGCACGCTGGTGACAGTAATGTGTTTTCTGTTGGATTGCTTCGATGCATGCTGGCAATCACAATCGCGGATGGCAAGATTGAAGATTCAGAAATTCAAAAAATGTCAAAAGTCTTTAAGCACCTCACAAATACATCCATAGACAATGAGACAATAATACACACTGCTGAAGTGATGATGGAAAATGAAGTTGATATCGGAACCGAGCTGGTGAACATTGCTCCGACGTTAAATAAAATGTTGAAAAAACAAATGATTATTGCATCGTTATATATCTTAACCGCTGATGGCGATATGGATGAAAACGAGCTTTTAATGCTTGATGACATCCGTGAAGGTCTGGGTATGAGCATGGGGGCTTGTGAGAAGATCAAGAAGCACTTTCTTAAAAACCATGCTGTAGAGTTAGTGGCTTAGGTTAAGCTCTGCTTTTTTTGGCCTTAACAAGGCGCACGGAGCTATCGCGCCAGCGGCGGAGATTGCCTTTAGCCTCCAGCTTGTCATTTTCGGCCAGAACAAAAATCCTATCGGCTATGTTTTGAGCGGTGGTGTTTGCTCCGTCAAACTTTGGGTCGTCAAAAACTTTGGAGATAACCATAGCCGTCTTCTGCCACTCTTTGGTAGCCGCGGAGGTTAGGATGATCTTGTCTATGGTTTCAGAGTTTTTGTTCATGGGTGCGCCTTCGTTTGTATAGGAAGATTGCTACACGAAGCCCAGCGGAAATGCAATGTTTGTTGTATAAATGAGGCTTAGACGGGCGAATTTTATGTAAGGTTTTGATTTTATTGTGTTTTTGGCGTTATGTAACTCCTTACGGCGCGAAATCTGTATAGTTTGCTCCGGGAGATTTGAAGGATTTTTTGGTGTTTGAGGTGATTTATCAAATAAGAAAATCCTGTCGTCATTGCAAGCGGTAGCGAAGCACCCATTGGGCACAGGGAAATGTGGGTTGCCGCGTCGGCGTGAACGCCTCCTCGCAATGACGTGGAGCTGCCTTTTGTTTTGTGCTTTTGTTTGTACTTGTTTTTCATGCGGATATTATAGGACATAATTCCTACATTGTCAAATATGGGGAGATATAATGGGCGTGGTTTCTATACATCCCCTCTCCCCTCGGGGGAGAGGACTAGGGTGAGGGGGGATAAATATGTTGCCACCCCCACCTAACCTCCCCCTCAAGCACCCAAGGACATAAAAGGGAGGAATTATCAGGTTGTGGGGAGATGCAATATTTTGGTGTTTAAGTGGTGACGATATTTCAAACGAAATTAATTGAAGATATAGAGAAACTCAAAAGCACAAAATAAGCTACTATCACACAAAATATTTTCAGCCAAAAAAAGAGTATAATTGGATAAGGAAAATAGTACGGCGCTTCAAGCTCAGGGTCTTTGTTTTTAAGATCTCGACGTTTTTCGTGATAACGATGAAATTGTTGCCAAATAATAGATCCAGCAACATATTGCAACAAATCAGCTACCAAAGCTCCTATTAAAAATATGAGCGACCACTTCAGATCATCGGGCAATTCAAAAGAACCCGCTTTTTCTTTTTTAAAAATCCAAACCAATGCGATGCCAGCGAAAGCAAGGTGTCTTGCAACATCACTTGCTTTACCAGAAAAATAATAGAAATCATTCTTAAAGTCAGAAAGTCTCATTTTTTATTACCGCGTTCTCTCGGGCCTGTATTTCCAGTTGTTTCAGTAAGTTTTTTTGTTCCTCCTGAATTTTTATACTCTTTACCACCTCTTTGTTCAGATAATTTCTTATTGGCATGCAGCGATTTCTTTTTTCCAGCGCCCTTATTACTATCGTTGCTCATAATGTTATAACCTTCGCGTTTTAATTGAATGGAGGCATGATAATAAAATTATTGAAAAAGTCAAAAACAAAACAAAAACATTTTATAATTTACTCTAGGCCGCCTCATCACCCTTCTCTGCCACAAAATCGCGGACGTCTTGTGATATTTTCATAGAACAAAACTTAGGGCCGCACATGGAGCAGAAGGAGGCTTTCTTCGCGCCGTCGGCGGGGAGGGTTTCGTCGTGCATTTTGCGGGCGGTGTCGGTGTCTAGGCCGATATTGAACTGATCTTCCCAACGGAAATCATAGCGCGCCTTGCTCATCGCGTCGTCGCGAAATTGTGCGCCGGGGTGGCCTTTGGCTAAATCGGCGGCGTGGGCGGAGATCTTGTAGGTTATCACTCCGACCTTCACGTCATCACGATTGGGCAGCCCCAAGTGCTCCTTTGGCGTTACGTAGCACAACATCGAGCAGCCATACCAACCAATCATGGCCGCGCCAATGCCGCTGGTGATGTGGTCGTAGCCCGGCGCTATATCAGTCGTGAGTGGCCCTAATGTATAAAACGGAGCGCCATGGCATTCTTTAATCTGCTTATCCATGTTCTCTTTGATCTTGTGCATGGGTATATGGCCGGGGCCTTCGATGATCACTTGCACGTCGTGTTTCCATGCGATCTTTGTGAGCTCTCCCAATGTCTCTAGCTCGGCGAATTGCGCGGCGTCATTGGCGTCTGCTATGCAGCCCGGGCGCAGGCCATCGCCTAGTGAGAAGGCCACATCATAGGATTTCATAAGCTCGCACATCTCTTCAAAATGGCGATAGAGAAAGCTCTCTTTATTGTGAGATATGCACCATTTGGCCATGATCGAGCCGCCACGGGAGACTATACCGGTTAGGCGCTTCTCGGTCAGTGCAACATGAGCATGGCGCAATCCAGCGTGAATAGTGAAATAGTCTACGCCCTGCTCAGCTTGCTCGATAAGGGTGTCGCGGAAGACTTCCCAAGTGAGATCTTCAGCAACGCCGTTTACTTTTTCAAGCGCTTGATACATTGGCACTGTACCAATGGGAGCTGGCGAGTTGCGGATAATCCACTCGCGGGTGTCGTGGATATTCTTACCCGTAGACAAATCCATCACTGTATCGGTGCCCCAACGCAGAGCCCACACCATCTTATCGACCTCTTCGCCGATCGAGCTGGTAACGGATGAATTGCCGATATTAGCGTTGATCTTAACCAAGAAGTTACGGCCGATAATCATGGGCTCGCATTCGGGGTGGTTGATGTTGGCGGGGATAACGGCGCGCCCCTCGGCTACTTCTTTGCGAACAAATTCAGGGGTGATGAGATCAGGGATATTAGCGCCGAAGCTCTCCCCGTCTTTTGCTTGTGCGTGTGCGGTTTTACGGGCCTCGTTTTCGCGGATGGCGATGTATTCCATCTCGGGCGTGATGATCCCCTTGCGGGCGTAATGCATCTGAGTGATGTTTTCTTCGGCCTTGGCGCGTAATGGCTTTTCAGGGCTGGCGGGGAATTTCTCGTGCGTAATCTGGCTATCATCTTTATGGCCGTTATCGATGGGCTTTACTTGACGCCCCTGAACGCGCTCGATGCCTCCGCGCTCTAATATCCAGCTTTCGCGGAGTTTGGGCAAACCGCGCATGATATCAAGCTGCACGTTATCATCGGTGTAAGGGCCCGATGGATCATAGACGATTAAACTCTCGCCATTGCTTAGGGAGATCTCGCGCATGGGGACACGCAAGTCGCCGACGTAGATTTTCTTTGAGGCGGGCAAAGCCCCCTGCGTTACATGCGTAGTAGATGGGCAAATACCTTGCTCAGGTGTTTCTGATGTCATGATTTTTATCTCTTAATATATAAAGGGAATTAATGGATTACGGGCGGTTGGCGCTTAACAGTAATATCCGTCTTTATCCATATCGCGGATTTCCAGACTTACAGCACAGTTCTTGACCTTGCCTTCGACGCTTGACTTAAGCACTTTGTGAAGCGCTTCGCCGTATTTGCGTTTGGTCGCGCTGTCGCGCCCCTCCAGCAAAAGAACCATTGCGTGCAGCATATGGCCGTGTGACCCGAGATCACCGACAGACGCGTAATCGCAAACACGAGCACGGCTCCTGATGCGGGATTTATCAACTCCTTGCGCGGCCAAAGCCAAATGTAACTCTCGCACAAGATTCGATATTTTAACGACGCCCTCAAGATGGCGTGAATATTCGACTATTATATGTGGCATATGCCTATTATCTCCTTTCCCTACTACGGTTCTAACCGACAGGTACAAAGGGTTTTTTCTCAGCTTCTTGCGACTTTCGCAGCAATTAGCACCCCCAAGGTTAAAGTTACTATATTAATAGCGCTAAGATTTGCCGCAATAAAGACGATTGTCAAGACATCATAAAAGATTTATAAACGCAGGATAGTTACAGATTTGCGCGGGAAGCAGTTAATTTGAGTATCATGAAAATGGCAAAACACGTTTTGCTTGCGTAAATAAACGATAAAAACAAGAGGCAGGATCATGAAAAACCGTATTATCAGATGGATCATATATCTCATCGTTGGCGTTGGAATTGGCGTTGGGATGAACTATTACAACAAACAAAAGAAAATAGATGAAGGTGTCGTAGAATTGTCACCTGATGAAGTGCGCGAAGAAGGAATAATAATTCCCAGCCGCAACGAGGAAGCACCAGAGTTACCTCCTGTTATGGAAGAAGCGCTGGATGGCTTAGCTCAAGACGCAGAAGAAGCTGGTGCCGTTCTTGAAAAAGCCGGTAAAACCGTAGAAAATGTTGCTGAAGAAGCTATTGAAGACATTAAAGAAATGGTGCCTTCTGAAAAAACAATAGAAGAAAGTGCTGCTGAAAAAGTTATAGAGGACGTTGCCGGAGAAGCCGGAGCTCTTGACGCGGTACAAGAAAATGTTGAAGAAGCTGCTGAAGAAGTGACTGACGAAGTTACCGATGAAATCGCTGATGAAGTCAAAAAGGAAGCTATGGATGCAACAGCAGAAATAGCCGAAGAAACAAAAGAAATGGTTAAGGAAGCGCCCAAAAAAGCAATCGAGAAAAAACTACCCGCTTTGACCCCTATGCCTGAATAAAGTTTATTAAAAACTATTTATATTTCAAGAGAGCCCTGTAGTTTACACGGCTCTTTTTTTGCTTTTTATGCAGCTTTAAAAACCCTTTGTTGCACCCAAAATATTGCTGCATTTTATCTCTATGTTTATGTGCGTATGTATTTTGTCCCCAGAAATTGTTTAAGAAAAACCTCTAAATCCTTTTTAGGTCTTAAAAAAACTGTAAAAATACGGATGTAATAACGAATCACTTGGCGCACTCGCGTCGCACTTTTATTTATATTCAGGGTTTTATCTTAAGATGTCATACACAAAGTTTGTAACGTCTGTTTCTCTTGTCTGCTGTCTAACTGGTTTTTACTTAGTTGGCAATGCGGTTCACGCCAACGAACCAGAGCTTTATTTTTACCCCGAGCAAAAATGGAGTGTGAAACGCCTTAATCCTGATGATAACTCCCACCCTATTTGTACGATTAGCAACCAGCTTAATAATGGTTATATCGTAGAGATGTCAGGAAGCGCCGATGGCTTTAGTGCGATAAATATTGATTTCAGACAAAACGCATTTCAGCAGGGTAGCAAATACGAAATGAAATTTTTAGTGCCCGGTGTATCCCGCATTGTGGTTCCTTCTAAAGCTGTAAAACAAAGCATGGTTGCTAGTGATCTGACCGGCCATTTGGACTTTGCCAAAGAGTTGAGCAATGCCGGTGTAATGGACATCCAAATTAGAGACAATGATTTTCGCCTATACTTAACGGGTTTAAAAGCGAAAATGCCTGTTTATAATGAATGTACGAGCACTTCTAGGAATGATAGCATTGCGCTTAACAACGATAGCAACAATAGTTCTGGATCTCCTATGCCCAGCAACGATTTGCTTAATTCGTCAGCATCTTCTAGTGATTTAGGAGAATACACTCCGGCTCAACCTAAAACCGTGGCTGGCGTAGCTCCACCGCCTCCTCCTGTTGCATTTCCTGTAAAAGATGCACCTGACACTTTGGCAATGGACTCTGCAAGTAAGGCCCGGCCTAACGCTTCGGGTGAACCACGTTATATTGATGTTCTAGCTAAGAAGCTTAAGCGTGAAAGCAAAAATTACCAGCCAATTGATAATTCTAATAATTCGTCCGATCCAGCCTCGGCTAAGTCCACCGACAACTCCTTAAACAACAGCAAAGCCAGTGCCGGTGCTGCGCCTGTAAAGACTTCTCATATCACACGGGAAAATATGAAATCTCCGAAATCAGTTCAAACCATTACAAGGAATGAAACACCGATTGTAATGGATTTCACTGATAGTGCTAAACCTTCTAATGATCGTCTTGCCTCTGCAAACAATGTAGCAACGCGCCTGTCTAAAATTGAACCAGCCAGCAACGCTGCTTCAGGGAAGCCAGCTAAATTTGATGGCGCCGGTTTTGTTGATATGCGCAACAAAATTTCCTCTCTTGAGAGCCAGATAAAACTCTTAACGGATAAGAATTCGATGCTAGACGAGGAATTGAAAATATCGCTAAAAGATGCAGAAGAGGAGCGCGTATCCGTATCGTCGGACAATTGGAATCTGGAACGTGCCACTATGCGTTATAATGAAGCCGAGCGCCAGATACAGCGCATAGGACGCCAACTTCAAACACAGCGATCACAATGCGAAATAGAAAAAACAGACTTGGAAAATATGCTGTTTGATCCAAAGCTAACGAGTCAACAACAACTTGCCAAACTTTCTTCCATGGAGGCAGAACTTGACCGCACGACATCGGACATGCGCCGTCAACAACGCCAATATGAAGAACGGATAAAATTACTTGAACAACAACTCGGAGCGCAATAGAACGCCCGCGCTTAACCGAGTTGCTTTGAAAACTGCGTTTACTGCGTTTACTGCGTTAATCTAAGTTTACTTGAGTATCCTTACTTTGTTTTTTGTTTGCACCATAAAAATAAATAAGAAAAAATTTATACAAGAACTGTATTTACTGCGTAGAACTAGAGTAATGCTTAAGTACATACTGAGTATTTAAATTCTACTTTTACTGTGTAAAGAAAGGCCGGACTTCCCTCCCCGGCCTTTTTTCTTTTGCCATTTTTCATCGCGTTAAAAATATATCAATATCACGGAAGCAAACTCTAAAATATTAGTACTTCATGTCTTAAGGTAATATTATTTAATTGACAGGATAACTAAAATAAGGCACTTCAAGACTTCATAAGACGTGGTATACAAGAAGAATAACAACGTGATGTAAGGAGAATAAAAAGAGTGAGTACGGCAACAGCATCAGATCCAATGGGATTAAAAAGAATTTGCACGAACTGCGGCGCACGTTTTTACGATATGAACAAGCGCCCGATCATGTGCCCTACCTGTGAAACCGGGTTCACATTAGAAGCTAAAATTAAAGGGCGACGCGGACGCATTAATGCTGCGGAAGCGAAGAATGAAGAGCCTGCAAAAGCAGATAATGAAAAACTGGAAGAAGAAAAAGAAGCAGTAGAAGCCGTCGAGAATGAGGAAGATATCCTAGAAGACGAAGAAGATGATGGCGTAGAAGTTGTAAGTCTTGACGATGACGATACAAAAAACATTGTTGCCGATGATGACGATGATAATCCATCCGCACTAGATGATGAAGACACACTAGACGACATTCCGGATATAGATGGTCTTGATGAAGATCTCGGCGATGATCTGGATGACGATGATACATTGCTCGAAAAAGACGATGATTAGAGCATAAATTTATTTGAGAATGACAAAGGGGCGTGAACTTAAGTATCGCCCCTTTATTTGCAATCTACGAAAGCTTTCAAAAGTATGTACAAAGTTCGTCTGAAACTTCCTAGCCAGATCAATGAGGAATCAGCTTGCTTGTTAACTGAAGGGCTGATCGATATTGCATTATCCAGCACAACAATGCGCGAAAGCCACAAGCAAAGTGCTCCTTGGGTTATAGAATGGCTGATAGAGGAAAAGCCAAACACTTTAGACATTATAGCTCGCCTATCCTTACAAAGCGCCGCTTATAATATCAGCGCCCAGACCGAAATATCCTCTGATAATTTAGAAATCGAAAAAGTGCCAGAGGATGTAAACTGGCTGGAAGAATCTTATCAAGGCTTTATACCCTTCTCGATTGGTCAGTTTTTTATTCACGGCAACGACTATGAGGGTGAGGTGCCCGAAGAACTCATCGCTCTGCAGCTCGACGCCGCCACAGCTTTTGGCTCGGGTGAGCATGAAACGACGAAAGGGTGCATGCAAGCCATGCTTGACCTTAAGGCAAAAAGCGTGTACCCGCGGAATATTCTGGATATGGGTACAGGCTCCGGCATTTTGGCGATGATTGCGTGGAAGCTCTGGGGATGCCCTATTCTAGGCGTCGATAATCAGGCCGAGAGCATTCGTGTAACTAAGCTCCATGCTGAACTGAACGGAATAAATATTGGGGGGACGTGTCTTTCTACGGCTGTGGGAGATGGCTTTAATACGCCGCTAGTGAGTAAAAACAAGCCCTATGAATTGATACTTGCCAATATTTTAGCCGGACCAGTGATTGAGATGGCGCCATCGCTGGTTGATGTTTTAGATGATAATGGCTATTGCGTGCTCTCAGGCATGATCAACTCGCAATCTAACCTTGTCTTAAGCGCCTATGAAGGTGAAGGACTGACCTATCGCACGCGCTATGATATTGGTGAGTGGACTACGCTGGTTTTGCAGAAGGTTTGATTTTTACGTAGCGCATTTGCATTTCATGATCGATTTATGGTAAGTGTCTTCGTATTCAATAAAATCAACTATGAATGGGGTTTGTGATGCTCAAGCAGGTGATAACGTTTTTTAAAGAAGCGGCAAAGGAAAATAAAGAAAGAAAACAATACCGCCTTGAAGCTGCGGAAGAGCAGTATAAAAAAGATAAAGTGCGGGTAGACGGACGCGTTAATCTTAGAAGACGGATAGAAGAAGAATTGTCTCCGAGAAATTGTCCGGCGGAAGAGATTGTTTCACGATTCCAATCTGTTATAGATGATGAACATTTTTTACGGTTTATAGGGGGAGAGACTTATTCTTCTGGATATTATAAAAATTATTTTGAACTCAGTGATGTTTTTAAAAAAGCAGGTCTGGATATCTCACTATATAAAAACGACGCTATGGTTACGCTCTTTATAGAAAAAGCAACAGACAATGCCCGTAGGATTTTACCTGAAGATGCTGTGGATTTTATGAAGACTCTTTTAGAGAGGAAAGATTATGGCACGTTTACTGAATTAGATATGGAGTGGCACAAACGTGATGATGGAAAACCGTTAAAAGACTTTCTTGCTCGTGGTTTGGTCCCTCTTGCGGGTAGAGTGCATGAAGAAGATAAAGTTGAGTTCTTCCACGCCTGTGAATCTAGTATGTTTGTAAGAATAATGGGTGAGGAAGGTAATCCAGAAGACTTTGCTGCCTTTATGTACAATATTTTTGGAAACATGGATCTTTATGAAGTTGACAACGTTCTTAGTCAATCTGATTGTATGGTGATGCTCAAAGAATTAGAGAGAGACAATCCGGTTACTCAAGCGTTTGATGACATAGTTGGTAAAGAGAACACTGCACTGGCTAACACCCTTAAAAAATATATCGGATGGAAGCCTTTAGAAGATCAAAAACTACACCTTTCAAACGAAGGGTAGTTACGATCTAATAATTACTCGTTAAAAAGAAACGCCCCTTCCTTTACAAATGGGCGTTTTGTTTTGTGAGGTCTAACCTATCGCACGCGCTATAATATTGGTGAATGGACAACGCTCGTGATGCAGAAAGCTTGATTTACAGCAACAAATTTGCGCTTAAAACTACTTCTATGCTAGAAACGGTGCTTATATGAAAAATCGTTATAAAGTACCATATTATTAGGAGTAATTATTTAATGTTAGGCATATATAATAAGCTAAATAAGCTAAGAGAGTTATTCAAGCGCTCTAACGTAAGTGAAGAACTAGATAACGACAAAGTACTAGAAAATACGGTTCTGGAGAAAATAAAGGGCCTAAAAGAAGGCATTACCAAAGAAAATGTTTTAACTCGCTTTCAGGCTTTTTCAAAAGATACTGATGTACTTACGTATTTTGACGAATATAGCGATAAGTTACATCCGCATATTCCCGGTTTATTACGTAGTGCAATCAAATCCGGCTGTGGGCGGATACCTGAAGAAGAAACTTTATCTTTTGCCCGAACTCTTACCAGCAATGATGTTATCCGCAAAAGCACACATGGCTCTGATCCATTTGAAAAAGGCCACCTTTTATTTGATATCAATATTCTAGCTAGAAAAATGCCAAAGGATCAAAAACTAGATGCTTTCCATGCCCTTGAAGAAAACAATTTTATCCACACTCTTATGGAAAAAGGGTGCGAAGACGTTATTAGCTCGTACCTTTCCAATATTTTCAGAGGCATAGACCTTGATGTGATTGACAAAACTTTGAGTAACTCTACTATCTTAGACAGCGTTGAATGGAATTCTCATTTAGAAAACTGTCTCCGCGACAAAAATCGTGAACGAGGCTATCAATTAATACCTATTATCAAAAAATTCTGTAAACCCGAGCCTGCTATTGAAGAACAACACAACATGCATGGTAGCCCTGATCATTGCTAAAATATGAGTACGAATGAAGGAGACTACCTAACCTATTGTACACGCTATGATATAAGGGAATGAACAACGCTGGTTTTGCAAAAAATGTAATACATGCGTATTTAAGGGGTTTTTGCCTGTGGATATTTTTGTGCTAAACATGTTTATCACATGAGGACAAAAAAGAAGGAAGCATCGCCTGTGACTTATGCACGCCGCTCATTCAGCCAAAATTGTCTGCCTGAAACCTTCCCCGGGGACAGGAAAATTATAAATGATGTTCATATAAAATTTTCTACCCTCGATTTCAACAACTACCCTCCATCAAAAACCCTGGACAAGTATCGAGATATTTTAAACAACGCAGATGTGTTGTACTATTGCGATGAATACGCATCTGAAATTAGCGATCACCCAAAACAACTATATGCCCATTCATTATTGTCTAAAGCCCTTATAGGAACCAGCCGGGATATTCCCATAGAAGATGCTATAGAGCTTGTACAAACTTTGGCTGCTAGTAATTCATTTAATTTACTTGTCGATGCTATGAGCACAGACCAGAAATCGTCTGTTTTAAATAGCCTTGCTGTACTTGCCAGAAGAATTCCAGATGAACAGAAGCTTGCTTTTTTTCATGCTACTGAAAGCAATGAGCTTATTGATCGTCTATTAGAAACCGGAAAAGCCGCCGATGTTAGCTGTTTCTTGTTTAACGTTTTTGATGGGATCAACCCCGGCATTGTCGATTTAACTTTAAGAGAGTCATCTGCTTTGAACAACATTAAGTGGGACAAACAACTAGAGAAACATATTCGTTCCCCCGATAGAAAAGTTTGTTCTGAAACATCCCTTATTTTCGAAATTCTTTGTAGGCCGGACTGGGACGAATGTCATGTATATAATGCTGGTAAACTTGAAAACGGATAATACTGATACCTACTTTTTAAAGATTCGTCTTTATGCCCAGAACAGTAAATAACCAAGGTATGTGTTTTAGAAATAAATTCACAGATTCGTAGAGAATCACCTAAATCAGGTTTTGACAAATTTTAAGTCCTTTAAGTAGGAAAATATGCTGGTTATTAGTGAAGAAAAACTCTTGACTCTATTGCCGCTATCTTGGCTTGTCGCCAGACTAATTTACGTGGAATTTGATGCTAATTTTTCTTGTGCACCGAAAAAACCCAGACATGCCAAAGCCATATAGATTCCATTAACAGATTCGTAAAAAGTGAATACGATCTTATTCGCAGGTAGTCCACTTTTTTATCCAAAGAAGAATCTAGAAAAACGTCCTCAAAATTGACTTTAGTCAATTTCTTATCCGGTATTTTGTGTATTCTATTAAACATGGCCACAACATCTAGTGGTTAGCCCAAAAAAACGACACTAGACATTATAATCTTATATGCGCGTAAAGTGCAGTTTTCTTGTCTTTAAGTCCTAAAGTATAATAATGAATAAGAGGTACGAAAAACTATGGCCGAAGTCCTTGCAGCACAAAATTTATCCCCTTCCAACGATTCTACGCACGAGGAAAAGAAAGTGACTAATCTTTCTGAAAATCATCCTGCAAATCCAGATGCAGATACAATCATTCCTCTGTTCGGCGGAACGGATGTGGATTGTAGCGAAGCTGTTAGCGAGTACATCTCTGGTTCTGATTGGCGCATTAGTGCGAACGCGAATACAGGTTATTCCAATGCCGGTATGATCAACAATATGGCCGGTAAGGTTATTGCTAACTTCTGGCTGGATGAGGTTTATTCCAAGGACGAAGGCCTTGCGCACCGTAATGGCGATGTGCATATCCACGACCTCGACTGTTTGACTGGCTATTGTGCTGGTTGGTCTTTGCGCGCGCTGCTTAATGAAGGCTTTAACGGTGTTGGTGGCCGCGTATCTTCTCGCCCTCCTCGTCACTTCCGCGAAGCTCTTGGCCAGATGAGCAACTTCCTCGGTATTTTACAGTCCGAGTGGGCGGGTGCGCAGGCATTCTCTAGCTTTGATACTTATCTAGCGCCGTATGTGTTCTATGACAATTTGTCCTTCAAAGAAGTAAAGAAAGCGATCCGTCAGTTCGTTTATAATTTGAACGTTCCGGCTCGTTGGGGGCAATCTCCGTTCACCAATATCACTTTGGATATTACTGTACCTGAAGATTTGCAGGATCAGTTCCCAACTCATAACGATCTGCACCTATTCAAAACCACAGATGATGAAGATCTTCTATACCGCGCGATGCAGCGTGATATGGGTATTCGCTCTTTAGAAGATCTAACATTCAAGCACTTCATTCCTGAGATGGAAATGATCTGTATTGCTTATTATGAGGTGATGACAGAAGGCGACTCACACGGTCAGCCGTTTACGTTCCCTATTCCAACCATCAACCTAACCGAAGATTTTGATTGGGACAGCAAAGTAGCCGATGCGATCTTTGATAACACAGCGAAAGTTGGTTCTTCTTACTTCCAGAACTTTATCGGCTCTCAATATATGGTTGATGATAAAACAGGTGAGCGCGTCCCTAACCCGGAAGCATATTCACCGGGCGCGGTTCGTTCTATGTGTTGTCGCTTGCAGCTTGACTTGCGTGAATTATTAAAGCGCGGTAATGGCCTGTTTGGCTCGGCTGAAATGACTGGCTCTATCGGGGTTGTGACCTTGAATATGGCGCGTCTTGGCTATCGCTTTAAAGGCGACATGGAGGGCTTGATGGGTGAGATTAAACGCCTGATGGATATCTCCAAATCTACGCTAGAGAAAAAACGTATATTCTCTCAGAAAATGTATGATCGTGGACTTTATCCATATACTGCGCGTTATCTACCGTTCTTCCGTAACCACTTTTCTACGATTGGTGTAAACGGCATGAACGAGATGATCCGTAACTTCACACAAGACGAACATGACATCACCGATGAAGACGGCATCCAGATTGGTCTTGATATCCTTGATTATATGCGTGAGCGTTTGATTAGCTATCAGGAAGAAACCGGCAACCTTTATAACCTTGAAGCAACACCTGCGGAAGGCACAACATACCGCTTTGCCAGAGAAGACAAAAAGCGCTATGACGACATTTTGCAAGCTGGCTGTGGTGAAAATATTTACTACACCAACTCATCACAAATTCCTGCTGATCATACGGATGACCCGTTTGAAGCACTTGATTTACAAAACAAGATGCAATGTAAGTATACGGGAGGAACAGTCATGCACCTTTACATGAACGAAAAGCTATCTAGCACCGAGGCATGTAAGCAGTTCGTGAAGAAAGTGGTTAGCAATTATCAAATGCCTTATATCACGATAACTCCTGTATTCTCTGTTTGTGATGAGCATGGTTATCTTAATGGCGAGCAGCCTATTTGCCCGACATGTCAGAAGAAGACCAA